>VFQP010005188.1_pt1 | contig 11552 bp, 8 predicted proteins | sample 3512351 | NCBI WGS metagenome assembly VFQP01 (sample SAMN10412372, study PRJNA504923) | tailings metagenome | isolation source: Relicate 1 Philex TSF1 revegetated site | place: Philippines: Tuba, Benguet | collected 2017-08-29
AGCGACGCGTCAGGGCATGAGACGCACGCTGCTGCACCAGGACGCGGCAGTAGGCGGCGGGCCTGCGCGCGCTGATTCCTCGCTGCCGGTACAAGCGCATGGCCAGAGGCACTGCGTTGCTTCCGAGCGGTGCGCTGCCGTCGCGCCTTTGTCGCACGCTGCGCCGTTGCTGGCTGAGCGCAGGGCACAGGGACACGGCGTTCAGGGGCCCAGCAAACAGCGCTCACCAGGCGGGCGATGAACAGCTGCGCGGCGGGGCTGGCCAGCTCAAACAGCGGCCGGGTGCGGTTGGCGAGGCCGAGCACGGGCACGGGCTGCAGGCTGCTGGGCACGTCGTTGAACGGCCCCCACAGCTGCAGCGGCGCCGCCAGCGCCAGCGGGGCCGGCACGGCGGCGTCAGGAAGCGCGACGTGGGGCGCGTGGAACAGCAGGGCCGGCACGGCGTTCTGCGGGGCACGCAGAGCAGGCGGTGGCGTCAAGGAAGGTGATGACGGGAGAGGCCAGGGGAGCCGCGATCACGTGCAAAAGCCAACGCTGTGGCGTGCTCGTGGGCGTTGAGGGCAAGTTCGGGAGGAAGGCGACAGAGCCAGGGATGCCACCAGGGCGGAGCCGTGCTCTGATGCCACCGGGGCTGAGCCGTGGTGTGGTGTCTCTCGCGCGCGTGCGGGAGGCGCGGGGTCCAGAAAGCGCACCTGAGAGGCCTGCTGCGACGCCGCCAGGCCAGGGCCCTGCTTCAGCAGCGCGACGATGTCGGGCTCCGTGTCGGCCGGCCACAGGGGGCCCCACGTCTGGTCCACCAGCTGTCGATCCACCTGAGCGGCACGTTCAAACGTCAAGTGGCACGCCGGTAGGGTCCTTGCCACCTTTCGGCGTCAGCTGCTTGCTCCCACGGTCGCCGCAACGGATAAGCTGGTGCGCACGGCGCGCCGGTTGCGGCATCCAAACAGAAAGCAAGAGAAAGGTTCAAGGAACCTTGCCTCGGAGTCCACCAGTGAGCCGTTGGCGCAAAAGGCGAGCGGCATGAGCGCGCCGGCGGCGCGCATGGACCGCAGCACTGGGTCGTGTGGGTCGTCGGTGCTCTGCGGCGAGGGCGCAGCAGGCGCGTGCAGACAGGCCTTAGCGTGCACGTGCGTGGCGGGCCACAGGGTGCCGTGCGCCGGGGCTGGGGATCATGTGGGGCGCTCCAGCAATGCTGCGGTGCCCTGTCGTAGGTGTGCGCCATCAGGCCTCCATGCTGAGCCCCAGGAGAGGGCAGGGCGCGCACCTGCAGCGTCACGTTGATGTCTCTCTGCGCCGCAGCCTCTTCTGCAACCCCCCACCCACCCCAAGGGAGAGGGAGAGGCCGCACCTGAAGCGTCATGTTACCGTTCCTCTGCGCCGCCGACTCGCCGTGCAGTCCCGTGATGTGGTGGGCGCTCTGGTTGTAAATGACGGCGTTCTGATCGGGCCAAATGCTAAACATGGGGAAGCTGTTGATCACTGCGAGGGAAGCGGGGCGCGCGCGGGGCGTGCGGGCAGCGTGAACGCACGAGCGAGAATCTTCTGTTTCGCGCCGCACCCCCTCGCCCCAGGAGCCTTTCCCTCACCAAAGCACGGTCGTGCTGCAATCCCAGTGGAGGTGAGCGCCATCTCTCCCAAGGCACCTTCCCCGACGCCACACACGGAACGGCCGCTCACCCGTGGGCCAGCGGTCGCGCTGAAGTCCCGTCAGGTACACGATGGCCCGCATCTGGAACGGGCGCATGTGCACCGTGGCGTTGACGTATTCCAGGCTCTGGTAGATGCTCGTCGCGTTGTACAGCTGCGGTGCGCGCCATCGGCAGGGAGAATGCGAGCGAGTGGGGGGCTTGTGCTTGCGAAACCAAGCCGCCACGACAGGTGCGGGCGCCGCACCTGCAGCGTGAGCGAGCTGAAGACCCAGTACCCGAGCACCCGGACGACGTGATAACAGACGTTGGTCACGACTACGTTGGACAGGTGCGCCGTGGCGGTCCCCCGCAGCGAGGCGGTCAGCCGCGCCCTCATGCCCGTGTCCAGCACGCTGACGCCCGTGCCGTTGACGCTCGTGGGGTTCACCGCGCCCTGGATGGTGAACGTGCCGCTGCTGTAGGCCCTGCCGTTGACCGCCTCGCTGTCGTTGGCGAGCCTGCGGGCACGAATGCGCCCAGAATCGCGCGCCACGATCGTTCGCGGTGTCATCGCGGGCGGTTGCGGACGCCGTCGGCTTCCCAGGCCTGAGCTCTGCTCGTGTGCTTTGTGTGCGTGCACCAGCCACCTCACGCACCTGAACAGCGCGTCCCTGAGGTCCACCCTGGCGCCTGGGGGGAGCTGCACGGTGGTGTCGAGACCGCTGAGCCCGAAGGCGTACGCCGCGTTGGCCACGTCCTGGCCAGTGCGAGCAGACCATACCGTGCCGGCCTGCTGCTGCTGCGCCGCGCCGAGACGCGCCGCAGCAGCGAGCAGCCCGCAGAGCACGACCACCAGCGTCATCGCGGAAGGGCCCTCCAAGCGGCCGTGAGGCTACCAAGCGCGCTGCAGCGACATCCCTGACACGACAAGCAGCCCGCAGCACGCTCGTCGCGCGTGTTTTCTCCATGCAGCTGGCCACCGATTCAGGGCATACGCTCAGTCTCGCCAGCGCTGCAGCGCGCGCACAGCTGGGGCAGCGGCGCGCGATGCCGCCCAAAGCAGCAGCCAAGGACCTCGACGGGGGGCCGGAGCCCCCCAAGTGGGTGCGCTTCTCGGGTGCCCGGAGGCTGCAGCCCGAGTTCCAGGCGCTCGCGCGGGCCGTGGGCGCGGTGAGCGTGGCCGCGGGGCCTCCCTCGGCGATCCCAGCGCGCAGCCGGGGCCTCCAGACGCGGGGAAGTCGAGGATTTCTGTCCCCGCCTCGGCCCCGCCTCCCGCTTGGCGCTCGCAGGACGCCTCTCAGCGCCCGCACATCTTTGACCTGGAGCCGCAGAACGACAACATCCACCTGTGGCGCTTCAAGGTGTGCGGTGCCCGAACGCCAGCGCCGCACGCTGGGCACGCTGGCGCACGCGAGCCACGCCTGCCTCACTGCGGCTGCGCTGCAGGTCAACAACTTCGACGAGGAGTCCACCCGCGGCGGCAAGACGCTGAACCAGGTGATCCTTTCCCCGGGGGCACCGCGCGGGCGGCGATGCACGTGGCGCGCAGCCGCATGCTGTCGTTTCCGCAGATGCCGCGTGCGCGAACGACGCGCCTCAGCTGCGCTCGCGTCCGCCTGTGCCTGCAGGACCTGGCGAGGCTGGCGCGCCAGCATCCTGCGCACGGCGGGCACCTCGTCATGGAGCTGCAGTTCCCCAGCGACTACCCCACACACCCGCCGGTGCTGCGCGTCGTGTCGCCCAGGTGCGAGACCCTGGGACAACACAGCGGCTCCGGCAGCCCACCCAAGGGGGTCCTGCAGGTGCCCTGCAGCGCGTCTGTGACCTCCAGCTGATCGCCCTGAACGCCTGCGGTGTGGCCAACCGACCGCAGAGTGGTCATGTACACGGGCCACGTCACGGTCGGCGGCACCGTCTGCATGGAGGTGCGCCGCCGCGGAGTGCAGCCGCGCGCTCGCAAGATCTGGGCCGCCCGCGGAGCCGCACCAGGCGGGCGGCTGCATCCCACCGTGCCGCGCCAGCGCACACTGAGCATGTGGCCCGCTCGCTTGTGGGTGCTGCTGCTGCAACGCTGTGCAGGCGCTGGTGGCGACGGGCCAGGGCGGCGGGTGGCAGCCCTCGTACCTCATCCACTCGCTGCTGCTGCAGGCGCTGCAGAACATGGTCGACACGGAGACGGTGCGCAGGCGTAGCGTAGGCGTAGCGCTGGCTTGCTCGCGTGTGGAGGCGTAGCGTTTCTGGCCCTTGGCGCGTGGAGGGAAGCGGCGGGAACGCTCCCTGGCTGTGGAGGACAGCGGCGGAGGAAGGGGAGGGAAGGGAAGCGAGGCCGCACGGCGCTGTTTTGGTGGGGGGTGATGGTCGGGGATGATGGTTGAAACGAAAATGGTGCGCGCGTCCCCCATGTGCGGCAATCCACCCGCAACACGTCCCGAAGGCGGGCGCAGCGCTTGCCTTTCCCCCCTTCCCGTTTCCTTGCCGTCGACGGACGGGTGCGACGAACCACCGCGTGGACTGCCCTCCTCCTCGCGCGGCGTGCACGCAGGTGCACGTCTCAACGGCGGCCAACCCGGCGGGCGGCCTCACCGGCCCGCTGCGCGTGGACTTCTCCACGCCCTCGGTCGTCGTCCCCTACAGCAGCCACGAGGCCACGGCGGCGCACCAGCGCGCCATCGCCAACCACAAGGTCAACGGCTGGGGCCCCGGCGGAGGCGCCGGCGGCGCCGGCGGCGGAGGCGGAGGCGGCGCCGGCGGGCCGAGCAGGTGCGTGAAGGGCAGGGCCCAGCGTTGCTGGCGACGCCGTCCACGCGATTCGCTCGATGCGCAGAGGTACAGCGCATTGACGCCCTCTGCGCGTGGCGCTGGGCTGCCTGCCCGCAGGCACGCCCCCAGGCACAACCCGGTGGGCCAAGTGGTAGCGCAGCTTCAAGCGGCGGCCGCCGCGCCGCCGCCGCTCCTCCTCCCTGCCCCCTGGCCGTTCGGCCTCCCCGCCGGGCCGCCGGCGCCGGCGCCGGCGCCAGCGGCGCTGGCCGCGGGCCTCCGCACCGGCCACGCGCAAGGCCCGATGGCCGTCCCCAGCGCCGCCGCCGGCGGGTGGCCGCCCGCCCCGCCGCAGCTGCAGCCGCCCGCGCCGTTCAACTTTGGTGACGACGACGACGACGACTACTTGGGTGGGTGGCCTCCGCAGCAGAGGCGCCATCAGGATTCGGAGGACGAGGAGGAGGACGCCATGGTGCGGCTGCTGCTGGGGCAGCCGCCCGGGCGGGGCGGCGGCGGCGGCGCGCGGCGGGGCGCGGCGCGGGCGGCGGCGGTGCCGGGCCCGACAGTGGTGCTGCTGGATTCGGATGAGGAGGACGCGGGGCAGGGGAAGGGGAAGGGCGGCGGCGGCGGCGGCCAGGCGCGGAAGAAGGCACGGGCGGCGAGCGCCACTGGCGGCGGCGGAGGCGCCGCCAACGTCATCTCCCTGCTTGACGACGAAGAGGTGGGCGGCGGCGGAGGAGGAGGAGGAGCACGCGCGGGGCCGGCGGCGCAGCGGCCGGCCGCCACGCGGCGGCGGGAGGAGGGCGGCAGCGACGAGGACGAGGACGACGAGGTAGTGCTGGTGGTGGCGGCGGAGCCGCCGCCGCCGCGGCCGCCCAAGCGGCGGAGGGAGCGGCAGCCGGGCGGTGCCGGCGAGGGCGCAGCGGGAGCGGCGGCGGGCGAGGGAGGGACGGCGCAGCGGATGCAGGTGGATGGCGACGAGGCGGGCGGTGAGGACGACGACGTGGTGGTGCTGGTGGCGGTGGCGGCGCCGACGTGCCCAAAGGCGGTGGCGCAGGCCAACCTGGCGGCGCAGGCGGCGCAGCTGGTGTCGGGCATCATCAGGGACCTGATGGCCCAGGTGGGTGTGTAGGTGTGTGGGAGTGCTGCTGGCGTTTGCATCTGTTTGGGCACCTCGGCGGGGCCGGAGCGCGCGACCTTCTGGGCGCGTCAAGCGCCTCGCAGCAGAAAGGCATGCGAGCCGCCCTTCTCCCCTCCCTCCGCCCTCAGCAGCGGCGGCATCCATGCAGCGGCGGCATCCGCGTGTGGGCAGCGCCTTAACATCGGGCGCTGTTTGTCCGTTCTTCACCCGTGGCCACAGCTGTGCGTGCTGTGCGTGCTGTGTTGTGCAGGCCGCGATGCTAGGCCCTGGAGCCGGCGGCAACGGCGGCGGCGCGGCGGGCGCGGCGGTCCCTGGGCTGCTGCAGCTTCCCCCCGAGCCGCAGCCCACCAGCCTGCTGTGCACGGCACCGCGACCCAAGCACTGGTCGCCTTACCTGCCCGGCGAGGCGCCAGAGGCGGTCAAGCTGGTGGTGCTGCCCTGGAAGAGTGAGTCGCGTGCGCGTGGAGGGAGGTGTGGGGGAGAGAGGGCGCCCTACCTGCCTGGGGAGGCGCCCGAGGGGGTCAAGCTGGTGGTGCTGCCCTGGAAGAGTGAGTCGTGTGCGCAGCTGGCTCCGGGCGACGCGCACGCATCCGCACTCGCCTTTGCGCCTGAGACGCCGCGGCCAGGTGCTGCGCAGCGCCCCACACGCTCGCTGAACGTGCTGCCGCGCTTGCTCTGTCCTCTACCTCGTGCGCCGCAGACGACCCTCACTATGACATGCTCTTCCCCGCCATGTCGGACGAGGACATCGCCGCCCAGGTGCGTCGCCGTGGATGATTGTTGGACTTTTGAGGGCGCAGGAGGGCCGCACAGGTGCGCCGCGGCGTTGACGATTGGATTTGAACGGGCGCGGGCGTCCCGGCGCGTGTGCCTGTCAGGATTTGCGTCTGTTTGGACACCTTTGGCGGGGCCGGAGCCCAGCTACCGGGCGTATCAGTTGTCCGGGCGCGTGCGGTGTGGCGCCGCCGACGTCGCGCGCAGGTGGCGCAGATGGAGGCGTTGCCGTTGGGTGCAATCACACGCCTGTGTGCTTGCGGCCGCTGCCGTCGCTTGCAGGTGGCGCAGATGGAGGCGGTGGACGTGGGCGCCGTGGTGGCGTCGGGCCTGCGGGTGGTGCGGGAGGAGGACGCCCGCGCCGCGCTGCAGCAGCTGGGGTGGCAGCCCGCCGAGGCCCTTCTCCTGGCCACGCACGAGCGGGTGAGTGTGGGTGGTCCTGCGTGGGCCCTGGGTCCAGGGGGAGGTGCTGAGAAACGCCTCGCGCAGCAGCGGTCGCTCCCCGTGGTGCGCCCGCGCACGCCGTTCCTACTGGTTCCGCTGCTCTGCTGCCCTTCACCGTTGCCCCAAAGAGCGAGCCGCGGCGTCCGTCGGCCGACAGTCGCCCACGGCGTCATCACGCCAACCGCGCGGTTCGCCCAAGGGCTGCATGCCGTGTCGCGTGTATGGGCGCAGGTGCGGCGGATGGGCGGCGCGGCGCGCGTGCTGCGGCTGGCGCAGGCGGCCGGCGCCGCGTGCCCGCCGCCGCTGACGGCGACGCCCACCAGCCGCCAGGCGCGCACGGCGGCGCTGGAGCGCGAGCGGGCGCGGCGCGACGCGCGCATGGCCGAGCTGCTGGCAGAGGTGGAGGACGTGCTGACGAGGTAGGGTTCTGCATGCGCCTCGGGAGGGCTAGGGTTTACCGGGGACGGGTGGCGCGCTGCTGGCAGAGGTGGAGGACGTGCTGACGAGGTAGGGTTCTGCATCGCACCTCGGGAGGGCTAGGGTTTAGCGGGGACGGGTGGCACGCTGCTGGCAGAGGTGGAGGACGTGCTGACGAGGTGCGCGCGCGGCGCCTCTAGGGTTGCGCGTGCATGCGCGCATGAGGTTTGCGGGGGCTGGCGCGCTCGCGATTCGCCCAGCAGCTGCGCAGCACATGCGACCGTTGTCATGAAAGCAACGACGGCGGCGGCGGCAATGGCGCCGTCCCTTGTGCTGCGTTGTGTCGTGCGCAGGTTTGAGGGCGTGCAGGCGGGCCAGGGCTTGAACCGGAGCCGCGTGCGGCGCGTGGAGCGCGTGCAGCACTGGTGAGCGCCCCTGCAGTCGCACCAGAGCGCTAGCAGACACGGCTGCTTCCTGACCCTGCACCAAACGCCTGCCCGCCCGCACTAGAGCCCCTGTGCCGCTCCCCTGGAAGCCCTAGCCAGAGGGCGCTTGCCCGGGGGACGCGGCGTGCTTCTCCTTCACCACGCACGCGGAAGCCGCCAGAGCTTCCTTCGCGGGTTCTTCGATCTGTGCGACGGCGTGCTTGCGCTGCCCGCTGCCCGTCGCCCGCCCCCATCAAACTGCGCAGGCCCAACTGGACGCGCTTCTGCCTACGGCGCGAGCAGATCGCCATCGAGCTGAGGGCAGAGGACGCAAACGCGCGCTACGGCGGCGGCGGCGGAGGAGGGGCGGCGGCGCGCGGCGGCGGCGGTAACGCGCAGCCGCAGTTCCCGCCCGGCCTCAACGAGCACCTGCTCTGGTGAGCCTGCCCACAGTGCTTGCGATGGTGTCTCTCTCCCTTTGGTGAATGCGCTCGTGCCGTCGTCGCTCTTGCCATGCGTTGGCCTCCGAGCGCCTGCCCGAGCGTGTTAGAGGCGGCGGAAGGCGGTCTACTGCCTCTGCCGACTGCGTGCCCTTGCGCTGCGAAGCAAGGGAGGCCCCGGGAGGGGGGGCCGCTCGCTCGCGGCGTTGCCCGCATGATGCGCTCCAACGCACGTGCACGAGGGCTTTGCCACAGAGCGCGCGCGGCGCCTCACCCGGCGCGCCTCGTGCCGGCGCCTTGCCTGGCTTTCGCCTGCAGGCACGGCACCGACGCGCAGAGCGCGCGGCGCATCCTCCACGAGGGCTTTGACGCGCGCGTGTCGTCGCTGCACGGCGCTCTGGGCGCCGGCGTCTACTTTGCCGCCTGCTCCAGGTGAGCGAGCCCTAGCCTAAGGCCTAGCGCCCGCTGGGCATGCGTTGGGGAGGAGCTCCAGGTCGCGCCGCCTCCGCTCAAACGCCTGCACGGCAAGGGGGGGCGCAGGCGACGGCCGCTCGCCATAGAGGCGGCTGTCTGCGCGCGGGCGCTGCAGCGGCAGTGCAGCAGTGCCGCTGTGGCCAGCGGACACGCACGTGTTTTTTTCTTGCCGGTGTGTGTGATATTCCCGCAGCTACTCCGAGGCCTACTCGCGCACGCCCGTCGCCCGCGCCCAGCACAACCCCGCCGCCCACGGGCCCTACGGCGCCGCCGTCTACGCGCCCGCCGCCGCGCCCGCCGCCGCGCCCGTGGCGCCGCTGCCCGTCGCCCGCTCGGCGCTGACGCCGCACGCGCCGGCGCCGCCCGGCGCCGCGCACGCCGCGCGCGCGCCGCCGGCGCCCGCCGACCCCAGCGTCAGCCTCGGGCAGCGGCTCGCCGCTGCGTTCGGCGGCAGGGCCGCCGGCGGAGGCGGCGGCGGAGCGGCGGCCGCGGCGGCGCCGGCGGCGGGCGGCGGCGCGGCAGGCGGGCTCCCGTACGGTCAGGGCGACTTGGGCGCGGCTCTGGCGGCGGCGGCGGCGGCGGCGGCAGCTGGTGCCGCCGAGGAGGAGGAGGAGGAGCACGAGTGGGTCGGCCCGCTGGCCATGTTCCTCTGCCGTGTCTCCCTGGGCAAGGTGAGGAGCCTCGTCGCTACGCTGCGCTCTCGGCCTCGCCCCGCATGGCCTCAAGCCCTAGCTTCAAACCCTAGCTCGAGTGGCGGCGGCCGAACTCGCAGGTGGACTCGACGGCGGGCGCCGGCCTGCGCAAGCCGCGCGACACGTACCACTCTGTGGCCTCCCAGGTGCGGCGGCTCTGCGGCGAACCTGCCATGGCGCTTGGCGTTCGTTGCGGAGGCGTCCGCGCGAGGGTCCGCCTGCCGCAGCCTCGCTTGGCGATGAGATCATCACGGGCGCGTCGCTTTCCGCAAGCTCCGGAGCGTGGGTTTCCCTAGCGGCTGCGTGCGCGACGCTTGTCGCTTCTCTTCCCCGCGTGGCCACTTTTTGCGCGCGCGCGCGCAGCCCGTGCCGCCGGGCTGGCAGCCGCTCCACTCGCCCAACAGCCACATCTTCGCCTGCTACGACAACTTCCAAGGCATCGCCGAGTACGTCGTGCACTTTGGCGAGGACCCGCGGCAGGGCGGCGCGGCGGCGGCCGTGGCGGCGGCGGCGGGCGGCCCCGCGCTGGCGGGCCTGGCGTTCCCGGGGGCCGCCATGCTCGGCGCGCTGGTGGCGGGGATGCCCGCGCTGCCGCCAGCGGCGCCCAGCAAGCCTAAGGCGAGCCGGCGCAAGAAGTGAGGGCGGCGGGGGCGGGGGCCCCGCGTTTGTCCGCCTTGGGTCTCTCTGGGGCCGTTTGGGTTGAACGTGCTGGTGGTGCGGACGGGCGGCGTGCCACCGCCGCTGGCGCTAAGCAAGCCGAAGGCCAGCAGGCGGACAAAGTGAGGCGGCCGCGTGAGGGGCGGCGGGTCGGTGTGGCCGCCCGTCGCCACCCGGAGCGGCAGATCCCACGGGGCGGGCGCGGCGGCTTGCTTTTGCCGGCGCCAGTTCGGGTGCCTCTGGGAATCGTTTGGGGGCCCCTGCCGAGCATGACGATGATTGCGGCGTTGGCGCCGCGTGTGCTTGCTTGCGGCTGGGCTTTTTTGCGTGTTGGGGCCATGCTCCTGTTTTTGTAGCGCAGGGGGTGCTTGAGGGCTCTTTTGTGTATGGCACTGCTTTGGCTTGTTGCGGGCAGGTGGCATCGCGTTGCTGCTGCACCAGGGTGAGGCTTTGCGCTGTCGCCGTGCCGTGCGGCGTCCCAGTGCAAAACGCTGTCGTGGCGCAAGCCAGCTCGCGGTGTGTCAGGGTGTTGCATACACGGACATCCGGGGCCTTCCAGTGGCTCAGCAGGGGGGTGAAGCAGGCAGAGGCAGAGCATGAGCGGCAAGCTCAGGTGGTGTCGGTGGTGGTGCAGGCAACCCTCCCCGCAAAGTGCAAGTTGTCGACCACTCTAACAAGGAGAGCATGCGCTGGGGGCGGCATTTTTGCGAGTCCACGCCCAGCAGACCCGTAGCGGTGACCAGTCATGCGCTAGGGGGCCTCGCTGCAGGTGAGCAGCAGGAAGGCCCGCAGCGGTGTGCGCGTGCAGCTCTCTGGCCCAACAGACGTGCTCTCACTTTGTCCGAGCAGACGGCAGCAGGCGAAGGCAAAAGAGACTGCGTCAGCAAGCACCAGGTGTGACCCCTGCAAAGGCAAAGCGGAGGGGTCAAGCAGGTCCGTGCCACACCAGCTGTGGGCACACTGCCGGCGGCAAACTGCCGGCGCCCGCTGACACTCCCAAGGCCCCAAGTCGGCAGGTGCAGGAATCGGAAACAGCAGGTGCGTGTGCAGGCTGGTGGGGAGTCATAGCAGTCGTTGGGGGCGAGCAAGCGAGTGGCGAGCCCAGAAGCAGTCAGTGGTGGCCCGCGGCGGAAGCGGGAGCGCGTTAATCATGTCCGACCTCATCGCGGCCGTCCTTTCATTATGCAGCAAAAGGGCCCGGGCACCATCTTGGCGCTTCGACGCAAGGAAACTGCTCCTTCTTCTCACAGCGTGTGTACAGGCAAGTCCGTCACGCACGAGCATCGTGGATGAGGCCCCGCCACGGCTTTGGCTGTCAAGCTGGATGGCACGCGACCGTGCTCCGCCTTGAGACAGAATTGCCTCATCACTCCGCGATCTTTGGCAGCGCGGCAGCCGCCTTCCAGTGCTCGTAGTTGCTCAGCAGGCCGTTGAGCAGCGGCCGGGACTGGTGGAACCGCCCGGTGAAGTGCGTGAAGAGTGGGACGCAGACGAAATCGAAGAACCCGACCTGCACGCGGAAGGAGGGCGGAGGTGAGGGTGTGAGAGCGGTGGGAAGGAGGAGAAGACAGGTGTGAAGCAGGGCTCCAGGGTGCGCTCGCCTGGCTCTTGGTGACGCCCTCCTTGGTGCGGTCGCACAGCGGGGAGATGTTCATGCCCCGCGCGCGCTCCAGGTCGCCCTGCGCTCAGGCAACGAGCAAACC
>VFQP010005189.1_pt1 | contig 11551 bp, 10 predicted proteins | sample 3512351 | NCBI WGS metagenome assembly VFQP01 (sample SAMN10412372, study PRJNA504923) | tailings metagenome | isolation source: Relicate 1 Philex TSF1 revegetated site | place: Philippines: Tuba, Benguet | collected 2017-08-29
CCAGGATGCGGCCCGTGCACTTGACGGTGTCGCCTTCGGAGATGTGCTCGTACTCGCCCAGGATCACGGCGCCGACCGAGTCGCGCTCGAGGTTCAGCGCCAGGCCGTAGGTCGGCTGGCCACCCGGCGTCGGCGGGAACTCCAGCATTTCGCCGGCCATCACGTCCGACAGGCCGTGCACACGCACGATGCCGTCGGTGACCGACACCACCGTACCCTGGTTCTTGATGTCCGCGCTGGCCGAGAGGCCCTCGATGCGGGACTTGATCAGCTCGGAGATTTCTGCGGGATTCAGGTTCATGGTGTTTCCTTCGCGCTCGGTATCGCCGGGTTAGGCGGCGAGCGACAGCTTCATCTGTTCGAGGCGGGCCTTGACCGAGGTGTCCAGCACCTCGTCACCGACCGTGACACGCACGCCGCCGATCAGCTCGGGCACGAGCTCGACGCTGGCGTTGAGCTTGCGGCCGAAACGCTTCTCGAGCGTGGCGACCACGTCCGGCAGCTGGGCCGGCTCGATCGGGAAGGCGCTTTCGATGCGCGCGTCGGAGACGCCGCTCTGGGCGTTGACCAGCGCGGCGAACTGCGCGGCGATCTCGGGCAGCGCCGCGAGCCGGCCGTTCTCGAGCACGGTGCGCAGCAGGTTGCCGGCCTTGCTCGACAGCGCGAGGCCCTTTTGCAGCGCGACACCGGCGACCAGGTCGAAGACCTGCTCGGCCGAGACCTTGGGGCTGTCGGCGAATTGCTTCAGCGCCGGGTCGGTGGCCAGCACCGCCAGCGCGGAGACCTGGTCCTTCAGCGCCGCGGCCTCACCGCCGGCGGCCTTGAACAGGGCCTCCGCGTAGGGGCGCGCCAGGGTGGCGATCTCGGCCATGGCTTACAGCTCGGTCTTCAGCCGCGACAGCAGCTCGGCGTGCACGCCGGCGTTGACCTCGCGCTTGAGGATGGCCTCGGCGCCCTTGACGGCCAGCCCGGCGACCTGCTCGCGAAGCGCCTCGCGGGCGCGCACGGCTTCCTGCTCGGCCTCGGCACGGGCGGCGGCGACGATCTTCGCGCCTTCTTCGGCGGCACGCCCCTTGGCGTCCTCGACGATCTGCTGCGCCAGGCGCTCGGCATCGGCCAGGCGCTTGGCGGCGTCGTCGCGCGCGGCGGAGAGCTGCTGCTCGACACGCGTGTTCGCGGCGGCGAGGTCGGCCTTGGCCTTGTCGGCAGCGGACAGACCGTCGGCGATCTTCTTCGCGCGCTCGTCCAGCGCCGCCGTGATCGGCGGCCAGACGAACTTCATCGTGAACCAGACCAGGATGCCGAAGACGGCAATCTGGAAAAGGAGGGTGGCGTTGATGCTCACGGCTGGAACCTCGTCATGGGAGACCGCGGGTGGCCGTGCCGTGCACCGCCACCCCCTGCAGGGCCCGGATGGGGCCGATTACTTCGGCAGGTTGGCGATCTGACCCAGGAACGGGTTGGCGGTGGCGAACCACAGCGCGATACCGGTGCCGATGATGAACGCGGCGTCGATCAGGCCGGCCAGCAGGAACATCTTGGTCTGCAGTTCGCCCATCAGCTCGGGCTGGCGGGCGGCGGACTCGAGGTACTTGCTGCCCATGATGCCGATGCCGATACAGGCGCCGACGGCGCCCAGGCCGATGATCAGGCCGGCGGCCAGGGCGACGAAGCTGATGACTTCCATGTTGTGCTCCAGATGTGGAAGGTTGGTTTGGAAAAAAGGAACGGATCGAGAAAAGCGGCGCCGTACCGGCCGGTGCGGCGCCCGAGGGAACGGTCAGTGCGCGTCGTGGGCCTGACCGATGTAGACCAGCGTGAGCATCATGAACACGAAGGCCTGCAGGGTGATGATCAGGATGTGGAAGATGGCCCAGACGCTGCCCGCGATGAGGTGGCCGATGCCCAGCAGCACCCCGGTGGCCGACAGCGTGAAGGCGCCGCCCATCAGCGCGATCAGCATGAAGATCAGTTCGCCGGCGTACAGGTTGCCGAACAGCCGCATGCCGTGCGACACCGTCTTCGCGACGAACTCGATCAGCTGCATCGCGAAGTTGAACGGGTACAGCCAGACCTTGTCGCCGAACGGGGCCGAGAACAGCTCGTGGATCCAGCCGCCGGCGCCCTTGATCTTGACGTTGTAGTACAGGCACAGCAGCAGCACGCCGACCGACAGGCCCATGGTCATGGACAGGTCGGCGGTGGGCACCACGCGCATGTAGTCCTTCATGCCGACGGCCGGGCCGGCCACGTGCCAGATGGCGGGCAGCAGGTCGACGGGCAGCAGGTCCATCGCGTTCATGAAGAACACCCAGATGAACACCGTCAGCGCCAACGGGGCCACCAGCTTGCGGCTCTGCGCGTTGTGCACGATGCCCTTGGCCTGCGATTCGACCATCTCGACGAGGATCTCGACGGCGGCCTGGAAGCGCCCCGGCACGCCCGAGGTCGCGCCCTTGGCGGCGCGCCAGAGGATCCAGCAGGTCAGGATGCCCAGGACCGTGCCGTAGAACAGCGAGTCGAGGTTGAAGGTCCAGAAACCGCTGCCGGCCTGCAGATGGCCCAGGTGGTGGACGATGTACTCGCCCGCGGTGAGGGCTTTGCCTTCGGTTGCCATGCTGCTCGCTCGTCCTGACGTTTCAGCGTTGCTGTCTCAGCGTTGTGCCACGCGGCCGCGCCACAGGAGCGCGACCCAATAAACCTTCATGCCCAGCACCAGGCCCGCCAGCAATGCCGGCCAGACCAGGGGTTGGACGAGTTTCGGCGCCAGCGCAAGCATGGCGATCGAAACCGCGATCTTCACCAGTTCCCACCCCATGAAGCCGACGGCACCTGCGCCGGGCGACATGCGGGAGAGCCGGCTGGTCATGCCGCGCGCCATCAAGGCCCCCGGCACCACCACCGTGGCGGCGCCATACAGCACCGACCACGCCACCTCCTGTCTCTGCGACAGCAGCCCTGCAAGCAGTGCCGCCACCATCCCCACGATCATCTGCGCGACAACCACCCGCCACGGTGACAGCGGCGGGTCCTTCTCGCGCAGCGCCGACGCTTCCTCTCGCGTCAGCGGCTTGATCGGCTGCCGATCGTCCCCATCTTCGTGGACGTCCCGTCGGTCAGCGCGGGATTGCAGACGCTGCTCCATAGGGGTCGTATCGCGGGTGGGATCGGCAAAGCCTGTCGATTATACGAAGAAACCCGCACTGCCCCAGAATGGGCCTTGAAGATTGAACTTATGCCCCGTTGCGGTGTCGCAGCGGAGCCTGCGCCGGCGCCTGCATGAAACCGCTTCTTACCCTGCTGACTTCCCGGTTCACCGCCCTGGTGGCCGTCCTGGGCCTTGGCCTGGCCGTGAGCCTGCCCGCCGCGGCGCAGCCCGCCGGCGCCGTGGTGAGCACACCGCAGGTCAAGGCCGAGCTCGTGGCGCACGCGCCTGAGGGCGTGCTGCCCGGCAAGCCGCTGTGGCTGGGCCTGAAGATCGAGCACGCGCCGCACTGGCACACCTACTGGAAGAACCCGGGCGACTCCGGCCTGCCGACGACGCTGGAATGGCAGCTGCCGCCCGGCTTCGTGGCCGACGAGATCGACTGGCCCACGCCGGCGCGGCTGCCGCTGGGCCCGCTGATGAACTTCGGCTACGAAGGCACGCTGCTGCTGCCCGTGGCGCTCACCGTGCCGGCCGACTTCAACGGCGACCGGCTGACGGTGCAGCTGCGCGCCGACTGGCTGGTCTGCAAGGACGTCTGCATTCCCGAAGGAGGCGACTTCGCGCTGACGCTGCCGGCGCAGGCCGCCACCGCGGCCCACGGCGCCCTGTTCGCCGCCGCCCGCGCGGCGCGGCCGGCGGATCTGCCCGGCGCCGACGCCAAGGCCACGCTCGAAGACGGCGAGCTCGTCGTGCGCGTGGCCGGCCTGCCGGCCGCCTGGCAGGGCCGCGAGCTGGCCTTCCTGCCCGAAACCGCGGGCGTGATCGTCAACGCCGCCAAGCCCGTTGCCCGCTGGGACGGCGGCGCCTGGACCGCGCGGGTGAGGGTCGATCCGCAGCGCAGCGAGTCACCGAGCACCATGCCCGTGGTGCTGGCGAGCGCCGGCGAAGCGGCCGGGCTGCGTGTCGAGGTGGCCGTCACCACGCCCTGGCCGGCGCTGGGCGCCGCCGCGGTGGCGGCGCCGGCGCTGGGCAATGCGCAGATCGACGCACCGGCTGGCAGCGATGCACCCGGCTTCCTGCTCGCGCTCGGCTTCGCGCTGGTCGGCGGGCTGATCCTCAACCTGATGCCCTGCGTGTTTCCGGTGCTGTCGCTGAAGGTGCTGGGTTTTGCGCAGGCCGGTGCCGACCGCCGCGCGCAGCGCGTGGGCGGCCTGGCCTACACGGCGGGTGTGGTGCTGAGCTTTGTCGCGCTGGCCGGCCTGTTGCTGGTGCTGCGCGCCGGCGGCGAACAGCTGGGTTGGGGTTTCCAGCTGCAGCAGCCGGCCGTGGTGGCCGGCCTGGCGGTGCTGTTCACGCTGATCGGTCTGAACCTCGCCGGTGTCTTCGAGTTCGGCTCGGTGCTGCCCTCATCTTGGGCGGGTGCGCAGGCGCGCCATCCGGTGGCCGACCACTTCCTGACCGGCGTGCTCGCCGTGGCCGTGGCCAGCCCCTGCACGGCGCCGTTCATGGGCGTCTCGCTGGGCGCGGCCCTCACGATGCCGGCGGTGCAGGCGCTGGCGGTGTTTGCCGCCCTGGGCCTGGGCATGGCGCTGCCCTACCTGGCCGCCAGCCTGTGGCCGGCCGTGGCGCGCGCGCTGCCGCGGCCCGGTGTGTGGATGGCGCACTTCAAGACGCTGATGGCCTTCCCGATGTTCGCCACCGTCGTCTGGCTGGTCTGGGTGCTGGGTGTGCAGACCGGGGTCGACGGCGCCGTCGCGCTGCTGGGCCTGCTGGTGGCCGTGGCCTTTGTTGCCTGGGCGCTGGGCTCGCCGACGCTGGGCCGCAAGGCGCGCGGCGGTTTTGGCGCCGTTTCGGCGCTGCTGCTGGTGGCGGCGCTGGTGTGGGCACTGCCGGCGCTGCGCCACGAGGCGGTTGCACAGCCGGGTTCGCCGGCCGCGCAGGGGGCTCGAGGCGCTGACTGGCAGCCCTGGAGCGCCGAGCGGGTGGCCGAGGCGCGTGCCCAGGGCCGCACGGTCTTCGTCGACTTCACCGCCGCCTGGTGCGTGACCTGCCAGTTCAACAAGCGCACGACGCTGGCCTCGGACGCCGTCAAGGCCGCCTTTGCCGAGCAGGACGTGCTGCTGCTGCGTGCCGACTGGACGCGCCGCGACGCCGCCATCACCGAACAGTTGCGGCTGTTCGGCCGCAGCGGCGTGCCGGTGTATGCCGTCTACACCCCGGGGCCCGAGGGGCCAAGGCTGCTGAGCGAAATTCTGTCCGTGTCCGAAGTGCTCGAAGCCGTCGGCGCCGCCCCTGCCGCCGGGTCGAGCTGAGTCCGTCCCACCCACCCGCCTGGAGGAAATTCCGATGCGCCTGCTCGCCACTTCCATTGCCGCCGCAGCCCTGGTGTTTGCCACCGGCGCCGCCACCGCCATCGGCACCACCGCTGCCACGGTCGGCCAGGCGGCACCCGCCTTCACCGCCAAGGACGCCGCCGGCAAGACCGTTTCGCTGGCCGACTTCAAGGGCAAGCACGTGGTGCTCGAATGGGTGAACCCCGGCTGCCCCTACGTCGTGAAGCACTACGGCAGCGGCAACATGCAGGGCACGCAGCGCGAGGCCACCGCGCAGGGTGTGGTCTGGCTGTCGATCAACAGCACCGCGGCCGACGCCTCCGACTACCGCAAGCCCGCCGACATGGCTGGCTGGATGCAGCAGCAGAAGGCTGCCGCCACGACGACGCTGATGGACGAGTCCGGCAGCATCGGCCGCGCCTACGGCGCGCGCACCACGCCGCACATGTACATCATCGACCCGCAGGGCAAGCTGGTCTACGCCGGCGGCATCGACGACAAGCCGACGACGCGCCAGGCCGACATCGCGGGCGCCACCAACCACGTCAAGGTCGCGCTGGCCGAGACGCTGGCGGGCAAGCCGATCGGCCAGCCGGTCACGCGGCCCTATGGCTGCGCGGTGAAGTACTCGTCGATGTAGGCGTCGGCCTCACGGCTCTCGCGTGGGCAGTCCCGCAGGCAGCCGTGTGTACTGCGCGGCCAGTGCCGTGAAAGCCTCGAGCGTCGGGTCACGGCCGGTCTCCTCGGCGACGAGGGCGGCCACGGCCGGCGCCACCGCCGCGGCGGCACGCGCGTCGAGGAACAACAGCCGCGAGCGCCGCGCCAGCACGTCCTCCACCGTGCGCGCCAGCTCGAAGCGCACGGCAAAGCGCACCATGGCCTCGCTGAGCACGCCGGCGCCGCTGTCGGCGTCGTGTGCCAGCCAGCGCGTGGTGCCGGGCAGGGCGCGCAGCGCTTCGGCTTCGCTGCCGTAGAGGTGCTCGCCCGGCGGCGCGGCCATCGAGCGCGCCGGGTCGGGCCGCGCCGGTGCGCCGACGAGCCGCAATGCCGCCGTCACACCCGCCGGCCGCCGCGGCAGCAGGCCGGCCGCCATGCAGCGCGCGAGCACGTCTTCGGCCATGGCGCGGTAGGTGGTCCACTTGCCGCCCGTCACGCTGACCAAGCCCGAGCGGCTGACCCACACCGTGTGCTCGCGCGAGATGGACTTGGTGTCGCCGTCGCTGCCACCAGAAGGCTTCACCAGGGGCCGCAGACCCACCCACACCGCACGCACGTCGTCCGGCCCCGGCGCCTGCGACAGGTAGCGTCCGGCCTCGCGCAGGATGAAGCCGACCTCGTCGGCACGTGCCTCGGGTTCGAGCGGCGCGTCGTCGCGCGGGCTGTCGGTGGTGCCGAGCACGGTCTTGCCCAGCCAGGGCACGGCAAACAGCACGCGGCCGTCCTCCGTCTTGGGCACCAGCAGTGCATGGCTGCCGGGCCAGAAGCGGCGGTCGACGACCAGGTGCACGCCCTGGCTCGGCGCCACGCGGGCCGGCGCGGTGGGGGGTGGCGCGCCTTCGTCATGGTCCAGCGCGGTGAGGCGGTCAACCCAGACACCCGCGGCGTTGACCACGCAGCGCGCGGCCACGCGGTGTTCGGTGCCGGTCTCGCGGTCCGTCACGACCACGCCGCGCAGCTGGCCGTGTTCGCGCTGCAGTGCCGTCACCTCGGCATGGTTCAGCAGCAGCGCACCCTTCGTGGCGGCGGTGCGCGCCAGCAGCAGCGCGAGCCGGGCGTCGTCGAACTGGCCGTCCCAGTAGCGCACGCCGCCTTGCAGCCGGCCCTGCGGCCCCTGCAGCCGCACACCCGGCACCAGGCGGCGCGCCGCGGCCTCGCCCAGCCACTCGGTGGCGCCCAGGCCGCGCGAACCCGCGAGCAGGTCGTAGGCCTTCAGCCCGGCGCCGTAGAAGCCGCGCTCCCACCAGCGGTAGGCCGGCATCACGAAGGGCAGCGGGGCGGCCACGTGCGGCGCATTGGCCAGCAGCGCCGAACGTTCGTGCAGCGCCTCGCGCACCAGCGCCAGGTCGCCCTGCGCCAGGTAGCGCACACCGCCGTGCGCCAGCTTGGTGGCGCGCGACGAGGTGCCCTTGGCAAAGTCCTCGGCCTCCAGCAGCACGACCGAGAGGCCCCGCGCCGCCGCGTCCAGCGCCACGCCGAGGCCGACGCAGCCACCGCCGATCACGGCCAGGTCCCAGGCGCCCTGTTCGGGCGGGGTGCCGAGCCGCCGGATCAGTTCGGCGCGGGGCAGCGCGGCCGGGGTCGACATGACCGTGCCGGATTCAGAGCCGGGCGAAGTTCACCGGCAGCCCGGCCACGGGTGCGCGCGCCGTCAGCACGCAGCCGGCCCAGGGCTGGGCGGTCAGTTCGTCGGCAGGGCGCTTTTCACGCGAGGTGGTGACGAACAGCGTGCGGCCATCCGGCCCGCCGAAACACGGCATGGTCGGGCAGCGCACCGGCAGCGGCACGCTGGCCAGCAGCCGGCCGTCGGGCGCCAGCCGCACCAGGCGCTGGCCTTCCATCATCGCCACCCACAGCGCGCCTTCGACGTCGACCGCTGCGCCATCGGGCCGGCCCAGGTAGCCGGGCTGCTCGGCCAGCGGCAGATCGGCCTGCTTGGGCGGGAACTGCTGCAGCACACGTGGCGCCACCAGCCGGTCGGTGCTGTTGTCCAGCGTGTAGGCCATGAGGCGGTGGCTGGGCGTGTCGGCCCAGTAGACGCTGCGGCTGTCCGGGCTGAAGCCCAGGCCGTTGCTGATGACGGCGCCGTCGATCAGCCGCTCGAAGCCGCCACCGGCCCAGCGGTACAGGGCGGCCACGGGCTTGGTGCGCGGCTCGTAGATCGTGCCCACCCAGAGCCGCCCGTGCACATCGGCCTTGCCGTCGTTGAAGCGTTCGTGGGTGGGCTCGTAGGGGGGGTCGGCGATCAACTCGGCTTCGCCGCTGGCCGGGTCGAAGCGGAACAGCCCGTCGCGCCGCGCCAGCAGCAGGCCGCCGCCCGCCAGCGGCGCGATGCAGCCGGGTTCGGTAGGCAGCGGCCAGTGGCGGTGTTCACCGCAGGCGGCGTGCCAGCGGTGCAGGCCACGGCCCGGGATGTCCAACCACCACAGCGCCTGCTCGTCAGGGTGCCAGAACGGCGACTCGCCCAGCAGCGCCGGCGGCACGGTGGGCAGCGGCTGCCAGTCGAGCTGCAGCGTGTCCATCAGACGCTCGCGATCTCCAGCCGCATCCAGGCCTCGGTGGTTTCGCCCGGTGCCAGCGCCACCAGGCCGTGCAGCAGCGGCTCGGCCATGTGGATGGCGTTGCTGACGTGCGTGACCGGCTCGACGCAGTAGTAGGGCTTGGTCTCCGGCGTGTAGACCACCAGCCGCGTGGCCGACGAGCTGAGCTTCAGCGACAGCCGCTCGTCGCGCAGCCGTGCCGCGCCGCGCCAGCCGTCGAAGCAGTGGTCGAAGGCCAGGTGCGCGACGTCGCCGTCGATGCCGGCCTGCGGCTGGCTGCGCACCGGCAGGCCGGCTGCATCGGGCTCCCAGCGCGCATCGACCTCGGCGTGGATGCGGCTGCGCGAGCGCTTCGGGAAGTACGGGTGCCAGCCCAGGCCCACCGGCTGCGGCGTCGTGTGGGTGTTGGTGAACTTCAGCCGCAGCGTGATCGCATCGAGGCCCAGCTCGACCTGTTGCCGCGCCTCGAAGGCGAAAGGCCAGTGGGCGTCGGGTGTGTGCGCGTAGCCCAGCTCGGCCCGCGCCTCGCCCTGCGCGATCACCGTCCAGGGCCGCTGCCAGCCCACGCCGTGCACCGAGTGCGGGTTGTCGTCGAAGTTCGGCGCGGTGGTGTGGTCCTGGCCCTGCCAGCGGAAGCGCCGGTAGCCGATGCGGTTGGAGTACGGCAGCAGCGGGTAGCTGGCGGCGGCGCGCGCGCTGCTCAGCGCCTCGGCTTCGGTGCTGCGCAGCACGGCGTGGCTGCCGTGGGCGTCGGTGAACCAGAGGCCGGCGAGCGAGCCGCCGAGGTCGGGGCGCAGTGCCGCGCGCAAGGCGCCGGCGGCGAGGGTGAGAGGCGTGGTGATGGCTGTCTCCGTCTTGTGGTCTTGCGGTGCGGTGATGATGCCCGAGCGGGTCAACGCGTCCAGGGGGCCGGCCCCGGGTTCAAGTCGTAGGCCTCGCGTGCCGCGGCCACCACGCCGCCGTCGAGCACGCCATCGTCGGCCAGCGCCTGCAGCGCGCGCAGCACGATGTGGTTCGGATTCACCTCGAAGAAGCTGCGCACGGCCTCGCGGCTGTCGCTGCGGCCGAAGCCGTCGGTGCCCAGCGTGGCGTAGCGGCGGCCCGGCGGCAGCTGCGCGCGCAGCTGTTCGGGCACCGCGCGCACCCAGTCGCTGGCGGCGACCACCGGGCCCACTGTCGTGGCCAGCTGCTGCTGCAGCCAGGTGGGTGCCGCGCCGCCGCCCAGCGCATGCTGCCGCTCGGCGGCGGCGCCCTCACGCGCCAGCTCGCTCCACGAGGTGACGCTGCCGACGGTGGCCGCCACGCCCCAGCGCTGGGCCAGCGCCTGCGCGGCTGCCAGCACCTCGTGCAGGATGGCGCCGCTGCCCAGCAGCACGCAGCGCGGCGCGCCTTCGGGTGGCGCGGCCGTGGCCGCTGCCGCCGCTTCCGCCGGCAGCCAGTGCAGGCCGCGCAGCACCCCTTCGCGTGCCGCGGGCGAGGGCAGCGAAGGCTGGGCGTGGTTCTGGTTGCCCACGGTCAGGTAGAAAAACACGTCCTCACGGTTCACCAGCATGCGCTGCAGGCCGTGTTCGACGATCAGCGCCAGCTCGTAGGCGAAGGCCGGGTCCCAGGCCACGCAGTTGGGCACCGTGGCCGCCACCAGCGGGCTGCTGCCGTCCTGGTGCTGCAGGCCCTCGCCCGACAGCGTGGTGCGGCCCGCCGTCGCGCCGACCAGGAAACCGCGCGAGCGCTGGTCGGCCGCGGCCCAGATCAAATCGCCCACGCGCTGGAAGCCGAACATCGAGTAGTAGATGTAGAACGGCAGCATCGCCAGCCCGTGGGTGCTGTAGCTGGTGGCCGCGGCCGTCCACGAGGCCATCGCGCCGGCTTCGTTGATGCCTTCTTCGAGGATCTGCCCGTCGCGGCTTTCGCGGTAGCTGGCCAGCGTGCCGGCGTCCTCGGGTTCGTAGCGCTGGCCTTCCGGCGCGTAGATGCCGACCTGGCGGAACAGCCCCTGCATGCCGAAGGTGCGCGCCTCGTCGGCGACGATGGGCACGATGCGCGGGCCCAGGGCACCGTCCTTCAGCAGGTTGCCGAGCAGCCGCACGAAGGCCATCGTGGTGCTCATGGCCTTGCCCTCGGCCTGCAGCGCAAAGCCGGCCACGGCCTCGGCGGCCGGCACCGCGAGCGGCGCCACCTCGGCCTGGCGCGCCGGCAGCGGCCCGCCCAGCGCGGCGCGGCGCGCGTGCAGGTACTGCGCCTCGGCGCTGTCGGGCGCGGGGCGGAAAAATGCCTGATCGCGCGCCGCTTCGTCGTCCATCGGCAGCTTGAAGCGGCGCGCAAAGGCCACGAGATCGTCGCCGTCGAGCTTTTTCTGCTGGTGCGTGGTCATGCGGCCCTGGCCGGCCGTGCCCATGCCGTAACCCTTCATGGTCTTGGCCAGGATGACCACCGGCGCGCCGCGCCGCTGCACGGCCGCGGCGTAGGCGGCGTGGATCTTCACGAGGTCGTGGCCGCCACGGTGCAGGCGGTCGATCTCGTCGTCGGTCATCGCCGCTACCAGCGCAGCCAGCTCCGGGCTCTGGCCGAAGAACTTGTCGCGGTTGTAGGCGCCGTCATTGGCGCTGAAAGTCTGGAACTGGCCGTCGACCGTGCGCGCAAAGGCGCGCACCAGCGCCTGCGTGTGGTCGCGGGCGAAGAGCGCGTCCCAGTCCGAGCCCCAGACCAGCTTGATGACATGCCAGCCGGCGCCGGCGAACACCGTTTCCAGCTCGTCGACGATGCGGCCGTTGCCGCGCACCGGGCCGTCCAGCCGCTGCAGGTTGCAGTTGACG
>VFQP010005190.1_pt1 | contig 11549 bp, 10 predicted proteins | sample 3512351 | NCBI WGS metagenome assembly VFQP01 (sample SAMN10412372, study PRJNA504923) | tailings metagenome | isolation source: Relicate 1 Philex TSF1 revegetated site | place: Philippines: Tuba, Benguet | collected 2017-08-29
TCGGCTTCCCGCACAACTTCAAGGCGAGCTCCATGTATCCCGTGGACTCGGTGCGCAGCCGCACGTTCGTGAAGAAGATGGGTCACACGCCCACCCTCATGGACTACTCGCGCTTCAACTACGTGGCGCAGCCCGAGGACAACATCGCGCTGGACGACCTGATCCCCAAGGTCGGTCCCTACGATCACTACGCCGTCATGTGGGGCTACACGCCCATTGCGAATGCGCGTACGCCGGAAGCCGAACTGCCCACGCTCGAGAAGTGGGCGCGCATGCAGGACAGCATTCCGTGGTATCGCTTCTCGGGGGACAACGGCGCCGCTGGCCCGGACCCGGGTGAGCAGTCGGAAGCCGTGGGCGATGCGGATGCCGTGAAGGCCACCACGCTGGGTGTGAAGAACCTCAAGCGCACCATGGCCATGCTGGAGAAGGCCACAGCCTGGAAGGAAGGCAGTACCTTCGATGACCTCGAAGAGCTCTATGGCCGCACGGTGGGGCAGTGGGCCACCGAGATGGGCCATGTGGCGCGCATCGTGGGTGGGCAGTACAAGCAGGAGAAGCGCGTGGGACAGAGCGGCCCGGTGTTCACACCGGTGGAGCCGGCGCGGCAGAAGGCGGCGGTGCAGTTCCTGCTCGAGAACGCCTACACCTCGCCCACCTGGCTGCTCGACCGCAGCATCCTGAGCAAGCTCGAGCCCAGCGGCAGTCTCAATCGGGTGGGCAATGCCCAGGTGCGTTCGCTCGGCAGCCTGCTGTCCAACGATCGCTTGCAGCGCATGCTCGAGTTCGAGGCGCTGGCGGTCAACAAGCGCGATGTGTATCCGGTGGCCAGCTTCCTCGCCGACGTGCGCGCCGGTCTGTGGAAGGAGCTCAGCAGCGGCGCGCCCATCGATGCGTTCCGCCGCCGGTTGCAGCGTGTGTATCTCGAGACCATGAACACCAAGATCAACCCGCCGGCACCGGCCCCGGGTGGTCAGGGTGGTGGTGGTGGCGGCTTCGGCCAGCAGGCGCCGGTCGGCACGGCGGACTTCCGCCCCATTCTCAAGGCCGAGATGCGGGCACTCGACGCGTCGCTGGCGGCCGCCATTGGCCGCACGAGCGACACGATGACCCGCGCGCATCTGCAGGATGCGCGGGATCAGATCAAGACGATGCTGAGCACGGAGAAGTAGTCAGCTCAGGCGATCGGAAATCGCGCATTCGGAGAACAATGCAGAACGGGAGAGATGCGTGCGCATCTCTCCCGTTTCTTTGGATCCCTTGCGACAAGGCGCCTCAGCATCCGGTGACACTCGGCGCCCGCTGCCTCAGCAACGGGTACCCGCAGTGAAGTCATGCGTCCGGTTCGCGCGCCCGATCGTTGGCCGCCAGCACGTCTGCCGCCCAGTCTGTGCGTTTCCAACCCGGTATCGGCGTCTCGCGTCCCGTCTGCGGCACATATGATGAACGCTCCACCAACTGATACTGGTGGATGTAGCGTGGACAGTTGGGGTAGATGCGGCGAATGTCCACCTCGATCAGAAACTGTGCTTCGACATACTGTTCCAGCAATGCGTGGTCGGGAACGATACGTGCCACCCCTTCAACTCGCATTCGTCGCTGTCGCTCAAAGTCGAGGAACAGCAGCCCCACGGCTCCGGTTTCCTGCAGGTTTCCCATGGACAGATACATACCGTTGCCATCGTAGTTGGGAAAAACGAGGGTCTGGTCGTCAAGCGCGCGCACGAACCCGGAGGCACCGCCCTTGTAGGAGCAGGTGGGTTGACCCGTTGCGGCGACGGTAGCCAGAAAGAACATGTCACGCGCTTCAATGAATTGCCGATCGTCCGGCGTCAGGCTGGTGTGCACTTTGACGTCCACCAGTCGATCTGCGAGTCGACGGGTATCGTGCTGATCTTGCAGGGCCCGACTGGCAGAGGAATAAACGAGCGACATGGAATGCTCCCGGTTGAAGTGGCCGCGATCACCTGATGTCTGTCGACACGTCCCTGGGTGTTCGGATCTCCAGCGCGTGGCGCATTGATCATAGCGCAGGATGATGTGAACCGCAGCAACGCGCGGGCTCTGGCAAGCCGAGCCGGAATCGTGCAAGCCGGCAATCCCAGGCCGTGGCACGGCCCGTGTCGGCCCTTCAAATTGGTTAAGTCCACCTTCGCCTACCGTGTCCCCTCCGAAGGAGCCGTGATGAAGAAACCGTTCTCAGCGCTTTTGGCCATACCACTCCTTGCAGTTTCTGCCGCTGCGCAGGGCGTTGGCGGAAGCGGGAATGCGGCCCCGGCCCAACAGCGGAGAGCAAACGCTGAAAGACCGCGCACCATCGAGGGCATCAACACGGTGTGGCTCGAGGAACTCACGCGTCCAGAGTTTCGTGACTTGCTCAAGGACGGCTACACCACTGTGCTCATCATGACGGGTGGCGTCGAGAACAACGACGACAACCTCTCCATGAACAAGCACAACATCAACAATCGCCTGCATGGTGAATTGCTGGCGCGCAAACTGGGCAAGACACTCGTCGCACCGCTCGTCACGCTGGAGCCGGGCAATTCCGGATCGGCCATTCAGCCCGGCCGCGCCGGACCGATGCTCTCCCAGGCCACGTACACGGCGCTGCTCTTCGACATGGGCAACTACCTGCGCAGCATGGGCTTCAAGGAGATCTACTACCTGGGCGACAGCGGCGGCAACGCGCGGGGCATGCAGGCGGCAGCGGATTCACTCACCAAGCTGTACGCCGACAGTCCGGACAAGGTGTACTTCAAGCATGTGCCCGAGTATTACAACCACGTGAGCGTGGTGCAGCCGTACATCCAGAACGAGCTCAAGATCCCCGAGGGCATCAAGATCGGCGCGAGCACGGGGACCAGCGGATTGCATGAAGAGCTGAGCATTGATGCCACACTCGCGCTTGCCGATCCGGTGAGCATTCGCTACGAGCAACGCAAGAAGGTCGGGCAGGACGAGATCAACGGGATCAAGTTCCAGTCGCTCGAGTGGCTGCAGGACTTGGGTCGCAAGATTGCGGACCTCCGTGTGACCACGACGGTCAACGCCATTCAGGCGTATCGGCAGAGCGTGGGGCGCAAGTAGTCCACGCGTAAAGGAAAACCGGCACCAGGCAAACGGGGCAGCATGCGCAATGCATGCTGCCCCGATGGGATTGCCGAACACGTCCCCCTTTGAGAGAGACCATGTCCTGAATGCTGTCAGATGCGACGACGATTGCGCACGCCCACCAGTCCGATCATGCCCACGGCCATGAGCGCAAGGGACGACGGCTCCGGCACCGCGGTTTCAAAGTTGATAGTGGCCTGCGGCTGGGTTCCGAACTGCGCGCTGATATTGTCCACGTAGTTGACGTTCGTGCCTTCGAAGCCGGGCCAGCGGCCCTGATCGACCTGCACCCCAATCACTGACGCGTTGGTGAGATCGAATGTGCCGGGCGCGCCATTGCAGTTCGACAGCCAGTCCGTCAGAGACTGCCGACGATCATCAAAGGAGGACGAAAGCCCCGACGTGCTGCAATCACGCTGAACCTGTCCGCCACCAGAACCAGTGAGGCGAAGCCAGAATCCGGTCGATCCGTTGTCGGACGAGGCGACATCCGTGAGATCACCAGAATTCTCCCACGTCGGCGCACCGGAATTTCGATACCAGCCGAGGTTGAACGTGCGCAACACGTCGTTGAATGTGGCCTGGAACGCCACACGAATGGTTGGCGTGGTATTGACCGCGTTCGTGCCCAGAAAGTCGAAGCTCAGATGAGAAAGCTGCGAAAGCAGGCCAGTGAACCCGGTGCCATTCAGATAGACCGCCGGTTGCGCGAAGTTGGTCATCTGCAATTCCAGCGAACCGTTGCCGTTGCGGGGCTGAGCGCCGGTAATCGCAATGCTGGCCGAGCTGCCAACGGTGTTGGAGAACGAATTGTTGTTGACACCGTTGGCGACATCAGGGATGGATGTCACCACCTGCGCATCAGCAGTGAACGGGGCGAGAGCAATGAGCAGCGGAACAAGTCGGCGGAAGGTCATCGACCAGGGGGCTGGAGGGGGGAAATTCGTGGCTCGTAGCCCTGCCATGTGCAAGAACGCGGCCAAGCGCTCCAGTACTCGCGCCAGAAGCGACTCCAAAGGAATCGCACTTTGAACTGTAGATTTCGCGCCTCATGATGCGATACTCACGCATCGGACCAACTGTTCAGACCGCTTCGACGCCCTACCCTCGCCGCCTCGCTACCAATCACCTTGGCGCGCCCGGTCAGTTTGCCCTGCGCTCCTTGTCCAGTCGCTCCGCCAACCGCTGACGCGCCATGGCTGCGTACTCGCGGCAGGCGGACGGATTACGCAGCGCATTGGCGTCACCCTCGTCCCGCTTGGCCAGCTTGTCGAACAGGTTGACCAGGCCGGGATGCGGCACGATCAGCACATCACAGGGCAGACTTTCAATGCGCGCGTGCCCTCGCTCGAAGTCGGCAATACCGCCGGGATAGCGGGTGCTCCCGGTGAACTTGAATCCGTCTTCGGAAATGGGGGACTGGCTGTCGGCATACGCCATGTCCCAACACACCCCACCGTCGCAGCTGCGCCACGTCCAACTCGTACCACCGGGCGTATGGCCACCCGTGAAATGTGCGGTGAGTGCAAGCTCGCCCAGACGCAGCACCTGCCGGTCGGTCAGTTCACGCGCCGCACGCACACCGGGAAACGGGAGATAGAGCCCGAACTGCGGATCGTCCGGCAGCGAGGTGCCCATACGCAGCACCTTGGCACTCCATGGGTGCAACACCACCTCGGCGCCGGACGCGCGCTGCAGTGCCGCCAGGCCACCCGCATGATCGAAGTGCGCGTGTGAGTTGAGCAGCAGCTTCACGTCTTCGAGTTTGAACCCGAGCGCGCGAATGCTGGCGGCAATGAGTGGGGCAGATTCAGGCAGACCGCCGTCGATGAGCACATGACCGGCGGGTGAGGTGATGAGCATGGCGCTCAGGCCACGCGTGCCCACGTACCAGGTGTTGCCATGCACTCGAAACGGCCGCTGCGGTTCGTTCCACTCGGCGCAGCCGTCGCATCGGGTGGCACTGACGTCGACGGGTTCGGGGGTCCTGGCTTGTGCCGAAAGATCAACCCAACCGATGGCGAACCCGCCGGCGGACAGCAGGGTGACCAGACGACGACATTGTGCGCTCACGCGGTGTGCAGTCACGAACGGCATGCGATGTGGGTCATGGTGCGCTGACTGTCAGTCCGTGGGGTTCAAGATGCAGGGGGCAATGCCACGCCGTGTGCCCGTTCCTGCAGTTTACGCACCAACAACCGCAGGTCCAACAGTTTCCCGACGCGGAGTCCGAGCTCGAGCACGTCGATGGGCTTGGTAACCAGTTCGCTCGCACCCAGTGCCAACGCGCGACGTCGGGCTTCGCTACTGGTGTCGGCCGTGAGAACCAACACCGGGACGAAGTCGTCTGCGGGTGTGAGTCGGTGCAGCGCATCGAGCACGGCGTATCCATCCCACCTGGGCATCATGAGATCGAGCAACACCAGGTCGGGGATGTGGCGACGGAAGAGATCGGGAACCTCGTCGGGGCGTGTAGTGGACTCCACCTGGCGATAGCCCTCTCGCAGCAAAACGCTGCGCACCAGGGCCACATTGGCCGGTTCATCATCGACCACGAGGATGCGCGCACTGCTGCGATCGATGGGACGCTCGGTGGTGGATTCGCTGATCGCGGTGTCGGTCGGTTGTGTCACGTACGGGTTGCGTGCAGGTGGTGTCGTAACGCGCTGACCAGCTGCGATACGTCGAAGGGCTTGACGAAAACCGCGACGGCGGGCCCCGGCTGCACGGCGCTCAGCGGCGCCGCGACGTCGGCCGTCAGCAGGAATGCAATGGGTGGTTTGGGTAGCGCAGCCAACTGGGACAGCACCCAGGTCCCAGGGCGATCCGGCAGATGCAAATCGATCAACGCCACTTGAGGCGCATGTTGACGGGCCAGCTCGACACCGAGCGTCGCCTGCATGGCGCAAATCAGTCGCGCTCCCGGCCACGCCCTGGCCACCACCTGTTCCATGAGACGCACGTTGGCGAGATGGTCTTCCACCAGGAGCACCGTCGGCTGCTCGGGCAACGGCTGCACCGCCGACGATACACTGTCGATGCGCGGCGCGGGAGCTTCGCTCACCGTCGTCGGGCCTGGCAAGGTCAGCTCGAAGGCCGCGCCCGACTCTCCGTCCAACGCGGGAATCAGGCGAAGGTCACCGCCCATGGTCGCCAACAGTCGACGTGACAAGGCGAGCCCAAGTCCCGTACCCTCACGGGTGGCGGCCCCGCGACCAACCCGACGGAACGGCGTGAAGAGCTCGGCGGCCAACTCGGGTTCGATCCCGATCCCGTCATCCCGCACGATCAGTCGTACATCGGCCTCCCGCTGTTCGGCGTGCACGGTCACCGACCCGCCGGCCTCGTTGAATTTGATGCCGTTCGAGAGGAGGTTGAGCAGCACCTGCAGGAGTCGACGGCGATCGGCCATCACGAACATCGGCGACGACCCGTCGGTGCGTACCGTGACCTGTGCGGCCTCGGCCTGGAGGCGCGTGAGCGCCACGGCTTCGTCGACCAACTCGTCCACGCGGACGGCTTCGAGCGAAAGATCGACGCGACCTGATTCGATACGCGCTATGTCCAGTACTTCGTCGATCAGGCCCAGCAGATGACGACCGGCACGCAGAATGTGTGAGATGGCTTCCCGATCATCGGCGGTGCGTTGTGCACCGTCCAGATCGAGCAATTGCGCGAACCCCAACACGGCATTGAGTGGGGTCCGCAATTCATGGCTCATGCGCGAGAGGAACTCACTCTTGGCGGCACTGGCCGCTTCCGCCTCGCGTCGTGCCTGCTGAACGGCATCTTCCTGCAACCGACGGTCCGTGATGTCGCGCGTCACTTTGGAGAAGCCACGCAAGACGCCGTCGTCGTTCCGCAGCGGGGTGATGACCACGTTCGCCCAGAAGCGGGTGCCGTCCTTGCGCACTCGCCAGCCTTCGTCTTCCGCCCGACCATGTCGACGGGCGTCGTTCAGGTTGCGCGCCGGCCGCCACGCGCGCTCTTCCTCAGGGTAGAAGGCCGAAAAATGTCGACCGATGATTTCGTCGGCCTGCCAGCCCTTGATGCGTTCAGCGCCCGCATTCCAACTCGCAACGCCACCATCGACGTCCAACGCAAAGATCCCGTAATCGCGCACGCCATCCACCACCATGCGGAAGCGCTCCTCGCCCTCGCGCAGGGCCTGTTCCCGTGCGCGGAGCAGGGCGCTCGCCTCTCGCATGTTCTCGCCCAACTCACCGATCTCATCGGCAGCGTCCGGCAATGCTCCCAGCGGTTCTCCGCGCCCCAACTGCGAGGCGCGCTCCCGCAAGACCCGCACGCGCGCGACGATGCCGCTCGAGAACAGCACGACGGCCACGACACTGCCCGTCATGCCGAGCAGCGTGAGCAACGCGGTCAGCTGCAGCATGCGTCGGCGCACGGCGTCGGCGCGATCTTGTCGGGCCTGCAGCAACACGGCCTCTCGCGCCTGGATGCGTTCGATTTCACCACGCATGGCATCCAGGACGGTCTGACTCTCCCGCAGCGCCTCGCGCAAGCGGGCGGCCTCCGTCTCCGATACCGACGACAACACGCCTACTACGGCCACAGCGCGCAGGGCCTGCTCGTGACGCGTCACCAAGCCAGCGAGGGTGTCGAGTCGCCGCGTCGCTTCCGGGTCTCGCATGAGGGTCCGCAGTCGACGCAACAGCTGCGGCACCTCTTTTTCCGCGTTCTGCACCGGAGTGCGCAGCGTGGCGTCCCCGGTGAGCAGGCTGCCGCGCACGCCGCTGGCGGCCTCCGCGACCAGCGCGTGCACGGCGTGCACATTGGTTTGGATGGCGATGGTGATGGCCACCTCCCGGTCTGCGGCCGCGAGTGCCGCATTCGCCCGGTACAAGGTCACGACCGCCCCGAGATAGATCATCAACGGCAAGGCGACGACCGTGATGCCTTTCTGCTGCAGTGGCCGATCGGTCCACCACCGGGTCAGGCGACGGCGTGGTAGCGAGGGGTGCAGCGATTGGCCGGCAGTGTTCATGGTGCTGACCGGTGGCGCTGATGCTGCACGGCCACCACCGCCGCCTGTGTGCGATCCCGCACATCCAGTTTCGCAATCACCCGTTCGACATGCACCTTCACCGTGCCCGGTGTGATGCCGAGCCGCCCTGCAATCTCTTTGTTCGTCAAGCCGAGCGCGAGACCTTCGAGCACTTCCAACTCACGCGGCGAGAGGCGGGTGATGGCCGCGTCGGCGCTCTCGGCCTGTGTCGTTGTCACCGCCTGCTGGAGCAGCGACAGCGGAACCGCCATGTAGCCCCGCAACACTGTACGCGCCGCTTCCAGAATCTCCTCGGGCGTGGCGTCCTTGAGGACGTAGCCCCGCGCGCCCGCGCCCACGGCGGCCCGCACGTACGCCGGCTCGTCATGCAAGGACAGGATGATCACGCGCACGTTGGGACACGCCGCCGCAAGCCGCCGTGTGGCTTCGAGCCCATCCATTGCCCCGCGGGCAAACCGGATGTCGACGAATGCAAGATCAGGCTGCATCTGCACCGACGCGTCGATGGCCGCTTCTGCCGTCGGCACATCGGCAACCACGTCGAACAGGCCGGTGCGCTCGAGAAGCGCCCGAAGCCCCTCGCGCGCCACCGCATGATCATCGGCGATGAGGACGCGCGTCGGTGACGCGGCGCGCATCAGTCGGTGCTCGGAAACGAGGCGGCAATGCAACAGCCGCGACCGGGCGCTGCGTCCACGGTTAGGCGCCCACCGAGTGCTCTGACCCGCTCGCGCATGAGCGCGAGCCCGAATTGACGCACCGCCGTGTGCTGCTGCCGTGGCGGCACGAAGCCGCGACCGAGGTCGCATACGCGGACCGACACGTCACGCGTTGTCATGTCCGTGACCACCTCCACGTCCACGCGGCACAGACCGGCGTGGCGTCGCACGTTGGTGAGCGACTCCTGCACGATGCGAAAGATGGCGTTCTCCAGCGCCGCAGAAAGGGGCGGCAGTTCACCACAGGTCAGCGTCACTGCCCACCCGTCGCGTGCGAGCGATGCGGTGAGTGCTTCCAGTGCGGCGGCGAGACCCAGATCGTCCAAGGCCGTCGGACGCATACCTGAAATGACCCGGCGCAGCTCACCGACCAGTTCACGCGTGAGCGCGGCGGCTCGTTCGGCGTCCGCGTTCTCCGGCGCGGCCATTTCGATGCGACGCAGCGCGGCCGTGGCCAGCTGCGCCACGCCGTCGTGCAGTTCGCCCGACAGGTGCGCTCGCTCGCGTTCTTGCGCGGACATCAGCTCGTCCAGCAGACTCGCCAACTGCCCTTCGCGTCGGCGAGCCGCCACGGCCGCACCCATGAGCTGCACCATGAGCTGAACGGCGTCGAGGTCGTCGGCGTTCAGCACTTCGCCCGATCGCAGCGGCGCTTCACAACACAGCACGAGCGCTTCCACGTCGCGGCTGCCAGGGGCCACCAAGGGGAAACGGACCGTTGCGGGACGTGATCCCGCTGATGGTGGCGTCGGCGGTTCCGACTCCTCGCGCACGCTGCCCCGGCGATACCCGAGCAGCAAGGCGGCGCGATCAGCGGCAAACGCCAGCGCCGTCGGCAGTCCCTCGATATCCGAGATGGCCAGTTGGCGACTGACATCCAACACCAGGCGGAGACGGGTGCCGCGTTCCTCCGAGGCGCGATACAACCGCTGCAGGTCACCCGCTGATTCGACCGAAAGTGTTGTCATGCCTGCAGAAAGTAATGAGGACGCGCCCGGCAGCAGTTCCCCAAGTGGCATATGCCACACGCGGTCCGTTCGGTCAATAGGCGGGGCGGGCGGTTCCGGGCAGACTGTCGTCACACCTTTTCCGGAGGCAGTTCGATGACGGTTTCCCGACGCACCTTCATGACTGGTATGGGCGCCACCGTGGCGACCGCCGCCATGCCGACGCTCGCGCAGGCGCTCCCCGTGACACCCGCCCCAGTCCGGGACGGGCGCTCGGCGCTCAATCCGCGCGAGGCCTTGCAACTGCTGATCGACGGCAACAACAATTTCCTCAAGGACATCCCGACCAATGTCCCGGTGGATCGCAAGCGGCGCCTGGAGCTGGCGCAGGGTCAGTCCCCGTTTGCCGCGTACGTGACATGTTCGGACAGTCGCGTGTCACCCGAGATCCTGTTCGGCCGTGGGCTGGGCGAGCTGTTCATCATTCGCAACGCCGGTAACACGCTCGACACCGTAGCGCAAGGGTCGCTCGAATTCGCGGTGGCGGTACTGGGGACGCCACTGGTAGTGGTCATGGGCCATCAAGCGTGTGGCGCGGTGAAGGCGGCTGCCGACATGGTGACGGCCAACAAGCGCTTTCCTGGCGCCATCGGCAAGATGGTGCAGCCCATCGTGCCAGCGGTGCTCGATGCCCGCAACGAAGCGGGGGATCTGGTCGAAAACGCGATTCGCGCCAATGTCCGTCGCGTGGTCAACGAACTTCGCACCACCACCGAGCCGATGCTGCTCGATCCGCAGAAGCAGGGCAAGGTGATGGTGGTGGGCGCCTACTACTACCTCGCCAGCGGTAAGGTCGACTTTTTCGACGTGCCGGCGCCATGAACGTTGAGCATCGTATGGTACGTCGGTCTCTTCAGCTTCTCGCCACGCTCTTGATGGTCCCTGGGGTGTCGGCCGCGCAGGCCGACACCCAAGTGTGGTCGCTCAACGTCGCGCAAGGACGGTTCGGAGCGGCAGGGTTGTGGTACGCGGAGGCGCAGCCGCGCTGGACCGATGATGCATCCCGCCTCGGGCAGTTGCTGTTGCGTCCAGCAATCGGTGTGCAGGCCGCACGCCGATTGCAGCTGCATTTGGGTTACGCGTACATCGGCACTTGGCCGGAGGGCGCCGACGGGTTCGGCGAAAACCGGGTGTGGCAGCAGGCGCTCTGGACGCCCGTGGCGATCGACGGCGGACTGCGAGTCGTGACGCGCAGTCGACTGGAGCAACGATTTCACGAATCCGACGGAGAAACCGGTTGGCGGATCCGGCAGCAGGTTCGGGCGCAGCATCCGCTTCCCGTGGCGGCCAAACGCTGGCAAGGCATCGTCTGGACCGAGCCCTTTGTCGGATTCAATGCCACCGCATGGGGCGCTCGGCGCGGTGTGGATCAGTGGCGCAGCTTTGTCGGGGTCGGTATTCCGCTAGCCAAGGGATTGGTGGTCGAGCCGGGGTACATGCGACAGGACGTGGTACGACCCAATGCCCGTCGCGCCAATCACGTGCTCAGTCTCAACGTCTTTTATACGCTACCCTGAACCTGGACGGGACGACCCCGCGCCGGCGCTCGCGCCCCTGCCGATTGCCTGCTCGTGGCCGTAAACTGCAGTCACCTCGCCACAGGCGCGGTTCGTCCCTCCCTCTTTTTTCAGGTTCAATGCGCTTTCGCCTCCTGCCGCTCGCGGTGACCGGGCTCGCGCT
>VFQP010005192.1_pt1 | contig 11549 bp, 10 predicted proteins | sample 3512351 | NCBI WGS metagenome assembly VFQP01 (sample SAMN10412372, study PRJNA504923) | tailings metagenome | isolation source: Relicate 1 Philex TSF1 revegetated site | place: Philippines: Tuba, Benguet | collected 2017-08-29
AGGTGGAGACCGATCCGCCGGTGTGGCCCGAGGAGTAGGAGACGCGCCCTGCGCGGTAGCGCCCGGTGCGCTCGGACAGCTCCTTGAGCACGTCGTCTTCCTTGATGCCGGGCAGGTACAGGTGGACCGTCGCGGCCGCGCGGATCGCGTCGGCCCCGTCCGAGCCCCACCGAGCATCCATCTGGGCGTGGGACTGCACGACGACGTGGACGGAGATCCCGCGGCCGCCGGAGTCGCTCATCAGGCTGGGCAGGTCGGGCAGCGGGGCGACGTTGGCGGCCTCCTCGAGCATGGCGCGCAGCGGCGGCCACAGCCGCCCGCCGGGCGACGTCTGCGAGCGGGTCACCGCGGTGCGCAGGATGACGTCCGTCAGCGTGGTGATGAGGGGGGCGACGTTCGCTGAGCCCTTGCCGGAGAGCAGGTACAGGGTGTTGCGGCCGTCGAGGAACGCGTCGACGTCGAACCCCTGGCTGTTGCCGTGCTCGTCCTTGTCCGGGCACATCGCCCGCAGCACCTTGGGCGAGGTCAACGGAGCAAGGACCCCCGAGAGGGTCATCTGGAGCGATCCCGAGGTGTCGTCGGCGCCGGACTGCGTGCGGGCTTGGAGCAGATCGGCCCACGTGCGCGTTCCGATGTCCGCCATGGTGATCGGCTCAGGGGCCTCCAGCTGGGAGCCGGCCAGCGCGTCGTCCAGGTCGACGATCGCCTTGCGAGGGTCCGCGTCGACGGTGCTCGTGCCCTGGTCGCGCAGGACCGTGATCGGCTCGTTGTCGGTGAAGTCCGCTGCCCACCGCACGACGTCCAGGACGCTGCCGTTGGGCTTGAGGGCCGCGGCGTGCAGAAGGTACGCCAGGACCTCCCCCGCCCGGGCGGAGAACCACTCCGCGTTGCCGCCCCGCCCCTTGCCGGGGTCGGCCGACGCCCAGGCGCGCCCGCGTTCGAGTGCTTCCTCGGGATCGGCGCAGCCGGCCACCGGGTCCCACTGGAAGCCCTCCGGCCAGCCGGTGATGCCCGAGAAGTCGAGCACGTGCACGCGCCCTGCCTCGGCGCGCTGGGCGGCGGTGAGGAACACGATGTCGTTCTTCGTCCCGGTGGCCACGACCGGCCCGGGTGCATCGAGGATCTTGCCGACGACGTAGTACATCGTCTTGCCCGACCGCGGCGGGGCGACGACCAGGGCCGAGTCCTCGTGCTGGGCGTAGAGCTCGACGCCGCGCAGCGATCCGACCCCGACCAGCAGCTCGGTCGGGCTGATCTTGTCCTTGTCCTGCAGGCGCGCGGCCAGGGCGGTGCCCTTGAGCACGTCGCGCGCCTTGGCCGCGGCCTGGCGCTCGTGCATCTCGCGCAGCGCGCGCGGCGTGGTGCGGTTGGTGCGACGGTCCACGACGGCCCGGCCCACGACCATGGCGAGCAGGAAGCCGCCGACGACGAAGGCCAGGACCAGGACCACGAGCACGGTGTAGATCGCGGGAGCCGGCCCCGGGACGGCCTCGTACCCCGCGACGGGGTTGGTCGGGGTCGACCGGATCGCGTCCACCGTGGCGGCAAGGGTCGGGCCGGGGTTGCCCGTGACGGCGGCCACGATCCACGCCGAGGCGTGGAACAGGACCGCGACGGCGGCCGCCGCGACGGCCAGCCACATGAGGAAGATCCACCCGGACGTGCTCAGCGAGCGGTAGGGGTGGTGGGTCGGGACGGCGCTCACGCTGCCTCCTCCAGCCCGGCGAGCGTCGCGGCGTGCAGGGCCACGGTCGCCTCGGAGTGCATCGCCGAGTCGGTGTCGGTCAGCAGGACCTCCCACGCGGTGCGCAGGTGGGTGACGATGACCGGCTTGCGGGCGCCCACCTTGATGATCGCCGTGCCCTGCGGCAGCGTCATGAGCGTGGCGAGCGTGGCCGGCGGCAGGTTGAACAGCTCGACGCAGCGCTTGGCGTCTTCGAGCGTCTCTTGCCGGTACAGCACGACGGTGCCGGCCTCCTTGATCGTCGAGACGGCAGGCGACCCGTCCGGGACGTCGGACAGGTGGTGCATCGCCGTCGTGTTCTGCAACGCCTCGCCGCGCGAGATCTTCTGGTTGCGCTGCGTGATCGTCGCGAACGTCCCGGTCATGAGGTGCCAGCCCTCTTCGATCACGAACACCGTGGGGACGGTGTCGTGCTGGGCGTTCATGACGGCGCGCAGCCACGTGTTCACGATCGCCATGACGATCGCGACCGCGGGCCCGTCCTCGGGCAACGCGGAGATGTCGAAGACCGTGAGCCCGGCCGAGAGGGAGATGTTCGCCGACGTCGGGCCGTCGATCAGGCCGGCCAGGTCCTCGCTCACGAGGCGCTCGAGCTCGGCGGCCGCCTCGCGACCCCACAGGTACAGGTCGTCGAGCGAGGCCCGCGACGGCAGGAGCGCCGCGGACGCCTCGGTCGGGTTCTCCAGGTGGCGCAGGACGTCGCGGATCGTGGCGACGTAGCCCGACCTGCGCGCCTCGTCGACAGCGATCCGGCGCGCGATCGACAGCGCCTTGCCCTCCAGCGGCTTGATGGGCCGCCCCAGGGCCTCGCGCAGCACCGCGCGCAGGAGCTGCATCTGCGACGCGCCGCTGTCGGAGCCCTCCGTCGTCTCGCCGGCGATCAGCGGGTCCAAGATGTTGATGCACGACCCGCCGCCGCCGATCACGAACCGGATCGGCTCGACGCCCAAGGCGCGAGCGAGGTCGGCGTACTCCCCCTCGGCCGCCCGGGTGCCGTCGGCGCGCTTCTTCTCCTGGCGCTTCTTGTCCACGACGACGACGCGGCGTCCGAGCGTCAGGGGACGCAGCACAGCCCAGGTCTTGATGAACGAGGACTTGCCCGTGCCGATGTCGCCGAGCACGATCACGTTCGGGCTCGAAATGACTCGACCCCGGTAGGCGGTGAACGGGTCGTGGAAGTAGGGCCACCCGGTGTGCTGCTCCTTGCCGATGCAGATTCCCTCGTAGGTGGTCGGAGCCGCCGACGTCGCCAGGAACAGGCCCGCGATCTGGCGGGTGGAGGACTTGATCGGGCTCGCCAGGTACTCGTACCAGCCCTGCTCGTCCAGCCACTTGTGCCGCCGCCGGCGGGCGCCGGCCTGCCGCGTCGACGTCGACGCCTTCGTCTGCTGCTCCGGGGCGCCGAACGCCGCGCCGCGACGGCCCTTGCGCGCCTTGCGCGCGGCACGGTTCTTGTTCCCCGGCGCCGCGGCGTCCTGCGCGACGTCGCCGGCGGCGTGCACCGCCTGCCTGTTCCTCGTGATCCCCGTCGTGCTCACTTGTGCACCCCCATGCCTCGCGCGAGCGGCAGACTCGCCACGAGCCCCGCCCCCTGCTGTCCGTCCAGATACGTCAGGTCGGTGATGTGTGCGGCCTCGGCCGCGTCCTCGATCTGCCCGCACGCGGCGGCGAGCTCCTGCTCGGACCGCGCCGCGAGCGTGATGAACACGGCCCAGTTCGCGCCGTGGTTGCCCTTGCCGGCGCCGAGGTCGACCAGCCGCTGCGTCGACGCGGTCAGCTGCTGGCCCTCGGACCCGTCGGTCACGCGCGTTGCGGCCTCGGCGTTCGCGCCGCGGTCGAGCGTCACGTCGTTCTTCGCCTGCTTGCGGGCGATGTGCGCCGGCACGAGGTCGTGCACGGTCGAGATCGTGCGGATCACCGACGGCGCGACGTCGCTCAGGAGCGGGTGCAGGAAGTCCGGGGAGAACAGCCCCGCCTCCACCCCGTGACGCGGCACCACGGCCGTGCGCGTGAACCACGGGCCGTCGGCGCCCTGCACGACGACGTGCCGGCGGGTGCGCAGGTCCTGCGGGAGCCAGGCCCGCTCGAAGCTCAGACCGGCGACCTTGTCGATCGGGTGCGAGGCGTCCTGCAAAGCCCGGATCACCGCGGACAAGCGCCGCTCGTCGAGCGCCCGGACCTCGAGCCCGTGGGAACGAGCGCGCGGGATCGCCGCGCTGACCTCGCGCGCGACCAGCGCGAGCTCTCCCCCGTCACCGCGCTCCAGCACGGCCGCCGCCGCGCTGAACCGGGGCGAGACCGGCAGGCGCAGCACCAGCCACGAGCGGTGCTGCTCGGTGTGGTCCCCGACGAGGTCGAGCAGCTGGACGTAGGACTCGGCCAGGCGGGCGTCCACACCAGCCGGGATGCGGTCGTAGACCCACTTCGTGTGATCGGCCGTGTCGTAGGGCACCACGCGCGTCACCTGCTGCACGGTGCGGATGAACGACGTCGGGCGGGCCAGCGTCGCGCAGAAACGTCCCCACGCCTCGTGACCGGATCCGAACGTCCACTCGGCCTCGACCCCGGCCGTCTCGCCCAGCATCTCGAACACGACCGTGTAGAAGTGCCGGCGGCCAGGGTTGGAGTGACGCAGCACGCACGCCTGCTCGCCGGTGGCGAGCGTGACCGTGTGCGCGCCGACGACGCCGAGCGCGGGCGGGACCGTGAACTGCGACCCGGTCAGGGTGGCGTCGTGCTCGGCCGTCCACGGCGGGACGAACTCGGCCTCACGACGGCGCTGGATCTGAAAGCGCACCTCACCGGCGATCCACCCTGCGACCGAACGGTCCCCCATCACGCCCGGGAACGGCGTCCAGAGCGCGAAGGCCGCACCCAGGATCAGCAACGCCACGAGCAGGCGCCACCACGTGAACTCTGCCCCGAGCAGCAGGGGCAGCACGGGCAGGGCCGTCAGGACCATGCCGTACCACTCCAACCGGGACCGGGTCCCGGTGATGATCCCCCTGCCGCGGGTCTCTCCGCCGAGGGTCACTCGGCGGTCGATGACCTCGCTCATCGTCAGCTCCTCACTTCCGGTGTCGCCGCGTCAGCGGTATCCCGTGCCTTCTGGACAGCCGCGTTCGCGGCCGAGGCCGCGAGCTGCGCGGCCAAGAGCGCGCCACCAGAGGCCGCGCCCGCTGTGGCGCCAGCCCCAGCGCGGGCCCCGCCGCCCGCCGCGGTGCGAGCACCGCCGACGCCGCCGCCGGTCGTGGCCCGCGTGCCGCCGCCCGAGAACGACGGAGCGCCCGTGCGGCCACCTGCGCGGCCACCCATACCCATCGAGGCCGCGGGACCGCCCGGTGTCGCCTTTCCAGGCGACACGGGACCAGGACCGCCGACGGTCGAGGGCGCCACCTGGGGCGAGCCCGTCGAGGGCGTCCTCGTGACCGGCTGACGGCCACCACCACCACCGCCGCCGCTGCGGGCACGCATCATGGCGGCGCTCTGCGCCGTCGACCCCGCCGCGCCGACCGCGGCGGTCAGGCCGACCGGGCCGGCCGAGCGCACCGAGTCCGCGCCGTCGGGCAGGAGGGGGAACCACTTGAGGAGCGCGATCGGCGAGAACGCGACGATCACCAGCGCGATCACCGTCATGAGCGCGTTCGTCATCAGCCGGAGGCCCTCGTCCGCGGAGGCCGGCGTGAGGTCTACCGCGTTCGTCATCTTGGTGACCAGGCCCAGCACGAACAGCATCGCGGGCTGGGCGAAGATCAACGCGACGACGAACAGCGGGACCGCCAGGGCCTTGGACCGCCACCGCGGGTTCGCGCTCATCCCCCACGCGGTGCCGGCGACCGCGCCCAGGACGTAGGCGCTGACGGTCTGGAACAAGAACATGCCCCACACGCCGAGCGCTCCCACGACCAGCAGCAGGAAGATGATGAAGCCCATGATTCCGCCGCCGGGGATCTTCGACGTCAGGAGCACGAACCCGGCGGCGCGCTCGAGGAACGACACGACGTCGGGACCCATCCACTCGATGATCCCGGCGCTGAGCCCGGTGGAGACGTAGGTCAGGGCCCACGCGATCGGAGGTCCGAAGATCGTCATGACGACCGCGATCAGCGGGTACAGGAGTATCGCGTCGCGCGCCTCGACCGGGCCGAGCTGCCCGCGTGAGTGCTGCCACCCGGTGGAGAACATCCCGATCGCGAGCATGACGATTCCGATGCCCGCGGCCGCCGCGTACGCGTCGCGCCACCACTGCTGCGTCGGGTCGAACGACGCGCTCTGGGTGATCGACTTCATCACCGAGCTGAACAGGCTCACGCCGTCGTCCTTCATCCCGTTGAGGAACGACTGCCAGCCGAACTCCGGGTTCGCGATGAACGCCACCACCTGCCCGGCCGTCTCCGCCGTCGTCAGCGCGGCTTCGTACGCCTCCCAGAACCAGCCCTTGATGTTCTCGGACTGCGAGGCGAGCACGAGCGCGCACCCCGCGCCCATCAGCGGGTTCGCCGCCGTCACGGCGCCGCACAGCGACGTCGCCGCCAGCTGCGGGACCGTGTCCAACGTGAACTGCGAGGACATAACCTCGACGCACTTGCCCTGCATGCCCGCCGTCGGGCCCTTCAGGAAGAGCTTGCACGTCCGCTCTGCGGTGCTGGCGGCTGCCTCCTGCTGCGCCTTGTCGCGCTCGGCCTGCGAGTAGCCCGAGTCGTCGACCGGGCCGGCGGCCATGGCCGCGCCGGTGTCCATGAACAGCGACATGCTCACCAGCACCGCGGTGAGCAGCGCGCGGACCCTACTGCGGTGCATTGGTGTACTCCGTCCATCCGGGTCCCGCGTCAATGAGCCAGGCGCGCCGCTCACTCGCCGGCACAGGCGCTGCCTCAGCCTCGCCGAGCGGCGCGGGTGCTTCGTCCGTCTCGAGTTGGCGGAGCTCGACGAGCCGCCAGTCCTCCTCGCCCTCGCGGCCAAACCACGTCAGCGTCACCCTGTAGGCGGTGCTGAACGGCGGGTACTGCGGTTCCTCCCACACGCGGACGATGTCGACGACGGCCTGCGAGCTCTCGTTGCACGAGCGCACGAGGAAGCCGCCCCACTCGGGGTGCGACGTCCCGGTGAACATCGGCACGTCGTACGCCTGGGACTCCTCGCGGATCGTGGCGTGCTGCGCCTTGAGGTCGCCGAGAGGGCTGTCCGCGGCGCCGCCGTCCAGGCCCGCGCCGAGCTCGTCGAGCAGCGCGGCGAACTCCTGCGCGCTCGTCCGCTCGGTCACCAGGGCCTCGTCGACGGCGACGAGGTAGTTCGTCGCGGCGTGCACCGCGCCCTCGCACGTCGGCTCGTAGCCCACGGGCGTGCGGCCGTCGCCGGCGGTGGCGGTGCCGCCCTCTCCGGCGGCGACCCGGTAGCTCCCCGCGACCGGGTCGCTCGGCTGCGCGGACGGCGTCGCTTCCGGGTCGGGGTCGGACGCGACCGGGCGGGTAGCCGCCCAGATCGCGACCGCGACCCCGACCAGCACCACGACCCCGACGAGCCAGGCCCAGGGGCGTCGTCGACGCCCGGACTTCTTCTGCTCGTCGGTCATGTCAGTTGCCCTGAACGGCCCAGATGATGGCCCCGAGGATGACGCTCGCGGCCGCGATGACGCCGAACGCGATCGCAGCGCCCTTGAACTGCGCCGCGCCCTCCATGGCGCCCTCGGTGGAGTGCGAGACCTTCGAGGCCCACGCCCACTTGCCGCCACCGAGCAGCACGGCGGCCGCGGCGGCCACGAGCACCAGCGCCCAGATGCCGCCCAGGATGATCGAGACCCGGCCCTTGAACTCGATCCCGAACACGTCCAGGGTCGGTGTGATGCCTTCGAGCGGGTTCGTGACGTCGGTCAGGACGCGGGTGGCGAGGTAGGTGAGCTTCATCGGGAGTCCCCCTTGATCGATCGGTTGGCACCGGCCACCGTGGCCGGTGCGAAGTGCGTGGTGATGTCCCCCTGCTGGGGCGTCACTGGATGCGCGCCTTCTCGGGTGAGCGCACGGTCTGGACGCGGCGCCCCTGCGGGGCGGCGGCCACCGTCAGGGCCCGGATGACGTCCGCGGCGAGCAGCGTCAGAGCCTCACGTGCGTCGGTGTTGACCTGGTCGAGCGTGATCTCCCCGCGCCCGGCAATGTGGGCGTCGTAGGGCAGGCGGTGGAACGTGCGCACGCCCGCGGACTCGAGTTCGCCGCGTACGGCCTCTTCCATCGCCGCCGTCTGCGGGCGGCCGTCGTCCATGACGACAGCGATCGCAGTCTCGGCGAGCCGGCGCCCGGACTCGGTCGTGCGCAGCTCCTCGAGCATCCCGAGCGCGTCCAGCGTGCTGTCCCCCGCGAGCATGACCGGGATGACCAGCACGTCCGCGGTGTCCGCCGCGCCCTTGAACGCCCCGGAGCTCGGGACGTTCCCCGAGTCCATGACGCGGACCTCGAAATACTCGTCGAGCTTCGCGGCGACCGACAGGACCGCGTCGTACGTCAGCTGCGGGCGCGGGCGGTCGACCGCGGTCCCGATCACCGACGCGTACGACGTCTGCGGGGCGGTGTAGCCCACCACCTGGCCGCGGGTCGTGAGCTGGGCGACGTCGCGCACGAACTCGCCCAGGCCCAGCGGCGGCGTCCCCTCGGCGCGCAGGCCGAGCGTGCCCGGGTCGTCGGACACCTCGACCGCCACGGCCCCTCCCCCGCGAATCGCGGAGATGATGCCCACCAGCAGCAGCGTGAGCGGCGTCTTTCCCGTGCCGCCCTTCTTGTTGCCCACCAGGACCGCCACCGCCCGCGTCCACGTCGCCTGACGCACCACGCGCTGGGCGTCCAGGAGCAGCGCCGCGCGTGCGGCCTTCTCCTCGCGGTCCATGCGCTCGGCGGTGCCCGGCGCGATCGGCAGGCCGGTGCGCGCCAGAGCGCCACGCCAGCCCCGCTGAGCCCGAAGCGCCACCGGCGCCGACGTCGCTGACGACGCCGAGTTCGCCGCCTCCATCAGACGCCGTGCCGGCGCGGGATGCGGTGCCTCTCGCTCTGGCTCGACGTCCAGCGGTCCCAGGCCCGCGGGCTCGGAAGTCTCCGGGGCGACCGTGTTGGTCGCGTCGCCGATCTCGTCAACGACAGGAGGCTCCGGCAGCGGGGCCCCCTCCCCTGTCATCGTCTCGGGCTCCTCGGCGTAACCCGAGCCTGCCCATTGTGAGTTTGCCATACCAGACATGATGTCAGACCCACAACATGATGTCTAGACCCATGTACAACACATATCGCGATATGTCAGACTGCCGTTATGACCTCTCCTGTCGCCGCCCGAAGGTGGCCGAGCCTGCTCACCGTCGCGCAGGCAGCACGGATGCTCGACTACGACCCCCAGACCGTGCGAGCGCTGCTGAAGCGCGGGGTGCTGCGCGGTCGACGCATGGGCGGGGGCAAGGGCACCTACGTCCTGCGGCGCGACCAGGCGCTGGTCGACGCGCGCCGTCACCAGCGCGCCGTGCGTGAGGGCTACCGCACCCGGCGCGAGGGGCACGCGTGAAGGGCGGCGCCGTCGCGGCCGCCGGGGCTCCGCTCGCGATCGGGGCCCTCCTGCTGGGCGTGGCGCTCTTCTCCGACGACGACCGCGCCGAGGCGGCGCCGAGCGGGGGCAGCGGCTCGCTCAACGAGGCCGCGATCCCCGAGCCCTACCGGGCCGCTGTCCGAGCTGCAGGTGAGCGCTGCGAGGGGATCTCTGGACCCGTGATCGCGGCGCAGATCGAGGCCGAGTCGAACTGGAACCCGACCGCGACCTCGAGCGCGGGCGCCCGAGGGATCGCGCAGTTCATGCCCGGCACCTGGGCCTCATGGGGCAGCGACTACTCCGGCGACGGCGTCGCGAACGTCCTCGACCCCCTCGACGCGATCGGCTCCCAGGCCGACTACATGTGCCACCTGCGTGAGTGGGTCGACCAGCGCCTGGAGGGCGGGACCGTCGCCGGCGACCCGCTGCACCTCACGCTCGCCGCGTACAACGCCGGCCCTGGCCGCGTGCAGAGCGCGGGGGGCGTGCCCAACATCACCGAGACCCGCAAGTACGTCGAACGGATCCTGGCGAACATCCCCAAGTACAGCCAGAACGCCGCCGGCGGCAGCGGGAACTACGACACCGGGGGCGGCCCCCCCGTGTCCTCCGACGGCACCTACCGCGAGGCCGTCTCCGGCTCCGGCCGGCTCGACCCGTCGAACCTCTGCCAGATCCCGTGGGCGCGCCGCGGCGAGGTCATCCGCTGCGACGCTCAGAAGGCCCTCGAAGACCTCAACGCCGCCTACCGCACGCAGTTCGGCGACGACCTCGGCATCACCGACGCCTACCGCGACTATCCCGCGCAGGTCGCCGTCTACGCCGCCAAGCCCGCGCTGGCCGCCAAGCCCGGCTGGTCGAACCACGGGTGGGGCCTCGCGCTCGACCTCGCCGGCATCGGCGGCGAAGGCTCACCGCGGCACAGCTGGCTGCGCCAGAACGCCCCCGCCTACGGTTGGCAACACCCCACCTGGGCCCGGACCAGCGGCAGCCGCCCCGAGTCCTGGCACTGGGAGTACGTCGGAACCCGCTCCTGAGAGGACCCCATGACGACCCGTCGCGTCGCGCTCACCTCCACGGCCCTGCTCGTGCTCGCCCTGAGCGCCTGCGCGTCCTCGCCCGGCACGGACGGCGCGCCCTCCCCCGCCGCGTCGACGAGCTCGCCCGCGAGCCCGACGACCGAGCCGGCCGACGCCACCAGCCCTGACGCGGGCGCGGAGTCGGACCCCGACCTCGTCGTCGACCAGGTCACCGCGACGTACTGGGCCTCAGACGCCAGCACCGACACGACGCCGCTCGACGCCGCGCGCCGCGCCGGCCAGTGGCTCACGCCCGCGCACAACGACCTCATCGCCGAAGACCTGCCCTCTGGCCCGGGCGCGGACTGGCTCACGCTCGACGAGCACCAGGCGAAGTACGTCGTGACCAGCATCGACGCCACCGAGGCCATGGAAGACCTGCCGCCCGAGACGCCCACGACCGCGAGCCGCGGCCGCGTCGTCGAGCTCACGCCCGCCGGTCCCGACGGGTGGGTCGGCGAGAAGACCACGCTCGTCGTTCGCTTCGACCTCACGCGCCCCAACGCGGACGCCCCGTGGCTCGTGGACACCATCACCGCATCCGAGCCCATCGGCATGCCGGGCGACGAGTCGCACGAGGGGCACTGACCCGGCGTCGCTCCGCTCCCCTGTTCACGTGACAAGCAGCGCAACGACCCACAGCGTACCTTCCAACTAAGTAGTAACCTCGCTCGTCGGGGGTAGGCACTACGCCAATCCGGCAGGATGGGGCGCATGCCGCGTCTCACCCGACCCCCAGCCATGCCAGGGGAGGTAGAGGCCGCCATTGAGACCGTCGGCAACCGCGCACGCGCAGAACTCCTACGCACCCTCGCGATCCACGGACCCCTCACGCTCAGCGAACTCGCCGACGAGCTCGGCGCCAGCCGCACCGGCACCCACCACCACCTCACCGCGCTCGAGCAACACGGCCTCGTGCGCTGCGACCACCCGCCCGAGGAACGCCGCGGCCGCACCGTGCGCTGGAGCCTCGTCCCCGGAGCCGGCCAGAAGATGGTCGACGCCCTCGCCAAGTACATCGCCGGTCGCTGACGACGCGCGCGGCGTGTCCTCCCACAGTCGCCATATGCCTATGACTAGGTTTCATGGCATGGCTACGAAGGCAGCGAGGACACGACGGGCCCGCGGGTCCCTCGACGCTCACACGCGCCGGTCCCTGTTCGCTGAGATCG
>VFQP010005193.1_pt1 | contig 11549 bp, 12 predicted proteins | sample 3512351 | NCBI WGS metagenome assembly VFQP01 (sample SAMN10412372, study PRJNA504923) | tailings metagenome | isolation source: Relicate 1 Philex TSF1 revegetated site | place: Philippines: Tuba, Benguet | collected 2017-08-29
TGAGCTTTCCAGGCCACAGTGGGACCGTTCAGATCACCATCCAGCTGCGCCCCTGGCTGCACCTCTGGCCGGGCCCGCTGGATCATTCTATCGCAGGACTGCCTGTGTTGCTGCGGGAGGAACCTCACCAGTGCAACTGAGCTGGGCCGGGCTTAAATCCCCAGGCCCGTCAGCCTCTGTTTCTCGTGTTCGCCAGCCATACCTCTTCCCTTTCTTGCTTCCTCTTCTTCTTTGTGCTCTGCACGCCGTCTGCGCTCTTGCGTTCCACACTCGCCGTTGCAACATCAACGTGTAGACGCAGCAGCGCGCCCTGGCAACGCAGCAATCCTGAGTGCGCCGAGAGCGCATGCCCCGCGCGCCGCGCCGCCTCCGCCGCCGCCACACCCACAGCGACCCCACGCGCCCACAGCGCTTCACGGCGCCAGGCGCGGCCTGCTGCGAAGCGCCTCCACGCCGCGCACAGCCGCTGGCACGCCCGCGCCGCGCGCCCCGCGCCGCCCCGCGCCGCTCTGCTCATGCCGCCTCCGTGCCGCCGCCGCCGGCCGCGCCGCGCCGCTCGTCGCCCACCGTGCGCGACGCGCCCACGTGCCGGCCCATCTCGTGCCCCTCGAGCGCGGCCTGGGCCAGCGGCTCGCCCGCCTGCGCCGCCACCGCCCCGCCGCCGTGGGGGTGCAGCACGCTCTGCATCATCCCGGACACGGCGTGCATGGCCTTGTCCACGGCACCTGCACGGGCGCACACGCACGCGCCGCAACGCTGACGCCACCGTCGCCACCGGTGCTGCGCTCGCTCTGCCCGTGGGCTGCTTGCTCGCCGTGTGACCAAGCAGCCGCGTGGCCTGGAGCGGCCGCCCCCGGGTGCAGTTTTCCCCCGGGTGACGACTGCACTTTGCGACGCACACCTGCGACGGGGTGCAGCGCCCTGGCCACGGGCGCCTTGGAGCCGCCAGGCATGGGGTGCGGGTGCATGGGCGCGGCCCTGATGGCCTGCTCCCACTGGCGGAAGAGCTCGGCCTTGCGCTCGGCCGTCAGCACGCTGGCCAACTCTGGCAGCACCTGTGCGTGTGTGCGGGGTGGGAAGGGTGGTGCAAGGTGTGGTGTCGCTGCACAGCCGCCTCGCAGAGGAGGAGGCACAGGGGGTTGCGAGACACCACGGCCTGGCTGACGCTGCAGAGGTTGCGGGGCTAGGGTTCGCTGCCCCAGCACAGCGCCCGTGGCGGCGGCGGCACTGCGCACGGCGGCCAGCGCGCTCACCACGGTCTCCTCGTGCTTGAAGTGCTCCTGCTCGATCTTCATGAACCTGCGCGCGCGGGCAGCGCAGGGGGGCGTGCTTTTGCGCGGTGAGCTGTGCCCCACGCCGCCCCCGTCCCGCTCGCGAGGTGCCCCCAGCCGGCCTGCCAATCTCCACCCAAACAGGCGCAACCCAGCACAAGCCACACAGCCGCCCGGCAGGCTGGGCCCTGGCCCGGCCGTGGCGTCCACAGTTTTTGTGCCACTCCCAACGCATTCCCGCCCAGCAAGGACAGGGCAAGGCCCGCACCTGTCAAACTCGAGCTCGTAGAGCTCCCACTCGGCGGGCTTGTCCTCGGCCGGCAGGTGCGTGTCCAGGAACTGAAGCAGCGACTTGTTCACCTGCACTTGTTCACCAGCGCCGAGGCAGCGGGGGCGCAGGAAGCGCACCGGTGGGACCACGCATGCAGCAGGCGCTGCGGCAGCAGCTTGCCTTGCCAAGTTGCCGTGGGAGGGAGGGAGGGAGGGAGAGAGAGCGGGAGGGAGGGAGGGAGGGAGGGAGGGAGGGAGGGACCGCGCGGCTTGCCACGGGGCGTCCGTCACCACACGCACAAAGCCGCGTCACCTCGTGTGCGCTGCCGGTGTGGCTTGCCGCGGCGCGTCCACCACCACGTGCAGAGCTCGTCACCACACGTGCGCTGCCAGTGCTGCTCACCTGGTCGTCGGTCACCATCACGTCGTAGAGCAGCTCGGGGCTGCGCTCAAGCCGCACGTGCTCCTTGATGGCCGGGTACACGGTGCGCTCCTCGGCCGACGCGTGCTGCGAGATCCGCGTGACAATCTCCCTGCGCACAGAGGAGGAGGGGACCCGCCACACAGCGGCTGGCTTGCCGTTGTGCTGCGAGACGTCTGAAACGCCCGGTCGTTGGGCTCCCGCCCCGCCGAGGTTTCCAAACAGATGCAAAACTCAAGACACAGAGCAGCATGACGCGCCGCTGAGGCTGCTGCGCGGTCCGCTGCGTGGCAGGCGCCCGTGCACGTGCCCCGCTTGCAGTGCATGCGCGTCCTGCGCAGCGCGGCGCCCCGCAGCCACCTGGCCAGGCCGATCTTGGCCACGTGGCTCTCCGCCGCCTTGAACTCGCGCATCAGCACCGTGATGGCGCGATGGTCCTGCGAGGAGAAGGTGGTGCACGGTGCGTCAGAGCTGGAGTTGGCCCCCTTGCCGCGCGTCTCGAGCCGCCGCGCGCTCTCCGCTTCGCGCGCGCTCGCGCTGCCCCCTACGCACGTCGATGACAGCCTGCAGCACGTCGAGCTCTCCCGACGGCGCGCCCGCGACCTCCGGCCTCTCCGACGAAGGGATCGACATCGTCTCGGGACGCGACGCGCAAAGGATGAGCGGACTTGCTACGTCTGTCGCACGCTGCAGCTGCGTGTGTGCCCCGCTCACGTTCAGTGCTGTGTGGCTCCTTGGCCGAACGCACAGAGGCTCCTCAAAGGGGCGCAGCACGCTGAGCACGCGAGTCTTGTTTCAAAAAGTCCAGGGAGGGCAGGAAGATAGGAGCCTCCGCACACAGAGTTGTTCTTGTTGTTGGTGTGGACAGTGCGCCAGCCAGAGCAACGACGACAAACCATCACAGCAGCGACGCCCTCGCCCGCCCACAAATCTCGCACACACGCCGTGCGCCTCGACCGCGTTCATACACCCGACCTGTTCACACGCGCCACGGGGGAAAACCAAATGCATTGGGGCGTGCTGTGGCCCGGGAATGATCATCAGGGTGGTGGTCCATCACGGACTCTCGGCTGCCACAGGATAATCGCGGGGTGCGCCAGAGAGGATCATCAAAGCACCATTAAGGGGGCGGCCCACGCCTCGCGTGGGCCCACCGCTCCTCTCGCCCACTCCACTGCACCGTCGGGGCAGGCGCCTCACACACCACAGCACCACGTGCCACACATCCGCAAAGGGCCCAAGCCATCGCTCCCGCCCCTGCTCCTGTCCCTGTTCATACACGGCCTTTCACACACCTCCATCCTCCTCCTCCTTCTCCACACGCCCGTTGGATTCCACCCACCCTGGGCACGCCCTTGGGGACACAGGACTGCTAGAAGGGGGCGCCGCTGCCGCGCACATAAGTTACACCCGGGGCATCATAGTGCTGCTGCCTGGCGCGCCGCCTGGGTGGCAGGTACCCGGGGAGCGACAGGTAAAGGGGAATCCCACACGACGCCAAGCACAAGGTGCGGCAGAAAGAGAGGCGTCGCGCGCATCACGCCATCCCAGTCCCAGTCCACAGGGAGAGCCACGAAAAGCGCAACGCGAGAGAGCGTTGCTGCGTGTCAGGGGCCGGCACGGGACGGGGCGACGTCAAGGAGTTGGGGGGCGGGGGCGCCACCATGGCCGCCCGCGCAGCACGGCACGGACACCTATGGAGTGCTCTCTCTCTCTCTCTGCTTGGCGATCAAAAAGGGAGGGAGGGCGCTGCGGCGAAAAAGAGACGGCAGCCGCTCTGTGGTATCACCTGGCAACAGCGGCCAGCGGGCCGGTTGGTTTTCTGGCGCGCGCCGCGAGCCTGCAAAATGCCGCGGTGGGGCGGAGAGGGGGCGGTCAGCGCCGCAGCACTGGTGGTGCTGCGCGGCCTGCAAAAAGAGGGGGGGCCGGGTGCGGGCGCGCGCGGGAGAGGAGAAGGACTAAGCGAAGCTCGAGGGAGGCCACGCATGTGGCAGCTCTGGGGACGGGCTCAGCCTCGGGAACCTCCTCTCTCCAGTCGCAGCGCGCCGTCTCGTTTTTGGCAGAGAGAACAAAAAGACAGAGCCACCTGGATGGCGACTGGAGCAAAAGGTTGAGGGTAAGGGGGGGGAAAACAGGCAGCGCAGGGCGCGCGCACAGCGAGCATCACTGAGTCAGGGGGACGTGGGGCTCTGCCGAGGGGCTCCCATCATATGCGACTCTGGAGGGCGAGAGGGAGAGAGGAGGAGAGCGCTGCTACGGCCGTCGCCCGCACACACACAGCCCCCGGCGTAGCATTGATGCGCAGCTCACACGGAGCTGCTCTGCAGCCAGCGACTCCTCATCACTCGTCTCGGGCCGCCGGCCACGGCGCAGCGGACCCAGCAGCGCGCGGAACGCCCACGAGCCACAAAGCTTCCACCGCGCACCGCGCCACGGCGCCTGCACGACATTACCGCCACCGCCAGACCACCGCCACCGCCACGGCACGGCACAACACAACACAAACACACGGCGCGGCGCCCGTTGCTGGCCAACGCGCGGACCGGCCGGCGGGAACGAAAGGGAATACAGACGTGTCGTCCTGCTGCTATTAGGGGCACGAGGGCACGCTCCCCACGAGGGGCGGGGGAGGGCGCGGTATGGCGGGTGCGGCAGGCAACCCTTTTGTGCCCGAGGGACGCCACAGCTTTTGGTTCCAAGGTCAGATCATCAGGGGAAAAGGAACGCTGGCAAAGCGCGCCCGACAGAGAGCGCCTGCGCGCCGCGACGGCTGGGCCAAGCCCATCAAGGGACACTGCCGCACGCGCCCTCACAGCAAGCGGCGGGCCCTCGTGCCGCGCCCGCGCGTGCGCCCAGGTGCGGGAAGAAGCAGGGTGGCGCTCCTCCCTCCTCGCTCGTCGCCGTCGCAGCGCCAGCCGGCCTCTCGCGTGGCTTGTGGCGGCGGCCAGGGACGCAGACGTGGGCTGCGGCTGGGAGGACGGCGGCGCACGCCCTCTCACGCGGCGGCCGTCGACGTGGGCTGTTGCTGCGGTGGCGGCGCCAGGGGCGAGAGCGTCACCGTGACGCTCTGGCGCTTGGACAGGCGGTCCGTCGCCATACTGCGCGGTCAAGCGGTCGGGGAGGGAGGAGGGCGCGCGCGTATGCCCGTCGAAAGTGCGAACAGCGCTGGGGAGGAGCACCCGGGGGGGAGAGGCAGGACTGTTTCCGTTGACGCGCACTCTTGCGGGTGGTGCAGCCCTCGGGTGGCAGCCCTCGGGCTGCCACGTCAACGCCCAGGTCACACAGGGAGCCACCTGACCCTGCCCTGGCTCGCCTGATGAGCCCTCTGGTGGTGCTGCCGCAACCTCAACGGGGAGCAGGAGCCCTGCTCCCCTGTCCACAGGAAGCAGGGACCCTGTTCCCTGTTGAGATTGCGGCAGCAGCGTCCAGCAGCCAACCACGCGAGCCAGGGCAGGGTCAGACAGTCCCACCTCCCCCTGGCCCCGTCGCACCGTACCGTCCCCTCGCCAGCCACGCACGCGTTTCCCGCTCTCACCTGACGAGCTGCTGCAGCTGCTGCAGCTCCTCCAGCTGCGCCGCGCTGAGCCCGCCGCGCCGCGCCATGAGCCGCTCCTGCAGCGCCTGCGCGGGCAAATGCAAGAGGAGGCGAGGGCGTGCGATGGCTTCAGCGAGCTGATGCAGGGCCAGGCAACCACGGCAAAAGTCAGCGCCACGGCAGGAGTGCATCTGTGCGGGCATGTTGCCCGCGAGTTCATCAGGCGTCTCGCAGCGCGCGAGATAAACACACGCGAGGTCAAGGCATGGGTGTGCGCCGGCGCAGAGCGCCGCCGGCGCGTGCGGCCGAGCGCAGGGCCTGCTCCCGACGCGCACGCAGTGCCTGGCAACGCTACCCAGCGCACGCGCACGGGTCAGCGGCTGGCGTCCTCTGGCGCGCGCCGCTGCTGCTTGCGCCAGCGACTGCGGGCGGCCGCGCTTCGCGTCGCGCGAGCCCAGAGGCGGCGCGGCCGCAGGAGCTGAGCTCCGCAAGCCAGGAAGACCCGCCGCCAGCTGTGGCTGACCCGGGCGCGTGCGCGGAACAGGCTGGGCGCAGCGTGGTCGCGGGCCGTGCTGCTGGCCCGGCGCTCGGCCGCGTTTGCTGGCGCACTTCACGCCGGCGACGCACGCCCTGCTCTCTCTTGGTGATTGATCATTTTGCTTGTGCTTTTGCCGTGTGGGCAGTGCGAACGCCCACTAGCTAGCTCTGGCCGCGCCTCTAACAAACTCTAAGTGCTCACGCCCACAGCGCCGCGCATGAGCCTCTCAGCAGAGTGACTCGATCCCGGCTGATTCGCACGGGCCACACCCGCACGAGCACGACGCCTGCCAGTGCGGGTGGAGGTGGGCATGCGCGCGGGCATCGTGGCGCAGCGCGCAGGCACGCCAGCATGCATGCGGCCGAGCACAGGGCCAGCTTCAGCGCCGCGCGACGCGCGCGGCGACCAGGGCGAAAAGGACACACGGTCGAGAGGTGCCACGCGCGCCAGAGACGCCGAATGGACATGGGCAACGCGCTGCAGCATACGTTCATGCACGTGCACGCCGGGCGACAACGTCCAGCCGCTACGTGCTCGCCGGCGCGGCGCACTCGTGGAGCCGCGCTCGGCCGCTACATTGGCGCACTGCACGCTGCGCCGCGCTGCCCACGCGCGCTGCCTCACCAGCACTGGCAGGCGCCCTGGAGATGCCTTTCACACGCTGTTGCTGTTGCTGTTGTGGCTCAGTGCAGATGCATCACCGCTGACCCCACACCCACACACGCACGCAAGTCAGTGTTGTTGTGCCTGTGCACGCGCTTGGCTCGCTGCTGCGAGACATCTGGATCGCCAGGTTCTGCTGCGCTCCTGCCCCGCCGAGGTGCCCAGAGATGCACGAGGGTGGCGCAGAGTGAAGGCACGCCAGCGTATGCGGCCGAGCGCAGGGCCGGCTTCAGCGCCGCCTGCCGCACGCGCGGCATCACGGGGTGCAAAAGTCCACCGCGCGTGTGCTCGCGGCCAGTGTGACGCTGCATGCTCTCCGCCGCCACAGCGCCCTCGGCACCGGAGGCTGTGTGAGGCCACGTGCCATCGCCTCCCTGGGTGAGGCAGTATGCCGGTGTGGCGGCGCGCCTCCCCCAAGAAGCCAAGGCACGGCTTCACACTGGCGTCCTGCTGCAGAAGGCGCTGGCTGGCTGGACAAGCGCGCAGCGGCTAGCCGAATGCACGCGTGCGCCGGGCGCCGTGCCCAAGGTGCCGCATGCGCAGTGGCGACGTGGAGTAGGCGCTGCGATTGGCGGCATGGTGGCGCGCCTTCCTGCTGCGCACGCGCGGCACCTTACCCGCACTGACGGGCGCCTTGAGATGCCTGTCGCACGCCAGTGCTGTTGTGGCTCAGGGCAACGTCACTGGCCCACACCCGACATGGATACCCAGCCCACGCGCACTCGCCGCTAGCGGAGACAACGGGGGCTAGCCCCCCGATGTGAGCAAGCGGCACGGCACCATGAGGGATGCAGGGCGTGGGCCCAGGGGAGGCGCCTGGCACGCGGCAAATGGTGTGCGGTCGCGGCGTCGAGCCGTTCTCTGGGAGGGCCCAGGCGGCCCCTGGCCAAAACGGACAGTGACTGCCTGATGCGAACCGAGGCGCAGGGGACGTCAGCGCGCCCTCGGCACGCCGACGGCGTGGCCCGACGGAGGCACCGGATCCGCACGGAACGCGGCTGCAAAAGCGCGCGGCATCCGCCAGTGCGGGTGGGAACGGGGAGTTCGCACGGGCAGCGCGGCGCAGCACACTGGCACGCCCAGCAGCCTGCGAACGAGCGCAACGCCGGCCCAACGCCAACGGCCCCGCACGCGGCGCCTGGCTGCCCCCCCGGCGCACGCACGCCCAGGTCAGCGGCGGCGGCTACACCCATCCCGCCGTTGCAACGTGCCCAGAGCACGCGAGGCCTCTCACGCGCGCGCGCGTCGCTGCTTGGAGGGGCGGGCCGCATGGGGCGTGCCTTGCCCGGCAAGCCGCGGCGTGGGACGGAGAGGACTCGCGAGCGCGAGGGACGCAGCAAACGTGGTGGGTGGCGGGAGGGCCTGCTGACCGGGGCCTGCAGGCCAATCGAGCTCGCCAGCGTGGCGGTCGCGACCCGCAACGCCAACCCTCGGCGCCGGCGATTGGCTGCACTTCCAGGCGTACCCTCGCGCTGCGCCGCGCTGCTCGAAAGCCCCTTCGACACGCACTGGCAGGCGCCGCGGGCCTTGCGTTACTCGCACGCCGCGAACCAGTGCACCGATGATCAGGCCGCGCCGACGGCAGGAGACAGCAGTGCGGACGTCCCCTGGCGCCCCAGATCGCGCCCAGCCTCGCGCTTCACCGCGATTCGTGCACGCCACCGTTGCGAAGGAGGACCTGGCAGAGGGCCCCCGCCACGCGCCGTGCCCGCACCTTATGGACTACCGCTCGCATCTGACCTCCCCGCACGCCCATGCCCACCCCACCCTCACCTGCGCCTCGCGCACGCGCGCCTCCACCTCGCGCCAAGCGCCCGCCGGCTGCTGCGCGTCGCTCGCCCGCGCCACGCGCTGCAGCGTTGCCTCCAGCCCCGCGCCCAGCTCCGCCAGCCGGGCCGCAATCTCCGCGTCGCCCAGCTCGCCGCCCGCCGCCACGTCACCCGCCACCGCCCCAACGCGAGCACCAGCACCACCAGCGTGAGAGGACGACGGCGGCGACGTCTTGGGCAGCTCAAACGCGGCGAGCAGCTCCGCCGAGAAGAAGAGCGCGCCGTCGCTCTGGACCTCTGGCGGGGGCAGCGCCGAGAGGTCGACGCCGAAGAAGAGCGAGGTCGGCGACGGCGCGGGCGGCGCCGCAGCCGGGCGCTGCGCCTCGCTAGCCTCTGCCGCCAGCGGCGGCGCCACCGCTTGGGGCTCGCTGGCGGCCGCAACAGGAAGCTCTGCGGCGGCTGCGGCGGCAGCGGCGACGGGCGCGGGAGCGGGCTGCGCTTGCGCGGGGGGTGGGGGAGCAGGTGCAGGCTGGCCGCCGCGCGCGGCGGCGGGAGAGGCGGCGACGAGGTGCTTCCTGGAGCGGCGGCGGCCCCCCTGCTGCTGGTTGAGGCTGGCGAAGGCGGCGGCGGCCATGGCGGCGGCGGCGTCGTCGGGCTCCAGCTCAAAGTCCGAGTCCGACGAGGACAGCGCGCCTGCGCATGCGGGAAGCAGTTGGGCGCAGGTGCGCTGAGCAAAGCCTTGTGCGTGCCTTGGGCACACGCAGGATCGTTGGTGTGCTGATTTGACCAAGGTGCCAAAGCAGGGCACGAAGGCTGCAGCGGACCTGTGCCAGAGGCCAGGCCGGCGTCGTGCAGCGCCGCCGCCAGCACCTCCTCGTCCGCCGTGTCGGCGTGCCACCGCGGCAGCGCCGCGCCAGTGCCGTTTCCGGCGGCGGCGGCGGCGGCGGCGGAGGGCTCGGCCGCGCCGGCGCGCCGCGCCGCGGGCGGGTGGGCGGCCGCAGCAGCGCCGTTCTGGCCTGCGGGGCCGTTGACCGGGGCAGCGGCGGTGGCGGTGATGGTGCTGCTGGTGGTGGTGTCGCCGGTGAGGGCGAGGCTGATGGACGAGGCGTGCGCGGCGTGGTTGAGCGAGCTGATTTGCCGCGGCACGTGCACCTGCGGCGGCGACACGCAGAGTAGCGGCGGACGTGCAACGAGTGGTGCTGGGGCGCGTCCAGGGCGCTCAGCCTCCCATCAGCGAGCACGAGCATCGGCAGCGGCTGCCCTCCGACGCCTCTGCACCCCAACCCCGCGTGTCAGCGCCACTGAGCACGCAGGCGCACGTCCCCCGCTTTTCTCCCAGGAGACACAAAGCCTCCCCAGAACGTCTCTGCCCGTGCCTTTGCCCCCCTCACCTTGCCGTCGGCCAGCGTGAGCAGCAGCGACTGCCCGTCCTCGCTCAGCCGGGCGCCCGACACGAGCGTGCCCAGGTCCTCCACGCTCTGCGCCTGGCTGCTCACCGCCGCCTCCAGCTTGGCCACCTCGGACCGCTTCTGCACACACACACGCACACGCACACGCGCGCCACGACGAGCACGTAAAAGACCGCCTCCGCACCGTCACCTTCTTCATCCTCATCGCTTGGGCTGAAGGCTTCCCTCCGCCTTGGCCACCACAGCGCACGGCAGGTCGGTCACCTCCCCAAGTAGAACGACACCTGTTCAGTGCCCCATCGGCGCGGCCATGCCGCCAGCTGTCAGGGCCGGGAGAGTCTGGAGAAGCTGCTCACCAGCTCGGCGGCGTCGCGGGCGGGCGCGTCGTGCAGCGCCTTCTCCAGCCTTGCGCGGCGCTTGCGCAGCAGCTCCAGCGTGGCGGCGGCAAGCTCGTACGACTCTGCGGGGCGCGGTGCAGTGCGGCACGGCACAAAGCGTGTGGGCGGTCAGGGTCAAGCTCCGGCATGGCGGCGGCAAGCTCGTATGACTCTGCGGGGTGCAAGGTGGTGCGGCGCAACGCAGAGCACGTGTGGGAGGCAGCGCGGCGCAGGCGGGCAGTGAGCGTCGCGCTCTTGCATGGCGGCGGCAAGCTTGTATGACTCTGCGGGGCGTGGTGTGGCGCATGGGCAACGGGGCAACGGGGACGGCAGCGCTGCCAGGCACTGGGGAGGGCTGCCCCGAGCGCGACGCCGTGATGGCTGTACGCGCGCGTCGTGGGCCGCACCGTGCACAGCGGCGCATCAGCGCTACGGCAGCGGGCCACGTGACTGCGCCCGACGTGCCCCTGACCGTGCAGGCGCCCCGCACGCCCGCTGCTGCCCGCCGCCAAGGCTCCGTCCCGCTCACCCTGGATGCTGTTGCGGTTGAGCACGAGCTCCATGCCGGTGCTGCTGGTGAGCCCAAAGGCGCACGTGAGGTTGATCACCACCTCGACCGGCACGTCCACGCCCTCCTCGTCCTCGGCCTGAACGCAGGGTGAGCGAGCAACGCAGGGTGAGCGAGCAACGCAACGCGGCGCTGAGTGCAGGCTCTGAGCACGCGGCGGAGCCACAGGAACGCTAAACTGTGCTGTGCCCTGCACGTGCGGCGCGTGTCCCTTGGGCCTCGCTCGGGCGCTGCTGCGGCCCTGTTGCGTCAACTGTGCTTCTGCGGTGCGCGTTCCTTGCGCCTTGACTCATGGGCGCGCGTGCTGGGCCCAAGCAACGCGCAGCGCAGAGCACGGCGTGCAAAGAGCTGCAGCAGCGCCCAAGTGAGGCCCAAGGGACGCAAAAAAGAGTGGGTCCGCGATGAGCAGCGGCAGCCCTCCCAGCAAGCCGGCCCAGCGCAGCCGCGAGGCGCCCCGCCCGCGGAATGTGCCAGTGGCGACAGGGAGGCCTGCCCACCCAGCTGGCCAGCCCTCTGGAGCCCTCACCTGCACCACCCGGTTGACGCCCTGCTCCCACCTGCCCCCGCAGCAGGCCGCCCCAGGTTTCGCAGCCCTCACCTGCACCACCCGGTTGACGCCCTGCTCCCACCGGACCTCCTGACCCAGCAGCGCCACCACCACCGCCAACACACACAATCGGCGGCGCTCGCCCGTTTGCGGAGATGGCACGACTTCCCAAACTCCCCTC
>VFQP010005194.1_pt1 | contig 11542 bp, 12 predicted proteins | sample 3512351 | NCBI WGS metagenome assembly VFQP01 (sample SAMN10412372, study PRJNA504923) | tailings metagenome | isolation source: Relicate 1 Philex TSF1 revegetated site | place: Philippines: Tuba, Benguet | collected 2017-08-29
TGCAGGGCGCCTGCACCTGGTGGACCTGGCGGGCAGCGAGCGGCAGAGCCGCACCAACAGCGAGGGCCAGCGCCTGACCGAGGCCAAGAGCATCAACAAGAGCCTCACGGCGCTGGGCAAGGTGGTCATGGCGCTCTCCCAGGTGAGCTTTTGTTCTCACTCTGAGTGGAGGCCAAGCACAAGCAAGAGGTCGTCGCGGCGTCACTGCAAAGCCCTGCCCTCGCCACGATGTGCGACGCGTGTCAATGCTGCAGGAGGGCGAGAAGGGCCACGTGCCGTTCCGGGACTCCAAGCTCACGCGCATCCTCAAGGACTCGCTGCAGGGCAACAGCCTCACCAGCATGATGGCGGCGCTCAACCCGCTGCCCGACAACGCCGAGGAGTGCTTCAACACGCTGCAGTTCGCCGTGCGGTGCCAGAACATCGACCTCACGCCGCACATCAACGTGGTGGCTGCGCCGGGCGCCGGGGCGGGCGGGGGCGGCGCCGGCGGCCTGGGCGGCGCGGCGAGCGGCGACGTCGACTCGCTCATCTCGCAGGTGAGAGCGTCGCGCGTTCGCCGCTCAGGGCGTTCGCCGGCCAGCGCCGCACCCTGGACTCTCGCACGTGAGCGTCACCTGGTGTTGCTGCTTGCCCGCCCGCGCAGATCGCGGCGCTCCAGGAGGAGCTCGACTTCACCCACGCGCACTACCAGAAGATCATCGAGTCGGTGGCGGGGCCGGGGTGGACGGCCAACATGGGGCCGCTTGAGCGCGGGGGCAGCGGCGCCGACCTGGGCGGCGGGTCCGCCGGCGCCGACGGAGGGGCCTCGAGCGCGGCGCTGGCCGAGCTGCGCCGAGGCAGCATGCGCCTGGGGTCGGCCGGCGCGGGCGGCCCCGACGGCAAGAACTTGTCCAACAGCCCGTCGGCGGTCGGGGGCGACGCGGGGCGCATGAGGCGGCTCGAGATGCAGCTCGAGGGCGCGCGGACGGCGCAGCGCGACGCTGAGGACGCGCTGGCGCGGCGGCGGCTCGACTACGACGCGCTGCGCGACCGCAGCATGGCCAAGGAGCGCACGCAGTTCATCGAGATTCGCAAGCTCAGGCAGCAGGTTTCGGACCTGCAGTCCAAGCTCGCGGACCAGCAGTCAGACACGCAGCACAAGGTGAGCCTTCTGCTTCGCGACGCTGTGTGCTCTCGTCCTGCCCCCGCCGCCCGCAGCCGCGATCGCCGCGTGACCTGCGTGACCTGCGCGCTGCCGCGCCGATCCCCCGTCGCAGCTGGACGACTCGCACCGGCGCCAAGAGCAGGAGGTGGCGCGCCTGCACAAGGACAACGACCTGCTCCGCGCCCAGCTGGCGCAGCTCAGCGGCTCAATCGCCGCCATCATGGACACGCGGTCCGCAAAGGCCGTGGCCGAGAGCAAGGCCCGCGAGCACATCAAGCAGGAGGCCGAGCGCCACGCCGCCGAAAAGGTGAGCGCGCAGGACGCGCCCCCCACACTCGGGCAGCACAGAGCAACGACGACCAAAGCTGGCGCGAGCGCCTGAGGATTCCGCTCCTCTCCGCGGTTGGAATTCCGCAGGTGGCGGCGGTGGCGCAGGAGAAGGACAACCAGGTGGAGGCGCTCCGACAAAAGGGCGAGTACCTCCTGCGCGCCAAGTCGGACGAGGCGCACAAGCTGCAGCAGGAGCTCTTGGAGCTGCAGCGCCGCAGCGCCGCCGACGCCGCCGCGCTGCAGCAGGAGCTCGACTACCTGGCCGGCTACGCCGAGCGCGTCACCGGCATCCTCCGCCACATGGAGGCCGGCACCTATGGCGTGGTGGAGCGCGGCGGCCTCCGCGCCTTCCGCCTGCCGGCCAGGGACCGCCCGCCGGCGCTGGACGGCGGGCGCCTGGCCTACCTCAAGCAGGCAAACGGCGCGGCGGAGCGGCTGCTGGAGGCGGCGGCAGCGGCGGCGGCGGGGCCCCCACCGTCCGCGCTGTCACTGGCGGGCAGCAGCGCGCTGTCGCCGTCCAGGACGGAAGGCGGCACGGGCCTCACGGCGGCGAGCCACAGCCTGCGCAGGTCGCAGGAGACATCCCCGCAGCACGCGCAGCAGCAGGGGACGCCCAGGAGCGGCGAGGCGGCGGCGGTGGGCGGGGAGCTGTCTGCCGGCGGCGAGTCGGCGGCGGGCTCGCTGCAGCTGGGCCCCGAGCTCGAGGCGCTCAAGGCCAAGTGGGAGGCCGAGATGAAGGGCAGCATCACCAACCAGGCACGTGCTGCGCCTTGCTCTCGACGCGGGACGGGATGTGGCGCCGGCGGGTGCATCTGCGGCTGGAGCACGGACCGTGCTTTGGCGTGTTGTGCGTGCTGCGCAGGTGATGAGCGAGCTGCGGAGCGAGCGCACCGCCGAGTACATCCGCTCGCTGGAGGCGGCCGTGGCGCAGGCCCGGCAGGAGCTGCAGCGCGAGCGGCGCCGGCAGAACGAGGCGACGGTGGCGCTGCGCTCGGCGCAGCGCGTGGCAGCCCGCACTGACTCGCCGCTCAACGCCGTGATGCAGGGCGGCACGCTGGCGCTGCCGCAAAAGTGGGGCCACGGGCACACCGCGGCGCCCTACCACCACCAGCAGGACGCCAGCGGCGGGGTGCCGGCGGCCCGGCCGATGACGGCGGCGGCGCGCCTGACGGGCAGCAGCGGCGGGCGCGGCGGGTCGGCCATGGCGAGCAGGCAGTCGTTCTTCTTCGCGCAGCCGGCGCAGGCCTGGCAGCGCCCCTCCACCGCCACGGCCATGCAGATGCTGACGACCGGCTTCCGGGACTCTGGCCTCACGTGCTGATCTTTGCTTGCGCGCCCCTATCTTGCTCTTCTTCTGCTCTTGCCGCAAACGACGCGCCCGGGCATGTCAACGCAACGCAAATCTCAACGAGCACGCAACAGATGCCCCGCCGCCGCAGCCAGAGGCGTCCCGGCGCCTGACCACACAGCAACTCGGCAGCCGCCCTCTCCACCACCAGCTACCAGCTCCTCAGCGGTCCTGGGCGCCGCCGCCTGCGACGTCGGTTCGCTGCCGCGCCACCACGCGCACGCTGCCCTGCCGCGCGGCGCGGCCCAGCTGGCCGGGGACCAGCAGCTGGCTGCGCGCGTTGGCGTGCCGCCAGTCGCACCTGCCGCTGCTGCTGCCGTTGGACGCGGCGGACGCGGTGGACGACGGCGAGCGGAGCAAGCGGCCAGAGGATCCTTGGGGTGGGAGCGGGCAGTCAGCAGGGTCTGTCGCGCTGCTGACGGCGCCAGCGGGCTAGCCGCCGCCGCGAGCCAAGTGGCGCTCGCTCGCCGCTGCCTGGAAGGGCGACAGCGCGTCACTGCACGGTGCAGCCCGAGGGAAGGGCTCGTGCGGACGACCAGCCTGCGCCCACGCAGCGGCGAGCGGTGTTGGGCAGCTGCAGCACCGTGCCGCGAGGGCGAGGAGGAGGAGCACTTGGTTGCGCGCCGTGGTCGCAGCAGCGCTCGGACGATCAGCAGCGCCGGACCTGCTCGGCGGGCGCGCCCTGGCGAGGCGACGCCGGCTCACCCGTCGCGCGGGGCTGAGCGTCGCCACCCGCCAGCTGCGGCGCGCTGCGGCTCTGGGCGCAGGCGGCGGCCTCCTCCTCACCCTCCTCCCCGGCGCCGGCGTGCATGCTGGAAGAGTGCGGCAGCGCTGCGTCACCCGCCGCCGCGGCCTGCGACGACACCACCACCACACCACGCGCGCGAACGAGCAGGTCAGCAAGCGCACTCGTGCGGCAGCACCAGAGAGCAGAAAAGCCACACCAAACGCACACTCCTGGTCATGGACGCACCTGCCTCGGGTGCTTGAGCGTGCTCAGCATGCGCGACATCAAGCCACCGCCGGCACCCGCACCGCTGGCGCGCCGCTCCAAGCCTGCACCGCGCGGCGCCTCCCCCTCCCGCTGCGCGGCGTCCGTCTCCTCCTCCTCCTCCTCCTTGGACGCCGCCGCCAGCGTCAGCGCGTGCGCCGGCGGCGCGGCGCCCAGCTGCATCAGCCCTGCCACCGGCGACTCAGGCATGGTCGCCGGGTGGCGCCGCGGCGTGGCTGGCCGGGCCGGGCTCTTGGGGCTCTGGGCGGCCCTGGGTCGGTGTTGGCGGTGGCGGGCGCCTCCGCGGCGGGCGCTGGCAGCGCCGGCGCGAAGGTCACAGCTGGTGATGTGCCCGCGCCGCCGCTCTCCCCGGCCGCGTGCTGCTCGGTGCCGAGCCCCACGACCACCACCGCCGCAGGACCCGCCAGCACCGCCGCGGGGGCAGGGCCCTCAGGCGCGGAGGTGGTGGCAGAAGGGCCCGCCGGCGCCAGGCCAGGGCGCGCCGCCGCCGCCGCAGCGACACCCCTCATCTCGAGCGGGGTGGGGGCCGTCGAGTAGCTGGCCACCGGAGGCGCCTGCACGCCAATGCTGCTGGCACGCACGACCGCCACGTCGCCGCCGAACCCTCGGCTAGGGCCCAGCACCACCTCGCCGATGCGCGCGATCCACGCCGCCTCGAACGGCGGCGCCGACGCCGCTGTGGCGATGGCGGCGAACCGCTGCTGCTGCTGCTGCTGGCGGAAGCTGGAGAGCGTGGGCGGCGGGGAGGCGGGCGGGGCGGCTTGCAGTCCCCTGGCCAGCGCCTCCGAAGACACGCCATGGCCGGCGGCGGCAGCCTTGGACGCGCCCGCCGCGGCGTGCGGCGCCCAGGGCGGCGGGCTGGCCGGGGACGGCGGCGGTGTGTGGATGTCGGCGGCGTAGCGGCTGTAGCGGCGCGGGCGCCGCTCGCCCAAGCCCTCGCCCGACGCCATGCGGCCCGACGCCACCGTTTCCGCCGCCGCCGCCGTGGCCGCGCCCTCGCCGGGGCTGCGCGGCGGCGTGGGCAGCGCGGCGGGTGCGCCGAACAGCGTGGCCATGAGCGCCGTCACGGGCTGCTCCAGGATTGCCTGCATGGGACAAGGACGGTGAGGCAGACAACGGCAAGCGCACGCACCCGTGACGCGAACCTGGCGCAGGACGACGCAGCGGATTCGAACCTCGTCGCCCGGTCGGTTTGCCTCGCCTGCGCAAAGGCGGACGGGGACGTCTGCAGCCCGGCCGGCGAGGCGCCCTCGCTCGCTGCGCCAGCTGGCTCCCTGGTGGGTGAGGCGGGCGGCGCAGAGGCCGCGGCAGCGGCGGCGGCGGCGGCGGCGGCGCCGACGGGCGTCGTGGTCGGCTGTGGGCGCTGCTGCGCCTGCAGTGGCGGTCCCCAGGGCTCGGCGTAACCGCGCGCGCTGCGCCAGGGCGGCCAGGCGGCCAGCGCCGGCGCCTGCACCTGCGTCCACTCGGCTCCCCGCTCCTGCGGCCATGGACCGACGGCAACGCTCCCCGGGCTCAATTTCGCCCCTAGCGCCGTGTCAGAAGCCATGCGATGCACGCAGGCTATGCATGCATGCGCTGCGGGTATACGCACGCTGGGCGGCGCCGGCGGCAGCAGCTCGAGCGGGAAGGGCAGCAGCACGGCGGCGTGCGCCTGCGCGCGGGCGGCGCCCGCCGCCAGCGCGTCCAGGCACAGGGCCACGTGGCGCTGCAGCAGCGCCGCCTGGTCCGTCAGCCAGCGCAGCAGCCGCTGCAGGGAGGCCTCGGCCATCTCCCACTCGCACACCAGCACTGCGTGCGCGCATGGCGCACGCACCGCGTGCAAGCGCGGCGTCAGCCGCACCGTGTGGCGTCGCTTCCCCCATGCGATGCGCGTGGTGGTGAGAGGCACTTCAACGGACCTGTGGCGCAGCGCTCGGCAGCCACGGCGACGTGGTCGCGCTCGTAGCGGCGCTCGCGGTGCAGGCGCTCGTAGGCGCAGTCGTAGCGCCACTGGCGGCCCCGCAGCCACTGGTGCTGCTCCTGCGGCGCACAGAGCGGTGCGTGCGCGTGGTTGCCGCGCCAAGGCGTCATGACCGTCAAGGCCGGGCGGGAAGGGAGGCAGGCCTCCCTCGTGCTGCATACAGCCAGCGCAGCCAGCGCTGCCAGCGTGCCTCACCTCTGCGGTTGCGAACGCCAGCATCCAGACCTTGAGCGGCCGAAGCAGCGCGTCGTCGAGGGCGCCCGAGCACGCGCCTGGGGCCGGCACAGGCACGGCCGCTGCTGCCGCAGCGGCCGCAGGGCTCTCGGCCTGCTGCGCCGCGGCGCTGCTGCTCGCGCTGCTGCTGGTGCGCGTGTGCGCCGGGGGCGCTTCCAGAGGTGGGGCGATGGTGGCTTCGGCAGCCGTGGACGAGGCGAGAGAGAGCGGCACGACGGGAGCGACCACGCGCTCGAACGCTGGCTCGGGGACGCTGCGCGCGGCAAAGCGCGCGCCGGCGCCGCGTGCCGCTTCCAGCGCGCCGCAGACACCGCGGACTTGCGCGTCGAGCTGGTGCGCGCCGATGGCGAGCGGCCGCAGCTCCTCAAGCGTGGCCGCGTAGGCCTTGAGCCGCTGCGCGCTGGGGATGACGACGGTGGCCATACGAATGCTGTGTGGGGGTGCAGGGGGAGCTTCCTCCGGGCGCCCTGCTCCACCTCTGAATGCTTTACGCCCCAGCAGCGCGCTCGCAACGCCTTGCTGTGCTGTCCCTCCTGCTTGCTGGATGTGTGCTCGCTCCGCAGATGGGGCATGCGCGCTTTTACCCCTGCGCGCTCCATTCGAAGCTTCAAGTCGCACGCGACAGGTGCACGCGACAGGTGGACCCGTCCAGTGTCAGCAGACACACACAGCAAGTCACCGCGCGCTGCCCCCAGCCAGCGCCCTCCACACCCCAGCCTGCGGTACGCAACCGCGCGCACGCCCCACCGAGCCCTCTGTAAGAGGCCTTCCAAGGAGGTCCTTCAAGGAGGGGCCCACCCACCCCAGGGCTGCCGCACAGCCATGCGAGCCCTCCTGCCAGGTCCACACAGCGCCGCCTTTTCCGCTCCGCTCTCAACGTCACCAGAACACATCGAGAGGCTGTCGTCAAGACCTGTCGCAGTTTGGGTTGGCGTGAATAGATATATGGCACGCATGTTGGCATGGCACGCACACACGCACCGCTCCACGGGGTCGCAAAACCTCGGATTCTCCGTCGCACCCCACCCAACGACTGGGGGCCCCTCGAGTACACACTGTAAGATGAGCAAGCGCGCGCCAGTTCCAGGGCCCCGGCATGAAACAGAACCAGGTGCCTTCGTGCTGGTAAGTCCCCGGAGCAAGCCGGCAGGGCGCTGGCAAACCGCGCCCCATCCCCTGCGCTGCCGTATGGGGCGCAGCCCTTGCCGCACCTGCCCGCTTCCCCCTCCCCACCCCACACAGCCTGACTCGCCCAACGGCCCCCGCCCCAAACCTTCCGCCCGCCGCAGTCAAAAGCTGACACAGGGAATCCAACGCCAAAGACCGGTCAGTTATCCCTCACGGCGAGGTGGACACGCCAGGCCCCACCACGCCCTGCTCCGGCAGCCCTGGCGTGCCGGGCGAGCACGGCCGCGAGACGGCCGACAGCAGGCCGCCGCCCGCCGCCGCCTTGCCGTCGCCCGCCGCCGCCGCCGCCCCCGTGCCGCCCTGCGCGTGGCCCGCGCCCCCGCCTGCAGCGGCGGGGGGCTTGGGCACGTCGATCGGCACGCCGGCGCCGCCCCGCTGCTCCCCCGCCGCACCCGCCGGCGGCGGCGGCAGCTCACTCCGCTGCACCACGGCCACGCCGTCGCCAACGCCGTCGTCGCCGTCGCGCCGCCCGCCCGCCTCCGCCCCGCCGCGCGGCGATCGCACGTCCACCTGCATGCCGCTGTCCTCCTGCTCCTCCTCCTTCGCCGCCGCCCTGACTGCTGCCGGCGCCGCCGCGGCGGCCAGCCCGCCCTCTTGCTGCTGCGGCAACGCAGGGGCCTTGCAGCTGCCGGCCCGCTGCGCCACTGGCACCTCCCCTGCGCCGTCTTGCTGCTGCTGGCGGCGCACGTGGCGCGCCCACATGTGGCGGTAGACGCCCTCCAGCTCGCGCACAAAGCGCGGCGCGTCGCAGAGGCGCGAGGCGAGCATGGCGGGGCGCAGGCGCTGGCGGAGCGCCGCCAGGCGGGGCAGGTCCGAGGCGTGGCGCACGGCCAGCCGCACGTACTCGTCCACGTCGCGCGCCACCCACTCCTGCGCACCACTCGCGCACCGCCGAATCAAGCGCGCACCACTGAGTCACACGTGCGCAGCTGCCCTCACGGTGAGTGCTTGCGCGTGCACACGTTTGCAGTGTGGGGAGCCGAGGGCTGGGCGCAACACGCGCTGTGCGCGCGGCCGCGCGCGGCGGGGGAGCGCCGAAGGCGGCTCACCTGGTGCAGGCCCACCCCGAGCTGTCCAAACAGGTGAAGCACAACATCGACACATCCTCACGGAGCAAGGCCCAGGCCTCACCTGGTGCAGGCCCACCGAGGTGAGCAGGCTGACGCCCACGTTGTGCGCGTGGCCGCGCCCCGCCAGCGTCAGGCACGGCACGCCCATGAACATGCTCTCGCACGTCGTCGTCGTCCCTGCGGCCACCCACCCCACCACCCAGCGCGCGCAAAAGACCCCTTCGCTCGCAGGCCCACGGCGCCCAAAGCCACCGCCGCCGCCGCGCTGCGCCGCGACCACTCGTGCACGCAGCAGCACGCGCGTTGCGAATCCTGCAGGTGGCCCGCAGCCTGCGCCCTTCTCTCTCGCGCCGCGAACAACCATCGGTAGAGCCCACTGACTGACCGGCGTAGGGGAAGGTGTCGAGCGAAATGTCCATCAGCGCGTAGGTGGCCAGGTGGTCGGCGTTGGCCGCCGCCAGCGGCAGCAGGTCGACGCGCCACGCCTCCACGCCCTGCGTCCAGCGCGGCGACGCGGCGGCAGCGACGCATCCCACCCCAACCAACAGAACGCATGCGCGCATCGAGGCGAGACCTGTCCGCATCTTCACGGCGCTCCTTGCGCGCCAGGGGCACGCCCTCACGCCACCAGCAGGGCAGCGAGGCGTGGGCCAGGGAGGAGGAGAAGAGGAGAAAAGGCCTGGAGGTGGCGCCGCACCTCGGCTGCGAGGAGGTTGAGGATGTGCGTGCGGGCTGTCTCGCAGGCAAAGGGCTTGTTCTTGAGCACCAGCCGCGAGCCCGGCACGGCCGACAGGATGCGCGCCCAGGCCTTGAGCACCTGCGTGTGCGGGCCGTGCATGCGGGCACGCTGTGGCCGTCAGTGCTCCTTGGCGGCCATGGAACGCGCGGCCCCCACGCCCTGCACTCGCGCGTCCCACATGCGGCCCGGCCCGCTGTGTGCTGGTTGCGGCGCCTCGCAGCGCTTTGGCGCCTGGGGAGGGAAGGACGGAGGGAGGGAGGAAGGGAGGGAGGGAGGGAGGGAAGGAGGACACCGCCCTGCGCACCCTGGACGATGGCCAGGTGTGTGCAACGCCACCCCTGACGGCCCGCGCACGCCGCGCACCTCTGGCGTGACCTTGGCCAGGTTGTTGAAGCTGCCAAACGTGACAAAACCCGTCGAGAGCGCCGGCGTGGCGCTCACGGGCGGCGCGTCGTGCGCCGGCGTGTAGCACAGGAACGACCCGCCAGGCATGCGCACCAGCTCCTCCACGTACGCCTGCGCACACGCAGCGCACGCAGGGCGCGGCACCACACGCATCAAACCACGATGACGTGAGGCCGCGACATGCTCTGGTGGCTTCAGCCGCACGGCCACAGGAAAGGCAATGGCGTGGCAGAGCACAACGGCGCGCCGCTGCTGGGCGGGCACTCTAAGAGCCGTGCAGGTCACTCTGCTTGCTGCTCAGGCAGCCATGCAGCTTGGCCCCCTCCCTGCTGGGCGCTCATGGAGAAGACGTGCAGGCGCCAGCGGCAGGCGCGCGCACCCACCTGTTTGGTGTCAAGGGGGTCGGACAGGCGTGCACCCACCTGGCTGAACAGAGATGCAGGCCTGGCGCACGCACCCACCTGCTTGGTATCGAGGAGGTGGAGACAGGTGGTCCCCCTACTGGTGCTTTCAAGAGCCATGCAGGCGCCAGGGGCAGGCGCGCGCACCCACCTGCTTGGTGTCCAGGGCGTCAGACAGGTGGTCGGTGATGCGGTAGTCCACCGCCTCGAGGCCCGTGCTGTTGGGGTAGCCAATCCACGTCACCTGCACCGGCGCCGGCCGCATGGCCATGGTGCCCAGGCGGTTGTTGGCCGTGTGCCCTGCGCAAGGCGGCGACAGGCAACCAGCCAAGGCAGCCGCTCAGGCACCCACCGCCAAAGTGCTGCAACCTCTCTCTTTCCAGGCAGCGGAGGACACCGGAGGCATCTGACGCGAAACGAAAGAGAAGAGGGAGCCAGCCTTGTCCGTCCCACGCCAAGGTCGAACGCTGGCAGCGCACGGCACACTGGAGGCAGGCAGGAGAAAAGGGGGGACAGGGAGGGGCGCACCTGTGAGCTCCACCAGAATGTCGATCTCGTCCTGCCGCACCAGCGCCGCCAAATCAGGCTCCGACAGGTGCGTCACCTCGCGCCTGCGCCACACACGACGTGACCCGTCACCGTCACACGCCACACACTCGCACGCGCATCGTGGCGGCCTCCGCGAAACCCGCATGCCTGCGCAACCTGAGCGAGCGCGGAGGGAAAGAGCGCACACTGCGTGCGAGAGAGAGGGCGCGGAGGGGCCCGCGGGAGGCACGCACCAGATGCCGTGCGCGGCCTGCACCGCCGCCCGCAGCCGCGCCGTCTTGCCGTCCCGCTTTGGCGCGCAGCAGTACACCACGTGCTGCACCTGGCCGCCGCCCCGCGCCGCCGCGCGCGCCCACTCCCCCGCGCCGCCCTCCTCCTCCTCCGCCGCCGCCTCCTCCTCGCCCGCCTCCACCTCCTGCCCGCCCGCGCCGGACCGTCGCAGCGCGCCGTCGCTGCTGCCGGCGCCGCGCCGCCGGCCCTCGCGCCGCTCCGGCGTCCCCTGCTCCTCCTCCTCCTCCTCCTCCTCCTCCCCCGCAGCCGCTTCCCGCGCCGCGGTCAAGTCGCTCCCCGTCGCCAGCAGCATCCCCCCGCCCGCTGCCGCCCCCTCCTCCTCCTCGTCATTGCCCGCCAGGCCGCGCCCCCGCCGCGCCGGCGACCCCCGGTCGTCGCCATCGCCGCTGTCGCCGTCGCTGCGCCGCTGCTTGCTGCGCGCGCGCGGCGCCAGCTGCGACGCCGCCGGGCTGCCAGAGTCGCTCGCCGTGCGCCGTGCGCCGGCGCCAGGCGACGCCCGCACCTCTCCCACCTGCTGCTGCTGCTGCTGCTGAGGGCAGTAGAGCCGCCGGCTGCTGTGCCGCTGCGCCGCTGCCGCCGCCGCCGCCGCCGCCGCCGCGGCGCCGCCCTCCTCCTCCCGCCCGCACGACCGCGTTGAGCGGCGCCCCAGCGAGGTCGGCGATGACGACGGTGCGTACGAGGCCGCCATGGACGATAGCGGGGAGCACGGCAGCGACGCGCTGCCGCCCGGCTGCAGCTGCTGCGCCTCCGGAGACCCCTCGCCGCCGCAGGCGCCCGGCACGCCACCGCCGTGGGTGCGCAGCCGCGCCAGCTCAGCGCCCTCCACCGCGGCGGCGGCGGCGGAGATGAGGGCCAAGGGGGCGCCAGG
>VFQP010005195.1_pt1 | contig 11542 bp, 8 predicted proteins | sample 3512351 | NCBI WGS metagenome assembly VFQP01 (sample SAMN10412372, study PRJNA504923) | tailings metagenome | isolation source: Relicate 1 Philex TSF1 revegetated site | place: Philippines: Tuba, Benguet | collected 2017-08-29
CTGAACGCGCTCGGCTATCGGCTCGTCCAGGCGGCAAGGCGCCAGAACATTGCAGGTTCCAATGGCTCAGGCACGTTTGCTACCGGGTTTGAACTGTTTGGCGTGCGGGACCGGTCGATCAATGCGTTTGCGATGCCGGGCGGCTATATCGGCGTGCATACGGGCCTGCTGGTCCAATCGGACACCGAATCGGAACTGGCGTCGGTGCTGGGCCACGAAATTGGCCACGTGATGCAGCGGCATATTGCACGGGGCATCACCAGCCAGGACCAGTCGATGTGGATTGCGCTGGCGTCGATGGTGCTGGCCGGCCTGGCTGCCACCAAGAGCGGCGATGCAGCCGCCGCGCTGGCCATGGGCGGGCAGGGCGCGGCAATCGCCAACCAGCTGTCGTTCTCGCGCGGCGCCGAGCGCGAGGCCGATCGCGTAGGTTTTCAGATCATGACCGCGGCCGGTTTCGACCCGCAGGGCATGCCCGATTTCTTCCAGCGCCTGCAACGCGTGATGGGAATCTCGGACAACTCGGTGCCGGCCTATGTACGTACGCACCCGTTGACGTCGGAGCGTATCGCCGACATGCAGGATCGCGTGCGCCACGTGGCCGCGCGCAAGGTCGGCAATACGCCCGACTACGAGTTCGCGCGCGTGCGCGCCCGTGTGCTGCAGGAACCGTCGCCCAATGACCTGCGCAATGCGCTGTCGTCATTCCAGGCCCAGATTGCCAATGCGTCGCCGGTACGGTTGCCCGCGATCTACTACGGCATGGCATTCGCGAATCAGAAACTGGGCCGTTTTGCCGATGCGGAGAAGGCACTGTCCGAGGCCCGGCGGCTCTACGGCACGATCCCCGGCGCAACGTCGGGCACGCCGATGCTCGACGTGATGGCCATCGAGCTCGCGCGCAGCGAAGGCCGGATGCAGGATGCACAGACCCAGGCAGCGGCCACGCTGAAGGCGTTTCCACTGTCGCATGCGGCGGCCCTGGCCCATGCCGATACGCTGGTGGCCGCGAACCGGCTACCCGATGCGGTGACGTTCCTGCGTTCGCGTACGCGTGAGGAGCCGGGCCGCTCCGAATGGTGGGAATTGCTGGCGCGCGCCTATGCGGCACAGGGCAAACGCCTGCAGCAACACCAGGCGCTGGCCGAAAAATATGCCATGGACGGGTCGTACCAGGCAGCCATCGAACAGTTGCAGATTGCGCGCAAGGCCGGCGACGGCGATTTCTATACCTTGTCCGAAGTCGACGCGCGGCTGCACCAGTTGCAGCTGCAGTACAAGGAAGACCGGCAGGACAACAAGGGCATGCCGAACTGAGGCGTTGGCTTGCTCCCCTCGTCCACCGGGAGAGCGCAGGCGCCTACTCGGCCGTCGGCGTGCGCTCGAAGCCGAACCGCTTTGCCACCTCGGCCTCGATGATCGGCTCGATATCGATATTGCGCCCGTCGAAGTGGAACACGCCAAGCACTGCGCCACACGATGCGTCGCCATGCCAGTCGCAGGCAACGCTGAACGCATCGAGATCATGGTCGTGCAGCAGTGCGGCCTGCTCGCCTTCCATACCATCCACGGTACCGGCCAGCAGCACGTTCCCGTGCTCATCGGCAAAGCATGAAGCGGGCGTGAACGGCCGTCCTGACGAGGTCGTGAACACGCCGTTATGCAGACGCGCGATCCACGGCGCATACATCAGCGAAACAAACACGCGCTGCGGGCCGTTCTGGAAATACCAGGCGCCGCGCCCGTCATGCGTGTAGTTGCGTTCGATAAAGCCGATCAGTGCTTCGTGGCGGATCGGGTCGCCGGACAGGCCATGCTGCTGTGCGAACTCATTGCGCATGCGCCATTGGCCGCGCCGGTCCAACGCCAGCCAGCCGAAGCAGTTCGGCACGTTCGGCCAGCGGGCCATGGCCTGCTTGACTACTTCGTCCATGGTGTTTGTCTCCTCTATTTGCCGACGCTGTCGAAGAACCCGAGTATGCGCCCGGGCAGCCATTCGATATGCCCCGCGGCGGGCAGCAGTGGCAGTTGTCCCAGCAGGCCGCCACGTGGCGTCATGAATCCGACATGACCGCCGTGCTCCGGTTGTTCGAGCAGCACATGGTCGCTGACGTCGGCGGGACCCGGCAGATGGCGGGCCGGCAGGAACGGGTCGTTGCGCGCATTCAGCACCAGCGTCGGAATGCGGATCTCACCCAGTATCGGCTTGCTGGCGGCGCGCGCCCAGTAGTCGTCAGTATCGCGAAAGCCATGCAGCGGGGCCGTTACAACGTTGTCGAAGGCATACAGGTCGCGGCTGGCCAGCATGGTGTCTCGATCGAACAGGCCCGGAAACTGCTCGAGCTTGGACAGCGACTTGCGCTTGAGCGTCTGCAGGAACATGCGCGTGTAGATCATGTTGAACCCGCTCGACAACGCCGCACCGCCTGCCGCAAGATCGAGTGGGGCCGAGACGGCCGCGGCCGCGCGCAGGAAGCCCGCGGCGTTGCCGTCCTCGCCCAGGTAGCGCAGCAGTGCGTTGCCGCCCAGCGAGATGCCGACCGCCAGCATCGGCCGGTCCGGTTCAATGCGGCGCACCTGGTCGCGCAGGCGCTGCAGCACCCAGCGGATCTCGGCCGAATCGCCCGAATGATAGAAGCGCGGCGCGCGGTTCAGTTCGCCCGAGCAGCCCCGGAAATGCGGGATCACGCCTTGCCAGCCGCGCGTGCGCAACGCCACCATCAGGGACTGCGCGTAGTGGCTGGCGGAATCGCCTTCGAGTCCATGGAACATCACCACCAGCGGTGTGCCGGGTGCGGCCGCGTGCGAGGTCCAGTCGAGGTCGATGAAGTCGCCATCGGGGGCGTCCCAGCGTTCGCGCCGGAATGCAATGCGCTGATGGCGTGTAAAGCGTGCCGGCAGGATGGTCTGGGCGTGGCCGCCGCGCAGCCACCACGGCGTGTGGAACGTATCGCCGAACAGCATGGACACGCGCGCAGCCTTCAGTGCAGCGCCTGCCCGGGAGCGGCGGCCACGGCCGCCACCTGCACCGCATTGGCCGGGCTGCAGTGGATATGGGCCAGGCGCCAGCCTTCGTGGTTCTGCATCAGCACGTAGGTGGTGTGCACGAACAGGTCGGCTTCCACGCGGCCTTCGCCAAAGCGCAGCGCTTCGGTGACGTCGAAGATCGACACCCCGAGCGACGCATGGCTGCTGGTCTCGATGGCATCGATCAGCACCGGCTGCTCTGCCAGCAGCCGGGCGAACGCCTGGCGCAGGCTTTCGTGGCCGATCAGGCGCTGGCCATCGGGCATCACACAGGTGACCGAATCTTCGTCCAGCCACAGGCGCAACGCACCATCGGCGTCGCGCAACTTCATGGCTTCACGGAAGGCATCGACGATGTCTTCGGCGGAATCGAACAGGCGGGCGAAACGAGGCATGTTGGTGTGATCAGGGACGGTGCAGGAGTTTGCGCAACTCGACGAACACCATTTCGGGTTCGATCTCCTTCAGGCAGCGCAGGTGACCGAGCGGGCACTCGCGCTTGAAGCAAGGGCTGCACTCGAGTTGAAGCCACATGATACTCGCTGCCTGTGACAGCGGGGGGGTGTGGCGCGGGTCGCTCGATCCGTAGACGGCCACCTGGGGCCGATTCAGGGCGGCGGTCACGTGCATCAGGCCGGAATCATTGCAGACCGCGGCTTCGGACAGCGCCAGCAGGTCCACGGCATCGTCGAGCGAGGTCTGGCCGCACAGGTTGCGCACGAACGGCGCGTCCTTGACGATCTCGGCGGCAATCTCCGCATCCTTGGCAGACCCCAGCGTCACAATTTGCGCATACGGATACGAGCGGCGCAGCATCTGCGCCAGTGCCGCGAAGTGCGCGGCGGGCCAGCGCTTGGCCGGGCCGAATTCGGCGCCGGGGCAGAACGCGATCACGCGCGTGCCAGGGGCGATGTCGAACCGCTGTGCCGTGGCGGCCATGCGCACCGGGTCTAACTTGAGCTGCGGATCGGGAATCGACTCGGGCAGGCGGGCGCCGGGCTTGAGCGCCAGCCGCGCGTAGTGCTCCACCATCGGCGGGCGATTGTCGCGCGGCGGATTGGCATGGCGGATATTGAGCATGCCGAAGCGCGCTTCGCCGCGGTAGCCGATGCGCAGCGGAATGCCTGCGAGGAATGGAATCAGCGACGACTTCAGCGAGTTCGGCAGCACATAGGCCACGTCGTAGCCTTCATGCTTGAGCTGCTGCGCGAACATCAGCCGCGCGCTCAGTTGCAGCTTGCCGTGTGCGAGATCGCTCGGGAACACCTTGCTGATCTCGGGCATGCGCGCGAGCACCGGGGCCACCCATTTGGGTGCCAGGGCATCGATGACCAGGCGCGGATGGCGTGCCTTGAGCAGCGCGAAGAGCGGCTGCGCCATCAGGGCGTCGCCAATCCAGTTGGGGGCGATAACGAGGGCTTTTCTCATTGAAAGTGGGTATTGCGTGGCCCTATTTTGCGTTGCCCGGGCATGTCAACGCCCCGGGGCGCTGGGCGGCCCGGGGCGTGATGTCGAAACGGCAGGACCTGAGGTGGCCCGCGCGGCTCAGTGGTGGCCCTTCAGGACTGTGCCCGGCTTGAGCTTGTACACGGTGCCGCAGTACGGGCATTTCACTTCGCCGGTATCCACCACGTCCAGGAAGACGCGGGGATGATAGTTCCAGGCCGGCGTGTTGCCGGTGGGGCAATGCAGCGGAATGTCTTCTGCGCCGATTTCGACGACGGTTGCGGTTTGCGTCATGGTGTTACGTTTTTTCTTGCAGGGATGAGATTGCTGGCGGGCGTTCGCGGGATCAGACCAGCGTCAGCCACTTCTTGTACTTCTCGTCGGTGCCACCCACGGCCGCGAAGAACGCGTCCTGGATGCGCTTGGTTACCGGTCCGCGGCGGCCTTCGCCAATGACGCGGTCGTCCAGTTCGCGGATCGGTGTCACTTCGGCGGCCGTGCCGGTAAAGAATGCTTCGTCGGCACAGTACATCTCGTCGCGCGTGATGCGCTTTTCGCGCACCTCGATGCCGAGGTCGCGCGCAATCGTCAGCGTGGCGTCGCGCGTGATGCCATCCAGGCACGAGGCCAGGTCCGGCGTGTAGATCACGCCATTGCGCACGATGAACACGTTTTCGCCCGAGCCTTCGCTCACGTAGCCGTCGGTATCGAGCAGCAACGCCTCGTCATAGCCCAGGCCGGTGGCTTCCTGGTTGGCCAGGATCGAATTGATGTAGTAGCCGCTGGCCTTGGCGCGTACCAGCGAGACATTGACATGGTGGCGTGTGAACGACGAGGTCTTCACGCGGATGCCGCGCTCCAGGCCTTCCTCGCCCAGGTAGGCGCCCCACGGCCACGCGGCGATGGCCACGTGGATCGTGTTGCCCTTGGCCGAGACGCCGAGCTTTTCCGAGCCAATCCAGACCAGCGGACGGATGTAGCACGATTCCAGCTGGTTGGCGCGCACCACTTCGCGTTGCGCGGCTTCCAGCGTGGCTTCATCGAACGGCATGGCCATCTGGAAGATCTTGGCCGAATTGAACAGCCGGCGCGTGTGCTCTTTCAGGCGGAAAATCGCGGTGCCTTCCGGGGTCTTGTAGGCGCGCACGCCCTCGAATACGCCCATGCCGTAGTGCAGGGTGTGCGTCAGCACGTGAATCTTGGCATCGCGCCACTCAATGAGCTTGCCATCCATCCAGATCTTGCCGTCGCGATCCGCCATCGACATGGTTGTCTCCCTGTGCACCAACGAAGTCGTAAAGGCGCCATTGTAAGCCGCAGGGCACGGTGTGCCAACGCGGTGCGGTGCATGCACCGTTCTACAATCGCACCTTTCTCCCTGACTCCCGCCGGACGTGGCCCAGATCGATCCGACCTCCGCTTGCGACGCAACCGCCGCTTCAGGTGAATCCGCCGAACCAGCCGATGACGCGCGCTGGCTCGATGCGCTGGGCGCACTGGATGCGCTGGCCGGCGGCGCGCCGGGGGCAGCTGGCCCGGGCGCCAGCCGCCGGCTGCTCTGGGCGCTGACGCTGGATGCCGATGGCGCGGTGGGCACGATCGAGCCGATGGAACAGACCCATGGCCAGCGCGGCTGGACCCGGCCGCGACCTGTGCCGCTGGCCCGCGTGGCTGACGACGATACCCTCCCACCGTGGGATACCCGGGTGGCGCGAGCAATCCGGCGCGATGCCTCGCGCAACCGCCGCCATGTGCTGGACCGCGCGGCCGCCGTGATGGCGCTGGTCGGTCATCCGGCCGTGGTACTGGCGCATGCGCCAACCATTCCGCTTGAAGTGCAGGAAGCAGCGCCCGCGCTGGAAGCCATGCGCGAGGGCGACCGCTTCGTGTTACGCATCGTGCCGCCGCTACGCGAGGCGCGCGCCATGGAAGACTTCCTGCCGGCCGCGGCAAAGCAGGAAGCCGAGGCCTTGCGCCAGATCACTGTTCTGCAGGACGGTATGCGCCGGCTGCGTGTCATCCGTTTCACCGAAGCCCAGCAGGGGGCCGCGAAGCTGATCGCGGGCGGCCTGACAGTGCCCGCCAACGCGCAGGCGCGGCTCGACAGCACGCTGCGCGCATTGGCCGGACACTTCCAGATCCACGCCGACAGTTCCGGCGAAGCGCGCGAACGGGATCCCGAATCGCGGCTGCGCGCCGAAGTGGCGCCGGTAGGGCGTGGCATCAGCCTGCGGCTGGTGGTGACGCCGCTGGGCGCAGCGGGGCCGCGCCTGGCACCTGCGCATGGGCGTGCGCAACTGATGGCGACCATCGGCGGCGCAACGCTGGTCACGCATCGCGACCTCGATGCGGAACAGGCGCACGTGGCCGAGGTCTTCGACGCGCTGCCGGAACTGGTCGGGCAGGCGCCCGCCAGCGGCGAGCACAGCTGGACGCTCGACGATCCCGAAATCGCGCTGACCGTGGTCGAGACCTTGCCGGGCCTGTCTGGCGTGATCGATCTCGAATGGCCACGCGGTCGTGAGCTACGTGTGTTGCCGGCCGATCTGCCGCAACTGGCGGTCAGCGTGGAAACCGGCAGCGAATGGTTCAAGCTCGTGGGCGAGCTGCAGGTGGCCGAGGGCCTGGTGTTGTCGCTCGAAAAACTTGTGTCGTGGGCGCACGGCCATGCGGGTCGCTTTATCCCGATGGAGCACGGCGTCTATGTCGCGTTGACGCGCCAGTTGCGCGATCGCCTGCGGGACTTGGCCGGCGTGGGCGATAGCGTACGTGACGGGATCCGTGTGCCGCTGGTCGCCACGCCGTGGCTCGATGATGTACTGGCCGGCGTCAATATCGACCCCGATGCGCATTTCCGCACCCGGGTGCATCGGCTGCATGCGGCACGCGCCACCGACGTGCCGGTGCCAGCCACGCTGGCTACCGACCTGCGCCCGTACCAAGTGGAAGGCTACCGCTGGATGATGTCACTGGCGGCGGCCGGGTTTGGCGCATGCCTGGCCGACGACATGGGATTGGGCAAGACGCTGCAGGCGCTGGCCGTGCTGCTGGCCCGTGCGGCCGATGGTCCGGCGCTGGTCGTGGCCCCGACGTCGGTATGCGGCAACTGGGCTGCCGAGGCGCGGCGCTTTGCGCCGTCGCTGCGCGTCCACGTCTATGCGGAGGGCGATCGCGCGGCCATCGTCGGACAGGCGGCGCCGTACGACCTGGTCATCGTCTCGTACAACCTGCTGCAGCAGGCCCGCAAGCTGTTCTGTGAGCGCCACTGGCATACGGTGGTGGCGGACGAAGCCCAATCGTTCAAGAATCCGTCGTCGCGGCGCGCGCAGGCGATGTTCGCGTTGACTGGCGATTGCCGCATCGCGTTGTCGGGCACCCCGGTGGAAAATCGCCTGGCCGAGCTTTGGGCCGTGATGCGCTTCTGCAATCCCGGGCTGCTCGGTTCGCTGGCACGCTTCAACGAACATTTCGCGAATCCGATCGAGCGCAATGGCGCGCGAGATCCACGCCTGCGCCTGCGGCGCATGATTGCCCCATTCGTGCTGCGTCGGACCAAGGCGCAGGTGCTCGATGAACTGCCGCCGCGCACCGAGCTCGTGATCCGGGTCGCCCAGGATCCGACCGAGGCCGCGCACTACGAAGCGTTGCGCCGCCAGGCGCTGTCGGAGGCCGAACGCGCACTGCTGCGGCCGAAGCAGGACAAGAAGGCGCGTGCCACGCTGCCCGAGCCCGAGGCGCGCATCCACGTGCTGGCGCAACTGATGCGGATGCGCCGGGCCGCCTGCGATCCGCGGCTGGTCACGCCCGAGATGGGCCAGCCCGGTGCCAAGGTGCGCGCGTTTGCCGAACTGGTGGCTACGCTGGCGGCCAATGGCCACAAGACGCTGGTATTCAGCCAGTTCGTCGACTTCCTGCAACTGCTGCGTCAGTCGCTCGACGATGCCGGCCTGGCCTACCAGTATCTCGATGGCGCTACGCCTGCCGGCGAACGTACGCGCCGGGTAACCGCGTTCCAGGGTGGCGACGGCGATGCGTTTCTGATCAGCCTCAAGGCAGGTGGCTTCGGCCTGAACCTGACCGCCGCCGACTACGTGGTGATTGCCGACCCCTGGTGGAACCCGGCCGCCGAAGACCAGGCAATGGGCCGTGCGCACCGCATTGGCCAGCAACGGCCCGTCACGGTATACCGGCTGATCGCGGCCGGCACGATCGAGGAGCGCATTGTCGATCTGCACCACGGCAAGCGAGCCTTGGCCGAAGGTGTGCTTGAGGCAACCGACGGCGAAGCCGCAGGGCGCGACGCCGCGCTACCAGATATCGACGAGCTCGTCGGCCTGCTGCGGCGGTAATTGCCCCCTGTTCGCTCCGCTCGCCCACACTGCGCGAGAACGGAGAACACCCCGCTCCGCACCAAACGGTATACCAACGGGCTCACCGTTTTGGTGCGCATCGCGCTCATTCCTCGCTATAACCCCGCATAAATCCTTGCTGCGGTGCATCCGGGGCTGGCACAAATACTGCCTTGTGATTCGCGTAAATCTGAATATAGTATACCGACTACACCAACAACAACGGAGCCCCCGTGACGCTGCCTGACCCGAAACCGGAAGATCCGGACGCTTCGGACGTCCGGGACTGGCCGGATGCCAGCCAGATGCCCGCGCATGTTGCCGCCGCGCGGCTGGCGCGTGGAGAGACCACGGCGCTGGCACTGGTGCAGGCGTGTCAGGCTGCCTGGATGGCGCACAACGGCAAGGTCAATGCCATGGTGCTGGCGGACTTCGAGGCCGCGCGCGAGGCTGCCGCGCAAAGCGATGCGCGTCGCCAGGCCGGGCGCACGCGCGGGCCGCTCGACGGCATTCCGTTCTCGATCAAGGAATCGTTCGATGTGGCGGGGTGGCCCACCACCTGCGGTGCGCCCGCGCGCGCCGACCATCGTGCGGCGGCGGACGCCGTGGTGGTGGAACGGCTGCGTGCGCACGGCGCGATCCTGCTGGGCAAGACCAATGTGCCGCTGGGCCTGCGCGACTGGCAGAGCTACAACGCGGTCTATGGCACCACGCGCAATCCGCACGATCTCATGCGCACACCGGGAGGCTCGTCGGGAGGCAGTGCTGCGGCGGTTTGCGCGGGCATGAGCTTCTTCGATATCGGCTCGGACATCGGTTCCTCGCTGCGCAACCCGGCGCACTACTGCGGCGTGTTTTCGCACAAGAGCAGCCATGGCATCGTGCCCTTGCGAGGGCATGGCAATGCGCGGGCCGGATTCGGGGACCAGGACATCAATGTGGCCGGGCCCGTGGCACGCAGCGCGCGCGACCTGGAGTTGGTGCTGCGCGCAATTGCCGGCGCCGATGCCGCCGAGGCGCCCGCATGGCAACTCGACCTGCCAACATGCGACCACGCGCGGCTGGCCGATTTCCGCGTGGCGGTGCTGCCGACACATCCGCTTGCCGAGACCGACGCCAATGTCAGCGGCGCCATCGAGAAACTTGGCCATTGGCTTGAGGCGCAGCACGTGCCAGTCAGCTGGAACGTACGCCCCGATTTCGACGCCGCCTTGCTGTGGCGCATCTATGTGCTGCTCCTGCGCGCCACCACGTCGCTGCATATGGATGACGCCGCGTTTGCCGATGCGCTGGCTCGCGCCGGCCAGGTTGACGATGGCGACAACGACTATGCATCGCTGCAGTTCACCGGCGCCACGCTCACGCATCGGCACTGGCTGCTGATGCAGCAGGCACGTGAGGTTTTCGCGCGCGCCTGGAGTCGCTTTTTTGGCGAGTACGACGTGTTGCTGTGTCCGGCGGCGTCCACCACGGCCTTCCCGCTCGACGAGTCTGGCGAACCCTGGCAGCGCACGATCACGGTCAACGGACGTCCGTGGCCACTGACATCGCAACTGTTCTGGGCCGGCCACTCGGGGCTCTGCGGCCTGCCATCGACGGTGGCGCCGATCGGTCCCGCGGCCGATGGCCTGCCCGTGGGCGTGCAGATCGTGGCGCGCCGCTTTGGCGATCTCACGTCGCTGCGCTTTGCCCAGTTGCTGGAGGACGCGGGCCATCGGTTTCGGCCACCGGCCGGCCTGCGCTAGCCCGCACATTCGACACATATTCAAAACGCGCAACAAGGGGAGGGTGATCATGCTGGACTGGTTCAGGGAGTTGTCACGCGCGGAGCGCAAGGGTTTTTATGGTGCGTTCCTCGGGCATGCGGTCGATGTGTTCGACTTCATGATCTATTCGTTCCTGATTTCGACCCTGCTGGCGCAGTGGGGCATGAGCAAGTCGATGGCGGGCGCCATCGTCACCTGGACGCTGGTGTCGTCGCTGGTGGGCGCCATCGGCGCCGGGCTGCTGGCCGACCGCTATGGCCGGGTGCGGGTGTTGCGCTGGACGATCCTGGTCTTCGCGGTCTCGTGTTTCCTGTGCGGCATCGCCAATTCGCCCGAGCAGCTGATGGTGTTCCGCATGCTGCAGGGCCTGGGCTTCGGCGGGGAATCGTCGCTGTGCATGGTGCTGGTGACCGAACTGATCCGCAACCCCGCACATCGCGGCAAGTACTCGGGCTTTACCGCCAGCAGCTATTCGTTTGGCTGGGGCGGCGCGGCCATTGCCTACGCGATCACGTTCAACCTGTTCGAGCCCGAAGTGGCGTGGCGCGTCTGTTTTTTCCTGGGCATCCTGCCCGCGCTGGTGGTGGTCTACCCGCGCCGCAACCTGCAGGAGCCCGAGGTGTTCCTGAAAAGCCGCGCCGAACGCGCCGGCGCATCGGCCGGTGCCGACCTGGCACGCGTGTTCCGCAAGCCGCTGTTGCGCAAGACGTTGCTGTGCAGCCTGCTGTCGGGCGGCATGCTCGGCGCGTACTACGCCATCGCCACCTGGTTGCCGACGTTCCTGAAAACCGAGCGCGGCCTGTCGGTCTTCGGCACCAGCTCGTACCTGGCCGTCACGATCCTGGGATCGCTGGTTGGTTACGTGGCTGGCGCCTATGCCACCGACCGCTGGGGGCGCCGCCTGACCTATATCGCGTTCGCGGCCGGTGCGTTCGTGATGGCGATGATCTATAT
>VFQP010005196.1_pt1 | contig 11541 bp, 13 predicted proteins | sample 3512351 | NCBI WGS metagenome assembly VFQP01 (sample SAMN10412372, study PRJNA504923) | tailings metagenome | isolation source: Relicate 1 Philex TSF1 revegetated site | place: Philippines: Tuba, Benguet | collected 2017-08-29
TGCCGGACTTCGGCACGGTGCAGGGCCCGTTCCAGATCACGGCACTGGAATTCGCCGCCGACCACGCGGGGGAAGTGACGTTCGAGATCGCGCTCGAGAGCGCCGGAGAACTGGTCTTCGCAGGAGCGTGACGGCGGTTCGGGCGTAGCGCCCCGGCGACTGCTTTCTTACACAGCCAACACAAGGGAGGCGCTCGTGGCCAATCGGCATCGGGGCGAGGTCGACGCCGTGATCGGCGGCGAGACGGTGACACTGTGCCTGACGCTCGGGGCGCTGGCGGAGCTCGAGACAAAGCTCGGCGCCGGCGACCTCAACGGGCTGGCCGAGCGGTTTGCCGCGGGACGCGTGTCGGCGCGGGACCTGACAGCCATCATCGGCGCCGGGATGCGCGGTGGTGGTACGGCCGTCAGCGACGACGACCTGGCGCGGCTGGCGGTAGAGGGTGGCATCCGCGGCGCGGCCGAGATCGCCGTGCAGCTCCTGCGCGCGACCTTCGGAGACGCGGCGTGACGGCGTTTCCCTGGGGGGAGGCGATGGGGTTCGGGCTCGGCGTGCTGAGGCTGTCGCCCGACGCGTTCTGGCGCATGACGCCGCGGGAACTGGCCGCAGCCCACGCCGCGCTCGCCGGCCGGCGGGTGGTGGCGCCGGGCCGCGATGCGATGGCGGCGATGATGGCGCGGTTTCCGGACGAGGGACATGGCGTGCAGAACAGCACCCGACCCTTATTGCCTCTTAACGGGCGGGTGGGCGAGGCGGTGGCGTCCGGCCCCGCAGAGAAGACTTGCTAGGGTAGAGGGGGCGGGCGAATGGCTGAGGGGCTGGACGGCGGACTGGGGCGGGAGCTGGGCGGCGTGGCCGGAGAGCTCGACCGCATTTCAGATCTTGCGGATGGGGTGGCGCGGTCGATCGGGAGAGCTTTTCGGGGCGCCATCGTCGATGGAAAGTCGTTGCAGAGTGTGTTGCGCGACGTGTCGCGGTCGTTTGCAGACATCGCGCTCAAGGCGGCGTTCAAGCCGCTGGAAGGACTGATCGGACAGGCGCTCGAAGGGCTGCTCACGGCCACCAATCCGGCGCTGGGCGTGAAACCCTTCGCCAAGGGCGGGGTGATCGCGGCGCCGTCCTACTTTCCGCTGGGACGGGGGCTGGGTCTGGCCGGTGAGGCCGGTCCAGAGGCGATCGTGCCGCTGCAACGCGGGACGGATGGGCGGCTCGGGATTGCCAGCAGCGGCAGCGGCGGGACGGTGGTGAACGTCACGGTCCATGCCTCGGACGCGCGCAGCTTCCTTGCGAGCGAGGCCGAGGTTTCGGCGATGCTGCTGCGGGCCGTGCGGCGTGGGTCGCGGGGAAACTGAGGGCCGGGACTTCGGCTACAGCCTGGTGCGCACTGCCGCACCTTGTCCTGTCCTTCTCCCTGGCGGGTGAGGGGGACGCCTGGCCCGTCGGGGCAAACGTATCTCAATGACGGAGACTGACCCATGGCCTTTCATCCTGTGCGGTTTCCGCTCGATGTGGCGCTGGGCGCGCGGGGTGGGCCGGAGCGGGCCACGGACGTCATCACGCTGGCGTCGGGCGCCGAGGAGCGGAACAGCCGCTGGGCGCATTCGCGTCGCCGTTACAATGCCGGCTACGGCGTGAAATCGCGTGCCGACATGCAGGCCGTGCTGGCGTTCTTCGAGGAGCGACGCGGACGGTTTCACAGCTTTCTGTGGCGTGATGGGCTGGACTTCTCATCGAGTGGTGGCGTCGTGGTGACGCCCACAGACCAGACGCTGGGCGCCGGTGACGGCTCGCGCCTGAGCTTTCAGCTGGTGAAGCGATATGGCGCGAGCTTCGATCCCTACCTGAGGCCGATCACACGGCCGGTGGGGAGCAGCGTGCGCGTCGCAGTGGCGGGCGTGGAGACGATGGCTTTCGCCGTCGATGTCCTGACGGGGATGGTCGCATTCGATGAACCGCCGCCGGTCGGCGCCGCAGTGACGGCGGGCTTTCTGTTCGACGTGCCGGTGCGCTTCGACATCGACCGGCTTGATATCGAGCTGTCGAGCTTCGATGCAGCCGACGCGCCGAGCATACCGGTGGTGGAGGTGCGGGAATGAGGACGCTGGATGCCGGGCTTGCCGCGCATCTTGCCAGCGGCGCGACGACGCTCGCGACATGCTGGCGCATCGTTCGCGCGGATGGCGCCGTGCTGGGCTTCACCGATCACGACTGCGTCCTGGAGTTCGACGGCACGGTGTTCGAGCCGGAGGCGGGTCTCGACCGCGGCGAGGCGACCTCGCGGACCGGTCCGCAGGTCGAGACCAGCGAAGTGCTGGGCGTACTGCGGTCGGATCGCATCGCCGAAGACGACATCCGGCTCGGACGCTACGACGGTGCCGCAGTCGAGACCTGGCGCGTCAACTGGCGGGATGTCGGGCAGCGCGTGCTGTTGCGCGCTGACACCATCGGCGAGATCGTCTGCGAAGATAGCGTGTTTCGCGCCGAACTGCGGTCGCCGCAGCATCGACTGAACCGCGCCGACGGCCGGCTCTACCAGCCGCTGTGCGACGCGGTGCTCGGCGACGGGCGTTGCGGCGTGGCGCTGGACGATCCCTCACTGCGGACAGCTGTGGCTGTGGTTGCGGTACTCGACCGTAACCGGGTGGCTGTTACGGGGCTCGGCGGCTTTGCGGTCGGGTGGTTCGACTTCGGGCGGGCGCTGTGGTCCGGCGGTGTCCGCGTTGGCGTCACCGACCGGATCGTCAGCCACCGGCGGATCGGCGGCGAGGATGTGCTGACCTTCGAGCAGCCCGTCGGCACGTGGGTGGCGCCCGGCGACACGGCGGTGGCGACGGCGGGGTGTGACCGCCAGTACTCCACCTGCCGCAGCAAGTTTGCGAACACCACGAATTTCCGGGGCTTTCCGCACGTGCCGGGCAACGACTTCCTGCTGCGCTATCCGCAGCCGGGCGAGCGGCGCGCCGGACAGGCGCTGGTGCGCTGATGCGTGAGGACGTGGTTGCGGCGGCCCGGCTCTGGCTGGGCACGCCCTATCGCCATCAGGCGGCTGTGCGCGGCATCGGTTGCGACTGCCTGGGGCTGGTGCGGGGTGTGTGGAGCGAGCGGCTGGGGCCGTTGCCGGTAACGGTGCCGCCGTACCGTGCCGACATCCGCGACACCGCCAATGCCGGGAGGCTGCTCGAAATGGCCAGGACATGGCTGACGCCGGCGGCGGGACCGCCACAGCCGGGGCAGGTGGTGCTGTTCCGCCTGCGGCGGGCGCTCGAGCCGCGGCACTGCGGCATCATGAGCGCACCCGACCGCTTCATCCACGCACAGGAGGGGCTGGGCGTGGTCGAGGCCGCGCTTGGCGAGAGCTGGCGGGCGCGCGTGTTCGCCAGCTTCGACTTTCCGGAGCGGACCTAGGTACTTTCGGGGGAGGTGAGGATGGCTACGCTGGCGCTGTCGCTGGGTGGGCAGGTCGTCGGCGGGCTGCTCGGCGGCCCGATCGGAGCGACGGTCGGGCGGGCGCTGGGGGCGCTGGCCGGCAGTGCCATCGATGGCATGCTGTTCGGCGAGCCGCAGACGGCGGCCGCGCCGGGAGAGATGCGTCTCCAAGGATCGCGCGAAGGCGCGCCCATTCCCCGCGTCTATGGCTGGACCAGGCTGACCGGCAACGTCGTCTGGGCCACGGAACTGGTGGATATCGAGCCAGAGGACGCCGGCGCCAAGGGGCTGTTCGCGGCAGACGACGGCGCAACGCCCATCGCCGCCAACTTCGCGCTGGCGCTGTGCGAGGGCGAGGTGCACCGCATCGGCCGCATCTGGGCCGACGGCAACCTTCTGGCGACCGAAGGTCTCAACATCCGGATCTATCGCGGCACCGAGGACCAGCCCGTGGACGGGCTGATTGCCGCGACACAGGGAGAAGGCGGAGCACCGGCCTATCGCGGGGTGTGTTACCTCGTGTTCGAGCGCCTGCCGCTGGCGTCGTTCGGCAACCGCATTCCGAACCTGTCGGTGGAGGTCTGCCGGGCGGTGGGCGAGCTCGAGCCGGCGATCCGCGCGGTGACGGTGATCCCCGGCGCGACCGAATTCGGTTACGACCCCGTGCCGCGGCTGCGCATCGTGCGACCGGGCGAGACGACGGGCGAGAACGTCCACCAATTGCCGGACACTTCGGACTGGACGGTGTCCATGGACGAGCTGACGGCGATCTGTCCCAACCTCGAGGACGTGTCGCTGGTCGTGACGTGGTTCGGCGACGACCTCCGCTGCGGCAGCTGCGCCATTCGCCCGCGTGTCGAGGCGTCGTCGCGGACGGTCGACGGGGTGGACTGGTCGGTTGCCGGCGTGTCGCGGGGTACGGCGACGGTGGTGAGCAGCCACGCCGGCGGTCCGGCCTATGGCGGCACGCCGTCGGACGCATCGGTGCTGGCGGCCATTGCCGACCTCAAGGCGCGCGGGCTGCGCGTGACCCTCTATCCGCTGGTGATGATGGACGTGCCGGAGGGCAATGCGCTCCCCGATCCTTACGGCGGAACGGCGCAGGCGGCTTATCCCTGGCGTGGGCGCATCACCTGCCATCCGGCGCCGGGACGCGGCGGCTCACCGGATGGCACGGGCACGGCAACGGCGCAGGTGGACGCGTTCTTCGCCGCAACATGGGGCTATCGGCGGATGGTGCTGCACTATGCGGCGCTTGCCGCCGAGGGAGGGGCCGACGCGCTGGTCATCGGCTCCGAACTGCGAGGCCTGACGACGGTGCGTGGTATGGGCGACAGTTTTCCCGCCGTAACGCGGCTGATGACGCTGGCCTCGGACGTGCGGGCAATTGTCGGGCCGACGGTGAAGCTGACCTATGCCGCCGACTGGTCGGAATATTCGGGCTACCAGCCGGGCGGGGGAGCGAAGCTCTTTCACCTCGATCCGCTCTGGGCACATGCCGCCATCGATGCGGTGGGCATCGACAACTACATGCCGATCGCCGACTGGCGCGACGGCACCGACCATGCGGATGCGCAGGTGACCGGGTCGGTCTACGACCTCGACTATCTCGCGGCAAACATCGCCGGGGGCGAGGGCTTCCACTGGTTCTACGCCAGCGATGCCGATCGTGTGGCGGGCCAGAGGACGCCGGTCACCGATGGTGGCGCCGGCGAGCCCTGGGTCTGGCGCTACAAGGACCTGGTATCGTGGTGGAGCCAACTGCACTACGACCGACCCGGCGGCGTGCGCGCAGCAACGCCGACGGCGTGGGTGCCGCAGGGCAAGCCGATCTGGTTCACCGAGCTCGGCTGCGCCGCCGTCGACAAGGGCGCCAACCAGCCCAACCTGTTCTCGGACGCCAAGAGCAGCGAGGACGGCCGGCCGTACTTTTCGAGTGGAGCGCCGGATGCGCTGATGCAGCGGCAGTTCCTGCGTGCGCACCACCGGTGGTGGAACGATCCGCAGAACAACCCGGCGTCGACCGTTTATTCCGGGCGCATGGTGGATACCGGGCACACGGCGTTGTGGACCTGGGATGCCCGGCCTTATCCGGCGTTCCCGACGCTGGCGGAGACGTGGGCCGATGGCGTCAATCATGCCGCGGGACATTGGCTGACGGGGCGGCTGGGGGCACTGGCGGCCGACGAGCTGGCAGAGGCGCTGGCGGACGATTTCGGCGTTGCTATCGACGCGCAGCCCCGCCCGCCGCTGCTGCACGGCATGGTTGTCGAGCAGGTTGGAACGCTCCGCGACGCCCTGGCGCCGGTCATGACAACGTGCGGCATCGACCTCGTGGGACGTGACGGCGAGCTGAAACTGATCACGCCGGATCTTCGCGAGCCGTGCCTGCTCGGCGAACGCGTGGCCGGGGAGGGGCCCATCGAAACCTGCCGACGTGCCGACCCGACGGCGACGGTGGGGCGGCTGGCGGTGGGGTTTTCGGATCGGGAACGGTCGTACCTGCAGGGCACGGTAACGGCCTCGCGCGAGGGCGAGGCGGCGCTGGCGACGGAGACGCTGCCGCTGACACTCGATGCGGCGGGAGCTCGGCTGGCGGCCGAGAGGATGCTGGCACAGCGCGCCGGCAGCACGACGGGAGAACTGACGCTGCCGCCTTCGGCACTGGCTCTTGAGGCGGGTGACGTCGTCGACCTCGGCGGCACCGATGGGCTTCGGGTGGTGACGGAGATCCGCGACGCGCTGGCGCGCCGCGTGTCGGTGCGTGCGCTCGCGGGGGAGGCGGCGACGGAGTTCGACGAGGCACGTCCGGCGCTGCACCCGACGCTGCCCGGCGGGCGCGCCATACCCGTGACGTGGTCCGCACACCTGCCGGCCATGGCCGAAGATCCACTGCGTTCTCGGCTGTTGGTCGCGGCCTGGGCCCGACCCTGGCCGGGCGAGGTGACCGTTGTCGACGGGATCGCTGGCACGACGCTCGCCACCGTGACCCAGCCGGCAACGATCGGGACGGTGGCGGAAGCACTGCCGCCCGGCCCGACGGCGCTGCCGGACCCGGTCAGTACGCTGACGGTGGCGCTAAACACCGGGCACCTCAGCGACGCCGAACCGGCAGCGGTCCTGGCCGGTGCGAACCGCGTCGCCGTGGAAACCGCGGGCGGGGATTGGGAGGTCGTCGGCTTCGAGGGCGCCGAACTGGTGATGCCGGGGCTCTACCGGCTCAGCGGGCTGTTTCGCGGGCTGGACGGTACCGAGCATGCGGTGGTTGGCGCGGGCATCGGCAATCGTGTCATCGTCCTCGACGGGCGCTACACGGTGCTGCCGCTTTCGGCCGACGCGCTGGATCGGGAGCGCGAGCTGCGCGTGTTCGGGGGCAGGACGGACCTTGTCGGCATGCCGCTGGAGCTTGCCCTGCCGGTCGGTGCGGCGCTGCCGCTGGCGCCGGTGCACCTCGCAGCCCGGCGTCTTGCGAACGGCGACATCCGGTTCGGCTGGGCCCGGCGCAGCCGTGGCGATGCGAGTCACTGGGGTCTGGCGGAAGCCGTGCTCGAGCATGCCCCGGAAACCTATCGGCTAACCATTCTCGATGCCGGCGTGCCGAGACGCACGATCGATGCCGCGAGCCCTGTCGCCGTCTACTCGGCTACCGCTCAGGCTGCCGATTTCGGCGGTCCGGCCACCGTCTGCAACTGGACCGTAGCGCAGTGCAGCGCCGTGCTCGGGCCCGGACACGCGGCCAGCGCCGCGTTCTCCGGCTGACCCTGGCGGCCGCATCCCATCATCAACCCTGGAGAACGACCAATGGATTTTCTTGTCGGCTACCGCACCTACATCATTGCCGTATTCATGCTGCTCGCCGGCGTCGCGCAGGTGCTGGGCATCGACCTGCCGGCCTTCGACGGCCAGTCGGCAGGAACGCTGATCATGGAGGCCCTTGCCGTGATTTTCCTGAGGCATGGCCTTGGCACCTCCGGCGGCGCGAGCTGATCGGACGTTGCACGGCGGCGGGATGAAGGCTATTCACGCCGTCCCGTCCACCGACCGGGTTAAGATGCTCCGCTACCGGCTCGCCATCTTCGATTTCGACGGTACGCTGGCCGATAGCGGCCCGTGGTTCATCAGCGTCTTCAACGACATCGCGCGCGGCCACGGCCTGCGCGAACTCAGCCGCGATGAGATCGAGGCCCTGCGCGACAAGGACAACCGCGCCATCATCCGGGAGATGAAGGTGCGGCCCTGGCATATGCCGGCACTCGCCCGCGACATCCGCAGGCGCAGCTCCGACGCGGCCGAGACGATCCCGCTGTTTCCGGGCGTGCCTGACATGCTGTCGACGCTCGTCACCGCCGGCGTTGAACTTGGCGTGGTAAGCTCCAACAGCGAGGATACCATCCGCCGCGTGCTCGGCCCCTCGGCCAGCCTCATTTCGCGCTATTCCTGCGGGGCGCGGCTGTTCGGCAAGCCGAAGAAGCTCGACCGCATGCGACGCGACTTCGGTTTCGACAAGCCACAGGTCATCTGTATCGGCGACGAGGCCCGGGACGTAGAGGCGGCTCGTCGCGCCGGCCTCGATTCAGGGGCCGTGCTCTGGGGCTATATGACGGAGCTGGCGCTGCGTGCCGCCAAGCCGACGCTGTTGTTCAGCAGCGTGGACGAGGTGGTCGCGGCCTGTACCGGCAGGGTCCAGGGTTGGCGGACGACGGCATAGCTGCCACAATCCTGCCCCGTTCATCCCCGGTTCAGCGATGGGGGATCATAGGGGTGCCATGAACAGTTTCCTCGCCTCGATCGCCGCCATCATCGCCGCGTTGACGCTTGCCACGGCCTCGCCCGCAGCGGCGCAGGAGGGGCAGTGCCTGTCGCGGGCGCAGACCCAGAACCTCGTGAATTCGGGTCAGATCCTGACTCTCGATGACGTGCTGCGCTACGCCGGCATCGGACCTTCCGACCAGGTGCTGTCGGTCAGCGTCTGCGAGCAGGGTGGCACCTATTACTACGTCATCGGCGTGATCGATGCCTATGGCAGCGCCAAGAACCTCACCTTGAACGCCGTCACCGGCTCGCAGTAGTCTGTCGTCGGGCAGGGGCTCCAAAAATGCGTGTGCTGGTCGTCGAAGACGATGCCAACCTCAACCGTCAGCTCAAGGAAGCGCTGACCGACGCAGGGTATGCCGTGGACACGGCGACCGATGGCGAGGAAGGGCATTTCCTCGGCGACACCGAGCCCTATGACGCCGTGGTGCTGGACATCGGCCTGCCGCAGATGGACGGACTGTCGGTGCTCGAACAATGGCGCCGCGATGGCCGCGACATGCCGGTGCTGTTGCTGACCGCGCGCGACCGCTGGAGCGACAAGGTGCAGGGCATCGATGCCGGCGCCGACGACTACGTGGCCAAGCCGTTCCACATGGAAGAAGTACTGGCCCGCGTCCGCGCCCTGGTGCGCCGCGCCGCCGGTCACGCCAGCAACGAGATCACGGCCGGCTCCATCCGCCTCGACGTGCGTTCGGGCAAGGTGACGGTGGACGGGCAGGCGATCAAGCTCACCAGCCACGAACTGCGTCTGTTGAGCTACCTGATGCACCACAAGGGCAAGGTCATTTCGCGGACGGAGCTGACAGAGCACCTTTACGACCAGGATTTCGACCGCGATTCCAACACCATCGAGGTGTTCGTGGGCCGCCTGCGCAAGAAGCTGCCCGACGACATCATCCAGACCGTTCGCGGGCTCGGCTACCAGATCGTCGGAGAGTAGCCGGTGGCCCGCCGCCGCGGTTCTATCGCCGCGCGCCTGTTCCTGCTGTCGGCGGCGTGGCTGATCGTCTCGCTGGTGGCGACTGCCTTCCTGCTGACCGAACTCTATGCCGGGGCGCTCGACAGCCGCCTGACCGAAACCCTGCGCCTCAACCTCGAATCTCTGGTAGCGCGGACGCTCGAGACCGGCGATCCGCAGGCCGCCGATGTCGAGTTGACCGACCCGCGGTTCGATCGCCCGCGCTCGGGCTGGTACTGGGCGATCAGCGACGACGCCGGCGACCTGCTCAACCTCTCGGGTTCGATGGTGGGTATCGATCTGCCGGACATCACCGTGCCGTTCGACGGCACCAATGCTAGAAGCTTCGTGGCGCGCGACGCCTTCAACACGCAACTGCGCATGGTCGAGCGCGAAATCGTCATCAACGGCGAGCCACACCACATCGTGGTGACGGGCAATCTCGACGAGATCCGCGCCCAGGCCGACAGCTTCCGCGGGCAGATTCTCATCGTCCTCGGCTTCATCGGCGTGCTGCTGGCGGGCATGAGCGCCCTGACGGCGCGCATTGCGCTGAGGCCGCTCGGCCAATTGCGCCGCGCAGTCGAAGCGGTGCGCGAGGGCGAGACCGACAAAGTCGCCGGCGAGTTCCCCTATGAAGTCGCTCCGCTGGCGGAAGAAGTGAACGCGCTGCTTCGCTCCAATGCCGGTATTATCGATCGCGCCCGCAACCAGGTGGGCAATCTCGCGCATGGGCTGAAGACTCCCATCGCGGTGCTACGCAACGAGGCAGCCGGCAAGCGCACGCCGCTGGCCAAGGTCGTGGTCGGCGAGGTCGACAAGATGGCGGCGCTCGTCACCACCTACCTCGATCAGGCGCGCCTCGCCGCCCGAACCCGTGTCGTCGGCCGCAAGGCGGATGCCGAGATGGTGATGCGGCGCCTGGTGCGCGTCATGCGCAAGATTCACCAGAGCCGCGACATCGAGGTGGTCGAGCCGCTCCCGCGCAACCTGCCGTGGTTCCGTGGCGAGGAAAGCGATCTCGAGGAGATGGCGGGCAACCTGCTCGACAATGCCTGCAAATGGGCGAAGTCCGAAGTGCGGGTGACGCTGGCGGACGACGCTTGGGCCGGATCGCGTGCACTCGTCATTCGCATCGAGGACGACGGCAAGGGACTAACGGAGGAGGAGGCCAAGGCGGTTCTGCGGCGCGGCGTGCGGCTCGACGAGAAGACGCCGGGCAGCGGCCTTGGGCTCGATATTGTCAAGGAACTGGTCGACGTCTATGGAGGGGGCCTGGTGCTTGGGCGATCGCAATCGGGCGGATTGCGGGCCGAACTGCTCCTGCCGGCGGCGCGGCCCGCTGCCGGCGCGAGGCCATCGCCGGTATCCAAGACCTGATTTTCGCCGTATTGAACGCTCATCCTCCGGCTGCCACTCTGGGATAAAAATGAACGTCTTCCTCCGCGCTTTCTCCCTCGTTTCGCTCGTCGCCCTGACCGCCTGCGGTTCCACCGCGACGGTGACGCGCCCGCCGATCATCGGCATGGCATCGGCTCCGGTCTCGACGGCCCCGACGCAGCCGCAGGTGATGTCGCCGTCGCAGCAGGTGGCGGTGGCGGCGGCTTTCGTCGACGTCAATCAGTTCGTCGACCCGACGGCGCTGACGCTGATGAGTGCGCGTGACAAGACCGAAGCCGCCAACGCGCAGTACTATGCGCTGCAGTTCGGCCGCGTCGGCGCGCCGCGCACCTGGAAGGGCGACTCGAGCGCCAACGGCAACGTGACGGTTGGTGGCTTCATCACCGTCAACAGCCTCGAGTGCCGAAACTTCACACACGCGGTGACGATTTCCGGCAAGGCCTATAGCCGGCAGGGCACGGCGTGCCGCCAGAACGGCATCTGGACCGCCAGTGCCGCCCCGGCGCTGCCGACCATGGCTGCCAACTAAAGGCGCCAAAGCCTTTATTTACCTTGCTTCTTCATGATAGCGCGATTGGAAACCCAACCGCGCCATCGATGATTTCAGCCGCCAGCTCGATTCCGCTCCAAACACCGGCGCAGTCCACACGGTCGGCGCTGCGCGATGACGGCCTCATCTTCGGCGGGATGATCGACGCGGTGCTGGTGGCCGGGGGCAGTCCGTACGAGTTCGACGGCGCCATTCCGCGCGACATTGCCCGCAGCATCTGGACCTGGATGCGCCGCGACTTCGGCGGTGGCCACCTCGGTCCACCGGCGCCGGGCGAGGTGATTGACGCCGGCGAGGTCGAAGCGGCATTGCCCGACATGCTGGTGGGGGTGAAAGCGGCGCTGGCCGAGGCTGCGCTGTCATCTCAGGGCGAGCAGCGCCTCGCCGTACA
>VFQP010005197.1_pt1 | contig 11540 bp, 15 predicted proteins | sample 3512351 | NCBI WGS metagenome assembly VFQP01 (sample SAMN10412372, study PRJNA504923) | tailings metagenome | isolation source: Relicate 1 Philex TSF1 revegetated site | place: Philippines: Tuba, Benguet | collected 2017-08-29
CGGCTGCCGCAGCGTGTCGACGCCCGCCTCTGCGTCCACCACGGCCACCACCGCCTCGAGCCGGAAGCCGTGCTTGCTCAGCACGTGCGCCACGGGCTCGGCGTCCGCCACGCCAGACGTCTCCACCACCTTCACAAATACACGACACAGGCAGACCACATCTACGTCAGCGTGCACGCGCCGCCGCCACCACCGCCACCACCGTTCGCCGCTGTTCGCACAGTGCAAAGCGTCGGGCCCAACGCAGATGCTGCGCCGCGGCGGGCATCTGCACCGCCTGCTGGCACGTGCGCGTGCGCCGATTTGCGTGCAGTGGTGGGTGAGGCAGCTCGCCGTGTGTGCGCGGCCAGCCTGCCTACCCTGTGGAACACTGGCGGGAACTGCCTACCCGCTCGCCAGCATCCGGACAAGCATCAAGCGGCCCCGCCATCAGTGAGGTGAGAGGGGGACCTCCTGTTTCGTGAGAGATGGGGGGGGACTCACCAGATAGTCGATGCCCGCGCCTCCCGCCGCCGCCAGGTTGGCGCTGCGCTCCCGCAGCAGCGCCAGGGACGCCTCGAGGCCGCCCGCCGCCGAGCAGCACACGCACCCGCCTGCCAGGCTCGCGCCGTGCGCCTGCCGAACAGGGAGGGGGGGGGCGGCGGGAGCGTTGCGCGGAAGCGCGGCGCGAGGGCCTCCAGTGGCAGTGAAGAGCAGGAGCGCACCTGCATGTCGTGGGGCAGCCCCTGCGCGGCGTGCACGTGCGCTACGTCGACCAGCTGCGAGTCCAGGTCCACCGCGCCGACCTCGTTGATGAGCACGCCCAGCCGCACGCCGCCGCGGTGTCGGAGCAGGTGCGCCACGAGCGTGGTCTTGCCGCTGCCCAGGAAGCCCGTGATGACGCACGCCGGGATCTCTGCGAGTAGTGTGGACATGGCACGCAGGGTGGAGCGCTGGCAGCCTGGACGCAGCCTGCGCGCGTCGAGGCGCACCTTCTTGCTGCGGCAGCGCAGAGGCTAGCAGCCGCGCCTCGTAGCGGGCGTACAGGTTGAGCTGGTCCTCCTCCTTCATCTTCCTGTTGGCCGAATGCGTGCTGCCTCTTGCCTCCTGCCTCCTGCTGGTGGTCAACATGTGATGGGCCCCGAACCAGGGCGTCGAGTCGTCGCACAGCGCGCGCTCCGCTTGAAGCGTGCAGCGCGCGGCCTGCTCGCACTTGTCGTCACACATCGCGCTGCACACACACGCGGGCTCCTCTCTTGCCGCGCGCGCGTGTGCCAACGCGATCGATCCAGGAGATCCCCTGCTTCCGCCTGCACCTCCCAGCCGTCCGCCAGGCTTGACACCAGTGCAGCGGGCTGCACAGCAGTGAGCACATCAAACCAGCAAAGCCATGGCGGCCTTTGACAGCCTCAAATTTGACGAGGACGGCTTCGTGGACCTGCTCAGCAAGTTGATCGGCGAGGTCAAGCACCTCATGAACAACCCGCCAGAGTTCACGCCCACCGAGGACCGAGGTGGGGCCGTCCTCCTTTTTCCACACGCCGCGTGGCAATGGCGCGCTGCGTGGGGGGCAGAGGGTGACGCACCCTTCACGCGTGTGTCCCTGTGCGCCGCACCGCAGCGGGGCGGCACGTGCTGGACCTGCTCTCGCCCTTCAGCGAGGAGAACGGCGGCCCGCTGCGCATCCAGCACGTGTCCTTCGTCGAGGTGCGGCCCCTCACCGGGCAGCGGGTGACGCATTCTCCGGTCTGGCCAGGTGCCTCACTTCCCCGCCGGTCATTCCCTTGCTGCAGGGCCGGGGCAACATCATTGTCGAGTACCCAGGCGAGCCCGCCGGCGGCATCATGTCCTTCGTGGGCTGCCACCTGGACGTGGTGACGGCCGTGCCCGACACCTGGAGCTTCTGTGAGTCTCCACCCTGCACGCCGCCAGAACTCGGCTCGCCGGCTCGTCAGCAAGGGCGCCCAGCTCAACGTGCCCAGGGACAGTCCGTGCGGAGCTTTGCAGTCCCGCGCTCTCAGTGGCTGTTGCGTTGTCCATGCCCGTGGGTGGCACTGTGCGTCGCGCAGCGCCGTTTGAGCTGACGCGCGAGGGCGACCAGCTGCGGGGGCGCGGCACCACCGACTGCCTGGGCCACGTGGCGCTGCTGGCGCTGCTGTTCCAGCAGTTGGCCCTGCACCGGCCCAAGCTCAAGCGCACCGTCGTCGGGGTGAGGGGGAACACGCTCTTTCCTGCCCAAACGCCCTGGCTGGGTGTGGCCTGGGCCAGCCTCGCCGCGCTGGTCAGGGCCGACCCATGGCTGCCCCGCTGCCCCATGCCGTTGGGGGCGTGAACCGTGGCCCCGTGCAGGTGTGGATCGCCAACGAGGAGAACAGCAAGGTGCTGGGCATTGGCGTGGACGAGCTGGTCAAGCGGGGGTACCTAAAGCACCTGCTGCCAGGCACGCTGTTCTGCGGGTAGAAAGGGTAGAAAGAGAAACTGAGGAGCAGCACTGCTGGGGCTGGGGCCGGGCTGGCGGGTCATGCACTCCTCGTCGTCGCCATGGGCGGGTTGTGGCGCCGGCGGGTGGGTGCATCAATGCGCCCGGCGGCCCATGCTCCCTCGCGTCGCCCGCAGGCCCGCTCTACTGGGTTGACACGGCGGACAGGTGCGGGAGGGTGGGTGAGGGAGGGGGGGGCGCGGCGTGGCCGCATGCAACACGCCTCCCAGGGCGCAGGCCCCTGCACGGACACGGAGGCATGACCTGTGTTGCCGGGGCTGGCGTGACGCCAACTGTTGATCGTCGCGCCTCGCCGCCCAACTCTGTGCTGCTGTGAATCGCCCCGCCCCGCCTGGCGTGGCGCCGACAGCAGAACGCCGCGCCCCGCTGCCTGCTCCCGTGGTCACGCGCGTGCGTCGCAGCCAGCCCTGCATCGGCACGGGCGGCATCATCGCGTGGCAGCTGACGGCGCACGGCAAGCTCTTCCACTCGGGCCTGCCGCACAAGAGCGTCAACCCGATTGAGCTGGGCATGGAGGCGCTGGCGCACCTGCAGCGGCGCTTCTACGAGGAGTTCCCGCCGCACCCTGAAGAGGTGCGGTGCGGCGCTCAGTACGCCAGCACCGCGCGCGCTGTCCACAGGCCTGCCCAGCTTTGCAGATGGTTGCAGGACGGGCGCTGGTAGTGCACGGAAGGGGCCACGCTCTGCACAGGCAGGCTCCGTTTGAGCAGTGTGAGAGTGTGCGTTGGCCGGCGGTGCGGTGCAATGTGCGCGCGCCCGCACGCAGAAGACGTACGGCTTTGCCACGCCGTCGACGATGAAGCCCACGCAAGTGTCCTACCCGGGCGGCTCCATCAACCAGATCCCGGGGTCGGCCACCATCTGCGGCGACTGCCGCATCACGCCCTTCTACGACCTGGAAAAGGTGCGCCTTGAACCCTAGCCCAACCCTAGCCCATCCCAACCTGGGCAAAGTGTGGCGCGGCCCGGCTGGCATCCCCTGGGGGTTGGTTGGCCTTTGTGAAGTTAGCGCCGTTCCCTCCAGCGTCCTGCTGGTGATGGAGATGGCTTGGCCGCGGCAATCTGACGCGGCGCCTGCGGTGCTGGCGTGGCGCGCTGCTCTGCCGTTGCCCGCAGGTCATGCAGCGGCTGCAGGCCTACGTCGAGGTGCGGCCCCCCTGACCTTGCTGCCTGGGGCTGAGCCAAGCGGTGACGCAGTCGGTGCGGCGAGGCGCGCGGCTCGCCGCGCCATGCGTCCAGGCCTCCCTTTAGTACTTGTGCGTCCCTGCGTGTGCACTCGTGATCAGGACCTGAACAAGGATTTGTCGGTGCTGCCCACGCGGGGCCCCTGCTCCCGCTACGAGCTGCCTGACGAGGGCTTCAAGGTGAGCTGTGCGCTCACACTCAGACGGCATGGGTGGGCGGTGGCAGCACACCATGTCACCTCAGCACTGAGTACGCGTCCTGAAAGCTTTGCCTCGCCAGCAGCCACCTTGGGGATCGCAGCGAGGAGGGGGAGGGGTGACGTGCGCAAGGTACCGCGTGCGGGGCAGTCGTGCAGCTGCCTTTCCTTTCGCGCCGCCCGCCCGCAGGGGCGGCTGGAGCTCACCTTTTTCGACTCGCACTCCCGCGGCATCGCCTGCAAGCTGGACACCGAAGGTGCGGGCGCGCCTGAACGCAGCCCCAGCCGCGCGGTTTGCATGCACCCTTGCGCAGCGCTCGACGCTGCATGACGGGTGGGGGTCACCTCCGTGGCAGGCAGCAAGGATGGGCACCGAGGGAGTAGCCCAGGCGAGAGCATGCGCTGCCCCTGGCGCTGCCTGTCACTGCTTGGCCGTAGCCTACACGCAAATGGTCAAGGCGTTTGAGGACGTGTACGGGTCGTGCAAGCCATTCGCCATCACGGGCAGCCTGCCCTGCATCGCCGAGCTGCAGGACGAGGGCTACGACGTGCAGGTCTGTGCGCGCGTGGGAGCGGCACCCGTCTGCCGGACGCCTTGGCGAGGCCCAGTGGCCGGTACAGCCACCGGGCGTATCAGACGTCTCTGTGAGGGGGGGCGCCACCATGGGTCTGATGCCTTGCTTGCGATGGTGCCAGATGACGGCTGTGGGTCAACACCACGTGTGCTGCGCCCTGCGTGCCGCATGACGCCCTTACGGCCTTGAGGAGGGCGTGGTGGATGGCGCTGGGTCGACAGCACGCTCTCGTGCGTCCGTTGTGTGCTGCTGCTGCCGCAGACGCTGGGCTTTGGCAAGCTGTCCACCTACCACGCCAAGGACGAGTTCTGCCTGCTGAGCGACTTTGAGAAGGGCTTCCGCACGCTGGCGCGCCTTGTGGCAAGGTTCAACTCGTGAGGCGCCTTGACACTGGGCCGTCGTGGCCCACGACCGACGAGGGTTGGGGACCCTGTGATGCCCCCGGCGGGGCTCATATGTTCTTCTTGCTGAATATGCAACCACTATCAGTCATATAGCTGCTCCTCGGTAGCTCAGCGGCAGCAGCCTGAGGGCCGGATGTGCGGCATCTGCCTGGTGCTGTCGCCGGTCGCCGCCGCCACCCCTGCGCCAGCCGAGCAGCAGCAGCCGTCCTCCAAAGTGCGCGTTGCAGTGTGGCTGAGAATATCAGCAGCAGCATTGCGTTCCGCTGCTCCGTGCCAAAGGGAGAGGCGCAACTGCGCGTTGCGCTCTCTTTGCACGTGCGCACAGGAGGCGTGGCTCGTCAGCATCGCCGATGCGCTGCGCCGCAGAGGGCCCGATCATCTTGGCGCGGCGCAGGTGCGGGGTGGTGCGTGGCTGCCTGAGTGTGGGGGCGCAGCCGTCGCGTTGAGCATTGGTCAGCCTCCTGTGCATGCCCCTCTCACCGTGAGGCTGCAGGTGCAGGTGGGACAGGCGCTGCTGGACCTGGCAGCGTCCCTGCTGCAGCTCCGGGGCGACACGCCAGGCGTAGCGCCGCTGGTGCAAGACGCCGCGCGCCCGCTCCCCCAGCAGCAGCAACAGCCGCACGGCTCGGCAGGAGGGTCAGGCCCGCCGCGGATACAACACTTGGCCGCGCACCAGTCGGCGCTGCTGTACAACGGCGAGGTGTTTGGAGGCCCGGACGTGCCGCCCGGGCGCAACGACGGCGCCGTGCTCTTCAACGCGCTCCTCTCGGCCGCGTCGGCAGATGCAGCAGCAGCAGCCGCGCCGGCGGTTCTCTCGCGCGTGGAGGGCCCCTGGGCCGTGCTCTTCTGGCACGCGCCGAGTCGCACGCTGTGGTTTGGGCGGGACGTGCTCGGTGCGTGCGCGACCCTCGGCTGTCCCTGCCAGCCGCCCGGCTGTCCCTGCCAGCCGCCCGGCCGCAGGCCTGGCTGCCGCGGCGCTGTGGATTTGCACTTCCGCGAGGTGTGCTGTTGCTCCGTGCGTATGTGCGCGCAGGCCGCAGGAGCCTGCTGCTGCAGTGGCCCTCGCACGCCCGCCCATGGCTCACGCTGACCTCCGTCGCGCCGGCCCTCGGCCTGCATCCAGCACGCGCATCAGCCAGCGGAGCAGCTGCAGACGCCACACCAGGCGGGGAGCAGGCCGCGGCGGCGGGCGGCGGTGCGGACGGTGGGGTCGTGGACGAGGAGGAGGGTGCGGGCGGCGCGTCGACGGTCCCCACGGCCGATTCCTGGACGCCCTGGCAGGCCTGCTCCGAGGGGCAGTGGCAGGAGGTGCCGCCGGGGCTCTACAACCTCTCGCTACTGCAGGCCGGTGGCGGGGAGGCCAGCGCGGCGGATGCAGCGTCCACGGGGCATGGTGCGGCGTGCGGGGAGGGCGTCAGCGCGCTTCCGGGTAGTGCGGCGCAGCAGGAGGAGCGGCAGGGCGGCGCGTGGCGTCACGCGTGCGAGCTGGGCGGTGAGTCCTGGCAGCTGGCGCACCACCCCTGGCCAGCCTGGGGGAACGGCCACGCCGCTGGGGAGGGCGGGAAGGGGCTGGCGCAGGTGCTGGCCAGCTTCTCCCGCCCGCCCGCCATGCTGAGCCCTGAGGGCGTGGACCCGGACGCCGCGCCGGCGCCGGGGACGGTGCCCCGGTCCAACGCGGCTGCTCTCCAGCACGCGCAACGGCAGGCCACGCAGCAGCTGCAGCAAGCGGACGCCGCGGGGTGCCTCCTCCAGGGCCCCAGCGTCCCGCGCGCCCCGCCGCAGCACGCGGGGGATGTGGTCGCGCCGTACGGCGTGCGGCGGGACGTCGTGCTGCGCGTGCTGTCCGCGCTGCGCCAGGCGGTGCAGGTGCGCTGCAGCGCCATCGAAACACGCCCGCCCGCCGCAGCCGGCCACGTCATAAGCGGCATGAGCACAGACGTGGAGACGCCTGCTGCCAGCAGCGTAAGCGCCGCGCCGCCGCTGGCAGCTGCCGCGCCGGTGCTCTTGCTCTTCAGCGGCGGTGTGGACAGCACGCTGCTGGCGGCGCTGGCGCACCAGTGCCTGCCGCCGGGCGTGCCCATCGAGCTGTCCAACGTGTGTTTCGACGGCGGGCGCAGCCCTGACCGCCAGGTGCGCTCCTTGGGAACAGCTTGCGGCCTGACGTGCTGCTCTTCACCTGCCCCCAAAACGCAAACGTCGGGATGAGGCGCATGAGTGTGGTCAGTGGGGGGCCGCTGCACACGCTCACTCCCTCGTGCGCTTGCGCCGCGCTTGCAGGCTGCGCTGAGCGCGCTGAGCGAGCTGCGGGCGTTTGCGCCGGGCCGCGAGTGGCGCCTGGTGCTGGTGGAGGCCTCGCTCGCCGACGTGGACGCGCACAAGTGAGCCCCCCTGTTTGCTGCTGCTGCGTGCCTTGTGGCTGCCCTTCTGTGCTTTCTGGGCGTGGCCAGCAGAAATGGTCGGATGCTGGCCCTGGCCTTGGGTCGCGCAGTCCTTGGCTCTGCTCAGCAAACGCTCGCTGTGTTGCTGCTGCTGCTGCTGGCGCCGTGACTGCGCTTGCGCCTGTGCGCGCCCAGGGAGCGCCTGCTGCAGTTGCTGCACCCCGCCGGCACCGTCATGGACCTCAACATCGGAGCCGCGCTGTGGCTGGCCGTCGGGGCGCAGGGCACCCTCGCCCTCGCGCCCGCCCCCCACCCACACGCCGCCGCCGCCGCCGCTCACGCGTCCCATCCCTCCCACGGGCCCGCTGGCAACAGCGACGCCCAACCCGCCCTCGCTGGCGACGGCCGCGCGGCTGGCAGCACCTCGGACGGGGCCGTCTGCCATGCGCCCACCGCTGGCAGCGATCCCACTGGTCTTCAACCTGCCACGCCAGCCAGCAGCCACGAGAGCGCGCCGTCGCCGGGGGCTGGTGCCGTGACGCAACCGCCAGAGCCTCCTGCTCCTGAGCACGCCTCGCCGCCCGCGTTGCCCAAGCACAAGCAGCGGCAGAGGGTCAAGCAGCAGCGGCAGGCGCGGCAGGCCGGCGCTCCGTCTGCCGCAGCTGGCGTGGTGGGGGGCGACGGGGTGCCACCTCGAGGCCCGCCATACCAGGCGCAGGCTCGCGTGGTGCTGATGGGCCACGGGGCGGACGAGCTGTGCGCGGGCTACGGACGCCACAGGACGCGGTGAGGGCGGTGACGCACACGCGCATGGCGCGCTTTTTGCGCCACATCTCTGTCCTGACGCTGCGGCGTTGTGGTGGATTGCCTGCAGGTTCGCCGAGGGAGGCTGGCGGCGCCTCTCTGACGAGCTGGCGATCGATGTGAGGCGACTGTGGCTGCGCAACCTGGGCCGAGACGACCGCCTGGTGGCGGACTGGGGCCGCGAGGCGCGCCACCCGTTCCTGGACGAGCGGTTCGTGGCGCTGCTGCTGGATGAGGTGCCGCTGCACGAGACGGCCGACCTGCACCTGCCGCCGGGCGTGGGAGACAAGCGCGTGCTGCGCGCGGCGCTGGCGCACCTGGGCCTGCCGGTGGCGGCGGCGCGCATCAAGCGCGCCATCCAGTTTGGCACTCGGCTCGGCAAGCTGGCCAACGTGCGGCAGTTTGGGTCCAACCGCGCGGCGAACAAGGCGTCGGCCGGCAGCGTTGCGCTGGCCGCCCTGCCCACTTGACTTTGCTCGAGAATGCCATTGCAAGGGCGCGCGACATCATCACGACGGCGCGATGCCGAGTAGCTGCTGCAGCACGCGCACTTCCCCCTGCACGTCTTGTGCCCGGGCGAACGCGTCCGCGAGCAGGTGAACGTCCGCCGACCCGTCATCGTAGCCCAGCGCCAGGCAGGGCGCGACGCGCCCGCCCTTGCCTTGCGGCTGCAGCGCCGCCACCGCCAAGTGCGTGGTGAGCGAGGGCACGTCGCCCGACTGCACCATGAAGGGCTGCCGGTGCACGGGGTTCGTCGTGCTCTGCGAAGACAGGTAGCGGTGGCGTGGCGCGCCGCGATTAGCGTTCGGCACTGCGCACAGAGGGGCACGAAGCGCTGCAGCGGGCCCGTAGCGCGCACCCGCGTGAGGTCGAAGCAATGCAGCACGCACGCCGAGTCCAGCGCCACGAAGCTCGCGGGGCGTGTCGGCGACCAGCGCACGCACACGATGCGCCCGGCGCCCACTTCGGGCCACTGCTGCACCGCCGTGGCCTGCGTGGCCAGGTGGAGCGCGATGCCGCCGTCGCTCGTGCCCACCAAGAAGGCCTGCGTGAGGACGGTGCGGCAGGGCAAGCGCCGTCAAGAGGAGACGTTCCTTCCAGCGGCCACCGGCCTCGTCCGCACACACAGCGCTTCCGAAGCAGGTCTCGACGCACCTGTGGGCAGAACGGCGAGGTGTCGAGCGAGACGACCGCCGCCGCAATGTGCTTGGCGGCGGCGCTGGACACGGCGGCCTGGGACTGCGCGTCCACCGACAGCCACTGCTTGGGCGCGGGGCACGTCCCGAGCCAAGAGCCGCGCAACGTGCGCAGGCCCTCGCTGCCCACCAGCAGCTGCGACGACAACGCGACACCACGAGCACAAACGCTCAGAACCTCTCGAACGCACACGCTGCAAACGCTGGACTCCGCCGTGCTGCGCTCCTCCGAGCCTCACCTGCGCGCTGGGCCCTGGCACGCCCTGCAGCACCCCGAGGCAGTGGCACGGCACGGCGGGCGGCGGCAGGCCGCGCGGCTGCAGCGCCAGCAGCCCCAGCCTCACGCCGGCCGAGCTGCGCAGCAGGCGCACGCGGCTGCCCACCCGCACACCCAGGTCCGTGTCTGACGCGCTCGACGCGCCGTCCACGCCGCCCGCCACGCTCAGCGCAAAAACCGTCACCTGCGAATTCAATCGACAGCACCCCACAAATGCACACGCCTCAGCACCTCACAGCCGGTCGCGCCACACGCTCGTCTCGCGCCGCCCCGCCCACCGCCTCTCATCATCATCCGTGTGCAGAGGAAGGCAGCGAACGAGCGAGCGGGCGCGATGCAACGAGCGTCGGCGCACCTCGCCGAACGCGCCGAGCGCCACCACCGTCGCCGCGCCGCCCCGCTCGCCCCCGCCGCCGCCGCCCGCCGCCGCCTGCTGCCGTGCCACGCAGGCGATGTCCCGCACCGGCGCCGCCGCCGCCGGGTCCACCTCTGCCTCGCTGGTGAAGGCGGGGCGGCGCAGCGCCCACACCTGGCCGCCCACCTTGTCCTGTGGGTGCCGCGAGGCGGGCTCCTCCAGGTCCCACGCGCACACGCCGCCCTCCTCCATGCCTGCATGACCACGCACGAGCGCACAAGCCAACCGCACGCCGGTCACCCCGCACAGCCTCTGCTTGCCAGAGGCGGCAGGGCCAGACGTTGAGCCCAACACACAGGCGCTCAGCGTCCGCATTCTACGCTCCGCCCTGCGTCGCGCTCGCTCGCTTGCAGTGCGTGCGTTTGTGCTTGGGCGGGGAGGAAGAGAGAGACAGGGGGAGTGGGTGTGGGTGAGGGGGTGGGTGGGAGTGTCGCACCTGCCACCACGACGTGGTGCGCCGGCGCCGGCGCCCAGGCACAGCAGGCGGGCACCGCCTCGCTGACCAGCACGGCCTTGGGCTGGGAGGGCGCCGACAGGTCCCACACACACAGGCAGCCCTTGGCAGCCACGCTGTGATCCTGTGTGCGGCGCCACGCAAACGCCCCGCACACATTCGCACACAATCACACACACGATCCGAGTCAGAGAGTGCAAAGTGCGGATGCATGGCCCACGCTCCTGCACGGCTCCTCCTCCGTTCAGACCGGAAGCGCAACCGCGTCCCTCGTGCGCCCCTCCACCCGCGCGTGAGCACGCACCTGCAGCAGCTGCGCAGCGCCCAGCTGGGCGCCCACGGGCCCGTACGCCACCAGCGCCTGCGCCTGGCCCGGCGCCGGGCACAGCGCCACCGCCGTGACGGGCCGGTGCGCCAGGAACTCGGGCCACGCCAGGTGCACCACGCCGGCGCCCACGCCGGCGGAGCCCGGCGCAAAGCTGACCTCGCAGCTCCCTGCGGGCAATCACGCGACGCATGCACGCACACGCGGGCCCTGATGCCTGGATGCGACGAAGGCTCGTGCTGCGTTGTGAGCCGGCCGGTTGGTGCCAAACTATGGTTGCGCCACGAGCGTCGCTCCTGGATTGCCGAGCAGGGTGGGAGGGGGGGTGAAGAACGTCCTCTGAGGGGCGTCGCAACAGGGCCGCCGAGGGCGGCGGCGCGCCGCGGGGGTCCCTGCGGAGGAGTGGCGGCGGAGGGCTCACCCGGGGAGACGCCCAGCGCGGCCAGCATGACGGGCCCCGCCCACTGCATGAAGCTGGCCAGCTTGAACTCCACGGCCGGGTCCTGAGACAGCACCCGCGCCGCCGCCGCGCCGCCGCCGCCGGGCCCGCCCCAGGCCTTGCGGTCAGACTGCGCCACCTCCACGCTGAAGGCGTACACCTGCGCCCAGCGGGAGGACCCCAGCGGGACGCAGCAGCGCACGAATCGTGTTTGCACGTTCTTGCTGTGGCGTCGCTGCGCCGAAGGCGTGAAGAAGTTATGCGTGTCGGGAGGCGTGTCGCGTCATGCCGGGCGCACCTCGGCGTCCGTCATCTTGTTGCGGTCGTCGGGTACCTGGCTGCCAAAGTGCCGGTGGAAGATCTGCGACCAACGCAGCAGCGCGACGCGCACACGGGTCGCCACACACGCTCTC
>VFQP010005198.1_pt1 | contig 11539 bp, 16 predicted proteins | sample 3512351 | NCBI WGS metagenome assembly VFQP01 (sample SAMN10412372, study PRJNA504923) | tailings metagenome | isolation source: Relicate 1 Philex TSF1 revegetated site | place: Philippines: Tuba, Benguet | collected 2017-08-29
CCCGCGCACGCACACAGGCCATGCGTCTCGGTCGTGGATGTGGACCCCGCCTGCCATCCGACAAGGCCATTGCACAGGCTGCAGAACGCACCAGTCGGCCAGGCCGCCGCTGCGCCCGCTCAGCGCCCGGTCGCCAGGGCCCTGCAAGCCGCCGCCCCCCGCCGCCCCGCCCGGCGGCGGCGGCGGCAGCAGCCGCACGCCCGCCACGCCCTCGGTGAGGCTGAAGACGCGCATGAGCTGCCGCCCGGCGCCCTCCTGGCTGACGCGCCGCGGGCCGCCACCGCCCGCGCTGCCGGGAGCCCCGGCTGCAGCGCCGCCGTCGCCCGACGGGGGCGGAGGGTGCGAGGACGAGGTGGAGGAGGACGGGGCGGGCGTGCCGGCGCCAGACGTGCGCATCTGCGAGGGCAGCAGCGAGCGCATGAAGAGCAAGAGGAGTCAGCGAGCGCTGCACTTCCACAGGGTTGGGATGGGATGGAGCGGAAGCTGAAGAAACGCACCGAGGAGGGCGTGGTGGTGGCGCTTGACGCCACAGAGGACGACGTCCGCTCGTGCCGCTGCCCCCCCGCCGCCGCCGCCGCCGCCGCCGCCGCCGCCGTCGGCACCCGGATGCTGATGGTCTGCCCCGCCGGCAGCGCGTACCGCCCCGCCCCCGCCGCCCGCTCAGCGCTGCCGGGCCCGCCCGCCGCCGCGCCGTTCTCCTCCGCGTCCTCCTCAGCGCCGCCAGCACTGAGAAGAGCATCCGCGTCTTGCTGGTGGAAGGCGGCACGCATCTGCTCGGCCTCGGCCTTGCGCCTCAAGTACTGGCGGTAGTCGTCCAGCGCGGCGCTGAAGGCACTGGACTCGTGGCGCGCCCTGCGTTGTGCGGGGGACGGGACGGGAACAGCCAAGCGCTGATGCGTTCGCTGGGTCTGGGTCGCCGAGGCGGGGCATAATCGGAGGGCCGAGGGAATGGATGGGCACACTCGCACGCACCCAAAGCCCAGGCCCAGGAAGGCGTGCTTCTTGGGGTCGTCCCTGCAACAGTGAAAGTGGTTCCAGGCACTGCGTGACGAGGTGACGCCTTGCTCGCGCTTTCCTCGCCGTGCCCAGGCCAGGTGCAGCCCCGCCACCACCGCCATTCCCACCGCCATTCCCACATCTAATCAAGCCACGCGCACCTGTCCACCACGCGCAGCACGTAGTACCGGCTCGAGTCCACCACGGGCTCCACCGAGCGGGTCAGCGGGCTGCCGTCCGAGGGCAGCGGGCATTCCGCAAAGAGCTCCCCTGCGGCCGCGTGGTTCGCACGCACACTGTTAGCACGCGCTGAGCACTGTCACGCTGTGCGGCCTGGCTGTGCGGATGCGAGCACGGCCGCCGCGGCGCGCGGGGGCGACAGCCGGTGGCGGCGCGCTCCCTCCCTCGCGCGGCACCACGTGGGAGCCTGCGGCCGCCCAGCGCTGCGACGCCTGCAGCGTGCGGTGCCTGTGCTGCGAGCCCGTGTTGGGTGTGGCGACGCACGCACGCGCGACTGCCCGGCTGTCCCGCGCAGATCTGGCTGATGCTGCGGCCCCAGGCCCCTGCTGCAAGAAAGAGAATGACGGAGGCCGCCGCAGTGGCCGACGAACGCACCGCTGTCCTGGTCGTAGAGGCGGATGAAGAGCTCGTCGCCAACCGACACGACCTTGAGCCGCAGCTCGCGGAACCACTTGTCCACGTCCTGCAGGAGGCAAAAGGTGCCCACACACACGCCTGAGGTTCGCGCAGGGCGCCGGCAGCAGCTGCGAACGACCAGCAGCCTACCCAGAGCTCGGCGCGGTGGCCGTACGACGTGGCCGGCGGGAGCGGGAGGTAGATGTAGACGACCTTGCACGCGTACGTGACGAGCCTGCGCTTGAGCACAAGCGGCAGGCGCTGCAGGTGATGAGCCACGAGCGGGCAGCGCCGCGACAGGGGCGGGCACCGCGTCGGTCGGTCTGCTGCGCCAGTCCACAGCGCCCACGCTCACTCCGCGCGCTCCTCCTCAGCCTCCTGAGCCATGCTGCCGCAGGACGCTTCTGCTGTGCAGCTGCTCCTCCCCGCACCTGTTCACCCTCAAAACCGTCCGCAGGGCACGACGCCGAAAATCCGCGCACTCGGCACGCACGCCCCTGCGCAATGGCGCGGCTGACATCTCCCCTGCGTCGACGGCCGCCCGAAGCGGAGCGGGCTCTTCGCGCGAGCAGGGCATCGCGGGCGGATCCGGCAGGAACCTTCATCCCAGTGCTCCTTGCGCTGCTCTTCGCCTGCACAAGCTGTGCAGCGGACGCAGACTTTCGTGACACAAGCCGGCACCTGGCGAGCAAGGTGCGGCGCGTGTTGTGGCGGCGTGTGTGCGGCGGGCGCAGCCCACCGCGTGCTGAGGTGGAGCTCAGCCCCCCATGCTCTGCCAGGCAGCAGCTGTGGTCAAGCAGCGCACACGGGGCCTCAGCCTCTCGCCAGTGTGCGTCGTGGAGAGCAGCGGCAGCAGGCCTCACCCTTGCTCGAGGGTGACGCTGCCAGCGCAGACCCGATACGCCAACCGCCTGCCCATCCCCGGCGCGCCCTTCATTGCCGCCGTGCCAGACCCTGAGGGCTACAACGCCACCGCCCTCTGGCTCGTCTCCCGCCACGGCTCGCGCTTCCCCACCGAGCAGCGCCTCAAGCAAATCGCGTCGCTCGCGTCCCTCTTCCAGGTGTGTGCGTGCGCCAGGGCGCCTGCAGCCTTGCGCCTGTACAACCACCTTGAGGAGGTCGCAATCACTGCACGCCACCTCCACCTTGCCCTAATACCAGGACGCCACCAACACGGCCGACTTTCCCTGGGTGCGCAACTGGACTGCGCCCACAGCCGGCCTGCTGCCGGCCGCTGGCGAGCTGCACGCCTACGGTGAGCTCAGTTGCCACCGGGGCCGCTGCTCCTCCAGCGCCGCCCCACCACTGCATCCTCCATTGGCCCTCGGCCTCGCCGGCACGTGCACCTGCACAAGGCACCCGCGCGCCGCTCACACGCTCTCACGCACGCTGTGCGGCGCAGGCGAGGACGAGCTGTGGTCGCTGGGCGCGCGGCTGCGGGAGCGCTTCCCCCACGTGCTGCGCAGCCCCTACCTCCCCCGCCGCCACTCCATCGTCTCCACGCAGGTGCGCTCCGCGCCCTCGCCGCGCGTGTTGCCCGCCGACCTCGTTTGGCACTGGTGCCACCAGCGCCGTTCCCCACTGCACGGTCCTCCGGTGCGCAGGTGCCGCGCGCCGCCGCCAGCGCCTACGCGTTCGCCGCCGGTTTCTTCCCCCGCCACCACCCCGACGGCCTCGCCACCTCCCTCCCCGACGACCTAACACCGCAAACAGCGCCCCTCTCCTCGTCCTCCTCAGCGCTCCACGCGCGGCAGCAGCAGCAGCAGCAGCGTGGCCCTGGCGGGTCGGCCCCGCCCTTGGGCCCTAGCGGCGTGGGCGGCACCCGGCCCCAGGCCGTGGCCATCTCCATGTCGCCAAAGGACCAGGACCCGCTGCTGCGCTTCTACGACGCGTGCCCGGCGTACGCGAGCCGCAAGCGCGCGCTGAGGCCCTGGCTGGTGAGCGCTGGGGAGACGCGTGCCTCTCGAGGCCTGCGCATCTTGAGGCACGGCGCCGAACTCGCCGCTAGAGGGGAGTGAAGGGGCAGCCGCGGGTGCAGGTTGCGTGGGCAGCGTCCGCAGGCACGGTACGGCCAGCGCACGTGCGGAGCATCTGACTTGCCCGGCTGATGCTTGGTGTCTGGGCGCGCCAAGGCTGCATGCAAATCCCAACCAACTTGAGCACAACACGTGTGTGCGTGCGCACAGGCGGGCTGGCTGGCGGAGCAGTGGTCGGCGCTGGCGCCCGGCGTCGCGCGCCGGCTGGGCGTCGCGTCGCGTGCCGTGTCGCCCTGCGAGGTGGACGCGCTGTGGACGCTGTGCCAGTTTGAGGCGGGGCTGCTGGGCGAGCGGCGGCGGGGCTGCGCCGCGCTCAGCGCGCAGGACCGGCGCGTGCTCGAGTGGCTCGACGACGTGGGCCTGCTGGAGGCGCAGGGATGGGGCGCCGAGATCAACTACCGGATCGCGGCGCCGCTGCTGCGCGACCTACGGCTCACGCTGCAGGTGAGAGCAGCAGAGCAGTGTGCTGCGCTTGCGCCGGTCAACACCCCGGGTATCCCGACGCCGCAGTTCGTGCGGCCGAAGCGTGAGGGCGCCGTGTCGACCGTTCACTTTGCCGCTGCGTGGCGTCGTGGTTGTGCAGGCGGCGGCGGCGCCTCCGGCGCCCCGGGGCGACGGGGCACCTGGCGCGCAGCACCCGGACCTTGGCTTGGTGGGGGGCGGCAGCAGTCGGCCGCACGCGCGGCTGCTCTTCGCACACTGCGAGACGTTGGTGCCGCTGGCCACCTTGCTGGGCCTGTTTGAGCCCGAGCTGCCTGCAGGGCCGCAGTGGGGGCAGGCGGTCGCGCCGGCGGCGGCAGCAGGTGCGGGCCACTGCCGTCTCGCGTTGACGTCGAGGAGTGCGCTGCGCTGTCCTGCGCTGTGATGTGCGGTGGACGCTCTTTCCGCGCTTTTCGCATTCGTTTCGCGCAGGGGCCAGTGGGAGGCTGCAGGCGGCAACGGCGCGGGGCGTGGGCAGGGGCGCGGCGGCGGCCGCCTCGCCCTCCGCAGCGGCAGGTACGCACCTCGTGGCTCGCCCGTCAGGGCAGGACGCAAGCCGCTGGTCCCGCCACCAGCTCACACGACCTCCCGCGGCGCGCTTGCGGCCGCGAATGGTGCAGGCTCCAAGCCCGGGCAGCTCAAGCGCGAGCCGCACTCCGTGGCGGACGGCGTGGACGCGTGCACGTCGGGCGCGCCGCCCCCCGCCGGCGTGGCCCCGCCCGAGGGGTGGCGGCCGCGCACGCCTCTTGACGACGGCCGCATCTTCCGGGGCGGGCGCGTGTCGCCGTTTGGCGCCAACCTGGCCGTGGTGCTGTACCGACGCCTGCCGGATGCGGAGCAGCCCAGAGGCGCCACCAGGTGACCCAGGGGCCCTTTGGGGCAAGCCTTTTCTCGTGCCGCACCGGACGATCATGGCCCACGACGCGGTGCCGTGGGCGGGTTCCTACTACGTGCGCGCTCCGCAGGCCTCCGCCAGAGTACCTGGTCAGGCTCTTGTACAATGAGCAAGTGCTCCGCGTGCCTGGGTGCGCCGGCGTGGCCGGCGGGCTGGACTGCGAGCTGGAGGAGTTCCTGGCCCTGACGGCCGAGGCGGCGGCGGCGGGGGACAGCGAGGGCTTTGCTGAGCTCTGCGCCGGCGACGATGGTGGTTCTGCGGCGGCGTGATGATGGATTTTTGAAGATTCGTGCGTGCGCGTGCTGGCCCCGGCGTGCCCCTTTTTGTTCCTTGGCTTTCGGTCGTCTGCGTAGCGTGATTCATCCCATTCTTTTCCGGTAAAGCTGCTCTTCAAGTCCTGGTCAACATCTTTGACCTGCTGCACCGCGCGAAAGCATGAGCCTGCAGCGGGGCCGGCAGGAGTCGGCCAGCCGCGACGGGCGGGACAAGCAGCAGCAGCAGCAGCAGCCCGAGAACCCGCACCACGTCGACCCGCGCATCGAGCGCAGAATCAAGGAGGTGCGAGCGCCGAACGCGGGCTGCAGTTCGGGGGGGGCCTGGAAGCCCACGAGCGCTGCGTGCGCGCCCTTCTGCCCTGTTCTACAGTTGCGGGAAAGAGCAAAAGCTCACCTGGCAACTCAAGAGTTCGCAGAGGCGCTCAGCTGCCTCGATTTGGCCATCGACCTCAACTCGTCCTCGTACAAGGTGATGCGGCACTGCAGGCAGGGAACGCGCAGGGCGGAGCAGGAGCAGCGCCAATTCAGCGAATCATCCACACTCACACAGTGAAATCCCGCCGCCCGCCGCCGCTGCTTGCCCTACCCCCCCCACAGCTCTACCGGCTACGCAGCATCGCGCACGCGTGCCTGCAGGACTTTGACGGCAGCGCAGGTGCGGCGGTGGCGTGACATGCAGCTCAGCAGAAAGGACCCCAGCATTGTGTCTCAAGCACAGGCTGGAAGTGCGTGTGTCCCGTGCGTGTGGCGGACGCAGCGGACGCCGAGCGCGTCATCCAGCTCGCGCCAAACATCATGGACGGCTACTACCACAAGGTGCGACCGTGCACCAGGGCGCTTGATGCCTCCTACCTCACCTACCCACCTCAGGCATGACTTGTGCTCACGGGGCACCGCTACGCGCACCACCACTCGTGCTGTGCGTGCCCTCCGCGCCACGCGCTGCTTGCTGTGCAGGGCTTTGCGCTGTTCAACCTCAAGCAGTACGCTGAGGCGGTGAGTCCCGCCTGCTGGCCTGTGCGGGCACCCACTCAGGCGTCTGCCACATCGCTGCCGTTGTGCGCCTGACCACTGCCCCAAACGCCCCCGTTGCCCGCAGGCGCACGCGTTCCAGCTGGGGCTCAAGCTCAACCCGGCGGACAAGCAGATGCGGCAAGGCTTCTGGGACTCGGTCGCGCTGCTCTCCCAGACCCGCACGTCCTCATGAGCTTGCCCCGTTCGTGCTGTAGCGTTAGAACAGTGTCCCCGCCGCCAGTTCTGCGGCAATCTCTCTGGCTCGCCAGGCCTTTGCAAGAATGAATGCAGGAGTGAGCACGAAGCGGCTGCGGGGCAACGCCTCAGACGCCCAGCTGCGTCCGCGCCAGCGCCAGCGCCTCTGGCAGCTTGCTGGCGTCCTTGCCCCCGGCCTGCGCCAGCGCCGGCTTGCCGCCGCCGCCGCCGCCGCACACCTTGGCCACGGCGCCCACCACCTTGCCCGCCGCCAGGCCCGCCGCCACCGCCTGCGCCCCACACCACCACGCACACACTCCCACCCTGCGTCAGAGCAGCTCTTGCGACGCCTCCCAAGGCACGATGCGCGCGACGTCCTCACACCTTCGGGCTGAAGGTGGCGACAAAGCTGGCGGTGCCGGCGCCGGCGCTGGGCCGCGTGCCTAGCAGCACGGCGGCGGGCTCGGGCAGCTGCGCCAGCAGCGCCGCCGCCGCCTCGCCCAGCGCCTTTGCGTCCACGTCGGGCAGCTCGGCCACCAGCACCTTGACGCCCGCCGCGTTGGTCGCCGCCTGGCTCAGCAGACCCTGCACACCAGTCACGCACACGCCACACAGGTCACGCGCACCTCAGGGCTTTGGCTTGAGCACGCAGGGGCAGGGCAGGTGCGTGTGGGGGCGCGGCGAGCGCTGGAAAGGGAGGGGGAGGGAGGGGGAGGGGGGAGGTGTGAGCGCTTGCTTGCCTGGGCCTTGGCGACCGAGAGCTGCGCGCGCAGCGCCTCGACCTCCTTGGTGGCGGCCTTGAGGTCCGACTGCAGCGCCGCCACGCGACCGGGCACCTCCTCGGGCTTGACCTGCCGCACACGCACGCACGCAAACGGCACGACGCCACACGCCTCGCTGCAACCTGCGCTCCGCACCTCAGGCTTGCACGCTCCTTCCTCAGACGCACCGCCAGCCCCCCTCGAACGCCACCTCCAGGGCAACGTTTTGGACGCACCGACGCTTGCTCCTCACCCGCCCACCCACGGCCTGACGTGCATACACGTCACCTTGAGCGACCCGCAGCCGCAGCTCACCTTGAGCGCCCCGCTGAGCTGCCTGACCACGCTCTCGAGCCCTCCCAGGTACTCGAGCGCCGCCTCGCCGCACACGGCCTCCACGCGGCGGATGCCGCTGGCGATGCCGCTCTCGCTGACGACCTTGAACACGCCGATCTCGCTCGTGTTGCGCACGTGCGTGCCGCCGCACAGCTCCATGCTGACGCCCGGCACGTCCACCACGCGCACCACGTCGTCGTACTTTTCGCCAAACATGGCCGTGGCGCCCGCCGCCTTGGCCTCCTGCAACACGCGTGCGCGCGTCACGCTCACACACACAGCAGAACAGCGTTGAGTCTGCACCAGGCGCACAGTGGTGGCGCACACGACGCCTTTGCCTCCTTCACGTGCGCATGCCACGTGCGAGGAGCACCACGCGTGCCAGCGGCGGCCGCCTGCGCTCGTGGCCCTTCCCCTTCCCGACCCCGCAACACCAGTGTCGTGGGCGTCGCTGCTGCCGACAGGCAGCATGCGAGCGCGGCGGCGGAAGGGAGGGAACGAGGCGATGCGCGCTCACCGCCAGGCCCATGACGCGCGTGACGGTGGGCGTGGCCTGCAGCACCCACGTGTTGACGAGCCGCTCCACCTCGCCCACCTCGCCCGGTGTCATGGGCCGGGGCAGGTTGAAGTCAAACCTGTGCGCAGATGCGCCACTCGCAGCCAGCAATCCGTTGTGCCCTGAGCGTTGCGTTGCGTGCTGCGGGTGAGTGCCAATGCGGCAACAAAGAGCAGCACGGCCTGGCCGTACCTGAGCCTCTGCGCCTCGACCAGCGAGCCCTGCTGGCACGTGTCGGCGCCCAGCACCCGTTTCAAGGCCGACTGCAGCAGGTGCGTGGCCGTGTGGTGCGCGCACACCTGCCGGCGCAGCGCCGGGTCCACCTCGGCAGTCACCTGCGCCAAAGCAACGCCACGCCACGCACCGCGCCAGCTCTCATGCTGCCCGCCCCGCAACACCACGATGGGGCGTTCCTGGACAGGTCGTCGTTGCGGAACGTCACAGGGTGGCACACAGCGAGCCACGCGCGCACCTGCTGCCCCACGCGGAGCTGCCCCGACTGCAGCTCGCACGTGTGCACCCACAGGCGCCCGCCCGCCGCCTTCTTGACGTTGGACACGAGCAGCACCGCCTCGGGCTGGCCCTGCTGGCCCGCCGCCGGCGCCACCACCAGCACGCCGTGATCGCCCACCTGGCCACCTGCGGGCGCCAAGGGAGCGTCGCACATGTTCGTCTCAGCGTCGCGCGCGACCTGCGCGCAAACTCCCACCAAGGGACGAACAGCAGGAGCACAAAAAGCAGGGGCGCGCACCGGACTCGGCGTAGAAGGGCGTCGAGTCGAGCAGCACCTCGACCGTCTCCTTGTCGCCGCCGCCGGCCGCCACGCCGTCGACGGGCCGGCCGTTGACGAGCACCGCCTGCACCGTGCCCGCGCCCTTGAGCTCCGTGTAGCCGACGAACTCGGTCACGGGCAGCGAGCCGGCCAGCTCGGCCAGCGCGCTCTGCGCCGTCAGGTCGATCTGCTCGCGCGACTCCTTGGAGCGCGAGCGCTGCGCCGCCATCTCCACCTCGAACCCGGCCACGTCCACCTGCGCAGGGAACAGAGGAAAGCAGCGCGCGATGGCGAGGTCAACACCCAGGCCTTCACAGAGCGCAGTCGCTCTCGAGCGGTCTGCGTGGTTCGCGCCTTGCCGCGCTAGCAGCAGCGGTCGACAGGGCCTCACCTGCACGCCCCTCTGCTCGGCGAGCTCCTGCGTGAGCTCGAGCGGGAAGCCAAAGCTGTCGTAGAGCAAAAAGGCGTCCTTGCCGGCCAGCACCTTGCCCGCCGCCGCCGCCACGCGCTCGAGCATGTCCTGCAGCTCGCGGCTGCCGCGGTCGAGCGTGGCGCTGAACATGGCCTCCTCCTGGGCCAGCACGTCCAGCACGCGCGAGGCGTTGGCCTGGACCTGGGGGTCGCATGCCGCCGAGAGCGAGATGGCCACCTCGGCCACCGCCGGCGTGAAGGTCTGCTTGATGCCCAGCAGCCGGCCCTGCATGAGTTTGGTCGCCAGTGTGAGAGCAGCAGCACAACGAGGCAAAATGCGTCGAAGCGTGGCCCCTGCTGCCGGCCTCAGCGTGCCACGTCGACGCCGCCCGCCCAGGAGGAGCCCTGGGCAAATGTCCAAGCGCACCTTCATGACGACGCGGCGCAGCAGCCGCCGCACCACGTAGCCGCGCCCCACGTTGGAGGGCGTGACCCCGTCGCTGATGAGGTAGGTGACGGCGCGCGTGTGGTCGCCAATCACCTTGAGCGCCGTCTTGGTCTGCGCGTCCGCCTCGCCGTACGCGATGCCCGCCAGCGCCGCCGCCTTGGACACAATGGGGAAGATGAGGTCCGTCTCGTAGTTGTTGGGCACGCCCTGCTCGCGCACAAAAAAAAAGTGTGTGGGTGTCACTGACACCTCGTCACCACCTCGTGACCGCGGGCGGGCGCACAGGTGCTTGCCGCAGGTGTGCGGCGCACGACAGCGCACGAGCGCGCACCTGGAGGATCTGCGCCATGCGCTCCAGGCCCATGCCCGTGTCAATGTTCTTGGCGGCGAGCGGCGTGAGCGCGCCGTCGGCCGATCGGTTGAGCTCCATGAAGACGAGGTTGTAGAACTCGATGAAGCGCGAGTCGTCCTCGAGCGAGGCGCCCTGCGTGCCCCGCTCGGGGTGGAAGTCGTAGTAGAGCTCAGAGCACGGGCCGCACGGGCCTGCGCGGCAGACGACACGGACGCACGGGTGCACAGTTTGGGCTCCGGCCCTGCCGACGCGTCCCAACAGATCCACCCCCCCACACACACACACGCCACCCACGCGTCTAGACTTGCTGGCACGTGATGGCTAGGCCAGATGCCAGGGCAGCCGCGCAGGGTCGCAATGTGGCGTCACCGTGAGGCATCCGCGCCCGCACCTGTGGGGCCCGAGGCCCAAAAGTTGTCGGCGGCGCCCATGCGCTTGATGCGCTCTGGCGCCACGCCGATCTCGTCGCGCCAGATGGCCAGCGCCTCGTCGTCCTCCTCAAACACCGACACCCACACGCGCTCGGGCGGCAGGCCAAACACCTTGGTGGACAGCTCCCACGCGTACTGGATGGCCTGCGGGCGCACCAGGCGAATTGTGCAGCGGGTGGGGCGCGGGGTGGGGCACAGGAAGGGAGGACGTGGGGCGGCGCGTGCGCATGTGTGCCAGCTAGCTCGTGCGCCGCCCCCACCTCGCGCTTGAAGTAGTCTCCAAAGGAGAAGTTGCCGAGCATCTCGAAAAACGTGTGGTGGCGCGCCGTGACGCCCACGTTCTCAATGTCGTTGGTGCGCACGCACTTTTGCGTGGTGGTGGCGCGGGGCACCTTGCGTGCCGCCTGCAGCGCGCCACACGCACGGGGCATGGCGCGCATGCCCACACGTCAGCTTCTGCTGTGAGAGAGCACGCGGCTCAGCAGGCGCGTGGGTGGACCCACAAGGCCCACCGCACCTGGCCCAGGAAGATGGGCTTGAACTGCAGCATGCCGGCGATGGTGAGCAGCACGGTGGGGTCCTCGGGCACCAGGGAGGAGCTCGGCAGGCGCGTGTGGCCCCGCGCCTCGAAGAAGCTCAGGAAGCGCTCGCGGATCTCGGCGCCCGACTGCGAGCAGCGCACGTTGCGCCGTGTAGGCACACGGGGGTGGGTCGGATGCCGCTAACGAGGGCCCCAGGCTGGGCTCAGGTCTGGCGACGCGTGACGAGGCACTGGCTGTGCCACCGCTGAGACTGCAGCTGTTGTGTTGGCAGGTCTCACCAGGCTCTGGAGCTTGGGCGAGGAGGACGGCGGGGCTAGCGTAGAGGCGGATGCGCCGCCTGCGGCAGCGTGAGCGGCGCGTCACGTCACGCTGACGTCGGGGCAGGGCAAGCCTCGCAGCGCCC
>VFQP010005199.1_pt1 | contig 11538 bp, 10 predicted proteins | sample 3512351 | NCBI WGS metagenome assembly VFQP01 (sample SAMN10412372, study PRJNA504923) | tailings metagenome | isolation source: Relicate 1 Philex TSF1 revegetated site | place: Philippines: Tuba, Benguet | collected 2017-08-29
CTGCAAGCCGCGAGCGGCGGAACAGCAAAGCTGCGGCGCACCCCCGCCCGGAGCCGAAAGTGACAGAAAGTAGAAGGGGAGGGACCTCCTCTCTGCTTTGTGACACGGTGTGGGGTGGTGCGCTGGGCTGTGCGCTGGGCAGGAGAGGGTGGGCTGCCGTTTGCTGCTCGTGTGTGTGTGTGTGGTGTGTGCGCAGGAGGACTTGGACGCCATCCGCGAGGGCATGAACCTGCCGGGCGCCGTGTACGGGCGCGCGGGGGTGCGCGCCGCCATGCAGGGCAGGGAGGTGCCCAACCCGGCCGCTGCAGCGGCGGCGGCGGCGGCGGCGGCGACGGCAGCGCTGGAGCCTCACTAGCAGCGGCAACGGCGTGCTCGCCTCTCTCTCCATATCCCAGCAGGAGTGCAGGAGAAAGCTTTTGCCGGACGTGTGCGTCGGTAACTATGCAAAGGTCGAAGAGGGAAAGGCGTCGTGAGTACAGAGCATGTACATGTCCAGGGCGTGTACAGGGCTGCAGCGTGCGTCCCAGCTGCCGCGTCGTGGGCGAGGGAGGCGCCCGTCACTTGTGCGCCAGCTTGACGCCGCGCACGTCGGCCGACGTGCGGTCCATCTGGAGCGCAAAGTGCCCTGCGGTCAGCAGCAAACGAGTGCGCAGCGTCGTCAGCGTTCACGCCCGGCGCGTCTGTCCCCACCCACCCACGCGCGAGCAAAGAGCACCCGGACTCTCATACCTGCCGCCAGCTGGTTGACGTGGTCCACGTTTGTGGGCCCGCCGTTGGCGTACACGCCGGTGTACAACGTCTTGTCGTCCTGCGCGCATCGCGTGATGGAGAGTCAAACGCTGGTTTGGGCGTGCCACGAGCTGGGCGCTGTACGGCTTAAGGGTCGGCGCTCACGTGGAACTTGACAAAGTCGGCCTGCGTGGCATTGATTCGCGCCGCCGCGCCGCAGATGGCGGCGGCCACCGCGTCGGCCGTGGTGCGCTTCTTGGCGGCCACATGGTCCAGCGCGTTGATGAACTCGGGGTAGGTCATCTTGCGCGCGCCCTTGGCCTTGACCTGCAGAGCGTTGAGGTGGCGGATCGCGCGAGTGGGGTGCGGCTCACGCACGGCGCACGCGCCCGCCCCTCGTCCCTCAGCGCTCTCACCTTGGTGAAGATGAGGTCGCAGTCGGTCTGCGTGAGGTTCTGCGGGCCAAAAGGCAAGGTGCGAGCGAGGTTCGGCTGATGTTCCGCACGGCGGGCCATGTACCGCCTTGGTGGCGCTGCATCACCTCCGTCGCGTTGCGCGGCGCACCTTGTCGACGAGGCCCGAGTCTTTCATCGCCTTGTAAAAGTTCTTGCTCTCAATCTCGACGCAGACCTGCGCGCGCAGAGGTGCAGAACTCTCGTGGTGGGCGGGCGCTCGCAGAAGACGAGCAGGGGCGCGAGAGACCCCCCAACCACGTCACGCACCTTGCCCCCTGAGCCGATGCTCGCGAATTCCTGAAACTTGCGCTGGAGGGCTTGGTCGGCCTGCGCGCACGACAGGTTGCCGTGTTCTTGCCGTGGTCAAGATGCTCGCGCGCAGGCGAAGACGAGCGCGCAGCTCTTCTGCTCTCACCATGGTCTTCGTCGATTGCAGTCGTCTGTGTGCGTGCTCTCTGCCGCTGTGAGTGCTCTCTCCTTGCGCTGGTGGTTGAACAACATCGAGTCCTCCTCATGCGAGGCCCCATCCACGCCCACATCAGAGGTATGGCAGCTCCCCCGCAGCGTACGTCGCCTCCTCTTCCTCCTCCCAGGGGCGGTCCTGCGCCGCCGCCGCCGCCGCCGCCGCCGCCGCCAACGACAAGGTCCCGCCGCCCTTGGCCTCCGTCGGCCCCGCCTGCCCCGCCAACACCTCTGATGCCCTGAGCCGCGCCCGCCCCGCCACGGCTGGGGGCTGCTCGGCGGCCTGCGCAGCCTGGGCGCCCTGGCGGGAGGATAGGGCGCTGGACACGGCCTTGAGCACCGCCTGCACAGACGACGCCTGCGGTGGCCCTGCTGCGCCCTGCTGCGCCGCCGCCAGCGCTGCTGCTGGCGCCGCTCTCTGCTGCGCCGCCGTGGCCGACGGAGATGTCACGACGGGCGCAGGTGGTTCGGGCGGTGCCGGCGGTGGCAGGGCGCTGAGTGGGGGAGCTGCCGTCGCGGAGCAATCCACCGGCGAGATCGCCTGCACCGCGCCGCCGCCTGCGCCCGCCGCTGCTGCTCCATCTGCACCCTTGGGCGCCTCCCCATCCTGCCGCGGCCGCTCCGCCTCCGCCCTGCCCCGCTGCTGCCGCTGCTGCCGCATGCGGTTCCAGTCCCCCAGCGCCGCCTCGGCCTCCCGGCTGCTCCGCCCCACGTGCCGCCGGTGCATGGCCTGGATGGCCAGGTACACGCCATCCCTGCCTCCGCCGCCACCTCCACCACCATCCTCATCAGGCGCCGCCGATGACGTCGGGCCACCCTCGCCCTGCTGGCCCGCTGCCCGCCCGTCGGCCTCGGGCGATTGCGCCGGCGCGCCGGGCGCAGGCGGCAGCACCAGCACGTGGCCCGTTCCGGCCAGCAGGCGGCTGATGATGCCCGCCGTGGTGGTCGGCGCCGGGCCAGAGGGCTGTTGCCTGCCCGCGGAACCTTCAGCCTCGGGTGCTAGTGCTGCCGACGCTGCAGTCGGCTCGCCGTCGGCTGCCCGCTGTGCCCTGCCGGTGGGAGACGTGACGGGGCTGGGCGGAGGCAGCGCGGCCGCTGGGCCGGCGCGGCGGGGCGACGCCAGTGGCGCACCGCCCGCTGCCGTGCTGCCGCCCAGGAAGGGCACCAGGGCGCTGCGCGCCGCTGCTGCCGCCGCGTGCCCGCCGCCGTGGTGCGGCGGCGGCAAAGGCGGCAGCGGCATGGGCGCACGGCACAGCGGGCAGGTCACCTGCACTTCGCGCCCGCCCGCCGCCGCAACGGTGGCGGCCGCGCTGCCGCCGCCGCCGCCGCCGCCGGCCCGCCGTGAGGCCAGAGTGGTGAGCAGCCACTTTTTGAGGCAGGGCGCGTGGAAGAGGTGGCCGCAGGGCAGCGCCACCGACAGCTGGCCCAGCGCCAGCTCCTCGGCGCAGACGGCGCACTCTATGGTCTGCCCTCCTGCTTGCGTGGACGATGTCGGTGCGCTCGTCGATGGGGATGGAGAGGGACCGGCGCCGCCATTGCTGCTGCGCCGCCGGCTGCTGCACCTCTGCAGCAGCTCCTGGGACAGCGGCGCCTCGTCCAGCTGCGCCCGTAGCGCCGACGCCCACGGCAGGCCGATGGCCGCCAGCAGCGGCGGGACGGTCGACGTCGCATGGTCGTGGGAAGGCGGCTCGACCACGTTGCCGCCGCCGCCGCCGCTGGCGCGCGGGAGCAGCGGGATGACCTGCTCCGCGCTGCCGCGCCTGGAGGTGTGCTGCGGGGCGGCCCGTGGGGTGAGGCTGGGGGAGGGCGGCGGCAGGGCGGCGGCGCCCCCGGCAGAGGTGCTGCGTCGCCGCAGGATGATGGGGCTGGAGGGGCCGCTCCAGCTCACGCGGCCCACAACTACGTCATCGTCTCCGTGGTGCGCAGCTTCCTCCTGCGCGCGCGCTATGGTGCTGGCGTCTGCGGCCGCGACGGCCCGCAGAGCCTCCTCCGCGCCGCTCCAGCTGGCCCTCCCGCTCCCCGCGTGCTGCCGCGGGGGCGACGCCAGCCCTCCCGGTGGGGCCGCGGCGCCGCCCGCCGCCGCCGCCGCCCACTGCGCGCGCGGCGGCAGCAGCGCCAATGTCGCCGCCCACCACTCCTCGTCGCTCAGCCCCGCTGCCCCGCCACCCTCCTGCTGCGGTGCACGACGCGTCCCGGCATTGCCGTCCCCGGCCGGCGGCAAGAGGACAGTGGAGGCGGTGACGGCGGAGGCGCTGACGTGCGGTGGGTCGCCTGCCGCTGGCAGCAGGTGCACCAGGGGGATGCCGGGCGGGGTGGCGTCCACCATGTCGGGCACGTCGACCAGCTGGCGCACCACCTCGTCGGTGTCCTCCTGCAGCATGGGCGCCGCCGCCGCCAGCTCCTCTCCTGCGCGCGCAGACGTGGCTTGGCAGCGTGCATGAGGTGCAGCGCAAGGCGTGCTGGGGCCAGGGGGCTTGCAGGCGTGGGTGAGCGTGGAGGTGTGGGAAGGAGGGAGGGCGCGGGGGAGAGAGGGGGGAGGAGGGAGGGAGGGAGGGTGGCGCACCGAGGGCCTGCGCCACGCGCCGCTTGGCCCGCTCGACGGCAAAGGCCACCGTCATGCGCCGCACGGCGCGCTTGTGCTCGTCACGGCACGCCATGCGCGCCGCCTGCGCGCGCGCGCGCGGCCGGGGGTGGGTGCGGGGCAGGACGCCAGGCGTCACGTGTCGATGCATGCTACGTTCAACTCTGCCTTGCCAGCAGCGCACGTGGACAGCGTCCCTCAGGCGTGGCAAGGCCCGCGCGCTGACTCCTCGCGCGCACCTGCTCTGCCTCCCTGCCGCCGTGCAGCCACGCCACGGCGCCCGCCCTCTCCACCTCCTCCACGGGCATGCTGTCCAGGTAGCTCAGGCTGCTGAGCCCGCTGACCAGCACGCGGCGGAAGTTGGGGCTGTTGCTGAGCTGGCAGCCCTGCGTGTAGAGCACCCTCAGGTCCCTGAGCTCGCACAGCGCCGGCAGCAGCGCCGCCGCGTCGCGCAGCCCGCCGTTGTGCTGCAGGTCCAACACCTGCGGGCGCAGACGCACCATGATGTGCTTGCTGTCCAGGGCCCCTCCTGCGCCACGCGTCGCCAGTGGTGCTGAGACCGAGGAGGCTGGCTGGCTTGCCGGCAGGCAGGGCCGCGCACCTGGAGCGCCGGGCAGTCCCTGGCCAGCCCCTGCACGTCTGCCGGATGGCTCAGCCCTGCGCTCCACGCACGCAACCTCGCCCTCGGTGGCAGCGCGCGAGAGCACCGTTCTAGGTTCTACGTTTCCCGGCGCCAGATGCCGGGCGTTGCGCTCACCGATGCTGGCGGCCTGCAGCGTGAGCAGTGAGGCGGGCAGCGCGCCCGGCGGCAGGCCGCCCAGCGGGTTGTGGCTGACGTTGAGGTGCGACAGCGAGGTGCAGGCGGCCAGGCCCTCGAGCGATCGCAGGCTGTTTTGCTGCAGGTGCAGCGCCCGCAGCGCAGTCATGTGGCCCTGCGGCAAGGGGGGGCGCAGCAGGCACATGCGGTGGGGGCCCCTCTGGCTAGGGTGAGCTGCCCTCGTGCCGACGTGCTCTCCCCACCCCAAAACATGGGCGCTCACCAGGCCCGTCAGATCGGTCAGGCAGTTGTTCTCCAGGTGCAGGACCCTGACTGCGGTGAAATCCTCGAGGCCCGCGATGGATTTGAAGCGCGCGGCGTGCAGCACCAGCGCCGAGCAGGCGCCCGGCGACGTGGGGATGCCCCGCTCACGGCAGAGCCTCAGCACCACGCGCTTGGTCATGTGCCGCGCGCCGTTGGCGTCCAGGTCTGCGTCCTCATGCTCTGCACACACACACTCTCGGGGCGCCAGGGGTTGGCTGAAAGGGTGGCGAATGCGAGCGATCCTGCTCCAGTGGAGGCACGACTGCACGGGAGCCGGAGCCAATGCCTGCTCCTCACGCCGTGTCGTGTTGCGAGCTCGCTCGTCGCTCGCAGAGGCGCGTCAACATTCGGGTGTGCGGCGTGGTGCACCTCAGATGCACCTCACCTTCGCCGTGCGCCATCGGAGGTGGGAGGTGGATGAAGAAAGAACTGGTGGAGTGGCTGTCGTGCTCCTGCTGCTGCCGCCGCCTCCTGTCCACTGCTTCGCCCCGCCACCGCCGGCGCGTCCGAATCGATGTTTGCAGCAGGTCACGTCCTCATTGCCACAGGAATCAAGGCCCGCGCATCAGCGCTCTCTCAGTATCTCCTCTCTCTCCTCGGGTGCATGGCCCAAAATCGAAATATGGTCCGATGGTGCGCGCAAGTTCATCATGCGTGCGGTGGGGGTTCGGTCATGGCAGGTTCATCACCAAGGCGGCTCAGCAGTGTGTGCACAGTATGGACAGCAGTAGGGCCCAGCAGCATTCCTAGTAGATGCTGGCGCGGCGCTGCGGCGGGCGCACCAGCGGCGGCGCCAGCGCCGGCGGCGCCGCCGCCAGCGCCGCGGCCCCCCCGATCGGCACCTGGTCCGCCGACGCCCGCATGGGCGGCAGCGCCGACGCCGGCCTCGGCCGCTGCTCCATCACCGCCGAGCGCGGGCGCGGGTGCGCGGCGATGGGCGGCATGGCCCGCACGGCGGCCGCCACGGGCAGGTTGCCGGGCTCCGACAGGCGCGGCAGCGGCGGGCGGTTGGCCAGCAGCGGCACGCCGTTCATGAGGCCCGGCGAGGAGAGGCGCGGCAGCACGGGCTGCTGCACCGGCGACGCGGGCCGCAGCTGCGCCGGCGGCACGCCCGACACGGACTGGCTGGGGCGCATGCGCTGCGGCGACGAGGGCGGGAAGTAGGCCAGCGGCACCGGCGACGCGCGGCGCTGCTGCATGGGCCGCTGCGCCGGCTGCACCGCCTTGGCCTGCGGGGCCAGGCCCGCCGCCGCCGCCGCCGCCGGCTCCTGCTGCTGCATGGGCTGCTGCAGGGCGGGCGGCGCGCTGCCCACCCGGGGCTGCTGCGGCGACGGCGACCGCGCGGGCTGCTGCTGCGGCGCCGTGGGCGCCGCCACCGGTGCCTGCGCTGGCTGCCGTGGCTGCGCCGCGGCGGCCGCTGCGGGCTGCTGGTCGGGCACGGCGTCCAGGTCCGAGTCGTACGAGGGCGGCGGCAGCACGCGCGGCAGGTGGCGCAGGTCCTTGGGCACCACGATGGTGTCCATGAGCGAGGCGCAGCTGCCGTTGAGCGAGGGCCCCCGCAGCGCGGCGACGGCGCCGCTGTGGCTGCTGTTGCCGCCCGCCTCGGAGTGGCGGCGCAGCGAGGGCGGCGTGGGCAGCACGCGCATCCAGCGGGCGGCGGCCGGGTGCTCCAGCACCTGCTCGGCCGTCGGCCTGCAGGCGGGTGTGAAAACGCTGGCCTGGTGGTGTGAGTGCGCTGCGGCAGGGCATGCGCTGCTCCGGCGTCCTCTGATCCTCACCCTCGCACGCCTGACTCTCTCACCTCTTCTTGGGGTCGAGCGCCAGCAGCGCGTGCGCAAAGCCGATGAGCTCTGCCGAGTAGACGCCCGGCTGGATGGGCGTGTAGCGCCCGCTGCGCACGCGCATGCCCAGCTCGGCCATGCTGCGCCCGCCAAACGGCGCCGAGAAGGTCATCATCTCGTACAGCACGCAGCCCACGCTCCACATGTCCGAGCTGTAGCCGTACGGGCGCTCGGCCCACACCTGCGACATGTTGGAGGACGAGGCGCGACGCGTGAGTGAGTGAGGGGCGTGCACTCAGAGAAGCATGGACTCTCCTTTCCGTTGTGTGCCGGCTGCTCCGCAAGGCGTGCGCGCGCACCTCTGGCGCCATGTAGATGGGCGTGCCGATGGAGGTGCGGGTGAACTGCAGGCGCGTGAGCGCCTTGGCCACGCCTAGGTCGCCAATCTTGAGCAGGTCGTTGGCGCACAGGAACAGGTTGGCCGGCTGCAGCAGCAGCGCATGCGTCGCAGCGTTTGGGAGGGCAGATCGTCAGGCGCGGCGTCCCTCGCCACTCTGCGTGAGGAGGCCCGGCGGCACTTCCCCCTCTGACGCACACCTTGATGTCGCGGTGGATGATGGAGCTGGCGTGCAGCGCCGACAGGCCCTTGCACAGCTGCAGGAAGATCCTCCAGATGGCCTCCTCTGGGAACGGCGACTGCAGGCGGCTGGCCTTGGTGATGTAGTAGCGCAGGTCGCCAAAGGGCGCGTACTCCATGACCACGCAGAGCTTGCTGCCGTGCAGGAACGCCTCGTGGTAGCGGATCTGCGGTGGGCGCAGCGTGGAATCCACTTGCGTTGGTGGCGGCCGGGCTCCTCATTGGAAAGTGTGCACGCGACCCGCCGCTGCGCAGCACGCACCACGTTGGGATGGTTGATTGAGACGAGCAGGCGGATCTCGTTCACCGCGTCGTTGCGCTCCGGCTGGGACAGCGCGCCCAGCTCAGTCTCCTGCGCAGTGCCAGCAGGAGTGGGGCCTCTGTTGTGGATCCCGCCCGCCAAGCCAGAGCCTGCTGCAAGCGCCGAGCACCACCGTCCTCTTCTCACCTTGAGTGCGTAGGATTGCTCGTCCGTCTCGCGCTGGACCTTGTAGACCTTGCCGTAGGAGCCCGCGCCGAGCGCCTTGAGCACCTGCGCGTTCGCTGGCAATTGGGCGCGCGCGTGCTCAGAACCTTGAGGTGCCGGGAACCTCCCCCGCACTTGCCGACCGGCAAGCTGGCCCGCAGCAGCTCGAAGCGCCGCATCGTCTTTCTCACCTTGAAGTTCTGGATGCGCGGGAGCTGCTTGTCCTTGTCGGCCCTGCTGTGCGCGGCCTTGGCGTGGCCTGCCGCAGGCTGCTGCTGCATCTGCGCGCGGGCGCAGGACAGAGTGCCGTGCAGACATGTTGACCAGTCGTGCGCTGCGACAGGTCCGACGACGCTGCACAGCGCTGAGCAGCGCGAGAGACCAGGCTGCCGCCTCGATGACCAGGCTCGCCTGCACCTTCCCGGTGACGGGCTCTGGGCCTCCAGGCCAGGCGCGCGCGTGCTCACCTTGACCACGAGCTTTGTCCAGCGAGTGCGAGGTGCTCTCCTGTCTGTAGGCCGCTCTCCTCTTGCTGCTGTGCGTCTGCTCTGCTCGTAGGCCTGGTGCTCCGCTGACCAAAGGCAGGAAACAGCAACTGGGCGCCGGGGACCTCGACTGAGCGCGAGGAGGAGGAGCCGTGCGCGACGAGAGGTGAGGAATGCAAGCTGCAAGTAGCACTGTGCGTGCAGGCCTGGCGGCTGTAGCCTGTGTGGTTCTCGCGCCGGTTTCCGAGGGTGGAGTTGGGGCGCACTTGGCGCGCGGGTGGGGAGCTTTTGGTGTGCACCGCATCCCTGGGCAGGGCGGAAGCGCACCTTGAAGACCGCGCACACCACGAGGCAAAGGTGGGAATGGAGGCCAGGAGTTGCCCCAGGTGTTGCTGCGGCGTGAGCAGCGGCCGGTCAACATGACGGCAGCGCGCAGCATTGATAGGGAAGTGCTAGCCAGCTGCTGCACGAAAGTGCCGAGCCTTGTTGTTCTGCATGTCCGCACTGGCTCATGCTCTGTGCCATGTCTGTGCGTGCCTGTGCGTGCCGCCTGGCGCCCAGTCCCAACGCTCAGCGCAGATGGGGCCTGCGCTCGCTGACCTCCAGGATGTTCACAGCTTCCTCACATGCCATCCTCCTCTCGCTGCCCCCTGGTCCTCCGGGCTGACTGTCGTTCGGCATGAGTTTGACCACGAAGCGGGAAGCGAGAAGCGCAACACGCACACGCAGTGCTCACCACGCAGAACATGGCGACGCCGCAAGCGCACCACCACCGTCGCGCGTGGGCGTCAGCATCTCGGTCGTGCGCCCCATCGCCGTGGCCGCCACCGCCCTGTGCGGCGAGCGCCTGGACTACCTGTTGCTCTGCAGCGCTGCGCCAGAGGAGCACCTGCAGAGCATCACCGCCTGCTGCTGCTGCGTCTCCTGCAGCGGAGGCCGCCGCCCCACCACTTGCAGAGCAGCGCGCGCCCAGCCGCACCCGCGTGCAAGACTTGGAGCAGCTCGGGCGCCACAGCCACCGCGTGCTGCTGTCCTACGACGGCACGCGCTACCGCGGATGGCAACTGCAGCTAGGCGGCGCAGCGCACGTGCCCACCGTGCAGCACGCGGTGGAGCACGCGCTGTCGGTGGTGCTTCGCGAGCCGCGCACCAAGCTGGGTGTGTCGGCGGCCGGCCGCACCGACGCTGGCGTGCACGCCGCCGGCCAGGTGAGGCTCTTTCGTGCCTTGGAGGAGGGAGGAGGTCTCGCGCCCGGCCGCCTTTGTCACCCAAAAGTCCACCACTGGCTCCCTCTCGCCTTGCAGGTGGTGCAGTTCTTCACCGACACGGAGCCAGACGCCAGCAAGCTGCACCGGCGCATCAACGGGCTGCTGCCGCCCGACGTGCGCGCCATGGCCGTGCGACGCACGGCGCCCGACTTCCACGTCACCATCAGCGCCACGGGCAAGGCGAGCGCCTGGTGTGGGGCCCTGGTGGCCCTCTTTCGTTCCCCTCCTTGTGCACCACGCACGCCTCGCCTCACGCATCACAGCGTTGGTGGCGGCGCCGTGTGTGCGTGCGCAGACGTACCGCTACTGGATTGACACGGGCGAGGTGCACGACCCGCTGACGCACCGCTTCCGCATGCACCACCACCACCTGGAGGCGCTGGACGTGGGCGCCATGCGGCGGGCGGCGCAGCTCTTTGTGGGCACGCACGACTTCACCCAGGTCAGCGTGTTTGAGGGAGGGCGCTGGGGGGGGAGGCCACGCAGGAGCGTCAGACACTGCCAGAGGCGGCGCTGCACGACGTGTGCTTGCGAGGCGGCAAGGGGTGGCCTGACCTGTTGTTGTGTGGGGGCGCAGTTCAGCAACCACAGCGTGGACACGGCGCGGCGCAACCCCGTCAAGCACGTGTGGCGCGTGGAGGTGGCGGACGTGCCCGGCGGCCTCATGGTCGAGGTGAGCTCAGTGAGAGAGCAGAGTGGGGCGTAGCATCGTGTGCCTCTGACGAGCGCGCCCGTCAGCCACAGGCAGGGAAGCAGGAGTTCGGGGGCCGACGCAGGGGCGATGCGGGTCGCCAGGCGGTGGACACGAGGGGCGATGCAGCGCACAGCACAGGCGACGCGGAGATGCGGGACTCGGGGCGCCGGGCAGGAAAGGACCGCGCCTGCTGCGCTGGCCCGCAGGTGGAGGGCGCGGGGTTCCTGTACCGCCAGGTGCGGCACATGGTGGGTGCGCTGGTGGCCGTGGGCCAGGGGCGCATCACGCCCGAGCACGTGGCCAAGCACCTCGAGATGGGCGCCTCGCAGCTGCCCGGGGCGGGAGGCGCCTACAGGGGCTGGAACTGCGCGCCGGCAAAGGTGCGCCGCAGCCACCTTTGCGGAGTGCCGGTGCGCTTGCGGTGCACCTCCACATGATGCAGAGCTCTTGCTTGGTGTCTTGCTGCGCAGGGCCTGTTCCTGCACCAGGTGCACTACCCGCCGCAAGTGGACGACCCCGGCGCGCTGCTCTTCCCCGACTACCCACACGACGAGTGGGGGCGCCTGGTGCACCGCCCGCCCGGGGCGGAGACGGACGCCGACTGAGAGGGAGCTCACGATGGGCAGGCGGGGTGGGGGGTGCGGGAGGGGCTTGGAGCTTGCCGTCCGCGCCGTCCGGCTGAGCCCGGACGTCCATGCAAAGGCTCGCTCGCCCAGCAGCCAAGCAGCTCGCTGCCCATCTACTCCAGCACGCTCGTTCTCTCGCCGTTCCCTACCTCTTCCGAGGAGGTCCCTACCTCACAGCAGAACCAGCCAATCTTGAGATCCTGAGATGGGCGCGCCGCAGCGCGGAGCCGTGGGCGCGATGCGCCTGCTGGCTCAGTGGGCGAGCTCGAGCAC
>VFQP010005202.1_pt1 | contig 11531 bp, 11 predicted proteins | sample 3512351 | NCBI WGS metagenome assembly VFQP01 (sample SAMN10412372, study PRJNA504923) | tailings metagenome | isolation source: Relicate 1 Philex TSF1 revegetated site | place: Philippines: Tuba, Benguet | collected 2017-08-29
GCCGGTGGCGATCAGGATGTGCTCGGCGGTCACGGTGCGGTTTTCCGCCTCGATGCGGACGGTGTGCGCATCGACCAGCGTCGCGCGGCTGTGGAAGGCCTCGCCGCCAGCCTTTTCGACGCCGACCTGATAGAGGCCGGAAAGCCTGGCGATTTCCTTGTCCTTATTGGCGACGAGCGTCGGCCAGTCGAAGCTCGCCTCCGGCACCGTCCAGCCGTAGCCGGCAGCGTCGGCGAAGTGCTCGGGAAATTGCGATGCGTAGACGAACAGCTTTTTCGGCACGCAGCCGCGAATGACGCAGGTGCCGCCATAGCGATACTCCTCGGCGATGGCGACGCGCTTGCCCAGCGCGGCCGAGATTCGCGCAGCGCGCACGCCGCCCGAACCGCCGCCGATGACGAAAAGGTCGTAGTCGTAGCGGGACATCGTCCGGCCTCCATGCATCTCGCGAGAGAGTTATGTGCCGGAGCGGCAAAAGAAAAGCCCGGTCCAAGACCGGGCTTTGGTCCAAGCGATTGTGCTTGGGATTACTGTACCGGCTGGTCGAGCCCCTGCAGCGCGGGCGCCTCACCTTCCTGGGCGGGCTGTTCGGGGGCCGGGGCGGGCGCAGGTGCAGCAGCGGCGCCTCCGCCGGCAGCCTGGTCCGCCTTCACCTGTGCGTCGACGACCTGCTCGATGTGCTTGCCGACCTCGGTGGCGAGGTCGCGCTGGATGCCGCGCTGCCAGATGTCCACGGCCTTGGTGACCTCGCGCGTGACGATGACACCTTCCGTAAGCAGCTTCTTGCCGGCGTCGCTGGAATAGAACGCGGTGATGGCGTTGAGGTCGGCCTCGGAGAAGGTGCGGGCATAGACCGTGGCCGCCTCACGCTCCAGGTCGGCGCGGCGCGGCGCCAGAGCGAGCGCCTTTTCGTCGACCGTCGTGGTGATGAGGTCGGTCAGATCGGGGTTCTGCTGGATCAGCTGTTCCTTGAGAATCTGCGCGGCCGCCGGCAGCAACAAATCGTACTGCTCCGTGGCCTTGAGAGCGCCGATCGCGGCGCGCGCGGCCTTCAGATGCGCGTCGGAGATGTCCTGCGCGAAGGACTGCGAGGCGAAGGCCACGAAAGCCGAAGTTGCCAGGACGGCTGCCGTGCGGCGGACGCTATGGGCGAATTTCATGAGTGGAGGAACTCCCCTGATCTTGTCATTTTGCCTGGACGGTCCTGACGCCATCGGAGCCCGCGACCACTGCGAGACTGGCCAAGCCCAGGAACAACCCGTGCTCGACGACCCCCGGAACGGCGTGAAGAGCATTCGACAGCGCTCTTGTATCCGGAATGCGGCCAAAAGATGCATCCAGGATCAAATGCCCGCCGTCTGTAACAAATGGCTCGCCGTTCGTCACCCTCAATGTCGTCGGACCGGAAAGCCCGAGTTCCGCGGCCGCGCGCGCGATCGCCAGCTCGGTCGCCTTCAGGCCGAAGCGGTTGACCTCGATGGGCAACGGGAATCGGCCGAGCGCGTCGACCAGCTTGCTCTCGTCGGCAATGACGATCATGCGGGCGGAGGTCGCAGCAACGATCTTCTCGCGCAGCAGCGCGCCCCCTCCCCCCTTGATCAGGCCAAGCGCCGGATCGATCTCGTCGGCGCCGTCGATCGTGAGGTCGAGTTCGGGCGTTTCGTCGAGGCTGGAGAGCGGTACACCGAGTTCCAAGCACAGCGCCGCTGTGCGCTCCGAGGTCGGCACGCCGATGACCGTGAGGCCGGCCGCCACCTTCTCGCCCAGCAGGCGCACGAATTCGGCCGCCGTCGAGCCGGTGCCGATACCGAGCCGCATGCCGTCCTCGACATGGCCGAGCGCAACGCGCGCCGCCTCGACCTTCAACGCCTTCGCATCCATACGCAGCTTCCTTTTTTCGCCGGCGCTCCTAGCACCTTTGACCGGCAAGGCAAAGGCGGAGCGCCAGGCTTGCGCGCAGCGGCGGCGCGCGCTATCGGCCAGACTGCCGCTCGATCCGGCGGCACTGCAGAACGACAGGACGGACAGGCGCATGGGCAGACCGATCATCGTTTTCGATCTCGACGGAACGCTCGTCGATACGGCGCCGGATCTCCTGGAAAGCCTGAATCACACGCTCGACGCCGGCGGCGGGGCCAGGACCGACGGCGCGGGGTTCCGCCAGTTCGTCGGGCATGGCGGCCGCGTCATGATCGAACGCGCCTACCAGGCGCAGCGCAGGGCGCTGGCGACCGAAGAGCACGACCGGCTGTTCGCGCTGTTCCTGGAGCATTACGGCGCCAACATTCCCGGCCTGTCGAAGCCCTATCCGGGCGTGGTCGAGGCGCTCGACCGTTTCCGGGCGGGCGATTTCCTGCTCGCGGTCTGCACCAACAAGACGGAGGAGTTCTCGAAGCGGCTGCTCGCCGCGCTCGGTCTCGCCGGCTATTTCGCCGCGATCTGCGGCCAGGACACGTTCACGATGCGCAAGCCCGACCCGCGCCATCTCACCGAAACGATCAAGCTGGCCGGCGGCGATGCGTCGCGAAGCGTGATGGTCGGCGATTCGCGCACCGACATCGACACGGCCAAGGCGGCGGGCATCCCCGTGGTGGCGGTGGATTTCGGCTACACCGACCGGCATGTGCGCGAATTCGAACCGTCGAAGATCATCTCGCATTTCGACGAACTGACTGTCGAACTGGCCGACGAACTGATCGCGGCAAGCGGCTGACGGCATTCTTGACTTCCCCGCCGGGCGCGGCATATATCGCGGCTCGCTTCGGCTCAGGTTCGACCGAGAGGCCGTCGGCGGGCGATTAGCTCAGCGGGAGAGCACACCCTTCACACGGGTGGGGTCGCAGGTTCAATCCCTGCATCGCCCACCATTCTTTCCGCCCCAGATTTCCTTTACCAGTCAGGCGCTGACGGCTCTTGTCGGGCGGCGGAACAGCGCAAGCAGGGGCTTTTCGACCAGCAGATAGAGCAGCGAGCTGCCGGCCAGCATGACGAACGCCTGGAGCGCCGGCTGCACCGACATCGGCGTGCCCAGCCTGAGCAGGATCGCCGTCGCGACCATGCCGACCCAGACGTGCCACAGATAGATCGAGTAGGACGCGTCGCCGAAATAGACAAGGAGCCGGACCGGGTGCCGGCGCAGCAGCGGTTCCAGGCCGACGGCGGCATAGACCAGCAGCGCTGCCGGTATTCCCCACGCAATCACCCGCTGAAGCTCCGGCAGCGTTTCGGACAGCGCGAAGCCGGCGACCGCCAGAACCAGCGCGCCCGCGGCCAGAGCTTGCGACGGGGCCGAGCGCTCGGCAGCATAGGCAATCAGGACGCCGGCGACGAACTCCAGAACGATGGGAGAGGCGAACGCGCCGACATAGCCGAGATCGAGCACCTGCCCGAGCAGCACGAAGGCGGAGAGCGAGACGGCAAGCCAGACGATGCGGCTTGCCACCGCCAGCGGGACCAGAACTCCAAGCACGACGTAGAAGAACATCTCGAAGCTCAGCGTCCAGCCCTGCAGGACGACGGGATGGAAAGCGCCGGCTTGCAGCTTCGGCAGCAGGACAAGCGAACGCACGAAATTCTCGACCGACGCGTCATGCCCGTAGAAGAAGGCCGGCTTCGCGTTGGCCGACACCCAGGTGACGGACAGCACGATCCAGTAGAGCGGCAATATCCTGGTGAGGCGCTTCCAGAAATAGTCGCCGACCGTCATGCGCGGACCGGACGTGGTGGCCCAGATTATGAAGCCGCTGATGACGAAGAAGACGTCGACGCCGGCGCCGCCGAGCCTGAACGGCACGTCATATTGCTCGCCGACATGAAAGATGAGAACGGCGATGGCAGCAATGCCGCGCAGGTACTGGATGCCGACCAGCTTTTTCATCGCGCCCCCTCACCAGGCGGCTGGGCAAAACGGCGCAAAAGATGGGTACGTGGGACGTCGTAGCGGACGGCCCGGAAGCAAACCAGATCGAGGAACCACGGGACGCTTCGCATCGCCTGCCCTTGTGGCAACGACCCATGGTAATCACAAAATTGTGCAATGCACAAAACGATTTTTGATCTGGAGTTTCGGCGCCTGCAGCCGAGCAGGCCCGATGGTTCCCGCCCGTGGATTCAAACCACAATCTTCGGCCGAGCAGCCGCTATCCTATTTGGACGAGACGGGAGTGCCTCAACCAGAGGTTAGGCGATGTTTCGCGACCCGCGCAAGATGCGCGTGAGCGCGTAAGGTCTCGCTATACCGCCTGCGCGGCGACCGGTTCCTTTCCGCGAGACTTGCGGCCGCGTTTGCCGCTCTCTTCGCCCTCGGCCATCTGCATGATGCGAACCATCCTGGTGGCCTTGTTCGATTTCAGGAGAACGACGCCCGGCGAGAGCGTGGCCAGGAAGGCCACCGCTTGTTCGTGGCTGTCCATGCCGACGACATTGGCGTAGCCCTGCGCGGCGATCTTGCCGGCATTGCTGGCCGCCGGTCCGAAACCGATGACATGGTCGGCCAGCCCGGCCGCGCGCCTCAGAAGCTTCTTGTAGGCCCCGCTCTTGTCGTTGCGCGTGTCGGAAATCTCTCCCAGCACGAAGACGAGCGGCTTGGCGGCGATCGCCGGCAGGTCGTCCAGCAGGCGTTCGACCTGCCAGTGAGGCGCCTTGCGGGTGTCGGCGAGATAGATGTGGCCATCCTTGGCGGGATGAACGCTCATGCGTTCGTCCAACGGCTCCAGCGTCGCGAGTTTTCCGATTGCCCGGTCGAGATTGCCGCCGACCGCGTGGACAACCGCCAGGGCCGCAAGCACCGAGGTAAGAGACAGCGTGCCTACGAAACAGGTCTGCACGCGCCGGGTGACACCGCCCGCAGTGAGGTCGAAGCTCATGCGGTTCGGCCAGACCGCCGAGACGTTCGAGGCGCGCACCTCGGCGTCCTCGCCGGTGCCGAAGAAGACGACGCGACCCGGAGCGGAGGACGCCATGGCGCGCACCTTCGGATCGTCGACATTGAGCACGGCGATGCCGCCGGGCTGCAGCCCGGAGACGAGCTGGCGCTTCTCGGCCGCGATGATGTCGAGATAGCGCTCGTCCGCCGATACGGCGCCACCCTCGCCCTTTTGGACAAGATGCTTGAAGCTGGAGAAGTGGTCGTGGCCGACGGTTAGCACGACGGCGATGTTGGGCTTTGCAACCGGGGTCACTTCGGCGATGGCGCCCGGCAGATGGCCGGAAATCTCCTGCACCATGTATTTTACCGGCTTTTTCAGCTCCGCCAGGCTGCGCAGGGTGGCGCGTGGCAGGTTGTTCAGCACGATGGCCTTGGTGCGGCCCTCGCGTTTCAGCATTTCGCCGGTCAGGAACGTCGCGGTGGATTTGCCGCAACTGCCCGTGATGCCGACATAGGTGCCGCAGCGGCGGCGGCCGAAGCGCGCCAGCACGCGATAGTATTCGGTCTGGAGATAGATGAGGAGTTCCAGGCCCTTCGGGGAGTGCCGCTTCAGCAGCTTGCGCAGACGGCTTTTCTTCCGCTTGCGATGATATTCCCTCATGCGCCTCTCCGAAAAGCGTCGACGGTCTTCATCCGCAAGAGGCGCCGGTGCGCGGCCGTCCGGGGCGTCCCGCTCAAGAGCTCGGGACGCGCACCTCTTCGGTCTTCTCAAGCGCGAGCTTCACGCGGGCATCGCGGGCGTAGACATCGGCGAAATAGCCGATCTTGCCGTTCTTGTCAGGCCATGCGGTGAAATAGGACACGTAGACAGGTATCTTCAGCGTCTTTTCGATGGAATGGCCGCGCGCGAGCTTGTCGGCGACGTAGTCCACCGACTTGCCGAGCACGGCGGCGGCCATGCCGCGCGGGTCCTGAAGGCGCACGCAACCATGGCTGAAGGCCCGCATGTCGCGGTTGAACAGATCCTTCTGCGGCGTGTCGTGCATGTAGATGGCATGCTTGTTGGGGAAGAGGATCTTCAATTCGCCCAGCGCATTCGCCTCGCTCGGAGACTGGCGGATCGAATACGGCACCTTGGCGCCGTAGGCCCACCAATTGACCGACGACGACGAAATGCGGCGCCCCTTGGAATCGGTCACCTCGTAGCCGGCGCGGTCGAGGTAGCCGGGATCGTTGCGCAGGCGCGGCAGCATCTCGTTGACGATGATCGACTGCGGCACGCCCCAGTAGGGATTGTAGTCGACCTGTTCGATCTCGTCGTAGAAGAAGCTCGTCTGGTTTGACGGCTTGCCGACGACCGCGCGCATGTTCAGCGTTTCCACGCCGTTGTCGATGAAGCGGGCGTTGAACTCCGGCTGGTTGATGAAGACATAGGTGCTGCCGAGTTCATGCGGCAGCCAGCGCAGCTGCTCGAGCGCGATCACAACCTTGTCGATACGGTCGGCCTTCGATGTGCCGGCAAGCGCGGTGACGGTGCGCGGGCCGATGACGCCGTCGGGCTTCAGCCCGACCTTCTCCTGGGCTGCCTTGACCACCGGAACGAGCTCTTGCGAATAGGTCTCGCTGCCGACCGCGCCGGCAAGCAGAGCGCCATACTCGCCGCCCATCTCGTCGTCGAGATCGCGCGCGATGAGGTGCAGTATCTTTGCCAGCTCGGGATTGGTTTCGCCGGGCTTCAGGAGCAGCTTCGGATCGACGACGATATCGTTCTCGGCACTTGCCTCCAGCGCTTCCAGTTCGACCCGCAGGGCACGATACTGCGCGTTGTCGGGATGCTGGGCTTCGAGCCAGCCGCGCGCGTCGGTGGCGAGCGACAGCACCTTCAGGGCGGCGACCATGTCGAACGGCTTGTCGGGAAAGTCGTGATAGCCGGACAGCTTGTTGGGATCGATGCGGCCATTCTCGGCGTCGCGGGCGTAGCGCAGCACACGCGCCGACAAGGCCATCTCAAAGCGGATGAGATCGGTCTTGCGGCTTGCCGCGCCGACGGATGCGCCCGCCGAAGGCACGGCCACAGCGTAGTCGGCAGCGGACAGCCCGTAGCTGCCGGCGTCCGCCAGAACCCTGACAGCGTCGCGCGCCCGGTCGTTGATCTCGTCGCCGCTGACCCAGATGAAATCGGGGTTCGCGGAGTAGTAGTCGACGATCGCCTTGCCGATGGCCGGCTCGGCGAACAGCTCATAGTCGGCAAGGCCGCCGACAGCTTCGCGGAACGCCGTGCCGGACGTCGCCTGATCGAGCGAGGCGGATTGGCCGATGGCCGCAAGGGCGGTGAAATCGACGCGCTGGAGAGCCACGGCCTTGTAGTTGTAGTAGGACGGCGCGCTGATCTTTGCTACGGGCGCAACCTTGCGCGGCTGGCGTTCCGCCGGAGCGCGATTCTGCTGCTCGCGGCCGTAACGGCTTTCGTCGAATCGGTTGCGCGGCCGATAGCCGCTTTCCTCGAGACGCTGGTTGCGGATGCCGCCGCCGAAAAGATTGTCGAAGAGCGACTGCGCCCCCGCCTGAGGGGCACCGGCCGCCAAGGTACCCGCCATCAGGACGGGGAGCAGGACCGGCTTGCTCGCAAAGAGTTTCATTGAGGATCCATTTCCGTTCGCCGCATGAAATGTATCGTCCGACTCCCAAGGCGGATGTAAGGCGGCACGTTAGCGATTCATACCCAGGACGTTAAGGTCCCATAAATTTCGCCAGCCGTGTTGCCAAACCGCTTCACTTCCGCGTGAAACCTCAACGCTCGAGACTATCCCCTGCACAAGTTTCCGCCACGTGCCGGAGCACGCCGTACAACGCAACAACGCGGGAGCGGTGGAATGGTTCGCGCAAAGCCGCCTGGCGGGGGCAGCGGCTAGTGAAGCGTCGGGGGCTCGTCAGTCACGAAACGCAGCGCCTCGGCAATGACGGCGGGGTCGGCAAGGATGCGGCGATGACCAAGGCCGGGCGCCCAGTGCAGCCGGACATGGTTGCCGGCGGCGGCGTAGAGTTCGGCATGTTCCGCCGGAACCTCGCGATCCTCGGGCGCATGGACCACGAGTGTCGGCAGGGCGCGTTCCGCAAACATTTCGGATGCGACGAACGCGTCGAGCGGGCGGCCGGCGATACGGCGCACCTCCTCGGCTACCGCAGAGCGGGTGCGCGGACCGATCCTGAGATAGTCGCCGAAATCGCGGAAGATGCGCGGCATCGAGCTTGGAGCGGCGATCAGCACGAGCTTGTCGGCGCGAAGCGGAGGGATGCCCGCGACGGAGCCGGAGACGGCGTTGGCGGCGACCGCGCCGCCGAAGGAATGGCCGACGACGGCGTCGAACGGACCGAACCATTCGCCGACCGCGTGCGCAGCGCGCACCGCATCGACCATGGTGAGCCGGCGGCCAGGCGACGCGCCGTGGCCCGGCAGGTCCAGCGCCATGACGCGGTAGCCGGCCGAGCGATAGGCCTCGATCAGCGCCTTCATGTATTCGGTGCGCGAGCGCCAGCCATGCATCACGAGGATCGTGCCCGCGCGCTCTCTGCCCTGCTCGGGGCGGAATTCATGCACCGTGACGCAGCCATTGCCGACCTTCAGACGGTGGTGGCGGGCCTCGTCCATGAAACCAGCCGCACGGTCGATGGCGCGGCGCTCGCCGTCGGTCAGGCGCTTGGGGTTCGGCGTACGGCAGAACAGCTCGAAGGCGGCGCGGCCGGCAAGCGCGGGCGCAACCTTTTCCCCGGCGCCGAACAGCCCGCGGATGACCTTGACTCCGATTGATGCCATGATAGCTAACCGACGAAGAATTAGTTCAATCGTGAACATAATAGTTCAAGCATGAACAATAAACAAGAGCTTCCCTGGGACAATCCGCGCTTTCGCAACTGGGTGGCGGTGGCGCGCGCCTGTCACGCGGTTGAACGCGCAGTAGCGGCGGCGCTGCAGCCGCTCGACCTGAAGCCGGCCCAACTCGACGTCCTGATGAACCTTTACCGCCATCCCGGCATGTCGCAGCACGATCTGGCGCGCAAGCTGCTTGTGGGGCGGTCGAACATCACCATGCTGCTGCCGCAGATGGAGGAGCGCAAGCTCCTGAAGCGCGAGGGCGACCGGAAGGACAAGCGCGTGCTCAGGCTGACGCTGACCGAGGACGGGGAAGCGCTGCTGATGAAGGCGCTGGAGGTGCACACGGCGCTGATCGAGAAGGCGATGAGCCAGTCGACGCCAGCCGAATGCGACCTGATCGGCGAGCAGATGCGGCGCGTCGCCGAAGTGCTGAAGATAGACTAGCCCGCCACCGCCCTCGCCTGCCGGCCACGCGCCGGCTGATCCTTGCCGAACCAGGGCCTGACCAGCGCCACCAGCAGCGCGGCGACGCCGACCGCAAGAACCCACCAGGCCGGCCTGATCGAGAAGGAGAACTGCAGGTTCGCGGCCAGCACGCGCGAAGGCGGTATGCCGGTCGCGAGCCCATACCAGGCATATTCGACGCCGGCGGTCGCCAGAGCCGCGAGGATGGCGATGGCGCCGAGAACCCAGGGCGAAGTCAGGGCAAAACCGCGCCAGTGGGCAAGCCTGTAGAGCATCATGAGGATGAAGAGGCCTGCCATCAGGGTCGGCTGGTAGACGTCGGCCTTCGACTGGATGAAGTAGTGGAAGGCGGCGAGAAGGCCGATGCCGTAGACGATGGTGTGCAGCCGGTTCCACGCTTTTCCGCCCAGGCGCTTGATCGCCGCGTCGGTCGAGGTCGAGCCGAGCGCGACGAGACCGAGCAAAGCGACGAAGCCCATCGTCAGGTAGAAGCGCAGCGCGATCTCCGACGCGATGCGCAGGACATCGAACTTGAGGTCGAGCGTGTAGAGGCTGAAATGCGTGAGCGCGTAGACGAGCGCGGTCACGCCGAGCAGGCGCCGCACCTGTATGAGTTTCGGCCAGTTGGCGATGCGGCGCAGCGGTGTTACCGCGAGCGACATCCACAGGAAGCGGATCGCCCAGTCTCCGGTCTGGTGGATGGCCTCGGTGACGGGCCGGGGCCCGAGCGGCCCGGGCGTGCCGGCGGACGCAAACGCGCCGCTCGACGCCGACCAGATCAGCCAAAGCGCCGGCAGGCAGGCGCCGACGAAGAACGCCGTCTTGAAGGGCGAAAACTTGCCCGCGCGGTCGGTCCAGGGGGCCATGAGGCGATTCCAGTGCATGCCGCATATACGGATGCGGCTGCGATTTTGTTACAGCCGCGGCCACGCTTCAAGGCAGGCTACCGCATCGAAGTGGGCTACCACATCGAGGTTTTGGCGCGCTCCGGCCATTCGCGGTCATAGGTTTCGCCGTCGATCGACTTGCGGCTGGTGACTTCAAGGATCTGGCCGGGCGTCGGCAAGGATTTCGGATCGACGTGCCTGGCCGGATTCCAGAGGTCGGAGCGGCGGATGGCGCGGGCGCACTGGAAATAGACCGCATCGACCGAGACAACGATGACCGAGCGCGCCGGCTTGCCCTCGACCGTGAAGGACGCGCACAGCCGGCGGTCGATGCTGACCTCGGCGCGGCCGTTTATCCTCAGCGTCGTGCCGGAGCCCGGCACCAGGAAAAGCAGGGCGACGCGCGGATCGCGGATGATGTTCTTCAGCGAATCGGCGCGATTGTTGCCGCGCCGGTCCGGCATCATCACCGTGCGCGGATCGACGATCCTGACGAAGCCGGCAAGATCGCCGCGCGGCGAACAGTCGAGGCCCTCCGGTCCGCTGGTCGCCAACGCGACGAAGGGCGACGCCTCGATGAAGCGGGCATATTCGGGAATGATGCGGTCGAGTTCCTTGACGAGCGATGCCTCGCCCGGCTCGCCGTACAGCGCTTCGAGCTGCTCGACCGTGCGGATGACGGTGTCGGCCGGCGTTTCGGCTTCCGGTGCTTCGATCATGGCCATTGCTCTATCCTCAGGGCGTCCCCCTGAACTGTCACGATGACAGCACTGTGACGACCGGCGGCAATCGTTCAGTCCCTGGACAGGCCTTTCTGCTCAAGCGCAGCGAGGTAGTGCGCCCAGACCTCGTCCTTGTCATGGCCGAGCCGGTGCAGATAGTTCCAGGTGAAGATGCCGGTGTCGTGCATGTCGTCGAAGGTGATGCGGACGGCATAATTGCCCACCGGCTCGATGCGGGCGATGGCGACGTTGCGCTTGCCGGGCACCGTCACGCGCTGGTCGGGAGAATGGCCCTGCACCTCGGCGGAGGGTGACGCCACGCGCAGGAGCTCGGCCGGAAGCTCGAAGGGCTCGTGGTCGTGATAGGTGACCGTCAGCGTCCTGCGATCTTTGGAGACACGGAGTTCCCTGGGCGCGCTCATGAGGTGGTTTCCTGCTGTGCAGACGGCCTTCTAGGCCCCTTTCGGCGCATTCGGAACCCAAGATTTGCGCCGATGCGACGGTTCATGTCCTTGAATAGATAGCGAGTTCGTATCACATGGCGGTATATAACGCTCCGCATCAGGGGCGCTTGGGAGCCGGAACGCAGTCCATGGACATGATCGACCCGTTCGGTCGCACGATCAGCTATCTGCGCGTATCGGTCACCGACCGGTGCGACTTCCGCTGCACCTATTGCATGGCGGAAGACATGACCTTCCTGCCCAAGCGCGACC
>VFQP010005203.1_pt1 | contig 11530 bp, 15 predicted proteins | sample 3512351 | NCBI WGS metagenome assembly VFQP01 (sample SAMN10412372, study PRJNA504923) | tailings metagenome | isolation source: Relicate 1 Philex TSF1 revegetated site | place: Philippines: Tuba, Benguet | collected 2017-08-29
CAGTTCACTACCGAATGTCCGCTGTTCGCAAGATCCACCTCACGCTCTCGACCCGTTGCGGTCTTTTGGACGATCAGGTTGACTGTCCGATGTGCAGCGAAAGCCGTCTCTTGAATTGTTCGTTCTGACGGCTGCTTTCGGGCGTACATCGGTCATTCACTTGCGCCATAAATTCCCTCTTCTACATGGGATCAAATGAGAGGCACCCTGGCCGAGCTTGACGTAGCGCAAACCCATGAGATTTCACAGGCGCATGCTGTCAGCCCCTCAACTTTATGGGAGAGACATCATGGAAACATCGGCCAGTTCCATGCATCGGGAGCCTTGGAACAAGGGAAAAATCGTTGGGCAGAAAGCGCCCTTTAAGCTGAGAGACATTTGGGCGCTGCGCGTGCGTCTTCAGATGCAAGGGCGAGTCCGAGAGTTGGCGCTCTTCAATCTCGGCATCGATAGCAAGCTGCGTGGCTGTGACCTCGTGGCTCTCAAGGTGCGAGACGTGTGCCACGGAGATCAGATGGCCACGCGAGCCATCGTCATGCAGCACAAGACTCAGCGACCGGTGCAATTCGAGATCACCTTAGCAACTAGGGATGCGCTGCAGGCATGGATCAAGCAGGCGGCATTGAGATCGGATGATTTCTTGTTTCCCAGCAGATTGCACGAGTCACCCCACCTGGGGACCCGGCAGTACGCCAGGATTCTTGGGCACTGGGTGGATGAGTTGGGACTGGATCGCGCCGACTACGGGACGCATTCAATGCGAAGAACCAAGGCGACGCTGATCTATCGCCGCACCAAGAACCTGCGTGCCGTGCAGCTGCTACTTGGTCACTCCAAGCTGGAGTCGACAGTGAGATACCTCGGCATTGAGGTCGATGACGCTCTTGAAATCTCTGAACAAACGGAAATTTAGAGCAGCGTATTGCCAATGACGGAAGCCGAACGCAGGCTCATGGCCAGCTCGGCGATCATGAGCGAGAGTAGCAAGCCGTTGAACGGATGCAGCAGACCAGCGGCCAAGGGAATGCCCTGCGCGTTGTAAAAGAAGGCGAACCCCAGGTTCTGCTTCATGTTGGCCACGGTGGCCGGCCGCCCACTTCTCAGATGGCCCCGTCAAAGAACAGACGCCAGCGCCCTTGCTCCCGGACCCAGTACTGGCGACGTTCCGTGCTGCGCGCCGGTTTCGGCACCACCGCGGTGTAGTTGACGATGGCAACCTCCGACTGGCGCTTCCAGCGGAACACCGAAACGTCGCGCCATTCGATGGTCGGTTCGGGTTCGCGGGTGGGGCGCACGCGCTCCGCGCCCGTGGACACCCGGCGCAGCGGGCTGCTGTCGCCGCGCGCGTTGTAGTCGGCCGTCTGCAGCGCCTGCAAGGCGCCCCGGTCTCCCCTTGCCCGCGCCTGCTGCCACTGGCCCAGCAGGGACTCAAAACCCCGGCGTTCGGCGGTCTGGTCGGCGGGGCGAACCCAGGTCACCTCGTCTGTGATCACCACCGGCGTGCGCCGCGTCTGCAGCACGGCCATGAGGTAAGCCATGTCGTCGTTGGCCAGGGCCACGCAGCCCTCGGTGGCGTAGGGGCCGCGCGAGTAGGTGGCGCGCGGCACGCCATGCAGCCAGATGCCGCTGCCGGTGCGCCCCAGGCGGCGGTCGTGCTCGTTGGGGTAGTTCAGCGGCAGCGCGCCGATGCCGTACAGCTCCTCGACCTGCTGGTCGTCCAAGCGGCTGGTGATGAAGTACACCCCCAGCGGGGTGCGCAGGTCGCCTTCAACCCGCGTGTCGAACTCCGCCTGACCGATGGATGCGTAGAAGCTGCGCAGCAGCTGCAGTCCGCTCCCCTGGTGCTCGAAGACGTAGACCCGCGAATGGCTGGCGTCCACTACCACCACGTGCCGGACGTTGCGCGCCACTTGCAGCGCCTGTTCCGGCACCAAGCCGGCGGGTGGCATTTCCTGCAACGCGCCTAGCCGGCGCCGGGCTTCGGCGCGCAGCTTCTGCAGCTGCGCGCGCACCGCGGGCGGGCCGTCCGTCGTGTTGCTGAAGCCGGGAAACGATCCGCTGCGGGCCAGCAGCAGGTCGCCGTACACCAGCTGGCCCAGCTGAAAACCGGGAACATCCCGCACCAGCGCCGCCGCCAGTGGCAAGGCCTGGGGGTCACCGGCGGCAATGGCCCGGTAGATCTGGATCAGCCGCGCCTCGGGCGACGAGCGCAAGCTGCCGGCCAGCACGGCGCCCTCGTACGATGGGCTGCGGGCCGGCTGGGCGTTGGCGGGTTGGAAGGGCCAGGCCAGCGCCGACACGGCGGCCGCGCCGCGCGCGAGCCAGGCCCGCCGGGTGGGCGACTCAGAGGGAGCCTTCACCGGATTGTCGATCTGCGGTAAGTGTTTGGGTGGTCGGATCACTGCGCGCTGGCCCAGGCAACGGAGGCGGCCGTACCGAGCTGTTCCCGCATGGCCTGGGCCTCCCGCAGGAACGACGACAGCTGGGCCAGCACCGGGGCCGTGGGCGAGGGCGTGCCCACGATCCGGGTCGGGTTGGTGCGCTGGCCTTTGACGAGGTACTCGAAGTGCAGATTCGGCCCGGTCGCCGTGCCGGTGGAGCCGACCGTGCCGATGTTCTGACCTTGCTGCACGCGTTGCCCGACCCGGACCGCGATGCGTTGAAGGTGGGCGTAGGCGGTGGCGGCGTTGTCGGGGTGGCGGATCACCACGTAGTTGCCGTACCCGCCCTGCCGGCCGGCAAACGTCACCACGCCGTCGGCGACGGTTCGCACCGGCGTTCCCGCTGGCGCGCCGTAGTCCGTGCCCTTGTGGTCTTTCTGCACGCCGAACACCGGGTGGATGCGCGGCCCGTACGCGCTGGTGACCCTTGAAAACGCCAGGGGCGATGCGAGGAAGGCCCGTCGCTGACTCGTACCGTCGAGGCTGACGAACTCGCCCGCTTGGCCCGGCTCCTGGAACCACATGGCCTGGTGGCTGTCCTTGCCGTTGCGGACCTCGGCGCCCAGCAACCGTCCGGTGAACAGGGTTTCGCCGTCCAGCTCGAACGCCTCATAGACCAGGCTGAACCGTGCCCCGCGTTGCAGGTCGCGCTGGAAATCGATATCGCCGGAGAACGCCTCCACCACCTGGGCCGCAATCGCGTCCGGGATGCCCGCCTGGTCAGCGGCCGCATAGAACGAGGAACGCAACATGAGCGCGCCGAACCGCACCAGGCGCCGGGGCACGGGCTGTTCGAGACGGGAGCGGTACTCCCCGTTCTGGGCCTGAACCACTAGGCGGCTGACGCGTTGGTTGCCATCCACCCAGCGCACCGTCAAGCCGTGCAGCCGGCCTTCGGGCGTTCGGGTGACGGAGGCGAGCTTGCCGGACGGGCCTGCCAGCATCAGACGCGATGTGGCATCGCGCGCCAGGAAGTACTGCGCGTCGCGGTCTTCAACCCCCAGGCGCCGGAGCAGCGATTGCAGGGAATCATCGCGCCGGGTGGTGTCTGACTGGTGAACCAGGAAGTCGGTGCTGGGTGCCGTGGGCGCGGCCGTTGCCAGCGGCGCATCCACCGGCTCCACCACTTGCCGGACCGGCCACTGAGCGGCGTCGGGCAAGGAGGTGGAGACGCCGAAGGCCATGACGCCGGTACCCAGCATCAGGGCGCCGAGGACCGTAACCACAGGCCGTCGGCGGTGGTGGACCTGTGCGAGCACCAGGTGTAGCGGGACGTTTCTCATGACAGGACGTCCTCAGGCGGCGGACAGCAGCACCTGGATGTCCGCCGCGATGGTGGCGGCGTCGGTTCCATAGGCCGAGAACAGGCGGACCCGGCTTTCGGTATCGAAGATGTACTTGCCGGCCGAGTGGTCCATGGTGTAGCTAGTCGGGGTGGAGCCGGACACCTTCTTGAAGTAGATCTTGAAGTCGCTTGCAACGCGTTGGACTTCATCGGGCTCAGGGCGCAAGGCCAGGAAGCCTGGGTCGAAGCTGGCCATGTACTCCTTGAGCAAGGCCTGGGTGTCGCGCTCGGGATCGATCGTGATGAACAGCACTTGCAAGCGATCACCCTGCGCGCCCAGCAGGCGCTTGACCTCCGCCATGGTGTTCATGGACGTGGGGCAGACGTCCGGGCACTGCGTGAAGCCGAAGAAAATCACAGCGATCTGGCCCTTGAAGTCCTGCATCGTCCTCACGTTGCCGTGGTGGTCCTTGAGCTTGAGGTCTTTTGCGAAAGCCGCGCCGGTCACGTCGGTGCTCTTGAACTCAGGCTTTTTGGGTGAACAGGCCAGCAGCAGCACAGGCGCCGCACAGGCGAGAGCCATCTGCACGAAACGGCGGCGACCGGTGGCGACTGGGGTCGTGGGAAAGGGGATGTGCTGGCTCATGTCACTTCCTGGCTTTGGCCACTTCTTCGGCCACGAGGGCCATCAACTGCTGGTCGCCAAACGACGGCAGCCCGCGGCCGTTGACGAAGAAAGTGGGGGTCTTGGTCACTTCCAGCGCGGTCAGGTCTTCGATGTCCTGCTTCAACACCGCCGCTATGTCCGACCCCTGGGCGTCGGCCTTCGCTTTCTGGATGTCCAGGCCCGCAGCCTCGGCCGCCTGGTAGGCCAGGTCGAGGTTGGGATTGCCATGGTCTGCCCACTGCGGCTGGGCAGCCAGCACCGACTCCAGTACCGGCAGGTATTTGTTCTGCCGCTTGGACGCCTCCAGCAGCTTGACCACCTGGTCGGAGCCCGCATGGAAGGGGGCGTAGCGGATCACCAGGCGCACATCCTTCGGGTACTGCTGGAGGATGTTCTTGACGATGGGGTAAAACGCCCGACAGGTCTCGCAGGCCGGGTCAAAAAACTCGACGATGGTGACCGGCGCGGTGCTGGGGCCAAAGACGGGCGAATGGAAGCGGATCAGGCGGTTGTCGGCCGGCTGGGCCTGCCCGTCGGCTGTTGAGCCGGAGGGGGCGGACTGGTTGATGGCCTGGTTGACCTTCTCGGCCTGGGACTGCTGCACACGCTTCTGGTACGCGTTCATGCCCAGGAAAAAGAACACCAGGACAATGACGACCAGGGCGGCGACGGTGATTTTTTTGGAGTTCATCGGGAAGACTTTCGGAGGTAGACGATGAGCAGGAGCGCCAGGACCACGAAGGCTGCCAGTGACAGCCACGGAATCTGGACGCCGTTGAGGATTTCGAGCTTCTGGTCGGCGCAGGACACGCCGGCGCTGCAGGGGACCCAGGCCTTGGGGATCAGACCGGCCACCAGCAGGGTGTGGTACGCCGCGATGGCCAGTCCACCGAGGGACAGCCACAGGGCATAGACCGCACCGCGGCGGTCGTCCTGGTAGGCAGCGATGCCCAGCACGATGGCCAGCGGGAACATGAAGATGCGCTGGTACCAGCACAGCACGCAGGGCGTCATGCCCATGACCTCGCCCAGGAACAGCGCCCCCAGGGTGGCGCTGGTGGCGACCAGCCAGGCCAGCAGCAGCAGGGTCCACGGGCGGTTCATGGGGCGCTCCCGGAGGCGGCTTTGGCGGGGCGCAGGGACATCAGGATCCAGGCACCCACCGCCAGCACGATGAACACGTCGGCCAGGTTGAACGCAGGCCAGTGCAGGCCTCGCCAGTGCAGGTCGAGGAAGTCGGTGACGGCGCCGCTGTCGATGCGGTCGATGAGGTTGCCACTGCCGCCGGCCACGATCAAGGCGCCGGCCAGGCGTTCGAGCGGGTCGACCTGCCGCGCCAGGCAGACGAAGGTGATGGGCACGATCACCAGCACGCCGACGACGATGAAGAACACCCGCTGCCAGCCGTCCGAATCGGCCAGCAGAGAAAACGCGGCACCAGTGTTCAGCACATGGACCAGGTTGAACCAGGACGTGACTTCGATGGCCGTGCCCAAGGGAATGGTGGCGGCGAACCAGGCCTTGCTCAGCTGGTCCATGGCCAGCAGCAGGCCCACGGCGAGCAGCCAGGCCAGGCGGGGACGGCCCCGCCAGGGAAATGCAGACATGAAAAACACCCTGAAAGAACGGACATCGCCAACCACACGGGCTGGCGCGCTTCACAGGGATCGGTGGTGCGGCGAAACGTGCCGCGAAGACTGCCGAACCCTGGTCAGGCCAGGGTGCGCCACTGCGGCCGTTCGGGCCGATCGATCAGCAGGACTTCGGTCCAGGGCTTGGGACCTGACCGCGGGCCGCTGACGGTATCGCCCACGGCCCAAGAGGTGCTGGCCGACAGGGCCATGGCGCCTGTGTGGCAGCTGCCGCAGTGGGGGTGCTGCGCGTGGGATTCGCCCATCGCCTCATCGGCGGCGGCCTGTGCGGACGTCTCGGTCAGGCTGGCGTGCAATGGTGCGCAGGGCTCGTGCGCACAGGGCGCGCCCGCGTCTGCGCTGGCCCACTGCAAGGGCAGGCAGAACAGCATCAGGAGGGCAAGCAGGCAGGCGCGCATGGAGGAACGATTGTAGGCGGCGACGTCGAGGCCGGTCATTCATGTGGATGGCGAACCGCAGGATACGCAGAACCGGGCACCAGGCGCCAAGGCGATGCCGCACTGCTTGCATGGTGCGGGCAGCAAAGACTGGCCACACTGACGACAGAACCGGTCGGCTGCCGCCGTCGAGGTCCTGCAGCCCGGGCAGATGTTCCCGGACGAAATGCCTTCGTGACGGACATCCACCCTGTGCCCATCGCGCTCATGGTGCCTTCCATGGTGATGACCGTGTTTGCCAAACAGCTGATCAAAAAGTCCCATCGCGGCCTCCCCTGTCAACGCCGCAGCAGACGCAGCCCGTTGCCAACGACCAGCAGACTCGCCCCGACGTCGGCGAACACAGCCAGCCACATGGTGCCCAGGCCCATGAGCGTGAGCACAAGGAACACGGCCTTGATCCCCAGCGCCATCGTGATGTTCTGGATCAGCACTGCATGCGTGGTCTTCGACAAACGAATGAAGGTGGGTATCTTGCGCAGATCGTCGTCCATGAGCGCCACGTCGGCGGTCTCGATGGCGGTGTCGGTGCCCATCGCGCCCATGGCGAATCCGATGTCCGAGCGCGCCAGGGCCGGCGCATCGTTGATGCCGTCGCCGACCATGCCCACCTGGCCTTCGCGGCTTAGGCTCTCAATGGCGCGCAGCTTGTCCTCCGGCAACTGGTTGCCTCGGGCCTGGTCAATGCCCACCTGCTGGGCGATGGCCTCGGCCGTGTGGGGGTTGTCGCCGGTCAGCATCACGGTCCGTACGCCCAGTTGATGGAGTTCAGCGATGGCTGCACGGCTGCTGTCCTTGACTGTGTCTGCCACCGCGAACAGGGCCAGCACCCGGCTTTCGTTCGCCAACATCACCACCGTCTTGCCCTGCCGCTCCATGGTGTCCAGCAGGGTCTCCAGCTCTGGGGTGCACAGGCCCGACTCGTGAACCATGCGGTGGTTACCCAGGCTGTAGCCAGCGCCAGCGATCACACCCTTCACACCCCTTCCAGGCAGGGCCTCGAACGCGTCCACCGGCACCCGCGCACCGCCACGGGTGTCAGCCGCCTTCGCCACGGCTTGTGAGACCGGGTGATCCGATCGGCCAGCCAGGCTGGCGGCCAGGCTCAGGCATTGCGCCTCCTCCATGTCGTCCAGCAGTTCAAAGTTGGTTTGAACGGGCTTGCCGTGAGTGATTGTTCCTGTCTTGTCCAGTGCCAGCCAGCGCAGCTTGCGGCCCTCCTCAAGGTACACACCGCCTTTGATCAGCACACCGTGGCGTGCCGCAGCGGCCAGCCCGCTGACGATGGTCACAGGCGTCGAGATCACCAGCGCGCAGGGGCAGGCGATGACCAGCAGGACTAGGGCTTTGTAGATCCAGTCATGCCAGGCCCCGCCCATCAACAGCGGTGGCAACACGGCCACGGCCACGGCCATCGCGAACACCAGGGGGGTGTAGACGCGAGCGAACTGGTCGACAAAGCGTTGCGTGGGCGCACGCGCGCCCTGCGCTTCTTCGACCGCGTGGATGATCCGGGCCAGGGTGCTGTTGCTGGCCGGCGCGGTGACCCGGTATTCCAGCGAACCCGCCTCGTTGATGGTGCCGGCAAACACCGCGTCTCCCTCGGTTTTGTCGACGGGCAGGCTTTCTCCCGTGATGGGGGCCTGATTGACCGTGGAGCGGCCACTGACGACGGTGCCGTCCAGCGCGATCCGCTCGCCGGGCCGCACCCGCACGAGATCCCCCACCGCCACGGCCTTGGCATCCGCCAGCTGCCAACTGCCATCGGCCTGCTGCACCGTGGCTTGGTCGGGCGTGAGGCGCATCAACCCTTCGATGGCGTTGCGTGCACGGTCCAGTGACTTGGCCTCGATCAGCTCAGCCACTGTGAAGAGCACCATCACCATGGCGGCTTCTGGCCATTGCCCCAGCGCGAGCGCACCGGTGACGGCGATGCTCATCAGCGCGTTGATGTTGAGGTTGCCGTTGCGGATGGCCACCCAGCCCTTTTTGTAGGTGGTCAACCCCGATCCCAGCACGGCCAGAACCGCCAGACCGGCCGCCAGCAGCTCGGGCAGGCCGGCCCAGCTCACCGCCTCTGACGCAATGGCGGCCAGACCGGCCAGGGCCAGCGGCCACCAGGGTTTGACGGGCACCTGCATGGGTTGGCGTGCGGCGTCCGGGGTGGCCACCTCGGGCTGGAATCCAAGTGATCGCACCGTCTCCAGAACGGGCTCCAGTGCACCGGGGGCATGCACCACGGTCAAGACCCGCTGCACCAGGTTGAAGTCCAGCTGCTTGACTTGAGGCATCGGGCCGAGCTTTTTGCGAAGCAAGGCCTCTTCCGTCGGACAGTCCATCTGCAGGATGCGGATGGGCGTTCGCACACCCTCGGTGTCGCTTTGTGCCGCATCGAGCTGGCCGAGGGGCACCACCGCCGGTGCACAGCAGGCCTGCGATCCGCAGCCTGAATGACCATGGTCCGGGTCATTCGGGTGGTCATGAACAGGTGGCGTTTCCGGTTTGGCTTCGCTGGCGTGCGCGTGACCGTGGTCACAACAATGGGCAGACATGGTCATTCCAATAAAGACAGAATGCCGGTATTGAAAACCCTGGAGCGGCTCCAGAGTCAAGCCCGATCAATCACCGGAGGGAAGCATGCGCATCAAGGAACTGGCCCAGGCCACGGGCGTGGATGTGGAGACCATCCGCTACTACGAAAAGCAGGGCCTGCTGCCGGCGCCTGCCCGGCAGGACAACGGCTACCGCGACTACGCGGACGAACACCTGGAACGCCTGGCCTTCGTCCGCCACTGCCGCGCGCTGGAGATGCCGCTGGCCGACATCCGCCGACTGCTGAGCGCGCTGGATGCTCCGGGCACGCCGCACCCGGACGTGGATCAGCTGGTGCAGGAGCAGATCGAGCGGGTGCGGGCGCGGCTCAAGAGCATGCGCGCACTGGAAAAGCAGTTGCTGCTGCTCCAGGCCAGCTGCGGGCGCTGTGATGCGGACGGAGCCGATTGCGGCATCCTCAAGGAGCTCGTGGCCGCCGCCCACGGTGAAGCCTGTGCCTGCCATGGCCACCTTGCGCACTGATCCGCCATGAAAACCTTTCTGCTGTACGCCGCCACCGCCCTGGCCGAGATCCTTGGTTGTTACCTGCCCTGGCTTTGGTTGCGTCAAGGCGCCTCGGTCTGGCTGCTGCTGCCCGCGGCGGCCAGCCTGGCGCTGTTCGCCTGGCTGCTGACCTTGCACGACGCTGCTTCGGGCCGCGTGTACGCGGCCTACGGCGGTGTCTACATCGGCGCCGCCATCGCCTGGCTGTGGGCAGTGGACGGCGTGCGGCCCTCGACCTGGGATGCTGCGGGTGCCAGCGTGGCGCTGCTGGGCATGGGCATCATCGCGTTCCAGCCGCGCTGACCGGCTCCGAGCTCTTCAATGCCTGTGCGTGTGGTGCGCGTCGGGCACGTGGGGGTGGCTGTGGTGCAGATCGGCGTGCACATGCCGGTGGCTGTGGGGGCCGGTGGGCATGGGTTCGTGGCGATGCAGATGGTGCCCGTCGTCGTGGGTGTGCGCGTGTTCGTGCTCCAGCGCCTCGTGGTCGTGTTCGTGTTCGTGTTCGTGGCCGTGATCTTCCAGCCGGTGCACCACCACGCCACCCACCATGAGAAGGCCGCCCAGGAGCAACAACACCCCGGGAGTGCGCTCGTCCAGCGCGAACGCGCCCAGCGCGCCGATGAAGGGCGCGAACGCGAACACCGAGCCGGTGCGAGCCGCGCCGAACTGGCGTTGCGCCAGCAGGTAGAAGCGCAGGCTCAGGCCATAGCCGCTGGCGCCAACGGCCAGCAGCGCCAGCAGTCCACCGCGCACCACGGGCGATGAAAGCTCGCGGGTGCGCATGGCTTATCTCTGCAGAGTTCGGCCGTTCATACCTTGGCCAGGAAGGCCGCCGCATCACCCGCTTCACACTTCCAGTCTGCGAAGACCCCAACCAAATTGCATTCCACGCAACGGCAAGCGATGTAGTACCAACGCACGTCATGTGTGCCCTCGCACACGGAGACGCCGGACATCAGTTCAAATACCTCGTTTTCACACACGCACTCGTGCGCCTCGGGCAAGGCTTCTTCAACGTATTCCGCACTGTCGCCCATCAGGTGTTCCTGCCCGCAGTCGGAGCAAGTGCGGATTGCCACGCCGGCTTCTTCATCGGTCTGCAGCGCGAAGCTCCGGGACCCGCAGTCGCATTTGGACGCGGCAAACCGGACGGCCTCATGGCGATTCGCAACGCTGTAGCTGCGCAGCTCGGCTTGGGTGTCGCCCGACGTGGTTCCGTACCAGAACTCGCCTTTCTTCGTCAGTGCCATTGTTGCTGTTCCATTCTTCAAGGTGATACTCCCGCAGGACCGACGCCAAGCTCGCCCCGATCATCTGGATTTTGCCTGGAGGCCCGGCGAATCCTCGTCAAGTGCCCTGGTCAGGTGGTCACCTGGCGCCGATACGCATTGGCGACGGGCAGATGTGCAGCGAAAGCCACCCTCCGCCTGTACCCGACCCCTTCAGCGACAATTCACCCACGACTCTTGGAGCCCCAATGATCGAAGGCTTGGTAACCGGCACCCTGATAGGCCATGCTGAAGAATGACAGGGCAAGCATGACAGTGCCTTTGTGCTCGTCAAAGTGAAGACTCAATCCGGCGAGGGCGAGAGCTTGATCGTCAATGTGATTGCCTTCGCAGCCGAAGCCTGTTTCGCCTTGCTGGCGCTAGACGAGGGAGACACCGTTGCAGTTTCCGGCGCGCTGGCGCCGAAGGTCTGGACCGACAAGCAGGGCAACACGCGGCCGGCGCTGGACCTGGTGGCAAGCCAAGTTCTTTCGGTTTACCACGTGGACCGCAAGCGCGCGGTTACGGGCGGCAACTCCCTGCCGTAGCAGACATTCGTGGGGGTGAAACCAAGTGACTGCTACCAGCCTAGACCGGACAGCCGCTTCCGTGGGATGAGCGATTGCTCTTGGCCGATAGCACTGCTTCCGTCGGACTCCACAAAGCTGCCATTGAGGGCGGCCG
>VFQP010005204.1_pt1 | contig 11529 bp, 10 predicted proteins | sample 3512351 | NCBI WGS metagenome assembly VFQP01 (sample SAMN10412372, study PRJNA504923) | tailings metagenome | isolation source: Relicate 1 Philex TSF1 revegetated site | place: Philippines: Tuba, Benguet | collected 2017-08-29
ATCTGAAAGAAATGGAGTTTTGATTGGCGTAAGGTTCCCGCAGATGAACGCAGATTTACGCGCAGATACGCGGATACATTCTGCTGTTATTAGACACAAATCTGCGCATCTGCGTCTTGATCTGCGTTCATCTGCGGGAACCTTACGCCAATCAACAAAAGATCTATCTTCCAATCACCACTCTTCCAGTTTTCACTTCATTATTCAAACTCAATCTATACGTATACACTCCATTTACCCCACTCTGAAATTCCCGTTGATATTTACCTTTTTCAAACCTTCCGGATGCCAGCACTTTCACCAGCCGACCCGTATTGTCAAACATTTCCAATCTCACTTTGGAAGTTTCTTTCAATGCAAATTCTATCGTAGTGCGTGAATCCGTTGGATTAGGAAATGCTTTCACGGAATTCTCACTGATCAGTTCTTCTTGTGGAGGTGCTGGCGCAACCGGAGTGGTCTCTCTTACCGGAGGTGTTCCTTTTGCAATACCGTCGTTTACCAGTTCAGAACGCAATACCCATACGGCATAGCCGCGGGATGGCGCCCAGAGATGCACACGTCCGTCATTAGCTACCGTTGTTTTCATGTTTGTATCGAGGGCATTCACGAGTTGCTGATTTTTCCAATCGGCATAACCGGATGTTGCTGTTCCGTTTGGACTGCCATCATTATCAACCCAGATCCCGCGTGTCAGGCTGCTGTTGTTATTGATCACAAGAATACCACCGCTTTTTGTGCCATTACCCTGGCGTCTTGCTGCGTATACATTATAAGTATCACCGGCAAATGTTGTCGTTCCATTGGGAGATGGTTCTGTTACGGGATTACCTTGTTGAGTCAAAACGATCATTCCGCCATTGAGGTAAGTTCTGCGGATGAACATCAGTTTGTCTATGTCTCTTTTTAATCCTGCAGGAGCTGTAACCGTAAGCGCATTATTGTGATTATCCACTTGCGTAACGCCGTAATATTGCGGATAGAACAAACAAGGTCTTCCTTCGGCAAACAGGATATAGGAGTAAGCCATCTTCCAGTCTTTGGTCACCCATTTATCGTGCTCTTTACCGGTGTCATGATTTTCAACAAAGGTCACTACGGATGTTCCGGGTAATGAATTTCCGCCGTTATCTCTTACCATACCGGCATTGTTCAACCAGGCCATGTTAAAGCTTGCACCTGTTCCATTTGTCATTTCGGTCAGTGTGTTCTTCAAAGGAAAATCAAATACGTCAACATCAGCACCGCTTGTAGCGAGTGTATTCACCCAGTTTTTCAACCGGTATTTATAACCGGTGAAATATTCGGCTACAACAAATCTTTGTGCGCTGCCGATCTTAGGCATGTTGTTCACCCAGTCTGCCACAAAACTTTCCTGGAAGCCTCGAACAAAATCGAGACGGTAACCATCAAACCCTACGGTACTTGTTAACCAGCTCCCCCAATTTTTTAAACGTGTTGCAACAGTGCTGCTGTATGTATTGAAATCCATACCAAACCATTTGGTGTTGGGAACAAGCTGGTCTTCAAATCCTCCTTCCGTACTTCCGCCATCACCCAAATAATCGGCTGCATCAACCGGGTGGAAGTGTGTATAGTCCCAGGTGTAATTCGCCTCACCAGTTCCTGTGTGATTGACATAATCAACCGTTGTTGCAGTATAGGCTTTCAGCGTTGTGCTGGCAAGATTGGTTCCTCCATACCATACAGCAGACGGATAGTATCCGTTTGATTGTGCGGCCCATTGCCATTCCCAGGCACTTGTAACAGGGTTTGTTCCTTCCCTTTTTGCGGTCAATACGATCTCAATGGTATCTGCGGCTGGCAATGTGATCTTGTATTCATCGATATCTGTGTTGCTCTGCATATGGCCGCTATAGGTGCGTTGATCAAGGGCAACGTTGAAATTGCCGCTTCCGTTATTGGGTTCAGATTCCCATAGCTGTGAACCTGGCGATGGAGGTGCATTATGTGTGAACTTGAAATAAACATCATAGCCACGCTCACCCACAGCACCGGCATAGTTCAGGAAGTAACCGCCGATCTGTATATAGTAGTCACCGGCGGCTGCATTGGGAATGATCCAGCGGATCTCATTGGTTGGGTACGGCACCCGTTGCGTTCCGCCTACAACGGCTTTATTGAAAACATAGGTTTTCACTGCAGGGTTTTCTCCACTTTCATGAGGCATGGAGTTTTCTGTGTAGATATGATTAAGGATAATATCTGCATACAGATCCATTCTTGGTGCTCCTCCACTGGTCGAATGTGCATCTGTGATCAGGCTGGCCAGCTCGGAGCGCGAACCAAAACGCGTTTCAGTCGTGCCCTTCTGATTATAATTCCCCAGGTCATAATGATCAAAGATGCCATACCCCATATCTCCGATCCCGAAATTGCCTTTCGATGGTGGAGGCATCCAGAGTGCGCGGATACCGGCATTCTTCATGGCAGTCATCTTCGCACGAAGCGTGTCATACCAGAATCCGTTCTTACCCGGTTCATTCACCGGCACGTTCCAATAGAACGCCTGCATCATTACATCATCCTGTGCATGGGAAGTTGTTGGCCGATATAAAAGCATCAGCACCAACAGTAGTGTAGTTGTTTGTTTCATATGGAAAGTTTAATCGTTAACGTAGGAAGAAGTCGCAGGGCAGGATCAATGGTGTACAATATACACATTAAAGAAAAGCCAGGACGGCCCTGCATTTCCGAACGGTTGAAAACTTAAATTTTACACATGTGAATCGCGTGGATACACTGTTTTTGCCTCAAGGGAAACCATTAAAACGGCCCTATACGATTGTAAATAAATGTTGATGGAGATCAAGGCGCGCGAAGGTCAGGCCTGGAATATGGCTGTAAGATTCAGTATATAGGCTGTCTCGCGTAGGTTCCCGCAGATGACGCAGATCAAAGCGCAGATACGCAGATAAGTTTCTTACCACGGGCGGTTATCTGCGAATCTGCGTGCCAATCAGCGTCATCTGCGGGAACCTATGCCAAACCGTTAGAGAGAATTCAATTCACGTTTTACATTCCTTCTTGCCTGTTGTTCGTACAGCGTAAAGAAATGATCCGTTTTAAAGATCCTCGGCAGATGAAGAAAATGCTGCAACACTTTTTTCCGTCCGGGTTTATACATAAAGTCTGGAAAGAGGCTGTACTCTTTTCTGATATCCGCGGAATACCTGTCGTACGTTTTATCATCACTTCCGAGTATGGAAAGATCTGCGTCGGTGAAGAAGTTGGTATCGGGATCGTCAGAAATGGTATGCCCTTTTGTTGCGATGATATGTTTATAACACCGGTTAGCCCGTTCCCTGTCAAAACCGGCGTCCAGCATTTTTGTTACCGCTTTCTCTGCACTTTTTTCTTCATTGCTGCCGCTTTTGATATCGTAAATAAAGTCGTGGTAAGCGATCGCGCATAAGATGACAGGCCAATCCCGGATCTGCTCCTTCACCGGCTGCAATTGCTGCCAGATCGACTCGAGATGTTGGAAAGAGTGATAATAACGGTTCCTTCCTGAATGCTTCAGGATGATTTCCTGCCAGAAAGCATTGGCGGTAGTCATCTGCTGAGTAACGGAGTTCAGCGCTTCTTTGAAATCGTCTTCCAGCATGTTTGCGAATTTAAATTCTGGTTAGCGTAGAAGGAACGCAGCGGTCGTGTAAGCCCGACGGCATTCATTTCAAATCTGAAAGTAGCGGAAATTGAACAGATTTTCCACTCAAACCCACTCTGAAGCCCTCCAACCTGACGCTAAAGCCGCAATTTCCATCCTGAAAACACGTCTAATCCCTTTATCTTATATTGCACATCATCTAACAACAGCTCTGATAACCCACTTATGCCAAAACGATTAATTACACTCGCCGCATTGGCGGCCTCGCTGGCAACAATGGCCCAGCGTACAGACTCATTGTCTCGTCAGGATTATGAAAATGCCGCAAAATTTCTCGGCTTCGGAACCGAGAACCTGGTTTTCCGCAATGGCATACGGCCAAACTGGATCGAAGGCGCCGACAAATTCTGGTACACCGTCAACACCGAAAAAGGAACGGAATTCTTCTTCGTGGACGCGGCAAAAAAATCAAAACAACCCGCTTTTGACCAGGCTAAACTTGCCGCTGCGTTATCAAAACTGACCAGCCGGAATTACGATCCATATAAACTGCCTTTCCAAACCATTACCTATTCTACTGATGGAAAATTCATCTCCTTCAACGCAGATTCCAAAAAATGGAATTACGACCTGAAAAGCGGAGTGATCACAGAAGCAGGTGCCGGCGCAAATGAAGCCGGAGGCCAGCAGACGGGAATGGGCCGCCGCGGATTTGGCGGACTTGAATCCGTTTCTCCGGATGGTAAGAAAGCCGTTTTTATCAAAAATTATAACCTCTGGATCCGCGACATCGCTACAAAAGAAGAAAAGCAACTGACCACCGACGGCGTTAAAGATTTTGGCTATGCAACCGACAACGCAGGTTGGGCAAACAGTGACAGAGCCATCGTTAAATGGTCGCCCGATTCAAAAAAGATCTCCACCTTCCAGCAGGATGAGCGCAAGGTTGGCGATATGTATCTCGCTACCACCAATGTTGGTCACCCCACGCTCCGTGCCTGGAAATATCCTCTGCCGGGAGATAAAGAAGTGGCGATGCTGCACCGCGTCATCATCGACCTCGAAACAGGAAAAGTAGTCCGACTGCAAATTGCTCCGGATTTTCACCGTTCTTCTATCAGCGACAATATCACAGATGGCGGTGGACTCGCGGATATCGACTGGAAAGCAGATGGAACCGAAATGGCCTTCCTCTCTACTTCCCGTGATCACAAGATCTCAAAAATGCGCATCGCTGATGCAGCAACCGGCGCCGTAAAAGAAGTGTTCGAAGAAGTTGTTCCTACGCAATACGAGTCAGGCCGTGGCGGTGTTAACTGGCGCTATCTGCCTGCAACCAACGAATTCATCTGGTACAGCCAGCGTGATAACTGGGGTCATCTGTATCTCTATGATGCCACAACCGGCCAGGTGAAAAACCAGATCACGAAAGGAGAATTTGTTGTATCACGCATCATTGAGGTAGATGAAAAGAAAAGAGAGATCACCTTCACTACAACAGGTAATGATCCGGTGAACCCCTACTACGCTAATCTCTATCGCGTAAGCTTTGATGGAAAGAAACTGACTGCACTTACATCCGGAACCGGCACGCACAGCGCGGCATTTTCTCCATCCAAAAAATTCATCATCGATACTTACTCGCAACCAAATGTTCCGGCTGTAACCGTATTGCGTGATGGAAACGGCAAACAACTTATTGAGCTGGAAAAAACAGATATCTCAAAACTGGAAGCTACCGGATGGAAAGCGCCAATGCCAGTAAAAGTAAAAGCGCATGATGGTAAAACAGATATCTATGGGATCGTATTCACTCCAACAAAAATGGATGCCGGCAAAAAATATCCTGTGGTGAATTACATCTATCCTGGACCGCAAGGTGGCAGTGTAGGTAGTTGGGCTTTCTCTGCCGCACGCGGCGATCATCAGGCATTGGCAGAACTTGGCTTCATCGTTGTACTGATCGAAGGAACCAGCAACCCTAACCGGTCGAAGAGCTATCATGATATGAGCTATGGTAACATGGCAGAAAACACCATCCCAGATCAGATCACCGCGATCCGTCAGCTTTCACAAACCTATCCGATGGATACAACCAAGGTAGGTATGTGGGGTCACTCAGGTGGTGGTTTTGCAACGGCAACAGCTATGTTCCGCTATCCTGATTTCTATAAAGTGGGTATCTCTGAATCGGGCAACCACGATAACCGTAACTACGAAGACGATTGGGGCGAGCGCTATAACGGTCTTGCAGAAAACGTGAACTATGGTGCTCAGGCCAACCAGAACTATGCACAGAACCTGAAAGGCAAACTGATGCTGGCGCATGGACTGATGGACAACAACGTTCCGCCTTATAACACTTTATTGGTGGTAGAAGCTTTGCAAAAAGCGAATAAAGATTTCGACCTCGTGATCTTCCCGAACAGCGCGCATGGATTTGGTCAGTATTCTTATTACATGATGAGAAAAAGATGGGATTATTTCGTAAAACACCTGAGAGGAATTGAACCTCCAAAGGAGTTTGAATTGAGAGCGCCGACGGCGGGAAGATAATCTTAAGACATAATTAAAATAAAAAAGGATCGCAGATTGCGATCCTTTTTTATTTTAATCATTTTATCTCTCATTCAACCCAACCTGTTGACACCTGCCTGCGATAGTGTACAATTGTGTAACTTTCCACAAAGTAAAACCCGCGGATGATCAAATTAACGAATAAGTTCTGGGCAAAGCTGGACGGTGGTTACCGTCAGATATACGATGTTTCTATTCCACTTATAAAAATGGAGCAATCCAACGATCCAGCTACTCATGCCGCCATTTGGCAAGAATTGTGGAACAATCTTCACCACCAGGGTAATGTTGGCTTAGCCTCGTATATGGCGATACCACAATTGGTGCGTATTGTAAAGGAAAAAGAAATGATCGACTGGAACATCTTTGCGCTCTGTAGTCTCATTGAACAAAAACGGCATGAAAACAATAACCCCGATCTTCCGATAGAAGCACAAAAGTATTATCAGGAGGGGTTAACAGCGTTGAATGAACTTGCACTGGAGGCATTGAAAACTGATCAGGAAGATACCTTGTTTGTTTCTGCACTCGCAGCAATTGCCACCTGTTCCGGAAGAACACGTTTGGGAAATGCGTTGATTCAATTGGAAGATGAACAGGTGTTGGAAGAGTTTTTAGAACAGTTCTGATCCTTTAAAATGTGTACAATCTTCGTTTGCACAATCGCATTCACGCTCACCAATTACGAACGACATCAACCCGTTTATGAAAAAGCTAACATTAACCCTCATCGGCATTGCCACAGCCCTGGCATCTTTTAGTCAAACCAAAAACTTTATTGATCAGCCGTACATCGAAGTACAGGCCACGGCAGACTCGCTTGTCACACCCGATCAGATCTTTATCAAAATAAATGTGTCAGAAAAAGACACAAAAGACCGCGTCGCATTGGAAGAAACGGAGGTAAAGATGATCAAAGCACTTCAGGCTCTTGGCATCGACGTTGAAAAAAACCTGCAGGTAAGCGACATGCTCAGCAACTATCGTACATATTTATTTAAGAAGAAAGGCGTTCTGAAGAGCAAGGAATATACACTTGAAGTCGGATCAGCAGCCACCGCAAGTCTTGTTTTTATTGAACTGGAAAAGCTGGAGATTTCAAATACTTATGTAGAGCGCATCAGCCACACACAGGCCGAAAAGATCGCCAATGCCTGCCGCTCCAATGCGATTGAAGCTGCAAAGGAAAAAGCCGTTTCGTTGACTAAGCCTCTTGGGCAAACTATCGGAAATGCAATTCACATAACTGATAACAGCGCTGCCACAGCCGAAGATCTCATACGAAAAATGCCTGGAATGAGAATGGATTCTTCTTTAGGCATCGTTTCATCTTTTTCTGGCAAAATAGATTCACCAGCGATAGATTTTCAAAAGATCAGGATCACTGCAAGGGTAAGTGTGAATTTCATTCTGAAATAACTGGAAACAGATTTTTTACAAACTCTCTCCTCCCCGAAAACTAAACGCATAACCTTTACCGAATGACTCCTTCCCGTTCTCATCGCCTTACCGGTAAATAATAAACCGGTAAGGCGATAAGAACGGGAAGAATTTGTTTATAGCTGTTCAGTGTTTCGTTTTCCGATCGTGTATAGCAGCCGCTCTTGCTGACATGCTTTTCTCCTCAAGTTTTTCTTCTACTTCTATTATTGCTTGTAAAAGATTGGTGGGCGTGTTAGTAAGTTCCGTGATCGCGTCGATCATCAGGTTCCAGACAGGTTTCATTTGCGTCACCATTTCCTGGCCTTTATCCGTAAGCTGTAACAAACGTTTTCTCGAATCGATCTTATCCTTTTTTGACCTGATCAGCTTTTCCTTTTCCAGTTCTTTTAAAAGACTGATGGTAGAAGGATGTGTATAGCCGATCTCCCCCGCAATTTCCACCACACTAAGCAATGGCTTATGATAAAGCGTATAGATCACCGGGAACCATTTTGGTTCGAATGCGATGTTGTGATCTTTATAGATTTGCAATCCATCCTTACGCATCATTTCTGCGAGTCGTTGCATTCGCGTCGCAATCGCGAGAATTCCTACGTCATCGATCAAACCCATGTTGAAGTCTTTTGTAAGATTTAAATGTATTGATTAATGAGTGGAAGGAACAATTGTTTCAAGATGTATTTCGTAGAAAATATGATCGGGCTTCATTCTTGGAAAATGTGCAGGCAATTCCTCCGCCGTTATCTTGCTGAAGCCGTTCTTTTCATAGAAACGTTGTGCGGCTTGTAATTGTCCGACAGTTCCGAGGCATACACGCGGAATGTTATGCTCTCTGCAATATTGCAGCAGTGTTTCCAGCAGTTGCTGTGCAATACCGTATTCTTTTCCGCGGTATTTTTTTAATACAAACATCTTTCTGATTGCACCAACGCCGTCTCCGGCATTGATCAGGGCTATCGTTCCCACGAGTTTATCGCCGTCGAAAGTGCCCCAGAAACCACCGCCGTCGTTGATGTAATTTCCCTCGATATCCAACAGATCCGGTTGGTCTTCCAGGGTGATCGGCACCCCAAATTCAATTTGCTGAATGGGGAGGATGATGTTAATAATATCCTGACAATGAGAGTTATTGAGTGCCTGGGTGGAGAAGTTATGCGCCATGTTTGTCGATTTGAAAACAAATATACGTAGTTGACTACGTATTTGAAAACATTTCTTATCATTCTTGCGTAGGTTCCCTCCTCCGCTTCGCTTACGCTTGCGCTGAAGCTTCAGCGTAGGAGCACGGCGGACAGTGCCCGCTGATTACGCGGATTTCAGCTGTCTGATTTTAGTAAAATCTTGTTATAAAGGCACAATCGTTTATTCGTTTCCGCAGATACGCAGATAAGACTCAACTATGATAATCTTATCTGCGTATCTGCGGAAACACACAGCATTATATACCATCACTAAATGGCATTTCAATAATTGTAAAGAAAAAATCTGCGTAATCCGCGGGAACCCTACTACGCCAGTCGTAATGAAGAAATTATTGTGAACTTGAAGCCAGCTCCATCTTCGGCGTCGGTTGATCCAATATAAAATTCAGCACCTTCACCGACACATCTTCCGGATTGATCAACTCCTGCAAAGAAATCTTATTGAGTAACTGATCCACCGTATGCTGTATCATCTGCCACAATGAACGTGCAGAGCAATCCACCGAGTTCGTACACAATCTCATCGCACCAACATGCGAATCACAAAAACGTTTATCAAACAACACCCCTCCCAATGCTTCCAGCACCAGGCGGATATTGATCTCCTTCGGTTCTCTCGCCAGCACATACCCGCCTTTATGGCCCGGTGTGCTATTAATAAAACCTCCCATTCTTAACACCCTCGTGAGCTTCGCCACATAATGACTGCTCAACCCTTCAGCTTCTGCGAGCTGCGGAATGCTTAGGCCAACGTTGTCATTGCAACGTGCTATCCTGATGAGGATCCGCAAACCGTATTCTTCTTGAGCAGTAATTTTCATTTATATAGGTAGTAAGTATCTAAAATTAATCCTGCGTACCCTGTCCGCCGTAGCCTCGGCGAAGGCGGAGTTCGGTTCCCGCAGATTTCGCAGATTTATCTTTCCTTATTTAGAAAAAACATCTGTTATTTAAATTTTCCTCTCCCGCTTCCGCAGATAACGCAGATAACTCTCTGTTATCGGAAACTAATCTGCGTAATCTGCGCACCCGAATAAAGAACTATTCAATTCTCAAAACTCTCTTCAACAATCAACCTGATAAATCTGCGTAATCTGCGGGCACCGGCCGCCGTAGCGAAGCGGAGGAGGCAACCTCACGAATTACATAAATCCCAATTCGAGTTGCGCAGCCTCCGACATCATACTCTTATTCCACGCCGGACTCCACGTCACCGCCACATGCACATCATTAACGCCCTCTATTTCGTGAACCTTCTGATCCACTTCAACAGGCAATGATTGTGCCGCCGGACAACCCGGTGCCGTCAATGTCATTACAATCTGCACATTATTCAACGGAAGGATCGACACTTCATAGATCAATCCCAGCTCCCAGATACTCACCGGCAATTCCGGATCATAAATGGTCTTCAACACATCAATCACCTTTTCCTTCATGGCTTCTTCGTTCATCATCTTCTATGTAGTTGAATGTTTCAATTTAAATCCTACTGCATACGCCTTGATCTGCTTCACCATCGACAACAATCCATTCGAACGCGTCTGCGCGAGGAATGATGTCAATCCCACTTCCTTGATAAAATCCAGCGGCGCTTCAATGATCTCATCCGGTGTGCGTTCTGACAACACCCGCACCAGCATGCTGATCAATCCTTTCACCAATACTGAATCACTATCCGCACTGAAAAAGATCTTGCCGTCTTTGTAGTCCGCCTGCAGCCAAACCGAAGACTGGCAACCGCGGACCTTATTATCGTCTGTCTTGTATTTTTCGTCCAGCGCCGGCAACTTCTTCCCGAGATCAATGATGTACTCATATTTCTCGTCATTACTGTCGAACAGCGCAAACTCTTCTACAATCTCAATTTCTGTATCGCGAATCGATTTTTTCATCTCAGATATATACTAACAATATGCCAACGGCCTACGCGAATTATATAATGCGCGAACTATGCTAATAGTTTGATCGCTCTGTGCAATCCTTTCACCAGTTCGTCTATCTCTTCTTTTGTATTGTATGCCGCAAACGATGCACGCGTTGTTCCCGGAATGCAGAACCGGTCGATCAGCGGCTGCGCGCAATGGTGACCTGTTCTTACCGCAATCCCGCGGTTATCCAGCAGTATCGCGATATCCTGCGGATGCAGTTTATCGATGATAAAGGAAACCAGGCTCACTTTTTCTTTCGCTTGTCCGATGATCTTCAAACCCGGGATCTGTTGCAAATGCCTTGTAGCGTAATCCAGCAGTTCATCTTCATGCGCACGCATCACCTCTTTACCATACTCATTGATGAAATCGATCGCGGTTTTCAATGCAACAGTATCCGCAATATTCGGCGTTCCCGCTTCGTATTTATAAGGAAGATCGTTGAACGTTGTTCCTGTGTATTTCACTTCCTTGATCATCTCTCCGCCACCCTGGTAAACCGGCATCTCCAACAACAGATCTCTTTTACCATACAACACACCAATCCCCGTAGGACCATATAACTTATGCGAAGAGAACGCAAAGAAATCGCAATCCATATCCTGCACATCAATATCCAAATGCACTGTTGATTGCGCACCATCCACCATCACCAACGCACCTACTTTACGTGCTTCAGCGATAATATCTTTCACCGGATTCACTGTTCCCAGCGCATTGGATACATGCACTACGGAGATCAGTT
>VFQP010005205.1_pt1 | contig 11529 bp, 11 predicted proteins | sample 3512351 | NCBI WGS metagenome assembly VFQP01 (sample SAMN10412372, study PRJNA504923) | tailings metagenome | isolation source: Relicate 1 Philex TSF1 revegetated site | place: Philippines: Tuba, Benguet | collected 2017-08-29
GCCCCGTCGAGCTGCGAGATCCACGCGCCGACGAAATCGCCGGGCGACAGCGGCTTGCGACCGGAATCGACGTAAGCGGCGATGCCGCCGCAGCCGCCATGCCCCAGCACGACGATGTGTTCCACCTTCAGCGCGATCACGCCGTATTCCAGCGCGGCACTGGTGCCGTGCAGATTTCCGTCGGGCTGATAGGGCGGCACGATATTGGCGACGTTGCGCACGACGAACATCTCGCCCGGGCGCGCGTCGAAAATCACTTCGGGCGACACGCGGGAATCGCAGCAGCCGACGATCATCACGCTGGGCGATTGGCCGGTTTCAGCAAGCTGCGCGAAGCGCGATTGCTCGCCGGGCAGACGGCGTTCGCGGAACGAAAGATAGCCGTCGATCAGGGAAGCGGGCGGTTGGGATGTCATCGTCGAGCACTCCGCGTCGTTACGTGCGTACCGCCGGACAACATGGCGATGCGAAGCAGCAAGTCAACGGCCTTGGATTTCGGGAACGGATGCGGCGGTTGGCGGCAGAAAGTCGTTGACCATTATGCGAATGATTCTTATTCGTATTCTTGATCTTCCCCGGTCCCTTTTGGAGTTTCGGCCATGAACCATGCCTTCGCCCGACGGAGTTCCTTGCGCGCGGCCGCTATGGCCTTGACCTTAGGCATTGGAATCGCTGCTCTATTCACCTTTTCCGTACGCGCGGACGAGGTCGTGCTGAAGGATTCGCGCGGCAAGGAAGTGCGGGTGACCCGCCCGGTCGCGAATGTCGCGATCTTCCCGCTGCCGATCCCCGAAGCGATGATCGCGGTCGATGGCGGCACGCAGCGTCTGGTCGCGATCAACCCGCGCGCCAAGGCGGCACTGATGAACGGCGTGATCGGGCAGCTGTTCCCCGAAATCGCGAATATCCGCACCGATCTGGTGGCGCCGAACTTCATCCCGAATGTCGAGGAGATCCTGCGCGCCAAGCCCGACATCGTGCTGCAATGGGAAACGCCCGCCGATGTGCGCGTCGCACCGATGGAGAACGCGGGCATCAAGGTCGCGACGGTCAGCGTCGCCACGCCGGAAACACGGCGCGGCTATATCGAATTGCTCGGCGGCATCCTGGGCAAGGAAGCGCGCGCGAAATCTTTCCTGGATTGGGAAACGCGCACCGCCGCCGGCATCAAAGCCGTGCTCGACAAGGCGGGCCGCGCCAAGCCGCGCATCGTGTTCATCGACAGCCGCATCGACAACGAGTTCGTCGTGTTCGGCCGCGACGAGTCCTATTTCCTGGCCTCGGGCCTGGCGAACGCCGCCGCCGCGGCGGGTTTCGCCGAAGGTTCGGTGAAGGTCGGAGCGGAATCCATCCTGCAATGGAACCCCGATATCGTGTTCGTGAACTACTACAACGACGCGATCAAGCCGGCCGATATCCTGGATCATCCGGTGCTGGGCGCCATCGCGGCGGTCAAGGCCAAGCGCGTCTACAAGACGCCCGCGATCGATCCCGCCACGGCCGCCGGCGGGCAGCTCACCTATCAATGGTTCGCGGAGATCGGCTATCCGGATTTGTTCGACGCCGATATCCGCCAAGCGATCCGCGACGGGTTCCGCCTTCTCTACGCCAAGGAACCGAACGACGCGCAGATCGACGCGCTGCTGCAAATGCCGTGGAACGGCGCCAGTGCCGGTTACGCGGCATCCTTCGGCAAGAAGTAGATGAAGGATATCGGCTTCGTCTGCTCGGGCGACGGCGCGCAGCTGCAATGCGTCGAGGATTATCGGGACTATCTCGACGTGACGCTTTATCTGCGCGATTTGCGCGACGGCGATCTCGACGATTTCAAGGCGATCGTCGTGCCCGATTTCTCGAACCAGGATCTGCTGCGCGCGCACGGGGCCAAATTCGACGCCTATCTCGCGCGCGGCGGCTTCCTGATCGTGTTCGAACCGAACCGCATGGATACGTGGCTGACGGCGGCACACGTCCAATGGTTCGCGCGCGAGACCGAGGATTGGAAATGGTGGATGAAGCCGGGCGGGCGGATGGAAGCCTATCAGCCCGAACCGCTGCATCCGATGGCGCAAGCCATCCCGCTCGCCGATATGTGCTGGCATTTTTTCGGCGCGTTCCGTTTGCCCGCGGGCGCCGCGCCGATCCTCAATCTCGACGACGACGAAGGCTGCCTGATCTACGATCAAACCTTGCCGGGCGGCGGACGTTTGATCGCCTCGACCGTCGATCCGCACACCCATCACGGGCGGCGCTTCATGCCCGCGACGACGCGCTTCCTCGACCGGTTCTATCCTTGGCTCAAGCGCGAGGCCGCATCCCGTGGCGCGTGAATTCCGCGGCGGCGGCGCGCCGTCCTTCCTTTACGTGCGTTCGACGCGCGCCTTCAACGCCGACCGCATGGGCGGGCTGGTGCCGCAAGGATGGCGCTATGACGCGATCGACGTTTACGATCTGGAAACGCGCGACCTGTCGGGCATCGACGTTTTGTACCTGACGGCGATGCACGATCAGGTGTTCCTGAAATCGATCGAGCCAAAGCTCGTCGCGTATCTCGCCGCGGGCGGGCATTTCGTCGTCAACGGCCATATCCTGCTGCCCTGGCTGCCGTGGCTGTCGCGCTTCCAAGCGGTACCGCCCAAGCCCTATACGAATTGGATGATCCGTCCGGGCCAACCCGGGCGCTATTTCGGCCGGATGGATTTCGCGAAATTCCATCTGCACGAAGGCATCCTGGGCCAATACGCGCGCGGCTTCTCGCCTGCACCGCACGGCGCGCAAGAACTCTGCTTGATCGGCGGGCCCGGTCCCGGCGGCGGAAGCGTCGAAGGCCCGGTCGATTGGGTGTGGCGTCATCCCGGCGGCGGCAAGCTGTTCGTGCATAACGGCGACCATATCGAACAATTCTGTTCGGACCCGCGCGGTCAGCCCAATCTGCTGCACGATATCCTGAACGCGCTCGTCTTCTCGGACGAGCCCGCAGCACAATGACGCGGCAAGCTGCGATCTTCCCCGGGCTCGCCGTGTTGCTGCTTGCCGCGATGACGACGGCACTATCCGCCGGTCGCTACGCGATCGCCCCCGGCGATGTGCTGACATTGGCGAGCGGCTGGATCGGCATCGGACCGGGGCGCGCGGGCGTCGCCGAACCGGTTTGGCGCGTGGTCGAGCTCGTGCGTGTACCCCGCATGTTGATCGGCGGTTTCGTGGGTGCCGGGCTCGCCTTGTCGGGCGCGGTTCTGCAAGGCGTGTTCCGCAATCCGCTGGTCGATCCGCATGTGATCGGCGTGTCGTCGGGGGCGGCGTTCGGCGGCGTGCTGGCGATCCTGCTTGGCCTGGGGGCGGCCGCCTTGTGGTCGATGGCCTTCGCCTTCGGCCTGTTCGCGGTGGTGCTGGTCATCGGCTTGAGCCGGCGGGCCGGCCAATCCTCGATCCTGATGCTGGTGCTATCGGGCGTCGTCGTCGCGGCGTTGTTCGCGGCCCTCGTCTCGCTCGCGACCTATTTCGCCGATCCCAACAGCACGCTGCCCGCGATCGTGTTCTGGCTGATGGGGTCTTTCGCCAGCGCCACGCCCGAACGCGCGTGGCGGATGATCCCGATCCTGACGGTTTGCGCCGTGCCGCTGCTGCTGATGCGCTTTCGCATCAACATCCTGTCGCTGGGCGACGAGGAGGCGCGCGGCCTCGGCCTGCAGGTCGAGCGAACACGCTGGCTCGCACTCGCCTGCGTTACCGGCATCACGGCGGCGAGCGTCGCCAATTCGGGCATCGTCGGCTGGGTCGGGCTGGTCGTGCCGCATTTCGCGCGCGCCCTCGTCGGGCCCGACCATCGCGTCTTGCTGCCCGCCGCCGCGTTGCTGGGCGCAAGCTACATGCTGTTCGTCGATACGCTGGCGCGATCGGTCATCGCGGCGGAAATCCCGCTGGGCGTGCTAACCGCGATCATCGGCGCTCCGGTCTTCATGCTGCTGCTGCGCCGCAGCCACGGCGACGAAAGCTGGCGCACATGATCGCGGCGAACGCGCTCGGCTTCCGCCATCCCGGCCAATCCGCGTGGCTGTTCCGCGATCTGGACTTCCACTTGGAACGCGGACAGACGCTGGCGCTGCTGGGCCGCAACGGGCGCGGCAAGACCACGTTGCTGAAATGCCTCGCGGGATTGCTGACGCCGGTCGAAGGCACGATCGCGCGCGATGGTGCCGTGGGCTACGTGCCGCAAGCCTTCGCCTCGCCCTTCCCCTACAGCGTGTTCGACGTGGTGCTGATGGGCCGGGCGCGGCATATCGGCTTGTTCTCGACGCCGACCGCCGAGGACCGCGCCCGCGCGCGCGAGGCGATCGCCGAGATCGGCCTCGATGCCTTCGCCGACCGGCGCATCGACACGCTATCGGGCGGCGAGCGCCAATTGGCGCTGATCGCGCGCGCCTTGGCGGCGCAAGCCGAAATCCTGCTGCTCGACGAACCCGCCTCGGCGCTCGATTTCCGCAATCAGGCGAAGCTCCTGGCGTTGTTGCGCACGCTATCGCGCGAACGCGGCCTGACGGTCCTGATGACCACGCATGATCCGACCCATGCGTTGGAGATCGCCGACCGCGCGGTGCTGCTGCATGGCGACGGCCACGCCGAAGAAGGCGCGGTGGCTGAGATGTGCGCCGAAGATCGGTTGACCGCGCTCTACGGTTTGGAAATGCGCCGGCTGGAATTCGATGCCGGCGGGCGCAGCGCCGCCGGCATCCTGCCGCATTACGGCGCCGGCTATCCGCGCTTGTAGCCGGATGCGGCTTCGGCCATGCGCTGCGCTTCGATGGCGAGTTCCGTCGCCTTGAAGGCGTGGCTTTGCTTCATCGCGGTTTGCGTGCGGTTGCGCACGTCCGCCGCGAGCTTGGCGAAATAGGGCGTACCCGCGCCGGACGCGTCGATGCGTTCGCAACGCGTCTTGTTCACCAGGAACAAATGGTCGATGCCCGCAGCACCGCCGACATCGACATATTTGCGAAGCTCGATCGTGCCTTCGGTGCCGGTCAAAAAGAACCGCCCGTCGCCCCAATTGGGCAGCGCGTCGGGCGTGAACCAATCCACGCGGATATAGCCGCGCCCGTTCGCGCTTTTCAGCACGATCTCGCCGAAATCCTCGAAATCCGGGAATTCGCGATGGGCGAGATTGTCGCTGGTCGCCGACACGATCTCGGCGTCGTCCGAGCCGGTGAAGAACAGGAACTGGTCGATCTGGTGCGAGCCGATATCGCACAGAATGCCGCCGGTGCCTTTGCGCGAATAGAACCAGGACGGGCGCAAATGCGGATTATGGCGATGGGGACCGAGGCCGGTCGTCGAAACGACACGGCCGATGGCGCCTTGTGCCACCAGTTCCGTCGCGAGGGTCACGGCAGGCACTTCGAAACGCTCGGAGAAATCGATCGACCAGATGCGCCCCGTTTCGGCTTGCGCCGCGCGCAACGCGGCAAGCTCGGCCGCCGAAACGCAGCCCGGCTTGTCGAGCATCACGTCCTTGCCGTGGCGCATCGCCTCGATCGCCAAGGCGGCACGATCCGACGGCACGCAAGCGATCAGCACGAGGTCGATCGACTTGTCTTCCAGAATGGCGCGCTTGTCCGCGACGCGCGGCAAATCGGGGAAGCGCTTCAGGAAACCCGCCAGCGGCATGGGCTCGCCTTGCGTCCACCAAGCGACGGCGACGCAATCCGCCCCCAGCATGCCTTCCAGCATGCCGTAGATATGCCGATGATCGACGCCCAAAACGCCGATCGCGATCTTGCCGTCCTTCATACTCAGCCCTTCGCCACGGCGACGCGCGCACCCTTGCGCGACGATTCGAGAATCGCGTCGATCAAGCGATGGACGCGCAAGGCGGAGCGCCCGTCGATCGACGGCTTGCGGCCGTCCGCCACGGCTGCCGCGAAATCGGCGATCACGTCGCGATGCGGCCCGTGATCGAACGCCATCGGATCCGCACCCCCGCCCGTCCCCACGCCCGTCACGCCGGCGGTTTCGGTTTTGCCGTCGCGCCACTGCACGGTCAGCGTCGAGGCGTCGAGCGTGGCCGAGCCATTGTCGCCGTTGAACACGCAGCTTTCCATGACGCCGGGGAAATTCGCCGTCGTCGCGACGATGGTCCCGATCGATCCGTCGGCGAAGCGCAAACCCGCCCCCGCGAAATCTTCGGTCTCCATCTTATGAAGGCTGGTGGTGCCGGCGAGCGCCGTCACATCGACCACATCCGGCGTCAACGCGAGCATCATGTCCATCGCGTGGATCGCCTGCGAGATCAGCACGCCGCCGCCGTCGCGCGCCAGCGTGCCGCGCCCCGGCTCGTCGTAATAGCTTTGCGGGCGCCACCACGGCACGTCGAGGCGCACGAGGCCGATCTTGCCCAGGCGGCCGGAATCGAGCAGTTCGCGCATCGCGCGCGCGGCGGGCTTCAAGCGATGCTGGAACACGATGCCGAGCGGCACCTTCGCCGCTTCGCAACGCGCGACGATCTTCTCCGCCGCCGCCGTCGTGCGTTCGACCGGCTTTTCCATCAGGATCGCCTTGCCGTTCGCCGCGAACAATTCGACGAGTTCGACGCGCGCGTTGGGCGGGGTCAGCATCAGCACCGCATCGATCGATTTATCGGTCGCGAGCGCTTCGAGCGACGGGGCCGCGCGCCAGCCATTCGCCTGGGCGAAAGCCTCGCGCTTGGCTTGATCGCGCGCGAACACGCCGGCGACTTCCAGCACGCCCGACGCTTCCAAATCCTTCAAGCCCCGCACATGCGGGCGCGAGGCCATGCCGAGACCGACGAGCGCGAAGCGAAGTTTCTTGGCCATGTCTTTGCGTTCCTTAAGCTTGCTCGGCGACGACCGGATTGCGCAGGATGCCCACTTGCGGGATTTCGATTTCGACCACGTCACCGGGCACGACCGGGCCCACGCCCGCGGGCGTGCCGGTCATGATGACGTCGCCGGGATGCAGCGTGATGCCGCTGCTCAAATGCGCGATCAGCGCCTTGATCGAATAGACGAGATCGTTGGTGTTGCTGCGCTGGCGCTGCTGGCCGTTGACGCGGCCGATGATCTCGATGTCGCCCGCATCCAGCCCCATCGCGATCGACGGGCCGATCGGCTTGAAACTGTCGAACGCTTTGCCGAGCACCAGGCAGCCTTGCTTCATTTCCTTGGCCTGGATCACGCGCTCGCTGACGTCGTTGGCGCAGGTATAGCCGAACACGTGGTCCAGCGCCTTCGCTTCCGGAATGCGCCGCCCGGCCTTACCGATGACGATCGCGACTTCCGCTTCGAAATGCAGATTCTGCGCTTCGACCGGATAGACGATCGGTGCTTCGGGCCCGACGATCGCGGAGGGCGGCGTCATGAACAGCATCGGAAAAGCGGGCGTGTCGAGCTTCATCTCGCGCGCATGGCCGACATAGTTGAGGCCGGCGCCGTAAAGACAAGCGGGCGTCACGGGGGCGAGCAAGCGCACGCGATCGAGATGCGTCGCCTTGCCGACCGTCTCCAAGCTCACGAAAGGCGAACCAGCGAGCGGGCGGATCGTGCCGTCCTTTTCCAGCAGGCCGTAACGCGTTTCGGGATCGGCGTAGCGGACGATATTGCGAGTCATCGTATCGATCTCTCTTTCACCGGAAACGCGCCCCACCCCGCATAGGGGGCGCGCGATCCCAAACGTTCCTCGATGCGCAGCATCTCGTTCCATTTCGCCGTGCGCTCGCCGCGCGCGATGGACCCGACCTTGAACTGGCCCGCGTTCCAGCCCACGGCGAAGGATGCGATGCTGATATCCTCGGTCTCGCCCGAACGGGCGGAAACGATCGCCGCGATGCCGCCTGCAAGTGCCGCATCCAGCGCCGCCTTGGTGCCGGTGACGGTGCCGATCTGGTTGGGCTTGATGAGCGCGCAATTGACATGGCGTTCGCGCGCGGCCCGCACCACGCGACCCGCATCGGTCACCAGCAGATCGTCGCCGACGACCTGCACGCGGTCGCCCGCCGCCGCCGTGAAGCGCTTGAAGCCTTCGATATCGTCTTCGGCCAGCGGATCTTCGATCGACAAAATGGGATAGCGGTCGAGCCAGCCGAGCAGCATCTCGCTCAGCCCGTCGCTGTCGAGTTCGCGGTTTTCGAGGCCGAGCTTGTAGCGCCCGCCACGCCCGAAATCCGACGCGGCGATATCGAGCGCAATATGCACCTCGTCGCCGGGGGTGTAGCCCGCCGCTTCGATCGCGCGCACGAGCATTTCCAGCGCTTCGTCGTTGGTCGCGAAGACCGGCCAAAATCCGCCTTCGTCGGCCACGCCCTGCAGGCGGCCCGCATCCTTCAACAGCTTACGCGCGGCGTGATAGACATCCGCCGTACGATCCAGCGCTTCGGCGAAACTCCGCGCGGAGGGGCATACGACCAGGAAATCCTGGATATCGACGCGCCGTCCCGCATGCGCGCCACCGCCGAAAATCTGAATCTCCGGCACCGGAATGCGGACGGGACCGCCGGAAGCGAGATACTCGTCGAGCGGCAGCCGCGCCGAAGCCGCCACCGCATGCAGCACGGCCATCGACACCGCGATCGCCGCATTGCCGCCCAGATTGGCGAAGCGCGTGGTGCCGTCGCAAGCCCGGATCGCGCCGTCGATCGCGGCTTGATCCTCCGCCTCCATCCCGCGCAAAGCTCCCGCCAGCGGGCCGGACACCGCGGCAACCGCGCGCGTCACGTCCATCCCGCCTTGCGACGCACCGCCGTCGCGCAGATCGACCGCCTCGCCCGAGCCCATCGACGCACCCGCCGGCGCGATCGCGCGGCCCAACGCACCGTCGGCCAGCATCACCTCTGCTTCGACCGTCGGCCGCGCGCGCGAATCCCATACTCGGCGGCCTTTGACGGAAACGATCTTCGCCATCGCGCTAATTCCTTCCTAAACCGCTGCGCCACTGATCGCGCAACGCCGTCAGACTCGCCGGGGCGGCTTCGATCATCGGGATCGCGATCGACCGCACGCGGTCCTTATCGGCAATCGCGACGATGTATTCGACCGGCGATTTTCCGTCGATACGTGCCAACAACAAGCCCGGCAGCAACCTCGCGACGCGCGCCTCAAGCCCGCGCGCCAAGCGCGACCCGACCGAGCCGAAATAAGTCGTGTAAAGCGCGTCGAAGGCGCGCAAGTAACCCGGGGCCGCCGCCGGATTCCAAATGCACTTCAGCAGCAGATGGTTGAGGCAGAAGGCGAGATCGAAAGCCGGATCGCCATACCAGGCGCATTCGGCGTCGAGGAAGATCGGCCCATCCGGCCCCACCAGAATATTCTTGGGGCTGACATCGCCATGCACCAGCGCCACATGCCGGGCCAGCGTATCGCGCGACAAGGCGAACAGCTTGGGGGCGAGATCCGGATATTTCGGCGCCATCGCTTCGAGATACGGCTCGAGCCGCAGCGCATGGAAATTCGAATCATGCGCAAAGCGCGCGGCGATCGCCTCGTCATAGGCCGTCGCGGCATGAATGGCGCCCAAACGTGCGCCGACCTTCGCCGCGAAACCTTCATCGACGCGACCATCGCGCAGTTCCGACTTCCATACCGGATGTTTGTCCGGCGGCAGGAAATCCATTGCGAACAAGCCGGCATCGGGATCGTGAAACAAGATGCGCGGCACGCAGCCCGGCACGATATCGGCCGCCGTGCGCAGCCAATCGGCTTCCGCCGCATTGCGGCTGACGGGCGCACGCCAATCGGCGGCGACGCGCAATTTGGCAAGGGCGCGTTTCACGGCGAAGCGCGTCTCGCCCGCTTCGACGCACCAGATGTCGGAGGCGACACCGCCCGTCAGCGCGCGGAACTCCGCCGGCACGCCCACCGGGATCACGCCGGCTTCGCGCAATCGCGCTTCGATGGTGGCGGTGTCGGTCATGGCGCTGCCACCCGATGAAGAAGCGGCGCGCCGGACGCCAAGCGGCGGCAATTCTCCGCCACCACCGCAAGGCTGCGCCGCCACGTGCCCGGCGTCATCCACGCGATATGCGGCGTGGCGACGACGTTGGGCAGCTTCAACAATGCATTGCCGTGCGGCAGCGGTTCTTGCGCGAACACATCCAAACCCGCGGCGCCCAAATGACCGGTCGACAACGCCGCGATCAACGCGGCTTCGTCGATCAGGGCGCCGCGTGCCGTGTTGACCAGCACGGCGCCCTTCTTCATCCGCGCGATGCGCGGCGCGTTCAACAATCCGCGCGTCTCGGCGGTCGCGGGCACATGCAGGGAAACGATATCGGCTTGGGTGAGCAGCACGTCGAGCGGCAGCGACTTGGCCCCGTCGTCGGGCGTATTGCGCGCATAGACGACGACGCGGGCCCCCAGCGCTTCCAGCACCGGGCGCAAACGCTTGGCGACGGCGCCATAGCCGATCAAGCCCACGCAAGCACCGTCGAGTTCGCCGGCCATGTCGAGATGCACGGCATCGGGCGTCCAGTTTCCGGCGCGGAGCCCCGCATCCAGCGCCGTCACGCGACGCAAAGCGGCGAACATCAAAGCCAAGGTCAATTCGGCGACGGCGACCGTATTCGTACCCGGCATCTTGCACACGGCTACGCCACGCTTGGCGGCATGAACGCGGTCGATCGTATCGACGCCGATGCCGATTTTCTGGACGAGGCGCAGCTTGGGTGCAGCATCGAGAACCGAAGCCGTCACGGGCGCCAACACATGCAGCAGCACATCCGCGTCGGCGAGCTCGCGCGCGAGACCCGCAGCGTCGTTCTCCGCCAGTACGCTCACGCGCGCGATCGCGGGATCGAGACTTTCGAGAAGACGCTTCGTGCCCGGCGACGCGTCGTAGGGCAGCACGGCTTTCATCGTTTCGGGAACCCGGCGACCCAGGCTTCGATCTGCGTATCGTTCATCGCGCCATCATAGACGACGGCGCGGTAGCTTGTGCGCAAGGGTTTGTCCTTGGTCACCACGCGTCGCGCTTGCCGGAATGTGCCCACGCTGACCGCCCCCCAATCGGCGACAAACCACGACGCGTCGGCCTCGTCGGCGGGGTTGGGGATCACGGCGATGCCGGCTTGCTTGCCGCCGCCGACCGGGCCTTCGAATGCGACCCAGCGCGCACCCAGCACGCCGATCGTTTCGCCTCCGACGCGGCCTTTGTCGTCGCGCACCTTGCCGCCCAGCGCCACGACCATGGAATCCGCCACGCGCGCGTTGAAATAGGCGTGGCGCGTCGGGCCCAAGGCGAGATCCCAACTCGCCGCTGCGAGTTCGGAATCGACATCCAGCACCCAGGCGTCGGGCGCTTTGGATACGGTGATACGCCGCGTCTCACGCGCGATTGTGCGGCCTTGGGCCGCCCCCCATTCCACCGGCCCGCGCCATTCGACGGGAAGCTCGATGGTGCAGCCGGTCGCATCGGCGTCGAGGAGCTTGGGCAGACCCGCGATCAACGTGCCGGGTGCACGGCCCTGGAACGTTTCGTCGACGTAGAAATTATAGGTGTATTCCTCGTGCTTGCCCGGCGCCGTGG
>VFQP010005206.1_pt1 | contig 11528 bp, 7 predicted proteins | sample 3512351 | NCBI WGS metagenome assembly VFQP01 (sample SAMN10412372, study PRJNA504923) | tailings metagenome | isolation source: Relicate 1 Philex TSF1 revegetated site | place: Philippines: Tuba, Benguet | collected 2017-08-29
AGCTCGGCGCCGGCGACGCGCCCGGCATAAACGCACCCGCCGCCGCCGCCCCGGCGCCCGCCGCCGCGCCGCCCGCCGCCTCGGCCGCGCGCTGCAGCAGCGCAATCACCTGCTGCCACGCGGCGGGCAGGTCCTCGGCCGCCGCAAAGCGCACGCGGGGGCGCAGCAGCTCCAGCCCATGCGCCGCCTGCCCCTCGCGCGACACCTCGCCGCGCACCAGCCGCACGCGCCGCGGCGCCGGCGCGTGCAGCGCCGCGCCCGGGTGCGCAAACAGGCTCGCCGCGGCCGGCGCCGACGGCGCGACAGGGCTGCCCGGGTGGCCCGGCTCCCGCCCCGCAGCGCCGCCGCTGTGCAGCGACGCCAAGGCCAGGTCAATCAGGGTCGCGAGCGCCGGCGCGGCGCATGGCTGCGGCTGCGGCGGCGCGTCCCCGCCGCCGGATGAGCCCTGCCGCGCCATGGCGCCTGGCAGGGGCGCCGGGGGCGGCGTGGCGGCCGCCGGCTGCAGCGCCGGCGGCGGCGGCGGCGGCAGCTGCTGCAGCAGCGAGGACTCCTGCCGCGACAGCACGCTCGCCGACTTGTTGTCCTCGTCCGTGTGCCCCTCGGCGCCCCCGCCGCTCACCTGCCCCTGCAGCAGCTGCGCCGGCCCCCCCTCGCCCGCCGCCGCCGCCTGCTGCGGCTGCGCCGGCTCCCTGCTGCCGCCGACGGCGGCGGCGGCGGCGGGCGGCAGCGGCACCAAGCCCTTGCCGATGGCCTCGGCAGCCCACTTGGCGAGCGGCGCCGCGTCGCAGAAGAGCCCCCCGGCCTCCTCCAGCTGGTCCAGCATGGCTGAGGGGTCCTTGAGGTGGAAGGGCAGCTCGTCCAGGTAGCTGCTCTCCACCTGCCATGCCCGCAGCTCCCCCAGCAGCACCGCCAGGTCCACCACCTCCCACGCCGAAAGCGCGACGGACGCGCCGCCCCATGCGCCCGCGTGGTGCTGCTGCTGCTGCGTAGTCGTTGCCGGCGGCGGCGGCTGCAGCGACGAGACGAGCGTGCTGCCGTTTGCGACGGAGCTGTGCGGCGTGAGGCTGCCGGTGGGCGCCGGCGCGGGCGCCGGCGGCGCGGCGGCGGACGCGGGCATGGGGTGAGGGCTCGGGGAGGGGAGGGCGCTGGCCGCGCGGCTGGGGGGGTGCTGTGGTTGCGGCGCGTGCGGGGCTGGCGCCACTGCGTGGGTGGTGCTGGTGCGGGCAATGGTGGGCGCGGCGGGCGGCGCGAGGGGGTGCGGGGAGGCGGCGGGCGGCGCGGGGGGCGTGCGGCCGGCGGCGTGCGCGCCCCCGGCGGACTCGGTGCTCCCCGCGCGCGCAAACACGCTTTGGAGCGTGAGCGGCAGGGGCGTCGCGGAGCTGGGCGGCGGCTGGGCGGCCTCACCGCCCTGCTGCTGCTGCTGCTGCTGCTGCTGCTGCTGCTGCTGCTGCTGCTGCTGCTGCACGCTTGCCAGCGCACCGAGCACCGCGTCCGTGGCGCCCGCCCCCGCCCCCGCCCCCGCCCCTGCTTGGCCGTCCTCCCCGCTGCCTGGTGCGCCGTCACCAGCGTCCTCAGGCGGCGCCTGCACGCCCTGCTGCTGCTGCTGCTGCTGCTGTTGCTGAAGCGGTGGCTTCCGCTGCTGCGCCGCGCCGGCGCCCTTCATCGCCGTGGCGCCGAGAGCCCCGGCGCGGTGCCGCCCCCCTGCGTGCAAACAGCGCACCGCCAGCGACGGCGCACTCGCCATCACTCGCCTGCCTGTCGCCAGCCGCAGCCTCAGGGTGACCACCCCGTGCAAAAGGACGGCGACGCAGGCGAGGCCAAACGGTGGCGGCAGCAAGCCACGCCAGCCCGCTCACCTCCGAGCGCAATGAGCTGCACCTTGGACGCCGCCGGCGCGGCGTCGCTGATGTTCTTGAACTGCGGCGCCGGCCGCGGCTGCGGGTGGTGCGGCTGCGCCTTGCCTTGGGCCGCCCCTCCTCCCCCACTTCCGCCGCCGCCGCTGCCTCCCTGCGGACCCGCCGCTGCCGCCGCCGCGCTCGCGGCGGGGTCCTTGTCGCCAGCAGGCCCCGAGGCGTGCGGCTGGGGCGCCGCCAGCGCGCCCCGCGCCGCGGGGCTGCCGACCGGGGACTTGCTGGCGCTGCTGCTGCCGCCGCCCACCCGGTGCCCGGCGACGACGAGCAGCGCGGCCGCAGGGAAGTGCGAGGGCAGGGGCGAGCCGGGCGGCAGCTGCGCTGGGGGCGCGGCGGTGGACGCCGCCGGCGCGTCGGGCGCGTGCGGGTGCGCCGCCGCCGTTGCGTGCGCGGCAGGCATGGCAGGTTGAGGGGTCTGGAGAGGCAGCCGTGGGGGAGCTTCGGCGTGCCCGGCACCCGGCCCGGGCCTGGCGGGGGGCGGCGGCATGAGCAGCTGCGACGCGGTGGGCTGCAGACGCGGCGACAAGCCGCCGCCCGCCTGCCCCTGTCCCTGCGGCGCGGCGCCCTCGGCGGCGCCGGGCGGCGCCGTTGGCGACGGCGACACGCTCGTCACGGCGTGGAAGGGCAGCGGCGGCGGCAGCACCAGCTGCGTCAGCGGAGGGTGGTGGCGCTGCTGCTGCAGGCCGCCCCTCTCCTCGTGCGCCGCCGCCGCCGCCGCAGTCGGCGTGCCGCCGTCGGCCACCGCGCGGCGCAACAGCAGACCGGCCACCGGCGACGTGTCAGGAGGGGCCGCAGCCCGCCCGCCCGCCGGCGCCGGCGCCGGCGCCGGAGCGTCGCCGCCATCGCTGTCGCCGGCGCCGTCGGACTGCGGGATCACGCCGCTGTGCTCTGGCGCCGCCGCGCCGCCGCCGCCCCCAGAAGCCATGTGCTGCGCCTTTAGCTTGATGCGCACTGACTTGGCACGAGACGGCTGCGGCGCCTCCGCTCCACCGGCCAGTGGCGGCGGCGGCGGCGGCGGCGGCACGGGCAGCGCTTCGCCGCCCGCCCTAGGCCGCACATGCACCTTGACCCTGACGCCGCCAGCCACTGCGGCTGCCGCCGGCTGCTGCTGCGGCTGCGTTGCGGCGGCCGCGCCGGTGGACCGCCGCCGCCCGCCCCCCCCGCCGTCAGAGGTCGGCGACGTGAGCGCCTGCCCCGCCGCCCGCCGCCGCTGCTGCTGCTGCTGCGGTGGAGGCGCCGTCAGCGGAGGGTCGTCGTCGTCGTCGTCAGACCAGTTGGCGGCGGCCGCCGTCGCGCGGCGTGCCTGCACCACAGCCTGCAGCTGCGCCGACGCGCCCGTGCCCAGCCCGCCGCCAGCGCCCGCCCCACCGGCGCCGCCGCGGGCGCGCTTGCTGCGCTCCTGCAGCTGCTCCCACACGCGCGCCTCCTCCTCCCGCCGCGCCATGGCGCCGTGCAGCATCGCGTCCGCCGTCGCCGGCGCCGCCGCCCGCCGGCTGCGCTGCCGCCGCCCGCCCGCCCGCCCGCCCGCCTCCACTGCCGCCTCATCAGGGTCCGTGTCATCCATGGACTCAAAGTCGTCCACAAAGTCCTCGTCCCCGGGCCGCCGCCGCGACCCAGCGCCCGCACGCCGCTGGCGCAGACCCGGGCGCCCGGCTGGCCCCTTTTCCTCCTCCTCGTCGCCGTCCTCCTCCGCGTCGAAATCGTCCTCGGCGTCCAGGCTGGCGTCGTCGAGCTCCTCCGCCCCGCCCTCCTCCTCCGCCGCCTCCTCGACGTCTCCGGCAGACCCGTCTGACGCTGTGTGCCGCCGGTCCGCGCCGCCGAGCGCGGCAGGCAGGCCTGTGTAGTCAAAATCCGCCATGCGCTGCGCCGTGCGCCGCTCCCGCCGGGGCCGCCCGGTGGCCGTCACGAGCTGCTGCGCCGCCGGCGCCGGCGCCGCAGCGACGGCGCCCCCGGTGCCGCGGGCGCCTGGCCGCCGCGCGCCGGAAGCCACCGCCGCCGCCCGCTGCTGCGCTCGCCTACCCTTGCTGCCGGCGGCGGACCTGCTGCGGCGCTTGCGCTTGGCCCCCACTACATCCTCCTCAGAGCCCCCGCTCTCCTCCTCCTCGTCGTCCTCGTCCTCCTCCTCAATCTGGCTCAGCAGCTCCTCGTCGTCCTCCGCCAGGGCCTCCTCCTCCTCCTCCTCCTCGTGTTCCTCCTCCAGGCCCTCCGTCTCAAGCCCCTCCGTGCCGCTGCCCGCCGGCGACTCCTCCCGCCGCCGCCGCCGCCTGGCCGCCCGCCCGCCGCGCCGCTGCAGTGGCGGCGGCGGCGGCGGCGCTGCCGCCACTGGCGCCGCCGCCGCTGGCCCGCTGGGGTTGCTGCCCGTGCTGCGCCTGCGGCCCAGCGCCGGGCTCTGCGGCCGCGCCGCCGCCAGGGCCACCTCCGCCTGCGGCGCGCCTGCGGCCGCCGGCCCAGCCGACGGCGCCGTGCGAATCTTGAGCTTCACGCGCGACCCGCCCGCCGCGCCGCCGGCGGGCGTCGCGCCCTGCTGCTGCTGCTGCTGCTGCTGCGCCAGCATGAGGGAGTGGGAGCGCAGCCGCGGGCTGACGGTACGCTCCAGGCCAGCCACTGCCGGATCCACCAGCAGGTGCGACGGCGCACCTTCAGCGCCGCCGCCAGCGACAGCCAGCTGCGCAGCCGCTCGCGGCGACGTGACGCCTGCCCTGCGTCCCGGCACAGCCGCAGGAGCCTCCGCCGGGCCCCGCGCTGTGTTTGGCTGCTGTTGCTGCTGCTGCTGCGCGGCGGCCTGCGCCGTCGTGCGCAGGCGCTTGAGCTGCGGCCGCCCCGCCAGCCCACCGTGCTGCGCCGTCTTGCCCTGCTCCCAAGGGCTGCTGGCCACCGCCCCCCCCTCCTCCTCCTCCTCCGCCGCCGACCCCTGGCGGCCATGCGGCGCCCCCTCGGCCGCCCGCCGCAGCTCCTCCCCCGCAGCGCCGGCCGCCGTCGCCGCCGCCTCCAGCGCGCTGCCCAGGTCCTGGCCGCCCCACCCACCGGCGCCCGCGGCACCGCCGCCGCCGTCATGCCGCGCCGATCCCGCCGCCTGCATCCAGCTTCCCGCACCGCCCTGCGGGCTGTGCCCGCCGTCGCCGCCCGCGCCGGCGGCGCCGCCCCCCCTGCCGTGGCCTGCCACGCCGTCCGAGGCGTCTAGCTCGTCGAGCAGCGCGTGGCGGGCGGCGGCGGGCCGGCGCTTGCGCGTGCTGACCACCACGTCTCCGTCGTCGGCGCTGGCGGCGGCGGGCAGCAGCGCGTGCGCGGCCCAGCCGCTGGCGCTGTCGGTGCGCGCGGGCAGGGCCGCGTGCTGCGCGTGCTGCGCGGCCGGCGGGCCGCCGCGGCGCGCTGGCTGCATGAAGGCCTGCGAAGGCGCGTTGTGCGCGGTTCAGCATCCGCGTCAGCGCAGGCTGGAGGTGAAGAGGAGGAGGGGGGGAAGAGCTACATGATGAGAGGGCGGGTGGAGCGCCACAATCATCTGCTTGCCAGAGATGGCTCCACCAGATGTAAAGCTCGACACACACCTGGCTATGGGAGGCGGTGGGCGTCTGCGCGGGGCCTGGCAGCGTGGCCACGCCGGTGGCGCCGTGGTCCCGGCTGCTGGTGACGCGCGCGCGGTGCAGCTTGCTCATGCCTGCGCCACCATACACACCGAGCGCGCCAAGCTCAGAATTGCGGGATGGCTCGGGAGCGCAGACGGCGCAAAGCGACCGGGGCGGCGAAGAAGAGCCGAGCGCACGCACCGGTGGCCACGCGCATCGGCTTGGCGTAGTGCATGGCGAGGTGCCACATGAGGTGCTTGAACGAGGGGAAGCGCGCGCGCGGCTTGACCTTGAGCAGCTCCTCCATCTCCCACCACGCAAACTGCAGGCGCACGCAACGACAGCGGCGACACTTGGTGTCTCTTGTTGGCAGCGCTGGCCACTTTGCCAGCTGACGAGACGCGGGCCGCGACAAGCGACGGGGCACAGCTGAGCGCGGCAAAAACGAAAGCCATGCGAGGCCTGCCCACCTGCAGCCGGAGGTTGTGCAGGTGCAGGAACTGGTAGCCCAGCAGCAGAGAGTCGTGCAGCGCGGCCAGCGCGTAGGGCCAGCCGCCCGGGATGAGCACCGACTGGCCCGCCTCCACCTGCGCCGCACCGGAGGCACGCGCGACGCCCATGTGTGGCAGCGCCGCTGGCAGGGACGCCTGATGAGGCGAGCAGGCCGCACGCTGCAGCAGTCGCTGCAGGGGACACCAAGGGAGGCCAGGGGAGGCCGCAGACCAGGGGAGGCCGCACGCTGCAGCAGTCGCTGCAGCAGTCGCTGCCTCCTGGCAGTGCAGTGCAGCCCGCCTCACCTGCAGCCTGACCACGTCCTGGCAGGCGTCGGCCAGCAGCAGCCCCGCCCCCCGCGGGCCCTTTTGGTGCCACGTGGCAAAGGCGGCCAGGTTGTGCGCCGAGGGAGGGATCAGCAGCACTAGCTGCGGCGCACCACAACACAACACACAGCAAAAGGTGAGCGGCCTTTCTCGGTGGAGGCCGACGGCACCGCCAACAGCAAACTGTGATGAACCGTGACGCACCACGCGGCCGGCCGCCACGTGCAGCCAGGAGGTGGCCCCTGTGGCGTTGGCTCCAAAGTCCAGCACCGACCCGGCGGGGTGGCAGGCCAAGAAGTGCCGGTAGGGGAACTGAAGCGCCACCTGCAATTTGGTCACGCGTCATCACCGCCACCGCACGCACGTCACCTCCTCGCCAGCTCGGGTGCTGAGGATAGCGTGCTGAGCACGGCCTTTGCCAGCGCTCACCCCGTGCTGGTTGAGCACGCGCAGGAGGTCCGCGTGGGCGAGCGCCGCAGGGGGCGCCACGCGCGTGGCGAGCGGTGTGTCGGCGATGCAGAGGCACGCCAGGCTGATGAGCCGCTTCTTGTTGGCCTGAGGGTGCATGCGCGCACGCAAGCGGGCAAGCAAACAGGGCGGCCACACGTCAGTACCGTGTGCGCTCACTGAGCCATCCCGCCAGCGCTGCTCAGTGGGCGACGCAGCGCTCACGTCTCGGATGCCCTTGCGCGGCGCCGACCGCTCGGCAAACTGGTCCACGGCCCTGCACGTGGCGACAGCAAAGGAGCAGCACCGACGTGAGTCACAGGGGCTGGGCGGCTGCGCACCAAGGCCCCTGGCCGTCCCTTGGCGTCCCTAGGAAGCGCGCGCTTCGCTCCCTGCTGCCTCACCCTTGGTGCACAAAGGCCGAGTCGGCCTCGTCCTCCTCGTCGTCCAGCACGGCGTTCTGCTTGTTGGAGGCCGTGGCGCCGCCCGCAGACATGTGCGCCGCCACGTCGCTCTGCGCACGCCCGGCGCCCGCCAGCGCGTGCGACTGGCGCGCGCCCTGCTGCGTCGAGTCGCCCACCACAGCCGTCAGCGGCGCCGCGCCCGCGCCGCCGCCCGGCACGCCCGGCTCGCCCGCAAACGGCTGGATCTGCACACAGACCACGGCGCCACGCATGGAGAGTCGATTCCGCTGGCTGCTTGCTCTGGTGCATCGCGAGGCCACCAGCGTGAGCGCGCCCGCGACGGTACACCGTCCCCCGCACACCTGCTTGTCGCGCCAGTACAGGCACCACTGCCTGACAGTCCAGCGGGGCCCGGGCGCCTGCCGGCTCACATCCACCGTCAGCACCTCCCTGTCCTCCACCCGCCAGCGCCAGCCGCCGGCCGCCTGGCCGGCGCCGCTCGCCTCCAGCAGCGCGGGCAGACGGCTGAGGTCAAAGGACGCACCCGGGTGCGAGCCGTGGTGGTGGTGGTGGTGGTGGTGGTGATGGTGGTGGTGGTGCGAGGGCGGCGGCGTGAGCAGCAGGGAGTGCACGCCCGAGGCGGTGGGGGGCGGCGGGGTGGGGGCGGCGGGCGGCGGCGGCTGCAGCACGTCGCTGAGCTGCTGCTGGTATGTGTTGTCGGACAGCACCAGCGTGGGCGCCTGCAGGCCCGTGGCGTTCACCCACTGCGTGGTGAGCTGCGACGGCGAGAGCACCTGCGGCCGTTGTCGAGCGGGTGCGGGGGTGGGGGCACAGCACGCGAGTTGCGGCACTGCAGGGGTCGGCCCGAGCGCCGATGCTGCGGTGCCCATGCATAGACAGGCTTGCAGGGCGTGCCAACGCTTGCTGCTGGGCGCCTCCCGCCGGCACGCAAGTTGTGGCCGGCCGCGACATCCGGGCGACAGCCGCGATTGGAGCCCGGCCTCCACCAGCGGCGCGCACCAGGTGGCGGCTTGTGCCATCGTCGCGCGCGTCTTGGTGGTGGTACGCGACGAGCCGGTTGTACACCACGCGGAGGTCCCTCTCGGGCTCTGCAGTGGTGAGCGCAGTGGTGAGCGCAGAGTGGGTCGGCAAACAGGCGTGCCCTCGGGCGCAGCGCCCCGCTGCGGCACACGCACCTGCTGCTGCGTCGATGTGCTTGCTCGCCATCAGCTAACAAGATCTTGTGGAGCCCGCTGCTCGCCTCTGTGCGCTGTTCCCCTCGCAGTGCTGTGCCCGAAGGTCGCCCTGGCCATCCCGTCGCGCGCGTTGTGCAGGTATCGCTGCGGGGAAGGAAAGGACGCCGCGCTGGTGCTACAGACGCTCCACACCGTCGCCGCGCCTGGCTTCTCCTGCCCGCCCGTGTGAGCCCGCACCATGCAGCCCGCAAGCAGGACCAGCGCGTGCAGCTGCTTGTTTCTTTATGGCGTTCAAGCAGCGCAGCTTCAGGCCCCGCAGCAAGCTATCGTTCGGGGGCGAGGAGGACGAGCCACCCAAGGTGCTGCAGGCCGCGGGAGGCGCGGCGCCCGGCAAGCAGAGCACAGCTGCCAAGCCACCCAGCGCCCAGCCAGCTGCCATCATCCCCAAGCGCGACAGCAAAGCCTCGCTGCTGAGCTTTGGGGAGGATGGCGAGGACGGCGACGACGCGGGCCCGCTGCTCGGCGCGCACAAGAAGAAGGACCGGCCCAAGTCACGGATCGGCAGAGCACAGGGCCTGCCTGAGCTCCCTGCCACAGCCCAACACACCACGCAACTCTCCGCGGCAGGTGCGGCCCCGAAGCGCGCCCATGCAGCCCGCCGCTGCCGCTGCAAGCAGCACAGCAGCACTCGAGCATCGCATCCAGAGAGCAGCGCGGCGCCTACATGGACGCTCCTGCGACCGTGGCAGTCCTGGAGCGCCGCGCACGCCTGCTTGCATGCACAGGCGAGTATACGACCGAGCGTCTCAAGGAGCTCCAACGCAACGCCCTCACCTTTAGCGCGGCCAAGCTGACAGACGGCAGCGGCGGCGCTGCCGGCGGGAGAGCTACGCCGCCCCGGCCTGGTGGGGGCGGCGGCGGCGGCGGCGGCGTGCACCACAGCAGCAGCGAGCCCCTCATCAAGCTGTCGGGATCGTTCAAGCCCACGGCCGGCACACAGCCCAAGGACGACCGCTTCACCATCAACCCAGCTGCGCTGGTGCGCCATGGGTCACGCCACGATGCGGGCGCTCACTTTCAGCACATGCCTCAAGCGGAGCCCCCGGTGCCCCTGGTGCGTTGCAGGTGCGGCCGGCGTCAGCGGCGGCAAAGGCGCCGGCGGAGCGGCGGGAGCGCAGCGCCACGCCCACGCCTCCGCCGGGGGCGTCGGACGCGGCCAAGGGCGCCGGGGCGGCCAGGCAGGCGGCGCAACAGGTGGTTGCGCCAGAGGAGGAGGAGGAGCTGGAGGACGACACCATCATCCCTGACGAGGACACCATCCGGTGCGCTTAAAATCCGCTCCGAGGCGGACCACACTCTTGGCGTGCTGGAGCAGAGCTGCGATGTCGCGTCGCAACGCGGCGAGAATCCCACGGCCTGCTGCGCATGCTGCATGGCACATGAACTGACGCCAGGCGAGCCAAGGCCAAGCGTGAGCGGCTGCGCCACGCGCACCTGGCGCCCGACTACGTGCCGCTGGGCGGCGCCACCAAGCTGCTGCAGGCCACCAAGATCGGGGGTGCCGCCAGCACAGCCGCAGGTGAGGCGCAGAGAGGCTGGCAGGCAGGCTCGGCGCCGCGCAGCGTCTCCACCACCCGCCTCAGGGCCACTGGTGGCAGCGCCACCTCCTGGTGAACAAGGGAATTCGCGCTCAAATTTGCGCGAGGGCCTCAGGCGGCGTGCCGCGTGGGGCCCACCATGCGGCGCAACGCCTGGGTCGTGTGTGGGGGTGTGCGCGTGGCGTGCGCAGAGCCGCTTCAGGGCGCCGAGGTGGAGCCGGGCGGCAGCGACAGCGAGGCGGAGCTGGAGGAGCACATGCGCATCAAGTTCACCGTGGCGGGCACGGGCGCCGACGGCGGCAGGTGCGTTGCTGGCTGCCCCGCACGCGGCACATACCACCTCCCTCTTCGCACTGGCGCCGCCATGTTCCCTCGCACCGCAAGCAGTTTCGTCGTGCGCAAAGGGACAGCGGTGCACGCGGCGGGCCTGGAGGGCGCACGGCACGGCCACTTTTTGCACAATGTTGCTGCCTGTGGTGCTGGTGGGGGTGCTGGTTGGTGGCAGGCGGCGTCCCGAGGACCTCAAGGGCTACACGCGAACCTTGGAGGGCCCTGCCGGGGCGAGAGGGCCCATGGGGCCCGGCGGGGACGACGACGAGGAGGAGGAGCCGGACTTTGCAGAGGAGCAGCTGCGCAAGGCGGTGCGGCGCAACCAGGCGGCCATGCCAGGCGCGGCGGGCGAGGGGGCGGCAGGGCCGGGGGCGGCGGCGTCGGCGGCATCGGCGTCGCACCACCACGCCATGGGTGGGGCGCTGGGCAGGAGCCGCATGGAGGCGATCCAGGGCGCGGGCCAGGCGGCGATTGCGGCGCTGCGGGAGGGCGTGGCGCGGCTGCAGGCCAGCCACAACGCCGTCAAGGTGCGGCGTGGGCAGGGCGTTGTGGGGCGCACCTTTCCGGGCGCCGGCGCCGCCGGCGCCGCTGAGGAAGCGGGCAGGGCGGAACGGAGGAGGCGAAGGGCGCTGGCGGCTGACTGACGTGGGTGGCTTTGCCCCCTGGCGTTTCTGCGGCGTGGCGCGTGTGCGGCGTTATGTGGTGTTCAGGCCAACCTGAGCAAGACGTCCACGCACCTGGCAAACAGCCTGTCCAACATTGAGCGGTTGGAAAAGGAGAGCAAGGACGCCTCGGAAAAGTACATCTACGTGCAGGAGGTGAGAGGACAGCAGCACATCCCTGGCGATGCAGATGTGGCCTCTGCCGGTTGGGGGCTTTCCTGCTGGGCACGCCTGCCCCCTAGCGCCTTGCGTCGGGCCAGGCGCAACGTGACGCATGGCGTGCGGCGCGTGCGCTTCCAGCGCTCAGCAATCGGCGCGGCTCGTGTGCGCGGGCCTGCGTTGCGTCGCAGGTGCGCACCTACATGGCGGACCTGATTGACTGCCTGCACGAAAAGAGCGTGCTGGTGGAGGAGCTCGAGGCGAGCCTCATGGAGTTAAGGGAGGACCGGGCGGCGGCGGGCGCCGGCGCCACACAGGTGCGTGAGCGGGTGGGCGCGTGTGGGGTGGACACGAGTGCAATGTCACCGGTGGGCAGAGGCGTCGCGAGTGAGCGGGCCAGTGCGATCATGTGGGTCGACAGCGCTGCGTTTCACGTGTTGC
>VFQP010005207.1_pt1 | contig 11526 bp, 8 predicted proteins | sample 3512351 | NCBI WGS metagenome assembly VFQP01 (sample SAMN10412372, study PRJNA504923) | tailings metagenome | isolation source: Relicate 1 Philex TSF1 revegetated site | place: Philippines: Tuba, Benguet | collected 2017-08-29
TGCGCGCTCTCTTTCATCAGACGCAAACACGTCAGTACACGTTCCATTCGAACCTCGCGATTGCTGTGAGCGGTTGCATCACTCGTTACAGCCGGTACTTCCGCTGATCGACTCACATCCAATAACAGATCCACATACGAACTCATAAGCTCAGCCGCTTCGACCTGTACAGCCGCCGGTAACACACGCCATCCACTGTCGAATGCTTCGTCCAAAACCACAACGAACGCTGCGGCTTTCGGAAACAGCTGAAGTGTTGTGATCCGAACAAATCGCGTGTACGTATCATACAGCCCGTCCACGAACTGCAACGGATCGGTTCGCTGCGTGGTAGCGGCTCCGGTCGTACCGACCGGTGTTTGTGTGCAGGTTAATAGCGATTGAGAGATCGCTTCGGTTGTGACTTCGGACCACAATTTCGAGATGTCGCGACGCAGCGCTGCATCCGACGCACACAGCGATGTGATGAGCAGACGGGATGTGAGCAGCGTGCGATCACGCGCGATACGTGCTTGCTTGGCCGCTGCGATAGCACTCGGATCAATCAAAGCAGTGGACGCGGCGGAATTGAGAGCTGAGAGAGTGGCGTACTCCGTCAGTACGCGGCGGAAACTCACACGGAACAGACCGGCCTTTCTCTGATACAGCGAAAACATCTCTTTCCGAATCGCACGCACAGTGCGCGCCACAACGGACGGGGGCAAATCCAGGCCGTTTGGTCCCACTACACAAAACACGACAGAACAGTGAGTGATGAGTGATGAGTGCGGGACAGTCAGAGCTACACAGCACGCGACGAGCGATCAATACACAATCCAATACGTACAAATGATTTCTTCCCGCTCTAAAGCGGCGTTGATTTGCGCTGACGTATACGCCAATACGTCGGTCTCTGTCGATCCCAGCGGTTGCGATTTGGCGGTTGGTGCGGACGACGCACGCACCAGCTGTGACGGTGCAGCGGATGCGATGGCCATTGCTTGCAGCTCCCACAGTGTTGATTGCACTGAGTGATAGAGAGTGCTGCATTGCATCAGAACCGGCAAAACGAATCGACTTAAAACGAACGCGCCGTATCGGCGTCGCGTGTACGTCGCCGGTCGACCACGAGCCAGAATTGTATCCACGAATTCGCGACCGAGCGCTAACACCGCGCGTCGCGCTTCCAGCTCTGACTCATACGCTGAGGACGATTTAGCGTCCGATTTACCGTCCTTCGAAGCAGCGCCGGGAGCGCCAGTTCGGACTGAGTCGATCCACTGCACCATATATCGAACGGCGCACTCCAATAAATACGCGCAGATCCAACTCATCTGCTGGTACGGCTCGCCCAGAGCTGCTGCGAAATTAAGAGGTACGAACGGCTCTTCAGTCTCTGCAGATGCAGCGGGCGCGGCAGACGTGGCGGACTGACTCGCCGCTGACAGATCGGACGACTTTCCAAATCCACCGAAACCTGCGCTGGCCGTGGACGAACTGGCACCGAAACCACCCGCTGCTGCCGGCGGCGGGCGAATCGGTTTAAGAGCAGTACACATCGAACACGACGAAGCGGAGGGCGGATTCAAAAACGTGCACTGCGAACAATTCCACTCCTGATTCGGTCCCCACACGCCACTCGACGCTGAAGCTGCGGTGCTCACAGACTGAGTTGTGGACGCGGAGGGGTTGGAACGAGTGGTGGCGCTGCGGCCGGTAAACGATAAATACAGCGCGAACGGATCGCGCGGTAAAATGGCGGTTGTCGTGCCCGGACGAGCCCCATCCGCTTTGATTTGCACTCCGATCGCGTCTCCTTTTGGTTGCGAGTTGAAAGCAAAAGATCCGGCCGCCGCTGCTCCACCACTCACTCCAAACGTTACGCCCTCACCGCCACTGCTACTGCCTGATCCATTGAACAAAAAGCTCGGGCCGCTCGCGACAGTGGGTGGCCCGAATGTAGCGGCCGCGCGCGATTGCGTACCGAATAAACCAAAGCTACCCGGGGCGGGGGCGGACGTGGACTGACCAAACAGATTGCCACCACCAAATCCTGTGGTGGGAGCTGTACCAAATCCACCAAATCCGGTGGTGTGTACACCACCGAAACCACCGCCACCACCAAATATGCCGCCGCCACCACCACCACCACCAGCGCCAAACCCAGTGCCAGCACCGGCAGCGCCGCTCACTCCACTGGTACCAAAAGCAAAACCACCGAAACCAGTGCTCACACTCGCACCACCGAAATTGAATCCACCCCCACCCGGGCGGTTACCAAACGTACCGCCACCACCAAACGTTGAATGCGCGTTACCAAAACCAGTCGTACCGGTACCAAACCCAGCGCTTGTGCCGCTCATACCACCCATACCAAACCCGGAAGCTCCGAAACCCCCACCACCACCAAAGCCGGAAGCTGCGGTAGCCGGAGCGGTTGATCCTGATCCGAAGCTGAATGCCGCGCCCGGCGCAGCGGTAGGACCATCCGTGTTTGTCACATTAAAACACGACTGACACAAAACTGCAGTGTACAACACACAACCAACCAACAAACAACAAACGATCAGAGGATAATCCACGAAACACCACCCCCACACTAATACATACAGTATGAGCATCCGGCCAAGCACGTATACCCGGCCTCAGCGTTAGCGGGTGATAATCGCTGGCACCGAGCGCACACCCAACGGTCAGCCGAATTCAAAAACAGAGCATGTGGATGCGCCGACGACCAGTGTTGTGCACCACCGCTTGCACTTGCGATTCCGCCAGTGCCAAAACTAAACCCAGAGCCACCGCCGCCGGTCGCGCTGCTACTACCAAATGAAAATCCTCCGTCACTCGATTTAGATTTTGCTTTGTCTTTTGATGCTGTTTTGATGAGAGCCGGTACGCTGTCTCTCGCTTCTTCATTTGGTGATTGTTTTTTATCTGTTGCCGAAGCAGCAGCGGCAGAAGCGGAGGCGGCGGGGGTGGAGGAAGCCGATCGTGTGACCTTTCGCGGGATGGTGACAACCCGTTTCTTTGGAGCACACATCAGTAGCACCGAACGAATAAAGTGCTCGCGTTTCATCACAAAATCGATACTGTCTCGTGTGTTGCCCGCAGCACGTTCCACGCTCACCCACGCATCAATCAGAGATTGCAATCGAGTTAACTGCATAGCGATTTGACGATACGCAGAGTGATTGGGTCGCCGCCGGCGCTGATCGGGTGTAATCGTATCGATATGATGACCCAATAACAGGTACCACGCGCCTTCCAATGCACCATCAGTAAAGTCTGGCACACTTTCACAACTGCTTTGGGTCGACTCACCCGTTACAGACACTGAAGCAGGGGCTGAGCCACCGCCAAACGACGCCGACGACTGTTGCGTCGGCTGCCCCGGCCTCAACTGATTTCCACTCGCACCAAATCCGAAGGTCGGACCAGTCAGGGTCGGACCGGTGGCACCGGCCGGGGCAGTCGACCCGAATCCAAACGATTTGGTTGCCGGTTGCGGTTGCGACGCGCTTTGTTTCGTGTTGGTCGAATTCTTTGATTTCTCCTTTTCCCATTCTTTAGCGGCGGACGAATCGAGCGCCGTCCACGGCAGAACCGCAACCGATGCAGTTTCGGGTGCGGTCGAATTCGATCGCAGGTGACTCATCAAATTCTGAAGAGCGATTAACGATTCCGATACGCGCTGTGTGACTTCCGGTTCGAGTGGCGGTACGGCGGATGCTCCGAACTCGACCGAATCGTCCTCCGCCTCATCCGCTGCCGTTCCCGTTCCCGCTCCAGCCCCGTCCTTTGTACTTGTACTGATAGCGGTGGTTGAGGCGGTGGCGGAAGCCGAAGCGGCAGCGAACGATTTTTTGTCCTCAGCGGCAGAGGTTGGATCGGACGACATTTCTGAGTCGCCACTAAACATCGAAACAGATTTTGATCCGTCCTTTTTACCGTCCTTTAAATCCTTTGAGTCTTTCGAGTCATTTCGTGCGAGTTTTTCGTCTGCTGAAGCAGCTGAAGCAGCTGCAACCGCTGCGATGGCGGCCGCATCCGCTGAGATCTGTTCGATACCGTCTGATAAATTGGCAGATAATTTCAAAAACACATGAGCGGCTGACGCTCTGTCCTGCGATGCGACATTAAACACGATATCAATCAGTTTGTTCTGATCAGCTGAACCGGATTTTGCCTCTAACATAAACGTCAAAAGCCAATTGAGAGCTCCCGGCACTTCGCGCACAGCTGCGATGACGCTCGCAGCATTTGCAGGTGGTGGAGTGTTGCTCGTGCGTGATGGTATGAAGGTCGAAAGCGCCGTTAATAGCGGCGTGATCGCATTTACTGTGCCAGAATTAAACTCCGATTCAACACTCGTTTGTACTGCAATATCGATTGGTGTTTCGATTATCATTTTCAGAATCGATTTAACCATCGCCGATTCGGGTGTGGCGAGCACGACCGGATTAGAACCGTCTGAACCGGATCGCATTAACATCGGATTATCACTACCACTACCGGCGATGAGCATCGGATTAGTGCGGGCGGGTTTTGCGGCTGCTGCAACCGCGGTTTGAAGTGACGACTGCAGATTCGGATACGGAACTGCCAGTTTTCGAACGTCAGATTCCGCCATCCAAAGCTGAATGCGTTTACCACCGCGTGTGACCGGAATCGGAGCAGCACCAAAACCACCGGAAGCGGTGGCGGTTTGAAGCGGAGTAATCCAACTCACAAGACACATAACAGTCGATACCGCATCAGCGCTTGGTACACCGCTTCGATCACTACCACCGGCATTCGCGGTTGGGGTCAAACCAATCGACTCAGATGTACCGGAGTCGTTCGAAGCTGATTTCTTTGCATCCGACGGAACAGGAAACGAAACGGCACGCAAAACAGTGGCGGTCGACAAATCGATGCCGGTCAGTCCGCTCGCGTTCGTTTTTACCGCTTGAGCTGCCGAAGTGGCAGCGGCAGAAGTTTTCGACTCCGAGAATTTATTCATCGAAATATCACGACAAACGGTAAACATGCGGTAAATCACTGAGTGCGATTCAGATGAACTGAATTCTGCACACCACACAACGCGTCGTCAATACGAATGGTCGAAAGTCGTCAAACGACGGGGGAGGGTGAGGGACGAGCGCGTCGTACCAAGCGTGTATGAGTCTGCTCCGATTGCAGCGGCGGGGAGCGAAATACGACAGCGCTTCATTTTAATCGGATTGAGACGAGACGAATCACCGACCCAAATCTCTTCGCCTTTAAATTGTGCGATCGGCGCGACCAACGCACCTGCCGGTACCGGAGGAAGCGGTAGAGCGGCAGAGGTCGAACCGGCAGAAGTGGTCGACGCAGTGGTCGAACCGGTTAAACCGACGTATTTAGAATCCCGGCCCGTGCTCGTTTGTCGACTCACTGGCAGCGCCGTAAGCGTCGAGCTCCCAGCGCCAATCATTCGGCCGTCCGTACCGTTCAGGATACGGTTTCTGTGGAGGTGGATTTAACAAATCCACAAACAAACAGCACAAACAAACAACAGATTGATTGAGCATTCGAATGGTGTGTGTTGGTGTGGTGGTGGTGGTGGCGGTGGTGTGGTGGTGTGTTATCATACTGTATGAGGTTGTGGGTCTGCTCTCCCGGCATAAGACCTAATCTCTGTCGGTATGCGGGTATGATAGACATCATATGCATGTAATCTGCCTCACTGTTAAGAACAGTGGGCGGTTGGAACAGGCTGGTACTGCGCTGATGTCCGTTGTTTCGCCACTGCTGTGTTTCACGTTCCATTTCGGCCAATACGCGCAGGCCGTCACCGTCCACCTGACCTGTATTCGGATTCACCAGCACCCAATATCGGTTGTCGCGCCACTCCAAACGGGCGTTAGCACCAACCGACGGAGTTTGTGCCATACTGATATTACCGAACGTGTGGTGATAATCGATGATATGCGGTCGACCAAACATCAGACCACCCGCTGGTGCGGCACCGCCACCGGCACCAAAACCAAAAGTTGGACCGGCCGCACCAGCGCCATACCCGCCAGCGCCAAAACCACCAGCGCCAAAACCCCCCGTCGCACCCGTCGCACCCGCCGGAGCGGTTTGACCGAAACCAGAAGTCGGTCGGCTGCTGCCAAATGAGAATCCACCCGAGCCAGTTTGCTTCGAATCTCGGTCTGACGCTACAGACAGCGACGAGTGACCACGTGACAAGTGACAAGCGACAAGTGACAAGTGAGATGAAACAAGTGAGGAGTGAAGCAGTGCGTACAGAGCAGAGTAGAGAGTCGTTCACAAACCCGATGCACATACCTTCTTTTACACCCGACGGAGCAGGAAAGTGCACGAAATGGCAGTTTTCGGAGTGAACCGGTCCGGCGGAGCGGTTTCGGAGATAGATTTTGACAGATGCAGGCGGCAGCGAAGGGTCTACCGCGGGAGAGTAAATATCAAAATGGAAGATCGTTCGACCCAACGAGTGCGAGCCCGGCGGTTGGGTGATGGTAATGGACGGATGAACCTTTGATTTCAGTCGATGTGTCATTCGCCACCCGTTTCTGTGCAAAACAAAAAAGAGCACAAACAGAAAGCAATCGCGTCAGACCGAGACTCAGTGATCGACAGTGATTGACAGTGATTGACGGTCAGAGCACAGGAATTAAGTACGTACGAACTGCCGGTGTCGAGTACGTCGTGCGCTCCTTTGGTCGTTGGATCACCGATCGCACAACCGAAATCGGTCAATTCACACACCCGCTCTGCATCTGCCGAGAAATTTCGGTGATCGCGAACGGCCGCAGCACGTTCCGTCGCGCTCGATTCGGAAAACTTCGAGGCAGAAGCAGTATCAGCGGAGCTGGCGGGTGCGGTCGAGCCGTCTGCTCCAGCGGCAGCTGCAGCGTCGCCGCTATCCACATCCGGTTCGTCTGCCGGAGCGGTATCCCATTCATCGCCGTATGTGGATTGTAATTCCGGTGGGAGCTGCGTTTCGGTCGAGCCTTTCGGTGGAGCCGGCACGGGGGGTGTGTCCGTATCAGCATCCAATTCCGGCTCTTCGCGTTCGAGAGGTACGGGTGGCGGAGGAGGCGGTGCGGGCACGACGGGCGCAGCGGATGCGGCTGCACCGGTATCAACAGCTGGGTTGGGTGCATCAAATGAAAAGCCGCCGCTCGGTGCATCGGTCGCTACAGGCGCGGACGATCCAAACATGACGGTACCAAACGACGGAGCCGGATCGGTCGGAGCTCCAAAGGAAAACCCCCCAGCACCAAACACTTCGGTGGAAGGTTTTGTGGCGGATAATTTTGCGGAGGTCGGTTTTACTTCCGGCTTAGCACGTGCGGTTTGAGGCGAGCCCGGGGCTGGGGCCGGGGTCGGAGCAGCGAATGGATCAGCAGCGTTGGATGATGAACCGAAGCTCGAACCGAACACCGGAGCTGCTGAACTGCCAAAATCGAAGCCCGAATCCGCGGGTGCCGCGAACGACAGCACCAGCGCGGAACTAACAGCGGAGGCGATGCTCTCAGCGACCGCGACACCGGCTGTGGGTGCCGCAGTGCTGGGGGCTGGGGCTGGGGCTGGGGCTGCGGAGTCGGTACTTCCAAATGAAAAGCCGCCGAATGAAATGCCGTCACCACCACTCAGAGCAGCGGCATCGCCGGTCGATGCAGCCGACGGGTTCGGCTCCTCACACGCTCCACATCGCAGGACATCCGGTTTGTTGGGAGTCGAACACGTCTGAACAGGAAACAAATCGCAAAAGTGAGACACTGCACTGCACTGCACCGCACTGCACACTGGAGGTGAGATGAACACACCGGACACTCCCACATCGCTGAAGCAGCAGATGCGAGCGCCGCAAACGATTTGATCGGAGCAGCCGCGACAGCCGGAGCCGGAGCCGGAGCGGGAGCACCCGCAGCAGATGATTCTGAGGCGGAGGCGGAGGCTGCGGGTGCAGAGGTTGTGGGTTCGTCCTTTTTCTCTGCGTCGATTTTCTTTGAATCAGCGGAATCAGACGTGGCGGCATCCGCTTTTGGCGCAGTGGCGGGTGAGGCACGGTTTGAGGTCGGGCGACTCAGTTTGGGCTGAGCCGGTGCTTGCGCGGGCGACGTCGGGGCCGGCGCCGGTGCAGGTGTGGTGACCGCTGCGGCGGCGTTTGCATCTGAACAACACACACGATACGGGGTGAGATCATGTGATCAGTTCATCCCATTTCATCCCATCCCAATCCTCTCCATCCCTCATACCTGGTGATGCAGCCGATGCGTTGGACGGAGCTTGATTTGACGCTTGATTTGACGCTGCGTTCGCAACCGCTGGTCCACCGGGCGGTGTAGCAGCACCAGAGACAGTCGCGGGGATGGCGGTAGTGCCGGTAGTATCGGTACCGGCGGTGGTTGTGGTGGTGGTGGTGGTGGTTTGGACAGTCGTTTCCGGTGCAGTCGCGGACGGCGGCGCTTCACCAAACGAGAAATTCGGAAACGGCTGAGCTGTAAAATCCAGCCCGCCGGCACCGGCGCCGGCTCCGGTCGAACCGGTCGAACCGGTCGAAAACGAAAAGCCTGAATTCGAATCAGTCGCTGAATCGGTTGCAGATGCGGTAGCGGTAGCGGTAGCGGCAGCGGCAGCAGAACCGGTCGCTGCATCTGCTCCGAATGAACCGAATGAACCGAATCCGCCGGTTCCGGCCTCGCCGCCAGCAGCAAATGAAAAATTGAAACCACCCGCAGCCGGAGCCGGATCAGTCCCCGCCGCACCCGTACTCGTAGCAGAAGCGGTTGCAGTCGTTACCGCCGCGTCAGTTGCAGGCGGTAGACTGAACGAAAAGCCGCCGCCCGCCGTCGATTCGCTGCCGCCGAATCCGAACGCTGCATTCAAATGCAACAAACAATACAGTCAGTTAGCACTCAACACTCAAACACCCCCGCAACCGCAAGCTGTCGCCTATCAAGCGAGTACGTACGATTCGTATTATCACCCGAAACAGTGAATGAAAAATCTGACCGGCCAAAAAAGAAAAGGTCACACGATCCCATATCACAATATCAGACCCGGCAGTCATGACCGCAGTGCAGGCGTGCAGCATACCAGAATTGCCAGACATCCTTTTACGTTTCGCCCTCTTTTGTTAGAGAGGTTTGGACGGTGGCAACCTAGGATCAGAGAGCGCACACAACACGGCAGTCAACGACCTGGAAATGCCGCCACCGAAAACCCTCGATGCAATCGTCATTCGCCATAGCCAAAAAGATTTGCCCAGTGCTGGTGATATTGCTTTTTTTCTCCAGACTTCGACGTCATCACTGCCGAAGAGTGACATTTGGAGGTTTAACAACTGCGTGGCTGGCATGAAATGAAGTGTGGACATGCGATACCGACACGGCGACTCGAGTGTGCTGAGCCATCCATTTTTAGTGTGTGTTGCTCTCTCATAGTGAATACCACCACACCTCCAGCGGATGTCGACCGAACGTGTTCTGTTTTCACCCTCGACCGAGATTGAACTGCACAGCAGTTAGTTTTAGCGTGCGAGAGAGTTCTGCCTGCGGCTGAGCGCCGGTCTTCGTTGTCGTGTGTGGTGTGAGTACTAATACGTTAATCACACGGCGTGCTGTATTGATATGTGGTGGTGGTGGTGTGCGATGCAGTTCGTTCGTTTCGTTTAGTCCAGTCACTCAGTCATCGGTTGAGGTCGTGCGATGACGAGTGTTGTAACGAATAAAGGAGCGGCCACCGACTCTCAGGCGTCACGGCGTATACCGTCGACGTCAAAGGCAGTGGGTGCAGTCCCTCCGATTGATATAAGTGGAATACAAAATTTATTGCATGGAGTGGTGTTGGATCACGACGACGCGACCGCCGCTCTTAACAAACTCGTACAGAGAGCATTACGAGCACTGCCGTTTGTGAAATTGGAACATTTAAAAGATGTGTTGGAGCGATTCGAATTATGTGTACAGCTCTTGGAACAGCACGTGCCGGAATCAGAAATTGAAAAACGGTTGGTTTGTACACACCACACGACCACACCACACCGCACTGCTTTCAGTCCCTCTCACCTCCGGATTGTGTGTTTGTGTGGGTTGTGTGGTGGTGACAGTTTGACGCCCGGTTCGAAAGTGTCGCGTCTGAAATATGATACACTGAAAAATGCTGCGATGAGGGATGACGGCGTGAATCCAACCCTCACGTCCGTCACACGAGTGGTAATACCCGACCACCGACTGCCCAACAGCGGATTAGGAGGACTGATTGGAACGGGTGAACTGATTGGTACACCACCCTCTAACGCTGGTGTACACAACAACGGACATAAATCCAATTCCACTCTCTTCCAAGCGAGAGCTGCGGCGGCTGCAAACTCGTTGGCGACTGCAGCGCTTATCGGTTCGTCGCGACCGCCCGCTCCCGGATCGTCACCGCTTACGCCTCTCGCAACCAATAATTTAGTCCTCGCCGCTGGTGGTAAGCTGTCGGATGACGGATCGTTTATCAGTCCGCGTGAGGCACCGGCTCCGACGTTTGTACCGACGCCGCTTCCAATCACTCCGGTTCCGTCCAATCAGATCACAAAAGATTATGACTCACCGTCCATGGCTCGACGCACATTGGCTGGTGTGAAATTGGGAGGCGGCACCGGACCAGGCGGTAACGGCACTCCACCCACCACGACGGTTGCACCGGGCGTGGTGGCCGCGAATGCGGCTGCAGCGAGTTCGAGAGCGACTGTGGCGCAAATGCGAAAAACATCTTCCAATGAAACAGACGAAAGCGGCGATGACGATAGCACCTCTTCCAGTCGCGTCGAATCAAAGTAATTCGCATGCGCACATCTCACATCACACACGCTTTCACTCACTCTCTGACTCGTTTGTGTATACTGCAATACTGCAATCTACAGAGAGCACGCACCGGCACCGGCACCGGCTTTTGGCGCGACGCGTTTGGGTCTCGGATTGCACTCAGCCGCTGGCGGCGCACTCAAACCGCACAACAAACTTTTGGACAAAGTCAGACCCGGGGTAGGGATATGCATCTGTTGTGATGTCCGGTGACGGTTGTGTGCTGGTGACTTTGCATGATGCGATGTGACTGACTGTGATGTGTGATGTGACGACGCACATGCAGGGTCGACCGCAGCAGTCAGAGAATAAGGCGAGTCCCGCCCCCGCTCCCGCCGCCGGTGAGAGTCCAAATCTGTCGGGCCGGCGAATTGGAAAGGGTGGAGCAGCCGCGGGCGGTCACGGCCGTTCTGTCTCTGCGACACAATCGATTTTGTTGACTGCTGCAGTGGCGGGTACCAAACGCGCTGCCGGTAGCGCCACGACCAGTACAAGTCCGGCCGCACCAACCGAGGACGAGAAATCAGTGGATGCGGATATGCCGGCTCTGACGGATGTGATCGAACCGACCTCACTCAATAGCGCTGTGCCGCTCACTCGCACCACCCCCGCATCGGCGTCGCTGAGTGCACCCGCTCCGACTCCGATCCAAACTCCGGCGCATCTCAACTCAGAAGCAGCGACGGAAAACACACGCTCT
>VFQP010005208.1_pt1 | contig 11524 bp, 8 predicted proteins | sample 3512351 | NCBI WGS metagenome assembly VFQP01 (sample SAMN10412372, study PRJNA504923) | tailings metagenome | isolation source: Relicate 1 Philex TSF1 revegetated site | place: Philippines: Tuba, Benguet | collected 2017-08-29
GAGCAATATGTTGAATATGTGTTCGTAGTTTTTCCATGTAATATAAATTCACCTTATACAAAGATAGAGTATCGTCAAATTTTCGTCGTAAATGGGAATGTATTATTTTAGGTTATCTTGTGACAAATAGAAGTATATCGAAGCTGCTTAAATAGTTTTTTAAAACTGTTTAATCGGAAACAAGCCTTGAAGTTAGGATTAATGACGAGTGTATATCACACTGATATAGACCTATATTCTACAGGCGAAATACCGACTTTTTGTTTAAATAATCGTGTAAAATGCGGTGGATGTATAAAACCCAACTCGTAGGCTATTTCACTGATTGACTGAGATATATCTAAAATACGCTCTTTTGAAATCTCAATAATTTTGTCTTTGATATATTCTTGTGCTGTTTTTCCAGTTTCTTTCTTGATTAAATCTCCAAAATAATTAGCTGAAAAATGTAGTTGTTCGGCACAATAACTTACCGTGGGTGTTCCGAGTAATTGTGGTTTTTCGGATTGAAAATACTCATAAAGTAAGTGTTCAAATCTGACTAAAATATCCCGATTAAGATTTTCTCTTGTAATAAATTGGCGGTCATAAAAGCGTGTACAATAGTGAAGCAATAGCTCAATAGCACTAATCACAATCATGCGACTATGCTTGTCGATTCGACCTTCTAATTCTTGTCTTATCTTTTGCATATTGTCTACAATCATTTCTTTTTCAAGCAACGAGACGTGTAAAGCCTCATGAGAATGATAATGAAAAAAAGGGTAGCTCGAAATTGTTTTTCCTAAATGTGTACCTCTGATAAAATCAGGATGAAAGGCTATCGCCCATCCTGTTGGCTGAATCTTTTTTTCTTCAACTGACTCAATACCAAAAATTTGTCCTGGCGAAATAAACAATAAGGTATCTCCTTCATAGTCATAATGGGTACGTCCATATTTGAAATCCTCGCAACGAATATCTTTCAAAAAGATGATAAATAACTCCGACAAATAGGGCTTTGACCATACCATACAAGATTGTGATTGGTCTAAAACCGTCATCATCGGATGGTGCGTTATTTGTCCTCTAATGGTATTGAATTGGGTTACACTGGTCAGTTTTTCCATATCTTGATTTTTTATAAGTCCAAGATAATTCTTCTATGAGTTATTTCTAGTGAATCAGGAATTTTGGTAAGAAGTGAGGTAATTTGTATAAGAGTTTCGCTAAAATTTAATCGAATTTTGTATTCATCAAACGACATAAATATGAGAACATTTTTTTTAATACTAGCCCTCGCATTAATGACCCATTTAGCCGTAAATGCACAAACGACGCCCTCTTCAACCATGATGGTTCGTATTGCCGAAATAGAGATTGACTCTACTTATTTGGACGAATATATGGCTATTCTGAAAGAAGAATCATCCATGTCTGTCAAGTTGGAAACGGGTGTAATTTCGATTTTTCCGATGTTTCAAAAAGACCATCCTACCACTTTCCGACTTTTGGAAATATATGCCACTAAAGAAGCATATCAAAGTCACTTGAAAACGCCTCATTTTCTACATTACAAAAAGGCAACTTTGCACATGGTAAAATCTCTTAAATTGGTAGAAATGAGCACGCTTGACCCTAAAAGTATGCCTTTGATTTTTTCGAAAATGCAATAAAATAAAAGGCACAAAGCGGATGATTTCTTTGTGCCTTTTCAAAGCTATTTTTATTCCTAAAGCTCTCTTTTCTTCAAGGCTTTCACGGCATAATCGGCTGCACGAGCAGTTAAAGCCATGTAAGTAATAGAAGGATTGACACAAGAAGACGAAGTCATCGCAGCACCATCGGTCACGAAAACATTTTTTACCGAATGCACTTGGTTGAAAGCATTCAATACCGACGTTTTGGGATCACGACCCATACGAGCAGTTCCCATTTCGTGAATACCCAAGCCTAAATGTACTTCTGGGCGGTTGTAGCCAGTAATATTCTTGAAGCCCGCAGCGTCCATCATTTCCATAGCCGAATTCATAATATCTTTTCGCATCATGATTTCGTTTTCGCCGAAGGCGGCATCAAAAACAATCATTGGTACGCCCCATTTATCTTTACGGGTAGGGTCGAGGTACATACGATTTTCTGGATTGGGTAATACTTCTCCAAAACCACCAAAGCCAATTGTCCATTGTCCTGGTTTGGTTAAATCTTTTTTGAAATCTGCTCCAAAGCCATCAGCATTTACGCCTCTGTTCCAGCCTTCACGGCTTGCTCCGCCCTGATAACCAAAGCCTCTGAGATAAGCTTGTTTATCATTTCCCCAATTTCGGAAACGTGGAATGTACAGAGCATTCGGGCGTTGTCCATAAACATAGTCATCCAAAAATCCCTCAATCGTTGCCGTAGCACCAACGCCCAAGTGATGATCCATGATATTTCTGCCTACTTGGTCGCTATCATTGCCTAAACCATTCGTAAAACGACTTGATTTAGAATTGAGCAATAAAGCCGCCGTATTCATAGCACCAGCATTCAAGAAGATAATTTTGGCAAAAAACTCTTCTGTTTGCATGGTGTTTTGGTTAATTACACGTACACCTGTGGCTCTTTGTTTTTGTTCGTCATAAATAATTTCCGAAACGATGCTATCATGCAAAATACTCAATCGTTTGGTCAGGTTGGCTGCTGGAATTGCCCCTGATAAAGAACTGTAATATGCACCATACGGACAGCCACGAGCACATTTATTGCGGTATTGGCACGAAGCTCGGCCCAATTTGGTATGTATTTCTTGTGGTTGCGAAAGGTTTGCCACACGCCCAACCGTTACGGGACGATTGAATTTGTCGAGCATCATTTTTTTGAAATGAAGCTCGGGAGCAAACAATGGCATGGCAGGCAAGAAATGTCCATCTGGCAAAACATCTAACCCTTCTTTCTGACCGCTAACACCTACAAATTTTTCTACATGGCTGTACCACGGTTCTAAATCTTCATATCTGATTGGCCAATCTATGCCTACACCTTCTTTGGCATTGGCTTCAAAATCTTGTCTATTAAATCGGTACGACTGTCGTCCCCAGTGCATCGACTTTCCGCCAGTATGATAGGCACGAATCCAGTCGAAAGGACGTTTTTCTATATACGGATTATTTTTATCATTGGTAAAATGTCCGCCAGTTTCTTCATTGGCTAAATTCCCGAAACGCTTATTGGCCCAAAGTTCCTCAGCCGAATGTGTTGGTATTTTTCCACGATGCTCAAAATCCCAAGGTTCTTTCATGGCGGTGTCATAATCTTGCGGATGCTTAATTTCACGACCACGCTCTATCATCAACACATTCAGCCCTTTTTCCGTCAGTTCTTTTGCGGCGAAGCCACCCGTCATACCCGAACCCACCACTATCGCATCAAAAGTATTATTTTTATTGGCTTTTATATTCAAATTCATAATTGAAAGGTTTTTAAAATGGAGTTTTAATGTGTGATTTTTCTTGCTTTAATAGCAATTTATCAATCGTAACTAATCAATACGAATATGATTTTTGGTTAGGCTTCAATTTGATATTTTCAACTTTCCCCGGAATCTGTACGTACTCAAAAGAAGCCTTGATACCAGCTTCGGAAGTGAAATAGCCCAATAAGGTTAATTCTTTCATTAATCGCCAAAAAGGTAGCCCTTTTGGTACTTTTTTGATGTCCTCGTGGTCGTCGTTATCGCCCATTTTGGTTTGTTTTACTTGGCGAGCTTTCATTTCGGCTTTGGTTTCTTGTTCCAAATATTTAAGCACTCCATGGCGTTCGCTTTCATTCATTTCCAAGAATTTGGCTTGTTCTATCGAGCTTAAACCTTCTAAAAAACTCAAATGCTCGGCTTGAGCGTAGCAATCTTTGAGCATCATTTCGATAAAAGCAGGTACACCCACATCTTTTGCTCCCGGCGACGCCTCGCCTGGCGTATCGGTATCGGTTCTTGGGATAATCAATTCAGCAATTTCGGCAACAATTTTTTGTTGTGTTGCCGTTAGACTGAATGCCGCAATATTGGAATTGACTTTTGTCGCCATTTCCCAATGACTCATCGCCATGACTGTTGGAGCAGAGAATGTTCCCCCCAACATCAAGGCTATATTTTTAATGACTTCTCTTCGGTTCATTTTATTTATAGGATTGAATAATTTTGAGAAACAAATATATTTATTCAATGCTGAATTTTATTCATAAAGCTTTGTTTTTAATTATTCCAAGAGATTTTTTGTTTTATTTGGTATTCATGCAAATTATATAGAAGGCTACATATTCAACTTACTTTATGGGAATATGAATGCTTTTGGTTTTTTTGTTTGAAAAAGTGTGTTTTGTTTCATTTATTCGTTTGTAAAAATGTAAATTTGTACAAATAATCAATTGAAAAAATGTTAAGAAGCCTTTATAAAGATTTAGTTCATTGGAAAAATTCATCCATACGAAAGCCCCTTATTTTGCAAGGAGCAAGACAAGTCGGTAAAACTTGGTTGATGAAAGATTTTGGTAAACAGGAATTTGAACATACCGTTTACTTGAATTTCGAAAGTAGCGAAAGGCTAAAAGGCTTATTTTCAGTCGATTTTGATATACAGCGTATTATTACTACCATTGAAATTGAAGTAGGTTACAAAATTCAGGCAGACAAATGTTTACTCATTTTTGATGAAATCCAAGAAGCTGAAAAAGGGCTTACTGCTTTAAAATATTTTTACGAACAAGCACCAGACTATTTTATCATCGCTGCTGGTTCGTTGTTGGGCGTTTCGTTACAAAAAAGTACGTCTTTTCCCGTTGGGAAAGTAGATTTTTTACAGATGTACCCGATGAGCTTTGCTGAGTTTTTAGAAAATACGGGTCAACAATTGCTCTTAGCCCAACTTGAAGCTGAAAATTGGACTATAATAGATACTTTTCATGATAAATTGGTCGATTTGCTTCGACGCTATTATTTCGTAGGCGGAATGCCCGAAGCGGTTGCTAATTATATCCAATTTCAAGATTTGTATCAAGTACGGGAGATTCAAAACAAAATTCTGTTGGGTTATGAAAACGATTTTGCCAAATACGCCCCCATCGAAATAGTACCAAGAATTCGATTGGTTTGGAGTCATTTGATTAGTCAATTGGCAAAAGAAAATCGGAAATTTATTTACGGACAAATCAAGAAAGGTTCAAGAGCAAAAGATTTTGAAACGGCTATTCGATGGCTTACAGATGCTGGTTTGGTACTAAAAGTGAATATTGTTGAAAAACCAACCATTCCGCTAAGTGCATATTCTGATATTGATATTTTCAAATTGTTTTGTTTGGATGTGGGCTTGCTCAATGCGATGGCAGGTATTTCGCCCAAAATATTGTTAGAAAAAAATAGTATTCTGACAGAGTTTAAAGGAGCATTAACCGAGCAGTTTGTGGCACAGCAATTGAAAATCAAACATGAAATTTATTATTGGTCTGCTCAAAATGCTACGGCCGAAATAGATTTTATGATTCAAAAAGAGCAAACCATTATTCCGATAGAAGTAAAAGCCGAAGAAAACCTCAAATCAAAAAGTCTGAAAGTATTCGTCGAAAAATTCCAAACAGAGCAAAACCTGCGGTTTTCGATGAATCATCATAGAGTACAAGATTGGATGATTAATATGCCTTTATATGCGGTGAATAACTTGTAATTGTTTTTTAAAATGGCTCGCTGTTTGGATGCAAAAATAGATTGAACCGTATGATTTTGGTTGGCAGGCGAATAGATTGGCTTGCTAACCAAAATCAATTGCCGATTCCCAAGCTTTTCAAAAAATCTGCTCTGTAATTTCCGCCAATAGGTATTTCAGTTTTATCAATAAATACCCTGTTTCCTTCAACATGGCTTATTTTGGTTTTATTGATTACAAATGACCGATGAAGTCTTAGGAAATTTTGATTGGGCAATAATGCTAAAAAATCACTAAATGTCATGACTGGGAAAATAGTTTGGTTTTCGGAAACAATGAGCACATTATTGCCTTTGGCCTCAGCATAGAGTAAAGTGCTAAAATCTACTTTGTGTATTTTCCCATCAGCTTTGATAAACGTGAAATTTTCTGTGGTTTCTTCTATCGATTTTATAGAAGGTTGTTTTAGTAAAGCTAATTTTTCTTTGACTTTATCAACCGCAATCATAAATCTATCCAACGAAAAAGGTTTGAGCAAATAATCTATTGCCGAAAGGTCAAAGGCATCAAGGGCAAATTCCTTGTATGCCGTGGTGAATATGACAGAGGGTGGATTTTTGAGTGTTTTTAAAAATGCTATTCCATCCAAAACGGGCATATTAATGTCCAGAAAAAGTAAATCAACCGTTTGGCTTTCTAATACTTTCTTAGCTACAAAAACATTTTCGCAACTCGCCAATAACTCAATTTCAGGCAAATGAGAGCAGTATTTTTCTATAATTTGTCTGGCGATAGGTTCATCATCTACAATGAGACACGATATTTTATTTTCCATTTATCCTGAGTTTTACTTCGTAGTTAGTTGTCGTCTCGTTAATCTCCAAATCATACTCGCCTTTATATATCAAATCCAACCTTTTTTTTACATTGTCTAGGCCAAATCCGCTATGTTTTTGCTTGTCGTTGTACATATTATTATGAGAGTTTACTACCGAAAATAGTATTGAATTTCCCCAAGTTTTAAGGCTAATTTCTATATTTATTACATTATCCAAGCTGTTTTTGGAATGTTTAAACGCATTTTCTACAAAAACAATCAACAGCATAGGAGCTATTTTAAATGGCTTTTGAGGGTTACTTTCTTCAAAGTCTGTTTTTAAGTTGAGGCGTTCGCCTAAGCGTATTTTTTCAAAGTCAATATAGTTATTGATATAGTTTATTTCCTCTGCCAGTGGCACTAAAATATCTTTGGCATCGTACACCGAATACCTCAACAAATCTGATAGTTTCAGCAATAAGTTAGGTATTTTTTGGTGGTCGGTTAATGACAAACCGTACAGATTATTGAGGGTATTGAACAAAAAATGTGGGCTTAGTTGAGACTGAAGAAGCTGTAGTTCGGATTGACTATGCAAAGCAGTTGTGTTGGCTACGTCTAACTTGTATTCATTACGCATACGTGTAAGTTTTATGAGTAAGCCAATCAAGATACTAATACTAAAATAGATAATCAACGCCATAGCGACAACTAAAAACTCCAGATGAGAAATAAGAGTGTCTATAATAGGCATCAAAGATATTATCAGGGCGAAAGTCAAACCAATAAGTACCATAAATGTCCAATTACTAATATACTTTTTTTGCCATAAGCTCGCCAAAAAACGACCTACAAATGCACCCAGCAACAACAAAATAGTTGCGATTAAGGCTATTTCGTCGTCATTATTCTTGAAAAAAATATCTGCAAATGCCATAAAGACGGTAAACAGGAGTATTGCAGCTATAATAGACCGCCCCAAATAATTGCCGATTTTAACGGCTTCTTTTCCCAATATTTTTTCTAAAAAGCTCATTTTGTTTTTTTCTGCAAAATTGAATAGCCTCAACTATAATTAAAATTATTGACTTCAGAATCCATTTTTTGACTGACGAAACGGTATTTAAACAGGTTAAAATTTTTGTCAGTCCTTTTCTCATGTTTGTCAATGCAAAATTGATTTCTGTCAGACTTGTTTTCTGGGCAATCTCAGGAAAACCAACTTTGTCAAAAAACAATGATGAAAAAACTATTTCTATTACTAATCCTATCGGGTCAAATATTGGCTCAAAATAAAAGTATAGTCGGTAGTGTCAAAGATACTCAAAATGAATCGGTGATAGGTGCTACTGTCAAACTTATGAACAGTAGCGACTCAAGTTTTGTGAAAGGAGGAATTACTGATATAAATGGGAATTTCCTTTTACAAAATTTATCTAGCGGCAGTTATTTTTTAGAAATCACTTCCATGGGTTTTTTGAAATATAGAAGTGTAAAAAGGACATTGGATCAACAACAAACCAAGGTGGAGTTGCCCGTTATTATCCTTTTGCCTGCTAAGAGTACTACTTTAAATGAGGTAGTGGTGAATGCCAAAAAACCACTAATTGAGCAAGAAATCGATAAAACGGTTGTAAATGTTGGAACGATGATATCGGCAGCGTCCAGTAACACACTTGAAGTTTTGGGAAAAACACCAGGTATATCAGTGGATGCTCAGGGAAATATTAGCCTCTATGGAAAAAGTGGAGCAATGGTTTTGATTGATGGTCGCAGTACTTATATGAGCGGGACTGATTTGGTAGCTTATCTGAAATCTTTACCAGGCGGTTTGTTAGATAAACTCGAACTGATGGATAATCCACCTGCAAAATATGATGCCGCAGGGTCATCTATCATCAATATTATTTTGAAGAAGAATAAAGCAAGAGGTTTAACGGGAAATCTCTCTTCGGGTATGTCTATGGGGCAAAAACTGAGAGTCAATAATAGTGTAAACGTTAATCTTAATCGTCAGAAAATCAATTGGTTTTGGGGAATAGACCAAAGTTTAGACAAGGACTACACAGAAGAAACATCACAAAGAACCATTTTCGATAATGACAAAATAAGTATAGCCAATATTCAGTCAAAAAACTATAGCGATTATAAATCTAATAGTCTCAGTGGAAGATTTGGGGCAGATTTTACATTGAGTGAAAAAACTATTTTGGGCGTGCAGTTTTTTTTACAAAATAGACCCCGTTCTGATGAAGCCAACTACGTAAATACGACAGCTAATCAGGAACTTAAAGGCAATAATAATGGCAAAATAGATTGGAACTCAAAAGCTGCCAATGTCAACTTTAATCATAAATTCAATAGCAAAGGGCATGAGTTATCTGGAGATTTGAACATATTAAACTATCGGTCAGGAGGCTTACGAAACTTTAATAGAGTAACTGAAAATGAGCTTTTTGACAACAAACTATCCAACAATATTGATATCTATAACTTCAAAACAGACTATTCATTGCCATTGAGCAAAGGAGCAAGCTTGGAAAGTGGACTAAAGGTAAGTTTTGTCAAAAACGACAACGATGCACTTTTTCGGAATGAATCCACAGCAATCATTTACAGCCGAAGTAATCACTTTATTTATCATGAAAACATCAATGCAGGATATGTAAATTTCAGAAAATCAATCAATAAGAAGTTGAGTTTACAAATGGGTTTGAGAGCCGAAAATACCAATATCTTAGGAGAATTGTTAGCAAACGAAAGTATTCAATACCAGCGATTTAATCAAAATTTTACCAACTTTTTCCCCAGTGTATTTTTAAGCTATAACCTAGACAGTTTAAAAAATCATAACCTTAGTTTTAATTTTACAAGAAGAATAAACAGACCCAATTATCAGCAGTTTAATCCATTTCTAAACTATGTAGATGCCTATAATTACACACAAGGCAACCCAGCTTTACAACCATTTTACTTGAATTTAGTACGCTTTAAGTATCAGTATAAATCTATTTACACATTGGGTTTTGGCTATGACGGAGCAGATGGAATTCTGGGTGAAATAACTGTCAGAGAAGGCGAAACATTTATCCGCAAGACATTTAATACGGGCATTGGTAACAGAATGTTTATGAATCATAATTTAACGTTACAACCGACCAAATGGCTAAGTTCAACATTGTACTTTCAATTGGCTCGATTTGACATTAAAAGTAACATAAACGGAGAAACCAATCATACCGTATTTTTTACGGCAAGGGTATCTATCAACCAACAAATTAGTTTTGGAAACGGATGGTCAAGTGAGCTTTCGGCACAGTACAAAACCGAAGAAAGAATCTACCCGACAACAGTGCTAGCTCGGGCATCTGTTTACTTTTCGATGCAAAAAAAGATTTTGAAAGACAAAGGAGCAATAAAACTGAATATCAACGATATTTTTCACTCAGATACCTACCGAGAACGAATAGAAAACTTTCAGAATATTTACCAAAATAGGATTAATATAAACGATACTCAGCGAATTGGCTTGGCATTCAGTTATAGATTTGGTAACGAAAAATATGCCCGTAAACGCCGAAATAGAGACAATTCTGCTACCGAAGAGACAGAAAGAGTACAATAATCTGTGGGGAATTTCAGTTCCCCACTCTGTTTTTCTCTTCATCGCCAAAGCTATTGGAAGCTTTTTTTATATTCCCTCCAAAACTCCTCGAATAGGTTAATTTGATAACCCGATAAAAAGCGGTTTCATCACGCCAATGAGAAATCGTGTTGATGTCAAAAGCAATAGGTGTCATGCCTCCGTTGTGTGAATAAACGTTAAACGAACGAAAAACGTCGGGTAAAGTAAGTAGAAAAACGCCTTTATCATCCTTGAGTTTTTTTCCAATGCCTACATTGGCTACACCAAAAGCTTTGATAAAATTAGGGCCTTCAAAATAGGGAAAATTATACCATCCAGAAAGTTCAATTTCAAAGTTTTTGGGTAAATTGATTTGTTGTGAAATATTCAGATTTTGAAATAAATAACGCTTTTCGGCAGGAGATAGGCTGTAAGAAACCTTATAATCTCTTAGTGAAGTGAGGCTACTCAAGGTAAATTTCCACCATTGGGTTATTTGCCAAGGGTAGGTAAAAAACAAATTCAGACTTTTCATATAATCAAGATTTTGAGGGGACGAAATGCCCATATCTTTGGTGGCATTTGAGGTAATCTGATACCTCAAAATCGGATTCAAATCGTATTGTGCTGAAATACCAACACTTAATCCGTTTCTTGAATACTCTACTTTGAGTATATCAGAAAGGGTAGGTTTGAGAAGGGGATTTCCTGAGAAAATAAAAGTAGGGTCGGTATAAAACAAATTAGAAATCAAATCGGTATAAGCTGGGCGACTAATTCTGCGGCTGTAATTGAAATTTATCGATGTATTTTGATTAACGGCATACGTATAAAGTACTGATGGAAAGAATTTTGAAATCTCAAATGGTTTATCTTGATTGCTAAAATCCCTTTTCCAATATTCGTACCGCAAGCCCAAAAGAAGGTTAGCCTCATGATTAAGCAAAAATTTGAATTGAGAATAAGTCGCAACAATTTGTTCCTGACTTTTGAGTTGGCTTTGAGAACGAGGGTCTATTTCCCAGCCATCATTTACTTTTCTTTCTACTTTGCTATCATTTTCATTTTGTGCATAACTGATTTTTATGCCAAAATCGGCATTGATTTTTTCACTAAACTGCGTACTCAAATCGGTTTTGAAAACGCCCACATCAATTGTAGAAACGCTTTCTCCTCTATTTCCAAAAGTAAAAATTGAAAACGGAGGTTTGATGGCTTGCTTCTGTTTATCAAAATATGCTGAAGTGATAGTGGCAGGACTATTGTTGGCGTAATTAATGTAGGTCAAATCGACATTGAATTGTGTTTTTGAGGAAAAATTTTGCTTGAGGAAAACAGAAGCAATATTATTTTGTTTGGTTGTCAATCCGTCAGAAAGCATTGCAATTTCAAAATATTCTCCATTTTTAGGCTGATAAGTACCGCCAT
>VFQP010005210.1_pt1 | contig 11521 bp, 7 predicted proteins | sample 3512351 | NCBI WGS metagenome assembly VFQP01 (sample SAMN10412372, study PRJNA504923) | tailings metagenome | isolation source: Relicate 1 Philex TSF1 revegetated site | place: Philippines: Tuba, Benguet | collected 2017-08-29
GAGAAGGGATAAGCTTTCCTTTACGATTGCTTTTGCCGCAGGTGTGGCGTGGGGCCTGCTGGAGGCGTTGGCCGCCCAACTGCAATACGGGGCGGCAGCGGCGGCAGCAACGGGAGGAGCGGGGGCGGGGGCAACGGCGGCGGGAGGGCGCCAGGCGGGCGCCGCGCGGCCGTGGCGGCTCTTCTACGTGAGCCCGGCGGCGCGGGCGTCGCTGGCGCTGGCAGAGACCTCTGCCGAGTTCATGTGCGCGTGAGTGGGCGAGGGCCCTGGCCTAGGGCTTGGGTTAGGGTTGGGCGGCGCGGGCGGCGCTGGCGCTGAGCACCGCGACGGGCCTGGAGCCTCATTGCTGCACGGCGCGATTGCTGCGCTTTGCCATGGTGAATGGGAGCGCATGACTTGCACTTAACTCGTCAGGTCGGGCGGTGCACGGCCCAGCCTGCCCCAGTCACGCCGGCGGCGTCCACTTTCTCTCTGTGTGCTTTCTGATGGCCTGCGCCGCAGGTCGGTCCGTGACGTGCTCTCAGACACGCAGCAGCCCACCGCCGCCGCCGCTCCGCGCGGCGGGCCGAGCCCTAGCCCAAGCCCCGACCCGCATGCGGCCGGCGGGGCGGCGCCGCTCAGCCGCCTGCGCGCCGCCGGGCTGCTCCTGGTGGCCGACAGCATGCGAGACCCTAGGGTTGGCCACCTGCTTCAGCAGCCGCGCGGCGCGGGCTCGCATGGCGGCGGCGGCGGCGGGGGAGCGGCGGCGGAGGGAGGGGGCGTGGGCTCGGCGGGGGGGGAGGAGGGGTGCGTGGTGCTGGTGTCTGCGGCCAGCCTGGCCGGTGGGGACGCCTGGCAGCTCCTCACCTCCTGGCCTTCCTCCTCCACCTCCTCTTCCTCTCCTCCTCAGTCTCTCACTGAGGGCTCAGCGGCCGCGGGCGCGCTGACAGAGGGGCCGGGCCCTGGGATGGAGCAGCAGCGGCAGCAAGGCGGGCGGTGGAGGGCGGGAGGGGGCGGGGACGGGCCGCCGCCGCCGCTGTGCGTGCTGTGCGGGGCTGCGGCGGGGTGCGACGCGCGAGCGCTGGCGTCGGCGCTGCGCTGCGCGCTGCTTGGGCCCGCCGCTGCGACGGCCGGGGCCGCGGCGGACGCCGCCACCTCCTCCGCTGCTGCCGCGGGCGCCGGCGGCGGTGGCGGTGCGGGAGGGTGCAGCGTGCGGCTGGTGGCGTGCGAGGAGGCGGGCGGCGGCGGGCGGGCGACGGCGGCGGGGCTGGCGCGGCTGCTGCGTGAGGGCTTGGGCGAGGGCTTGGCGCCGCCCATGCTGGTGGTGGAGCAGGCCGATGCGGAGCTTCTGCGGGCGGAGGGGTTGATGGCGCGCGCGGGGAGTGGTGTTGCCACGCGGGGTGGTGCGGAGGCAGCGGAGGAGGAGGAAGGGGGCGGAGGCGGAGAGCGGTTGGAGCTGCCATGCGCGGTACTGCCGTACCAGTGGTTGGATCGGTTGGACGTGCGGTTGCCCCGCCGCCACACCACCCAGGTGAGTTGTATCGGTGCTCGACAGTGCTCTGAACTCCTGACCCCACTGGCCCTCACGGCCAAAGCCCTAAGCCCTGAACCCGCATGCAGGTGGCGTTGGCGCCCGAGCTGCTGGGCCAGCTGCAGTGGGCCGCCGTGGGCGCGCAGGCCGAGCACGTGGCGGCGCGCCTGTCCGCCACGCTGCATGTGAGGTGCCTCAGGGCTCAGGGCTTAGGGCTTGCGGCGGCACCGTGCCGTTGCTACTGCGGCGGCGGCGGCCCAATGAGGGCGCTGGCGATCCTGCGCCTGGGCGGCACGGTGCGCACGCGGTGCCGACCCCTGTGCACGACGGCCGTTCCGCCGGCGTCTACGCAGGTGCGCGACGGCCGGTGGACGCTGGCGGAAGCAGCTGGGCGGGTGGCGGGCGAGGCAGCGTCGACGTGGGCGGGGCGCGGGGAGGAGGCAAGGGGCGAGTGGGTGCTGCTGGGCCGGCCGGCGGCGGCGGACGTGCTGCGGGTGCTGGCGGCGCGTGGCTTGGCGGCGGAGCAGGTCTCTGCAGAGGCGCCGCTACCGCCAGGGCGGGGCGGCGGCAGCGGTGCGGAGGGTGTGATGGAGGTGGACGGCAGCGGGGCGGCGGAGGGTGAGGCGCGAGCGCTGGGCGCTGGATGGGACGTGGTCATCGCCGTGCCTGAGCTACGGGCGCACATCATGTGAGTGCGGTGGCTGGCTTTTTTGGCTGCTCCGCGCGTGAGGCAGTGGTCCGGGGGTGACGCAGCGAGCTGCTTCTTCGCAAGCGTCCGCGCACGCGTGCTCATAAGTGACGCTCGCGACGCTTACAAGAGGGTGCTTGCTTGTGGTGTGAGCGCAGGATGCGGCCAGGGGCGGTGGAGGTGCGCGCGGCCAACGCCGGCGCCCGGGCGGTGCTGGCAGAGTGCGTGGCGGGGCGGCTGCTGCACCTGCCTGCCTGACGAGCGGGCGGCTGCGCCGTATGCGCAGCGCTGGGCATCTGGGTGGCCGCTGTGGATAGAGCAGCGTGTCGCGTCGGTGCTCCCATGCGGAGTTCCGGGCCAGGCCTCGGAGTTGGGAGTTGCAACGACGTGTCAGCAGCAGCTAGCAGCACCCTGACCAGAGAGCACACGCAGCGCCCTGCTGCGCGTTGCTGCCTGGCGTGCGGCCGCCAGCAAGCCGCTGCTTGGCCCGTCGCGTCTACCGGAGGCGGCGGGCCTCGCGCTCAGACTCGAGCAGCGTGAGGATGTCGCCTGCGCAGCACGCCACACAGCGTGGGCAAACGAAATGCGCTAGGCTCCAGCGCGAGCGAGGAGCCTACGCCGCTGCGGGCGCCGCTGCGGAGGGACCGGCTGAGGTCAGGGCCCCAGCGAGCGCTGCCAGGGATGCTCAGTGCAGCGCTGCGGTGCCCATGGCTGCGGCGGGCGCTGCACTCGTGCCCGCTGTGGCGGTGGCTGCAGCACTGCACGCCGCCGCGGTTCGCGGGCAGCCAGCCGCGGGCACCGTGCTCAAGGCCATGCATGCGCCTCCCAGCGACCAAAAAGGTGGCCGTGGAGCTCTCCACTGCAGCTGCTCCTGCTCGCTGTACCCGGCGGCCCGCTTGCTGCTCCCGGCGGCCGCCTCCCCGTCCGCTCCCCCTTGGCCAACTCCAGCTCCAAACGTGGAGGTGGCCTGCTGCAGCTGACGGTGATACTGCAGCTGTGGTGTTCTCCGCTCCAGCAGCGGCTGCTCCAGAGCCGCCCGCAGCGACCAGCGACCCCCCGACGACGGCGAGCACGCCCCGCTCCCTGCACATCACCAGCGCCGCACTGTCTGTGGCAAGCACGCGCTCTCACCCTCGCGCACGGGGCCCTTGACGTTCCGCATAATGTGGCGATCCTTCTCCTTGTCGTCGAGGAACTTGACGCGCACTTGCGTCACCTACGAGCGTCGTCACGCGTGCCAGAAAATGCTGAAGCGTCCCCGCTGCATTCCACGGCTCGTCCTCCTCCCTGGCCTCCGCTCGACCTCAGGCGCACCTGGCCGCGCGAGCCGGTGCGGCCCATGACCTTCATGACGATTGCGAGCTTGATGGGGGCGTCCTGCGCGTGTTGGTGACGCCATTGCGAGCGGCCAGTTCGAGCGCGGGGCGGGGTGTACTGCGCCTCTGCGCCTCCCCTGGCCCCGCACGCACCATGTCGTCGCCGCTGCGGGGAGGACGGCAGGCACGTCGGCGCGGTCACGGAAGCGAAAGAGGGAGGCGCGGTGGCGCGCACAGCGGTGAGCTTCGCTCGCCCTTGCATGGGGTGCACAGCGCCAACGCGCAGCGAGCCTCAGGGAGCGTGCGGCACTCGGGGATGGCACTCGGTCCATCCGTGAGCACCAGTGGGCTAGCGTGCCGCTCAGGCTGGTCCTCGCCCGCCGCACGGCTGGTACCTAGGTCAAGGTGCCCTGGCGACATCTGCCTCCTCCTGCTCCTGCTGCTGCTGCTGCTGCTGCTCCTGCTGCTGATGAGCTCCGAGCATCCCAAAAGGGCAAGGATTCGGATTCCAGCGAGTCGAGGGGCAAAAGGAGCAGGCAGGGGAGCCCGGCGCACGCACCGACGCGGCAACGCACACATGTGGCGGTCAGGGCAGGAGAGCGGAGGAGCCCGACCTCTTTTCGTGGAAGATGCATGCTCCAAAGGACACCAGCACCAAATGCGTGTGTTCGCACGTGCCCGTGCTTACCGAGCGCCAAGGTCAGAAAGGCAGGCGCTGCACGTGCCGAGGGAGCAAGCATCAGCAGCAACCCAGATGGCCAAAAGCACCCCGTTCGGCCACACCGTGCATCACCAGGCACCTGCAAGACAAGGGCGGCGGAGGACCGCGCTCCCACCCGGCTCGCTAGCTGGAAGTCTGACACAGGGGCGTCAGGCGGCACGCGGCTGCAGCCAACCCAAGTCCCTGCACCATGGTGTGCTTGGGCGTGCATTCGTTAGCGACAAAGGCCAGGCGGGCGAGGCCGAGAGAGCACAGGGATTGAGAGGAGGAGCGCGTGCCGCGTCATGTAAAGCCGCAACCCAGCGGCACTGCCGTGCGTGTGTGCGGAGGAGCGCAGAGGAGAGCGGGGGATGGAGAGGAGGAGCGCATCATGCACAGCCATAGGCAACCCTGAAGCAGCAGTGCCGTGCATGCGCGTGTGGAGTAGCGCAGAGGAGAGTGGGGGATGGAGAGGAGGAGCACATGTCGCATGATGCAGAGCCACACGCGACCGAGCAGTGCCGGTGCGTGCGGAGGAGCGCAGGTAAGAGTGGGGAATGTCGAGCGTGCGGCATGTACAGCCGCAAGTGACCCCCCAGGGCCGTGCGTGCCTGGCCGGAGGAACTCACGACGCAGTTCACAGTGCAGGCGCAGGCCCCTGGGCCCGCACACAGTTTGCAGCGCCGAATGAATGCGCATGACCAGCGGCGCCAATCTCTATGTTTCGTAGGCAAACAGCAGCAGCCGGGCCCCCCAGCCCCCCTTCCGCAAGTGCACGCTGCAGCACGCGAGGGCCGGAATGAGGCGCGGGGCACATCAGATCAAGCAGTTGTGGGGCGCCGACACGTCACCTTCAGCGCGTCACCTTCAGCTGCGGCGGCGGCGGCACCGCCGCCCGCACCGCCGCACTCAAGCCAAATCTCATCTCGTTTCACTTCTCTCAGCTGGATCGCTGCCGAGGAACATCTCGCGGGCCCATCCTGGGATACACCCATCCAAGGCGGACTCATTCTGATCAGGAAGGGGCGAGGCGGGTCGCTCAACAGGGCCGTGCCACGACCTCGGTGCCCATGACATGTCGTTGTTGTTGTCGCTTCGTCCGTCACGTCTTCTGAACATTGGCCAGCAGTCCACAGTGTCTTCTGGCCGGGCAGTGGTCCTGGCCGGGCAGCTGATCACGTCTTCTGACCGGCCTGCAGCGCCTGGTCCAGCGCGTCGAGCAGCTCGCGGGCGGTTGGGCGCTTGCGGGGGTTGTGACTCCAGCACCTGCTCCGCATCGCCGCACGCGGGCCACCGCGATGGTCGATGAAAGCGCGCACGCCGCGCCGCCGCCCCGCCCCCCCCGCTCCCTTCCAGGCCCACCTGTGGCCTGTGGAGCAGCGCACCTGTCCCTATCCCTGCCCCGCCCCCACCCCGCCCCGCACTGGCCCGCGCCCCCCCCCTTGACCCCCCCTAGGTCCCACCTGTGGAGCAGAGCCAGCAGGTCGGGTGGCGGCTCCCGGCCGGCGGGGAAGTGCGGGAAGTGCGGGTTGCGCCGCGCCGCGCCGTCCGGTCCCGCGACGTACGGCCGCTCGCCCGACAGCACCTCCCTGCCATGTCACGCACCCAAAGGCAAAGCAAGGGTGAACAGCAAGCAGATCACGGGATCAAACTGGTCGCGTCCGCAGTAGCGCGGGGGCCACGCCACTCTCCTCCGCGTGCACGGCGAGGCGAGCGGCTCGCACGACGAGGCGACGCCACAACGCATGCACGCTGAGCAACCCCTGCTCCCCTGCTCTGCTCTGCTCACCAGGCCACCACGCCAAAGCTGAAGATGTCGGAGGCCGGGGAGGTGCGCTTGAGCGTCACCACCTGCGGCACTCAGCCAACAAGAAGACACCTGGCGGGCGCCCTGCGCCACCAAATCTCTCCTTCCATCAGCAGCACCATTGGCAAGCGCACACGCGCACCTCTGGCGCCACGTAAAAGGGCGTGCCGGCGGCAAAGTTGGACACGTGCGTGGCCTGCGCCTCGAGGCGACTCGACAGCCCAAAGTCCTGCGGGGCAACCGTGGCGTCCGTCGGCGAGCGCGTGCGCGAGGGGAAAACCGAGGGCGGAGAGGCATGCCTCTGCACGGGCCGCGTGCTGCAGGCGAGTGCGCGTGCGGGTACCACGCACTGCAAGCTTGACGATGACGGAGCAGTCGCCGCTGTCGGCCTTGAGCAGGATGTTGCCCGGCGTCAGGTCTGCGTGGGGAGGGGGAGGGGGCGGCGAAGGAGCGGCGGCGGCGGCGAGGCACGCGGTCGCCCGCACGACACCGGGCCTTGCGCTGCAGTGGGGACCTCACGCGCGCCGCGTGCGCTCGGCTTGCCAGGGCGCAACACACTCCGAGTGGTTCCTGTCGCGATTGGTGCTCAGCGCGCCTCACCTCCGTGGATGATGCCCAGGCCGTGCAGGTACTGGAGCCCGCACACCACTTGGTGCAGCAGCGACAGGCACGTGTGCTGCGGCGGGGCGCAGCGTGGCAAACAGCAGGGCGAGCGTGTGGGCGCGCCACCCAGCACGGCGCGCACGCGCGCGCGCGCCTCCACGCCCCGTCCGGCCACTTCCTCCGCGCCGGCACACGTTCCGCAGCAATCAGGCGCCGTCACAGCCGGCGCACGCCCTGCCGGCCTGCCCCAGAAGCGTGTGTTTGGCTCTGCGCCGCGAGGCACCTGACACGCCCGGCAGCGGCGGTCCGGCCCGCCGAGGCGTCCACGCAGATGCAAGTTTGCACGCGCGCACACACTCGCCTGGCCCTCGTTGTGCAGGGCTCCAAGGTCCATCGCCGCCCGGAGCGACGACGTGCAGAGCTCCTGCGCCGCGACACGCGCACGACAGCGCCCCCCCCCTTGCACAGCGCGCGCTGTGCATGTGCGCGCGCTCGGCGCGCGGGCAGCCGCCCCGCTGGCCTGTTGCGCGCCTTTTGTGTGTGTGTGTGTGATTTTGCATCTGCTTGGACACCTCGGCGGGGCCGGAGCCCAACCACCGGGCGCATCAGATGTCTCGCAGCACAAAGGCAAGCGTATGCGGCCGGCGTGCGGCGCGCAGGGAGCGAGCGCGCAGCACGTCAAGGGAGCGCCGCGTGCGCGCACCTGCACCAGGAAGACCTTGTACGTGCACACGCCGGGGGGCTTTGGGCCCGCGGCGCCGGCGCCGTCCGCCGCTGCGGCGTCGGCGCCCATGACCTGCGGCGGCAACGCACGCCGCAGGGCAGGAGCGCGGTCAGCGTGCTGCGGCGGCGATGCGTCGCGCGGAGCGGGCGCACGCCGAGCGCTGCGGCGGACCCGCGGGCTGCCCGTTGCGCGCGACACGGCGCGGGTCTGTGGCGGCCCGGCGTTGCTGCCGCCGGGACGAGACGCTTCCCGAAAACGTGTGTGTGCTTTGCATTTGCATCTGTTTGGACGCCTCGGTGGGGCCGGAGCCCAACTACCGGGCGTATCAGATGTCTCGCAGCACAAAGGCAAGCGAGCCAGAGCATACTCACAGGTGCAGAGACGCGTTCCCAACCATGTCCAGAGCGTGTAACCCCCAGACGTGTGACCGATGGCGGCTCGCCATTTTTGCAGACGTGTGCCTGGGACGCCGCACGCTGGCGCTGCATCGCGCATGCGACGCAGCGACAACGATGACGCACCTGCAGGCCTCCTTCCTCCAGCTGCAGGTCGTCCATGCGCTTGATGTCGTAGCGGTACGTCGCCACCTGCTTGTGGCGCGTGCACAAGCGGCACGTGGCACGCACGCTGCGAGCGCCCTCCAGAGGCGCAGCGCTAGCACCACACGGAAAGGGTCCGCGCGCTCCGCGTGTGGCGCACCACCACCACCAAGGCGACGGCTCACCACGTGGAGGTGACCCAGGCTGGCCGAGATGGCCGTCTCCATCACGGCGCGCATGAAGGGCAGGCGGGACTTGGCGGCCGCCGCGTTGCTGTTGCCGCCGCCGTCGTCGCCGCCGCCCTCCCACGCCTCAAACACCATGGTCTTGACGGCCACCGGCAGCCCGCGCCACTTGCCTGGGCGCAGGCAAGTGCGGACGAGCGACGCAGCCAGCACACCATGCCTTCCACACGAGCCACAGGCGGGCCGGCGCCAACGCAGAACAGGGTAGCGCGCGCGGGATTCGCTAGAAGCCTGTCTGTCCCACGGCGGCAGCAACGCAGGACGGTGAGCGCCCTGATTTGTACTCCCTTTCCTAGCGGGGTGCAGCAACCACGTCACCCATGCCGCGAAACGACGCGCCACGGCGGCGGCGGCAGTGGCAAATCATGCGCTAGCAAACTCACCAAGGTAGACGGTTCCGCCGCCTCCCCGGCCCAGCACGTGCTCCAGCGTCACCTGCGATCGATACACGAGGACCGCGCAGCACCCCAGAGACCGCCCCTCAGTGGTGAGCTCAACGTCACACACAGCCCTCTCTGGCCAGCGGACGACGCCTCGGCAGACCCGCATGCAAAGCTTGCGCGGCGGCGAGCGCGGCACGCGCCGCACACCCGGCGCAGCGCCCCTCTGGCCAGCGGACGCTGCCGAACGGCTCAAACGCCTTGCGACACGGCGAGCGCCACACGGTGTCCAAGTTCGAGGGAGCGACGCAAACACGCCCGCGCGGATCTGAGGCCTCTCCCTCCGCCGCCCCGCTCACCGCGTCGGCGCCGAACGACTGCAGGCGCGCCGCCATGTCCTGCACCGCCTGCTGGTGCGTGGACGTGGAGGAGCTGCCGCTGGTCGGGCGGTTGAGGTCGGTGGACCCCGTCCGCGGCGGCAGCGCGGCCGCGCTCCGCCGCCCGGCCACCACGCTCATCATGAGCTGCGAGTGTGCCTGCTCCAACCCGCCGACGGCGGCGCCGACGCCGACGTCCTTGCCGCCGCTCTGTGGCGCATGCAGCGTCCCGGGCGGCTGCGCCAGCGTCCCCCCCAGCAGCTGCCGCTCCTGGCTCCACAGCAGCGCGGCCAGCGCGCTCGGCGGCGTGGCGCCCGCCACGCGGGCGGCGGAGGCGTCCGGGGTGGCGGCGTCGCCCTCCTCGCTGCTGCTGCCCCGCTCGGGGTCGGACTGCTTGGGCGCCGTGTAGACGCTGCAAAAGAGCGGCGCATCGCGGCGCGTCGGGCAAAGCGCGGTGTGGGCGCTGGGGCGGGCAGCCAGCGACGACGGCAAGAGCAGAGGGGGAGCAGCGTTGCGTGCCGCACCTGGGCGGGGCGCGCCTCTGCTGCCGCCTCCACAGCAGCAGCGCGGCGGCCGCAAGCACCACCAGCGCAGCGCCGCCGACGGTGCAGCCCACCACAATCGCGACCGTGTGCCCAGAGGACGTGCCGCCGCCGCCGCCAGCGTCGCCACTGCCGCCTCCGGGCCAAGGCGGCGGCGGCGGCGGCGGCGATGCCGGCGCCAGCCCGACGGCGCAGCGCTGCGTGATGCTGGCGGGCAGCGCGGCCTCCGGCCGCACCGTCAGCAGCGTGGCGTTGACGCCCCAGCCCGTGTACGCCGCCAGCGCGACGCCCTCCCACGACACGCCGCTGGGCCGGAGCAGCTGCACGCCCTGCTGCAGCAGGTCGGCCTGCTGCACGGCGGCGGCGTCCACGCAGTCGCGCGCTGCGCTGCTGTTGGCCGCCAGCACGGCCAGGGCCAGGAAGTCGAGCGGCGGCACCAGCAGCGTCACGTTGTAGAGCTGCAGCGGCGCGGTGGAGGCAAAGGTGGAGGCGGAGGTGGCGGTGGCGGCGGCCAGGGAGGAGAGCGTGAGCGCCGAGGCAAAGAGCTGCTGCTGACTCAGCGCCGGGACGCGCAGCGCCTGCGGCAGGAGTGTGGGCCACAGCGCTCCGTCAGCAAGTCGCAGCACGGGAAAACGAAAACCTCACGCGGTGAGGCCCTGGGCCTCGCTCGCGGGCTCAGGCAAGCTGTGCTTCAAACCACGAGGCAAAGGCGCGCTCACCAGCCAGCCCACAAAGAGCTGCTGGAATTGGCAATCGTTACTGTCCATGTCTTCAACATAGCATCGCGCTCACCAGCCAGCCCACAAAGAGCTGCGCGGGGCCGCCGACGTTGAAGAGGGCGGCGCTGCGGGCAGTCAGGTCCACCACGGGCGTGGAGGTGGCGTTGAGCGAGCCGCACAGGATGAGCGAGGCGTTGAGGTGCACCTGGGCGCCGGCTCGGCCCGGCAGCCAGGCGTCGGTCACGGCGAGGGAGGGCGTGAAGACCATCACGGCAGGGATGGGCATCTGCATGCGGCAGGCGATGACTGCGACGACGAGGTGAGGGGAGCGCGGCGCAGCCCTCGTTGGAACGACACCAACCAAGCTCGAGCCGCACCTGCGCCGCTTGCTGCTGCGGCGCCAGCGCGGTGGCGTTGACCAGCGCGGACAGCACGCCCTGCTCCGTCTCCTCCAGCCATACGGGGCCCCAGATGGGGTCCACGCGGATGCCGGCAATGTCCCGCGGCACCAGCGTTCCGTTGCTGCACCACCGCGGCGCCATGACGCGGCCCCGCGCCCGCATGAAGCCCATGAGCGCGTCGCCGGGCTTGCGCAAGTCCTGGGCGGGCGGAGGCAGAAGCGGGCGGGGCGGCTGCTGGGAAGCCAGGGCGGTTTTTGGGCACGTGGCGGCGAAGGAAGCGCCGCCGCCGCGAGCGGGCCGCCCGACTCGCCGCTGCCCCTGCTTGGCACGTGTCTGACTGCTCGTGGACGCGACCGTGCGAGCTTCCCATGCGTGGCGCTGCACGCCAAGTGCAATACATCTCGTTCTATCCATCTCACCCTGAGTTCCATGATGACGCCTGGGAAGCGCTGCCGCAGCGGGCCCCTGTGCCAGGCGTAGATGTCATAGGGGCGGATCTCGTACTCTAGCAGCTGCACCAGCGGCGCCAGCGCCACCAGCTGCCGCGTGTAGGCCGCCGCCACTGCGCACGGCGGCAGGCAGTGGCGCAGGGAGCGTCGCGGGGCGGGGGCCTGCTGCGTCCACGCACAAGCTCCACACGCGCACGCGCTCTGGCAAGCGGGCCAAAGCAACCTGCTGCTCTCCTCACCTGCGCCCCAGGGGCTGCTGGCCACCAGCACGGCGTAGACGATTTGCACCAGGTCCGGGCGCGGCACGTAGAGGAGCGTGCGGTTGGAGACGACCTGCTGCACCGTCGGGTTGATGGGGAAGATGCCGATGAGCGTGGCGGTGAAGGTGCGGCCGAGCCCGGGCCACGCGAGGTCGTCCAGGCACATGTTGAAGAGGCAGACGTCCGAGAGCACCAGGGTCGCGGTGACCAGCAGCGGCGTGAGCCCGGCCCGCTGCGCCGCGTTATTGAAGCTCTTGGGCG
>VFQP010005211.1_pt1 | contig 11519 bp, 13 predicted proteins | sample 3512351 | NCBI WGS metagenome assembly VFQP01 (sample SAMN10412372, study PRJNA504923) | tailings metagenome | isolation source: Relicate 1 Philex TSF1 revegetated site | place: Philippines: Tuba, Benguet | collected 2017-08-29
TATTTCAAGGAGAGCCTGTACTTTTTTATAATTGGAGAGTGAATCATACGCCAAATGATAACTATTTGGTGTCCTCTCTGCTACTCGGTGCCATATCAACACCCACGATTTTTCCGGATACAATTCTTGGCGGAACAAAAACACAGGCGTTGATTGATGGGGGTGTTTTTGCGAATAATCCTTCTATTGCGGGGTTAATCTCGGCGATGAGTGTTTATCCAAATAAAAAATATTTATTGGTTTCTCTTGGTTCTGGATTGATTCCACCTTTACATCGCTCAAATAATGAGGTTGGATGGGGATTGATGCAATGGGGACAAATTTTAATTCCGATTATCATGGATGGTGCTGTGCGTTTACAAAATTTATTACTCAATCAATTGAAAAATGTTTTTCCACAACTGGCCTATTATTACTATTTTAATATAGTTGTTGATTCCCGAAGGTCTAATTTGGATGATGACTCGCCCGCTCATATTAAAGAGGTTGACCAAGATGCAAAAAAGCTGCTTGAAATAAATCGAGATAAATTAGATGAATTGGTGAACCTTCTCAATGAGCTGGATGCCAAGGACAATAAAATTTAAGCTATTTTGTTATGGTTGTGGTCAGGCAAAGCTTAGGCTAATGATATATACTTACACTAGGTAACCAAATGGGCTTCATGATGACCATTCAAATGTCTCTAGCCAATCATTTTCTTGTCGCCATGCCTGCATTAAATGATAGGGTTTTCTCTCAGTCAGTGATTTATATTTGTGAGCATCATACTCAAGGAACTGTTGGATTGATTGTTAATCGTCCTACGGAATATCCGCTTAACCTTATTTTTGAGCAACTTCACATTGAATCAAATCGTGATAATGTTCGCAATAAACCTTTATTGTTTGGTGGTCCTTTGCAGCCAGAAAGAGGTTTTGTCATTCACAGGCCGAGTGGCGTGTGGCGCTCGAGTTTACCGTTGGTTAAACCCGATGTGACGATCACGACTTCCAATGATATTATAAGGGCTATAGCTGAAGGCATGGGGCCGCAGGATGTTTTGGTAGCGCTAGGCTATGTTGGTTGGGAAAGTAGTCAATTGGAAAAAGAAATCATGGATGATGCTTGGCTGGTTTGTCCTTTTAAACCAGAATTGCTTTATGAGGTACCGTTTGAGGAGCGTTGGCGATCAGCGGGTTTATCGTTAGGTGTTCATATGGATTTATTAATTTCGGGTGGTAGTGGGCATGCCTGAAGACGTTTTTTTGGGGTTTGATTTTGGTTTTAAGCGTATCGGTGTTGCGGTGGGGCAGAAGTTGACAGGTGGCGCCTCTCCTGTTTCGACCGTCAGTGCGAAATTTGGTTTGCCTGATTGGGATGATATTCAAAGATTGGTTCATCAATGGCATCCGGCGGCATTGATTGTGGGTTTACCTACTTGTATAGATGAACAAGAGCTCTATACCACCGAGGCTGCGCGTCAGTTTGCTGAACAGTTACATCTGCGTTTCAATCTTCCTGTGCATTTTGTTGATGAGCGTTTGACAACAGTTGAAGCCCGTGAACGTTTATATGCAAAAGGTGGTTATCGAAAGATAAAAAAAAACCAAGTAGATGAATTAGCAGCTTGTATTATTTTAGAGCAGTGGTTGAATGAACATTAAAAATTTTATTTTGATTCAGTTTAGCCGAGCTTGATTTGTTCCTACTTAGAATTAAGCTTTCCCGTAATCGATATTGGGACGAAACTTTCATGGTATTGAATGTCAGATTAGGGTATTTAACATGATGCATTTCTTAGAAATTAATCAATTGTCTTATGACGAGGTCATGAGTCTCATAAAGCGTGCTCTGGATCTGAAAGCGACGCAAGTCTTTCCCTCTTACTCATGCCGGATGGCTAATCTTTTTTACGAAAATAGCACTCGGACTAGGGTCAGTTTCCAGATTGCGGCAGAGCACATAGGGATGCGAGTGGTCAATTTCGATTTAGACCGTTCGTCAGAGCAAAAAGGCGAGGTGGTTGAAGATACGATTCACACCCTATCTGCAATGGGTGTTTCTGTATTTGTGATTCGTCATCCGCAAAATGGTTTTCCGCAAGCGATAGCCGGTGCGTTCCACAAAAACGTGCATGTCATCAATGCAGGAGATGGCACGCACGCTCATCCGACACAAGCATTATTGGATATGATGACAATATATGAACATAAATCTCATTTGAGTGAGTTAAAAATAGCAATAGTTGGTGATTTATTGCACTCAAGAGTTGCGAATTCTCTACAAAACATGTGTGCTTTACTAGGCGTTGCTGAATTGAGATTGATTGCTCCAAAGGTTTTTCAACCAAAAATCGTTCAGTTTGGCCATGTAACGTCTTCTTTGCAAGAGGGTTTACAAGATGCAGACGTGGTCATAGGACTGCGTATTCAACGTGAGCGTTTATCTCTAGATGCTTGTATGGAAATTGATGCTTATCGTCGAGATTATGCCTTAACCAAACACAGCCTCTCCTGGGCTAAACCTGATGTTATGTTGATGCATCCTGGTCCAATAAATCGGGGCGTAGAAATAGATAGTGATTTGGCAGACGGGCCTCAGTCCTTCATTTTTGAACAGGTCAAAAACGGTGTTTTTGCACGAATGGCTGTGTTAGAGCGCTTGATTCTTGATCGCTAATTTTTTTTGTCAAGTTTATCGAGCCGGGTTAAACGGCTTATTTCTCATCAATTGTTTCTTTGATGCGGTATTCGAGCCATCAATTAGAATGCCTGATATTAAGCACCCGAAATGACAGTGCTTGTTGTAAATCCTCCAAAACCACCGTTGGAGCTTTTCTTTTGTCAGCAATGGTTCTTGCAACTTTTAGCAAACGGTGAAATCCTCTGACAGAGAGACGACTTTGCTGCAAAAGACTATCCAGAAATTGAACTTCTTTTGTTTCAAGCGCGCACATGGCCTCACATTGAGATGCGCTTAAATGTGCATTCAAACAACCTTGGCGTTTAATTTGCTCGATTCGACAAGCGGTGACTTCTGAGCGAATTTCTGGGCTAGTTTTATCAGTTGAAATGGGTTTTAAAATTTCAGAATGACTTAACAATTGAACATTTACTTGCATGTCGATGCGATCCAAAAATGGCCCGGATAATTTGGTCAGATAACGCTGAATCTGCTGCGTACTGCAAGAGCAGTTAGTCTTAGGATTACCGTGGTTTCCACAAGGGCAAGGATTCATGGCGGCAATTAACTGAAATTGGGCAGGAAATTCTACTTGTGTGGCTGCGCGTGAAATGCAAATAGATCCTGACTCTAGGGGTTCGCGTAAAGTTTCCAAGACATGTCGATGAAACTCAGGTAATTCGTCTAAGAACAAAACACCGCGATGAGCCAATGAAATTTCTCCTGGTTTAGGCGGATTGCCGCCACCAACAAGCGCAACAGGGGATGCGGTATGGTGAGGCGAACGAAAAGCGGGTCGTCTCCAATTGGTTAAGTCTTTTTGCTTATGATGAATCGCATGAATGGTTAAGCATTCCAATGCTTCTTCTTGTGTTAAATCCGGCAATAGGGTCATAAATCGCTTAGCAAGCATGGTCTTTCCACAACCAGGTGGTCCGGATAGAAGTAAGCTATGTCCACCAGAAGCAGCAATTTCCAAAGCAAATTTGGCGTGTTCTTGTCCTTTGACATCGGACCAGTCGATAGCAGCCGAAAAATCACAAGTAACTGGTGCCTCAGGTAACCCTGCTAGAGGAGAGTGATGACAAAGGTATTGACATACTGAGCGCAAATGATCTGTGATATAAACATTGTGATAGCCTGTTAGTGAGGCTTCCTCGGCATTTGCTTGAGGAATAATGAGCTGGTGCTTTGCATCGTGAGCCGCGACAACCGCTGGCAGGATGACCTTGACGGCTCTTAAAGAACCATCCAGTGCTAACTCGCCTATAAATTCATGAGCGGCTAATTTTTCTGCACGAATTTGTCCAGAGGCAGCAAGAATGCCAAGTGCAATCGGTAAATCGAATCCGCTGCCAAGTTTTGGTAGATTAGCAGGTGCCAAATTAACGGTAATGCGACGACACGGAAATTCAAAATGACTATTGAGAATGGCCGATCGAACGCGATCTTTGCTTTCCTTTACAGCGGTTTCTGGTAAGCCCACAATTGAAAAACTCGGTAGCCCATTTGACAAATGGACTTCAACAGAAACAGATTGTGCTTGAATGCCAATAATACTCCTTGTGTGGCATATGGCGAGATTCATCGTTCTTTTCCTTAAAGCGAACTGGCCATAAGGATGGCATAAAATAACAAAAATTCAAAGAGGGGAGATAACCGGTTGAGCAAACCAAATTCTGCGTAAGAAAATAAACTGTATTTCAGCTTTGGCTAATTTCATGACTAAGACATGTATTAAGCGAGAATCAATTGTTACTTTTGTTGGAGCAGTTGATTCAATTGCTCTTGAAGCGAATCAATTTTTTCTCGAGTACGCGCTAAAACTTTAACTTGCACATCAAACTCTTCACGCGTGACAACATTCATACGCGTTAAAGTAACTTGCAGAATATCTTTAAACTGTTGTTGGATTTCCTGCTCCATAGCTTTGAAGCTGCCAGGTAATGCCGAAAATAATGTCTTTGCAAGGTCTTCAATCTGTTTGGGAGCAAACATATAAGGGTCACAGAATCCATAATTTGAAGTGAACATCATAGCAAACCTTACTTAGAAAACCAATAGGTTGATGTTTCTGTAATCACAGCATCCAATGGTTGGTCCCATGGTGCTGGAGGAATATAGGTTTGCTTTTGAAATTCATATGCCACACCAATTCGAATGGTGTGAGTGTTATTTTTTAAAGTGCGATCATAATAACCACCACCCATTCCAAGTCTTGTTCCGTTCATGTCAAATGCGACCAGAGGAAGAAACATTATCTCGATTGCTTCAGCATCAATCGCTTCTTTTAAGGGTAAGTCAGGTTCAGGAATACCCCACTTATTTTTCGATAGACAAGTGCTGGTTGTGAATGGTAGAAACACTAGATGAGAAGAGGATAAAACTGGAAAATAATAGGTTTTGTTTTGAGAGCAAGGCTGCCATAATGAAGACAGATCAACCTCGCCATTTATAGCAAAATAAAACGCAATTTTTCGAGCATCTGGGTAAGATGGTAGCGTTAATATTTTCGCGCAAATCTGTTGAGATGCCTGCGCTCTTAGGTCGTCTGATAAACCACGGCGTTGGTTGATAATATTACGCCGCAAACATGCTTTGATCTGGTGAATGCTCATGTTATACTTCGCTCGTCTAGCTATATATTTTCAAGCAGCATCAATTTTAATGCATTTCTTTAAGCATCAATTCTAGTGCTTAAGCGGGCCATGGATAGTTTGCAGGTTTTGACGTAGTGTATAAGAATAGTATCCTACGTATCTGTCAAAGTATAGGGTTGAGTTGATTCGATGTTCTAGGGGATCGAAATGAGTGAACTATTTGATGAAACGGATGATGACAAAGTATCTATCGTTGACGATGATCTGATTGAAGCAGAGCATGCAATGGTTGATATTCGGCATAAAAGTAATTCAGACGCGAGAAGGCGTCTTGAAGATTTAATGGAAGAAAAGCGGTTGCGTGAAGAACTAGAAGATTATCTGGACTAGGAGCGATCATGGTGAGTGGTGGTTTTTCTCCGACGGCGCACTGGCGTGATTCAGCACGTAGTGCTAGATTTTTTATGGTTGATGCCCGAGCAGCATTCCCAATATTCTTTTTTTTGATGCACATACGGGTATGGACTGGTTTGTTGGTGGTCGTATCTGCTATCTTTTTTGGAATTCTGGAACACTATGGCTTCACTGTTCCTGTATTTCTAAGGTGGTTACGGTTATTTTTTGCTGGCCCCGTGAAATCATCACACCCATGGTGGCGTTAAATTCAGGTGCGGAGTAGCAATTAATTGGAAAGGGACTTGTCAAAATGTATGGCATTAATCGCCGCGCGAATGAATGCCAAATTTTATCTAAACGATCGTTTCGTGAGTTATGAGGAAGTTTTTTCTTCAACAGGATTGCTTCCTGCGATTGCTCGCCGAGCAGATCAACTTTGCTCTTTATGTTTGGGCTATGGCTTGGGTGCCACGTTTAATGATGCGGAAGGCGCGTTATTAGGGTCTCAGGTTATTTTTGATGAGGTCACTCCAAACACATTGCGTTTATTGTGTATGACGGATGTTGTGAACGAATTGATTCAAGGCGGTCCCAGCCGTGATTACACACCTTTAGACGAATTGATGTATGATTAAATTCAGCATAATAAAAGAGCATTGTTTGTTGATGCATTGACATTTCATGGATGAAATGGAATTTCGAGATTAAAAAAACGACGATTAGTGTTTTATTAAGTCATATTCTGCTATAATCAAGTGCAGAGAAAGTTGTTTTAGGGGTATTACATGACATTATTTAAACCAGAGTTGCCGTCATCCAATGAAAACAAAAAAGTATCGACAGCGACTGATTTACAGGGAACATACGAAAACGTTATCAAAGAGCTTCGTACATTGTTTACAACTGTAGAGACCATGGGAAAAGCCCCCAATGCGCTCAATAAAATCAACCAAATATTTGTCGAAATTGGATTAAAAAGATCGGAGCATTTGGTTGCTGCAAACGCTTCGTCACCATCTACTGGTAGCATGTTTCAACGGCAGCAAGTTTATAAGAACCAAGTTGCTGGCATGAAAAATGAAACAGTAATCGATTCAGGAAACAAACCTGAAGATGTTGTGCACAAATCATTCAATGCGAGTTAAGCGGTGAGTAAACGTTGTTGATGTCGATTTTAATCGGTTGATTTCAGGCGTTTTCTTAGCTTCATGTTCGAGGTCAATTATTTGTGTTCGTTGATCATAACTCAGCAACTTTTTCACCTAAAGAGGTTTCTAGTTTCAAAATAGATTATCCGTATAATGGGTTTGGAGCGCTTTTGGGAGTTAAAGACCAAAGATGCAGCTATTCCAGTCAGAGGTGCTTAGGATTTTTAGACATCAACTAAATGTTTGATTCCTGTTTGCAAAAATCAATTTATTATTAATTCTCTAGAGATTTTTAAGAGTCATTTATGGAAGAAACGATTCAACAAAAAGCAGAAAAACTGCTTAAAGCTTTGGATAATGCCCTCACCGATGGTTCTTGGGATGAAACCAATTTTATCTTGATTATTGGTAAAAAATTAAGACTTATGCGGGACACGCTGGCTGCTCAATTGAAAGAGGTTGAAGATGATTCCAGCAGTATGTCTGCTTTTTTGTCAAGAAAAATGGCCATGCAAAGTACTTTAAAAGAGGTTTTCGTGAGTCTTTATTCCATAGATGGAACCTATCTACAGTCTTGGGAGCGTATCTTAGCAAACTTACGTCGTCAAATGGTTTCTCGTCCCGTTTATGCTAATGAAGCAGATATCAAAGCCATCATTAAGACCAAAGAAAAAAAAATCAATGAGGCATATGTTTCTATCTACGTTGATCCCGATGATATTCTTGACCTGGGACCAGATAAAATACCAATGGATAAACTTGGCAAACCGATGCTGGTTTTAAAAGATAATGCTATTAACCTAGATAATATTGATTATTTTATGCACATTACTGGTAAGTACCGTTATTTGCGTGGTCGGCTGATTAAACTAGATGATAATCATGTCTCTTAAATGCTCAACTCTATAAAAAGAATTGTAATCCAGTATGATTAACTTCTGCTTTTGATAAAAGATGATGGTTTACCCACATCCCTTTCAAATTTTCTAAACTCATTTGAACTCTGGTTTAAAATAGTTATATACTGGATAAAAAATTTTTGAGGCATGATCATGGCTCAACAAGCCCCTCAGCAATCCTCCGGCGATAATTCTATGGCGCCCATGTGGATCATGGCGCTCATTTTAATAACGCTGTTTATTATTTGGAAAACATCTCATCAATATATCGTGTCTGCTGTATTTTATCTCAATATTTTACAGGGAAAGTTCGTGAATCTCTTTGTGCACGATGAGAAGTTAGATCAAGTCATTTACTTGATGGAAACAATAGATCCACGCTCGGTAGAGCTATCGCAGCTGAGAGATTTTACTGCCTATGTGGGCACTTTTGTTCGTTATCCGGTTGTTGTGATGATGCTCATTATGTCGTTTTTCTTATATCGTTCTGATGTGACCATTCGTTATCGCAAGACGCACAGCATGAAGTCTCTGAGTCAGCAAGAGCAACAGAATTGGCCAGCGATTATGCCGGTTGTTAAAGAAGACTTAGTCAACATGGACATTAACACTGGGCCTTGGGCTATGGGATTGACACCGATGGAGTTTGCTCGTAAGTACCACTTACTGAAAAAAAACGATCTGTTGTTAGATAATTCGATTCCAGGGCAAGAAATGACAGCTGGATTAAAGCGCGGAGATGCCAAACGCGTATTTACCTTGCAATTGGGTCCAGCCTGGGAAGGATTTGAGCGCTGTCCGTTCCATGTGCAAGCCATCGCTGCAGTCTTTATGGCAAGAATCAATCGTGATAAAGCCGCAGCAAACGAGGTACTTAAAGCGTTAGATCAATCATATTTGACCGGAAAACTAAGCGCACCCACTGTACCCAGTTTATTGCAGAAGTATGGTCAAACTGAATTGGTTCAAGAGGTGTCAGGCCGACATGCATATTTGTTAACGATGATGGCGTCTTTACTTGCTGCAGCAAGGCTAGATGGGGTGGTACCCAGTTCAGAATTTTTATGGTTAAAACCTACGGATAGACGATTGTGGTATATGTTGAACTGCGTGGGAAGACAAACACCGTATGCTGAAGTAGCGGGCCCTTTTGCGCACTGGATTGCTGAAAAAGCTATGGGTAGAGGCTCACGAACGCCTATGATAGATGAAGCGATTAAGGCTTTAGAAATTGCAATTCGAGAAGTCAAACTTTCACCTAAAGAACTACAGGAATTACAGCCATGATGCGTGGTATTGATGCTCGCAATGAAATTGATCCTTCGCGATTATTGCGGGATACGCGTACAGTTGGTCAACGTATATCTGACTTTTTTAGTCAGCCGAAAAATGTTGTTATCTTTTTCGTGGCTTTTTGTGTCGTGGTATTTTATGTGCCAGAAGCTTCAATTTTTGCTCTAGTTTTATGTGGTGGCATGTTTTGGTTTGCCATGACAAGAAAACATTTTCTGCCTTTTCGATTGCCTCAAATTGCAAAAACACAAGATTATAATGATTTAAAGCCTGGAATTAAGTCCCCTTACATGGCCAGGGGGATTGCTTATTTCGGCAATGAAAAAAAGACAAACAAAGAATTGTGGTTTGCTAATGAAGACATGAGAACTCACGTGCTCATTTTTGGTTCTACAGGTAGTGGTAAAACTGAAACGCTGGTTTCTATTGCTTTTAATGCGTTGGTGCAGGGAAGCGGTTTTATTTATGTGGATGGAAAAGGCGATAACTCTTTATACGCAAAAGTCTTTTCTATGGTTCGCAGTATGGGCCGTGAAGATGATTTATTGTTAATTAATTTTATGACAGGTGCTCGAGATATTGTCGGGCCCCAAGAAAAACGCTTATCTAATACGTTAAATCCATTTTGCCAAGGTTCATCTAGCATGCTTACCCAGCTTGTTGTTAGCCTCATGGGCGATTCTTCTGGTGGTTCGGATGGTGATATGTGGAAGGGACGTGCGATAGCTTTCGTTGAAGCACTGATGCGTCTATTGGTGTATATGCGTGATGAGGGAGCGATTTTATTAGATGCCAATACCATTCGAAATTATTTTGACTTAGGTCGATTAGAATCTATTGTAATTGATAAGGTTTTTCCAAGAGATGAACAAGAAGCTGTGAATATTGATAATATTCCAAAATTAGTAACGGATCCCTTACGAAATTATTTGAATACATTACCTGGCTATAACAAAGAGAAAAAAGGTAAGCAAGTTTCACAGGTTTTGGAGCAGCATGGTTTTATTACGATGCAGTTGGTGAGAAGTTTCTCTTCTTTAGCCGATACCTATGGCCATATTATCCGTGTTAATTTAGCTGAAGTAGACTTCAAAGATGTGGTGTTAAATCGCCGTATTCTGGTTGTTTTACTGCCCGCATTAGAAAAATCTCCTGACGAGTTATCAAATTTGGGTAAAGTAATCGTTTCTTCATTGAAAGCAATGATGGCGGCGGGCTTGGGTGAGGAAGTTGAGGGTGATTACCGTGATGTGATTGAACGCAAGCCCACCAATGCGCCCACACCTTATATTTGTATCTTAGATGAGTATGGTTATTATGCTGTAAAAGGTTTTGCGGTTGTTCCTGCTCAAGCACGTTCATTGGGCTTTTCTGCTATTTTTGCTGGTCAGGATTTACCTGCCTTCCAAAAAGCCTCCAAAGAAGAAGCTGCGTCTATTGGCGCGAATACAAACATTAAAATCTGTATGAAACTTGAGGATCCGGCAGATACTTGGGATTTTTTTACTAAAACTGCCGGTGAAGCTTATGTGACAAAAGTAGATTCATTTCAAACCAAAGAAAATAGCATGACAAACAGCTATTTGGATACAAAAAGTTCTTCATTTGAAAAGAGAGCTCGCGTAGATTTGCTTGACCTCAAAGATCAAACCGAAGGTGAGGCTCACATTTTTTTCCGATCACAAATTGTTCGTGCAAGTATGTTTTATGCTGCGCCTAAGCCCGTCAAGCGATTGAAAGTCAATCAATTTTTAAAAGTCGAACCGCCTGCCGATGAGTACTTAGATAAATTACAAAAACAATTAAAAAACTTTCACGAAGTATTAAATAGTAAAGAGCCTGGTATCCTACTAGACGTAGAAAGTGAAACTATTGAGCATGTCAGTCGATTATTACAAAATTCGAATGTTGAAGAGCCTATTGAGAGAGGTGTGTCTGTATTGTTAGCGTTTCATAAACAAGATGAACCAGACGTGGTTGAATCGTTGGTACAAGAACAAATTCTGGGTGAAATGACAATTTTTACTAAACTACAACAAGCACCTGGCAGTTTACCTTTACTCGTAAAAGACGTTGAGCGTTTCTCAGAGCCATTATTACCTATTAACGAAACCCGCAATAGTGTGATGGCAATCGAGCGTTTAACAGGAGAAAAAGCGAGTTTAGCGGGCAATATTGCCAACGAAGTGATTAAAGACTTTCAAACTGCAACGCATTACCCACCTATAGAAAGGGACGTGGTAAGCTATGAGCAGTTGTCAGAGACAATCTATTTATTAATAGAAAAAATTAAACGTGAGCGAAAACGTAGTAAAGAATCATCCTAAGTACTTGTATCTGTTCTCACAGTATGTTTTGATTTCTATATTGAGTTAAGGGGGCTCTTGTGAGAGTTTATGTTTTGGTGTTTTTGCTTGTTGCTCTGATGGGTTGTCAAAAAACGCCAACCACAATCATCGACGCCCCTGATTTACCTCAGGCAGTGGCGGGTGCATCTGATCAAGTGATCCTCGCACTAC
>VFQP010005212.1_pt1 | contig 11518 bp, 14 predicted proteins | sample 3512351 | NCBI WGS metagenome assembly VFQP01 (sample SAMN10412372, study PRJNA504923) | tailings metagenome | isolation source: Relicate 1 Philex TSF1 revegetated site | place: Philippines: Tuba, Benguet | collected 2017-08-29
GCCGACACGTGCAAAGAGCAGGCGCAGGTAGTCGTAGATCTCGGTGACGGTGCCAACGGTCGAGCGCGGATTGCGTGAGGTCGTCTTCTGCTCGATGGAGATGGCCGGCGACAGGCCGTCGATCTGCTCGACATCCGGCTTCTGCATCATCTCGAGGAACTGCCGGGCATAGGCCGACAGCGACTCCACATAGCGGCGCTGGCCCTCCGCATAGATGGTGTCGAAGGCAAGCGACGACTTGCCCGACCCGGAGAGGCCGGTCATCACGATCAGGCTGTCGCGCGGCAGGCGGACGTCGATGTTCTTGAGGTTGTGCTCTTTGGCCCCGCGGACGACGATCTCGCGACTGTGGCTGCTGGGCTTCGGCATCAAATCTGTTCCCAAGACGAACGGTTCGGCATCGAGCCGAGGCGGTGAAACAATGGACGGAGTACGCGCTGCAGGGCCACGCGGCCCACTAGGTTGTCACTGTGGCAGAAGGATGCAAGCGGTCATCGCGCCTGCACCATGAACATAGATAGAACATGACTGGATTCGGTCAAGCCCGGGGGGCTTGCCAGTTCAGCGGCTTTGGGGCTGGCTGGATGCGAGGAGTCTCCGTTGATGATCGATACCGCTATTCTCGTTCCCTATGTGCTCGCCTGCGTGCTGTTCGCCATCGTGCCGGGCCCGTCCGTGACGGTGGTCGTGGCCAATGCGCTGGCCGGAGGCACGCGTGCCGGCTTCCTCACCATCCTCGGCACGGAAATCAGCATGCTGAGCATGGTGCTCGTGGTGGCGCTCGGCCTCGAGGCGGTGATGACCTTGGTCAGTGGTGCGTTCGAGGTGATCAAGCTCGCCGGCGCCGCCTACCTGGTGTGGATCGGCTGGAAGATGCTCAACGCCAGCGGCAAGCTCGATCTCGCGGCCGGTGCCCGCCGGCCGGCGTCGCGCTACATCTGGCAGGGCGCCCTGGTGAACTGGTCCAACCCCAAGACCCTGCTGTTCCTGGGCGCTTTCCTGCCGCAGTTCGTGGACATGACGCGGCCGGCCTTCGGGCAGATCGTCGTGCTCGGCCTCATCGTCATGGCCGTGGCGACCCTCAGCGACGCTGTTTACGCCGTCCTCGCCGGCCGCGCGCGGCTGGCGTTCAATGCCTCGCGCATCCGGCTGATGAGCCGGATTTCGGGAGCGATCCTGATGGCGGGTGGCGTCTGGCTGGCCCTGCAGCGCCGGAGCTGACCTGGCTACTCGAGGCGCGGCGTCTCGACCGGATCGGAGATGATCACCAGCTGCGGCATGGGCGTGATCTCGCGAGGCATCACCTTGATGGCCCACGTGATCATGAAAAAGCCAATACAGCCGAGAGAGAAGGTGATGATCGCGAACAGGATCGCCCCGAAGGCATCGCCTTGCGGTTGGTCAGGCTTCGATAGTGCGCCGCTGTCGCGCAGCGCCCGGACAGTCTCGCGTCCTGACATCCTGTTCGGCAGGTCCCTGATCGTTCGGCTTTCACAATAGGAGCCGAGCTTGAAGATAGACTTAAGGCCGGTCCCTCAAATTCTCATGTCTTGCCTTGCGCTTGCGCGGCCGGGACGGGCGTGACAAAACCCCAGCGGTCCGTGAGGGAGGGCAGCATGGACAGGCTGGTCGGTTTCTACCCGGGGTCCTTCGACCCCGTTACCAACGGACATCTCGATGTCGTCGAACGCGCCTGCAAGCTCGTCGATACGCTGATCGTCGCCGTCGGCACGCATCATTCCAAGAAACCGCTGTTCAGCCACGATGCGCGGCTCGCCCTGCTCCAGCAGGTGCTCGAGCCCATCGGTCGGCGGACCGGCACCGAAATGAAGGTCGTCGAGTTCGACGGCTTGATGGTGCATGCGGCCCGAGCCAATGGCGCCAAGCTCATCATCCGCGGCCTGCGCGACACCACCGACTACAATTTCGAGATGCAGATGGTCGGCATGAACGCCCAGATGGCGCCCGACCTGCAGACCGTTTTCCTGCCGTCCAGCGCGCCGGTGCGCCACATCTCGGCCACTCTGGTGCGCCAGATCGCAGAAATGGGCGGTGACATATCCGCCTTTGTCCCCAAGATCGTCCTCGAGGCTCTGAAGAACCAATGACATTCGTCCGCTCGCTTGCCGCCGCCCTCGCGCTGGCGTTCATCACGATCGCCGGACCGGCGTTCGCCCAGGAAGGCAAGCCGCACTGGCTGCTCGAGCTCAAGGACGGCACGGTCGATATAGAACTGCTGCCGGATGTGGCGCCGCTCCACGTCGCCCGCATCATCGAGCTGACGCAGCAGGGCTTTTATGACGGCATCGTCTTCCACCGCGTGATCGACGGCTTCATGGCCCAGTCGGGCGATCCGACCGGCACCGGCGCCGGCGGCTCGCAGCTCCCCGACGTCAAGGCCGAGTTCAACGACCTCTCGTTCCAGCGCGGCGCGGTCGGCGCGGCCCGGACACAGGATCCGGACACCTTCAACTCGCAGTTCTTCATCGTTTTCGACGACGCCTCGTTCCTCGACGGCCAGTACACCGTCTTCGGCCAGGTGGCTTCCGGCATGGAGTTCGTCGACAACATCACCCGCGGAGAGCCGCCGGCCAATCCGGACAAGATCGTCTCCGCCAAGATCGAATATCGCTGAGAACAGAAAGAGCAGCCGCATGGCCGATATCAAAGACCCGGAAAACACGCTGATCATCGAAACCACCAAGGGTAAGGTGGTCGTCGAGATGCGTCCGGACCTCGCCCCCAACCATGTCGCCCACATCAAGAAGCTGGCGCGCGAGGGCGCCTATGACGGCGTCGTCTTCCACCGCGTGATCGACGGGTTCATGGCGCAGACCGGCGACGTGAAGTTCGGCAACTCCAACTCGCCGGACTTCAATCCGGCGCGCACCGGCACCGGTGGATCGAAGTACCCGGACCTGCGGGCGGAGTTCAACGCCGAGCCGCACGTGCGCGGCGTGACATCGATGGCCCGCTCGCAGAACCCCAACAGCGCCAATTCGCAGTTCTTCATCGTCTTCGACGACGCAACCTTCCTCGATCGCCAGTACACGGTGTGGGGCAAGGTCATCGAAGGCATGGAGTTCGTCGACCAGATCAAGCGCGGCGAGCCCGTGCGCGATCCCGACAAGATGGTCTCGGTGAAGGTCGCGGCCGACGTCGCCTGACCTGGCGTTCAGTCGCCATTCAGGCGGCAGCTGACATTTCGCGCCCTCGAAACGGGCCGCCGGTTGCCCCGGCGGCCCATTCTCTTTGAGGAAGCGTCAATGAACAAAATGCTTGCCGCGGCCGCCATTGCCGTCGGCCTCGTCTCCGTCCAACCCGCCGCCGCCACGGAATGGATGGTCTGCAGCGATGCCGACAATACCGCTCAGGTCAGCCTTCTGCTCGGCGCGCTCGATGTGCTGACGATCGTCGGTATCACCCTGAGCCAAGGCGAGTCCCAGTGGGCCAGCCAGCCCGTCTACGGGGAGGGGCCCGTGGTTCAGGTGGGGCAGGCGTTCGCCGACGAGCGCATGATCCTCGTCGACCTCGTCGATGAAAACGTCGAGGCGGTGATAGCGAGCCTGCGGGTGTTCAAGGCCGAGACGACGGACGATCTCGTCTATGGCGGCGTGCTTAAGATCGGCGAGGACGTGGCCGTCGCGGTCGCGTGTTCCTACTAATGCGCGCGCTTGCAGTCCTGCCGGCACTACTGCTGGCGACGCCCGCCTTCGCCGAAACCGTCATGTGCGAGAACATGGACGGTTCCACCCGCGTCATGCTCGAGATCGCCTTCGACGGCGAACGCGACGGCGGTGCAGTGCTGTCGGTGGAGGCCTTGAACGAAGACCTGACGCTGAGCACGACGGGCGAGGAAACGCTGGCCTTCGCCGACATTGCTTATGACCGCCTGCAGATCGGGCTCGAGTCTCCTGGCGTCGGGCCGATGACCATGACGCTCGACGTCATTCGCGGTGCCACCTACGACGGTGCCGGCGGGCCCGATACCGACGTTGTCGCCGTCGGCATCCTTGCCGGCTACAGCTTCCGGCCGACCATCGTCGAGTGCTGGGGATGGTAGGCCGCTTGGTCCTGGGCGTTGTCCTGTCGCTCGCCGCACAACCGGCTCTTGCCCGGTTCGTCATCGACGTCCGCTGTGCGGCGTCCGACGACTCGCTGGTCGTTCTGATCGGGCTCGCCCACGACGAGGATCGGCAGGCATGGTCCGTCGAGGACGTCGTCGCCGGCACCGCCGATGGGACGCTGGCCACGAGCGATTACGACCACCTGGCTTACCAGGCCGTGACGGACACGCGCATCGAACTCGGCCTGCGCGACGGCGACCGCGATCCGATCGCCCTCACCATGGTCATCGTGCGCGACAACCGCCTAGATGGCCGCGGACCGGAGTCGGTCGCGGCCGGCATCGTCGCCGGCGATTACTTTGCTCCGACCAACGTGGAGTGCACGGGATGGTTTTGAGGATAGCACTCGCGGCCGCAATGGCCGTGTTCATGACGGTTTCCGGCGCCACGGCCGGCGAGGGCCTGCTGTGCGAAGCGGTCGGCGCCGAAGTCTCGGTGCATGTTCCGCTCGGCGGCGGGGTCGGGCTCAGCCCGCTCGGCGTGGAGCTTGTCATTGACACGGACGTCTGGTCATCCGACCCGGCGCGCGCGACGAAGATGGTCATCGTGCCAAGCCAGTCCTACGGCACGGAAACGCTGATGCAGATGGACTTTTCCGATGACAATGCCGAGCGCACCGTCGCCCGGCTGCAACTCGTGGTGGCTTACGGTGAGGAAGGCCCGGTCTTCGGCGGCACGCTGTGGATCGAAGACACTGGCGCGTGGGCGGTGACCTGCTACTAAGCCGGCATGAAAGTCGCCGACTTCGATTTCGACCTGCCCGAGGCCCTGATCGCGCTCCATCCAGCCGAGCCGCGGGATTCGGCGCGTCTCCTCGTGGTTGAGCAGGGCCGGCCGCTGGCCGACCGGCACGTCACTGACCTCCTGGGGATCCTGCGGCCAGGTGACGTGCTGGTCGTCAACGACACCCGCGTCCTGCCGGCCGAGCTCAAGGGGACGAGGGTACGCGGCGACAGCCGCGTAAAAGTGTCGTTCAACCTGCACAAGCGGGTCGATGCCGCGACCTGGCGCGCCTTTGCCCGCCCGGCCAAGAAGCTCGGCCTGCTCGATCGTCTGGAACTGGGCGACGACGGTACCATCACCGCGACGCTGACGGGAAAGGGCGACACCGGCGAGGTGACGCTGGCCTTCGATCAATCGGGCGCGGTTCTCGATGAAGCGATCAAGGCCCATGGCGCCATGCCCCTGCCGCCCTATATCGGCGGCAAGCGTCCGACGGAGGCGCGTGACGCGGTCGACTACCAGACCGTCTACGCCTCAAAGGACGGCGCGGTTGCGGCGCCGACGGCCGGGCTGCACTTCACCGAGCTGCTGCTCCAGCGGCTGGCCGAGCGCGACGTTCGCATGGAGCGGGTGACGCTGCACGTGGGGGCAGGGACCTTCCTCCCGGTCAAGGTCGAGGACACCGACGATCACGTGATGCACGCCGAGTGGGGCGAGATCGACCAGGCGACGGTCGAGCGCATCCGGGCGGCCAAGGCGGCCGGGGGCCGGGTGATCGCCGTCGGCACCACCAGCCTGCGCCTGCTGGAATCCGCAGCGCGGGCGACAGGGGAACTGGCGCCGTTCATCGGCGATACCGACATCTTCATCACCCCCGGCTTCCGCTTCCGCGTGGTCGATCTGCTGATGACGAACTTCCACTTGCCGAAGTCGACTCTGTTCATGCTGGTCAGCGCCTTCGCCGGCTTTCAAACAATGCACGCTGCCTATCGCCACGCCATCGAGACAGGCTATCGCTTCTATTCCTATGGGGACGCGAGCCTGCTGTTCCGCGCAGCACCGCCGGACGACGAATGACCGACCACGCCTTCACCCTCCTCGCCACGGACGGCGCTGCGCGCCGCGGACGGATAGATACGCCGCGCGGCGACATCCAGACGCCGGCGTTCATGCCCGTCGGGACCGCAGGCACGGTCAAGGCCATGTATCCCGAACAGGTGCGTGAAACCGGCGCCGACATCCTGCTCGGCAACACCTACCACCTGATGCTGCGCCCAGGCGCCGAGCGCGTCGCCTCGCTGGGCGGACTCCACACCTTCATGGACTGGCAGAGGCCGATCCTCACGGATTCCGGCGGCTTCCAGGTCATGTCGCTGGCCAAGCTGCGCAAGCTCACCGAGAAGGGTGTGACGTTCCGCTCCCACATCGACGGCAGTGCCTACGAACTGACGCCCGAGCGCTCGATGGAAATCCAGACGCTGCTGGACAGCGACATCATCATGCAGCTCGACGAATGCATCGCCTTGCCGGCGGAGCGGCCGGAAATGGAGCGGGCGATGGAGCTTTCGCTCCGCTGGGCCGATCGCAGCAAGACCGCCTTCGGCAACCAGCCGCATCGCGCCCTCTTCGGCATCGTCCAGGGCGGCGACGATGCCGTGCTGCGCGCCCGCTCAGCCGCCGGGCTGAAATCCATTGGCTTCGACGGCTACGCGGTAGGCGGCCTGGCCGTGGGCGAACCGCAGGACGTGATGTTCCGCGTCCTCTCCGAGATCACGCCGGAGCTTCCCAATGAGCGGCCGCGGTACCTCATGGGCGTCGGCAAGCCGGACGACATCCTGGGCGCCATCGAGCGCGGCATCGACATGTTCGACTGCGTGCACCCCACGCGCGCAGGGCGACACGGCCATGCCTACACGCGGTTTGGCGTCATCAATCTCAAGAACGCCCGGCACCGCGACGATGGGCGTCCGCTCGCCGCCGAGTCGCCCAACCCGAACTGCCGGCGCTTCTCGCGGGCCTACCTCAGCCACCTGGTGCGGCAGGAGGAGATCCTCGGTGCCATGGTCCTTTCGCAGATCAACCTGGCATATTATCAGGAGCTGGTTTCTGGCGCCCGCGCCGCCATTGAAGCCGGGCGGCTCGCGGACTTTGCCGCCGAAACGAGGGCCCAATGGGAAAAGGGCGACCTGCCGGCTGTTGCCTAGGGCCAGGGTCCGTCGCCATCCCGCGAACGCGGCGATCGGCCCCAGGCCCGCGCAGCCGGCGAAATTAGTGCAGTGAACACCGAGGGCAGGGGACGCTGCCCGGTCATCGTTGGGGAGCAGGCAAGATGGCAACCGGTTCGAAGCTCAATCCGCTGATGAAGCATCGCAAGCGCCTCGACGAGACGACCATGCGCGAGCTGTTCGCCGCCGATCCCGGACGTTTCGACGCCTTCTCCGCCGAGGCGGCAGGCATCCTGCTCGACTACTCGAAGAACCGCATCGATGCGCCGGCGATGAAGGCATTGGTCGGGCTGGCCCGCGATGCCGGCGTCGAGGCGCGGCGCGACGCCATGTGGAGCGGCGAGGCCATCAACATCACCGAGCATCGTGCCGTGCTCCACATGGCCCTGCGCTACGGTGGCACAAAGCCGGTGAAGGTTGCCGGCAAGGATGTGATGCCGGACGTCCGCGAGGTGCAGGAGCGCATGCGCACGTTCTCCGGTCGGGTCCGCGACGGCAGCGTCAAGGGCGCGACCGGTGAGACCTTCACCGATGTCGTCAACATCGGCATCGGCGGCTCCGACCTCGGCCCGGCAATGGTGACGCTGGCGCTCGCCCCCTACACCCGCCCGGACCTGCGCCTGCACTACGTCTCGAACGTCGACGGTGCCCACATTCACGACACGCTGAAGGGCCTCGATCCGAAGCGCACGATGTTCATCGTCGCCTCCAAGACCTTCACCACCGACGAGACCATGACCAACGCGCAGACGGCCCGCAAATGGCTGGCCGATGCGCTCGGCGACACCGCGGTGCCGGATCACTTCGCGGCGCTCTCGACCAACCTCAGGGCGACCGCCGCCTTCGGCATCCGGGACGAACGCACCTTCGGTTTCTGGGACTGGGTCGGCGGACGCTACTCAGTGTGGTCGGCCATCGGCCTGCCTGTGGCCATAGCCGTCGGCTTCGACAATTTCGCCGCGTTCCTCGCCGGCGCCTACGCCATGGACCGGCACTTCCTCGAAACGCCGCTCGAGCAGAACCTTCCCGTGATCATCGGCGTGCTCGGCGTCTGGTACCGCAACGCCTGGGGATTCTCGACGCACGCGGTTCTCCCCTATGATCAGCGCCTGTCGCGCTTCCCGGCGTACCTCCAGCAGCAGGACATGGAGTCCAACGGCAAGTCGGTGACGCTCGAGGGCAAGCCCGTCGGCTGGCCGACGGGCCCGATCATCTGGGGAGAGCCCGGCACCAACGGCCAGCACGCCTTCTACCAGCTGATCCACCAGGGGACAGACGTCATTCCCTGCGACTTTCTTGTCGCTGCCCAGCCACACGAGCACCTGCCGCCGCATCACGACAAGCTGGTGGCCAATGTCCTGGCGCAGGCCGAGGCGCTGATGCTCGGCAAGAGCAAGGCCGAGGTGGTCGCCGAGCTCAAGGCGCAGGGGCTCGGCAAGGACGAGATCAAGGCGCTGGCGCCGCACAAGGTGTTCCCCGGCAACCGCCCCTCCAACATGCTGATGTACGCCAAGCTGACGCCTGAAATCCTCGGGTCGCTGGTGGCGCTCTACGAGCACAAGGTGTTCGTGCAAGGCACGATCTGGAACGTCAATTCCTATGACCAGTGGGGTGTGGAACTGGGCAAGCAGCTGGCCAAGGCATTGCTACCGAAAGTCGAGGGCACGGCAGGAACGGAGGGCCACGACAGTTCGACCCGCGGCCTGGTGGCGCATTATCTCAAGCTCAAGAGATAGTTTGGACGTCGCGCGGGCGGGACAAGTCCTCGTCTGCCGTTTCGTTGGCCGTGGCGGGAAACCGGTAAAATCGCCACGTTGACTCGATCGCGGTTGGGTCGCGATCCGCTGCCCGAGCGCGGCACCTGCATGGGAGAAAGTGCCGTACCGCCGAGACCGGTTGTCGCGCGCGACGTCCGCTCCGCCAACGGAGTGACGACGGTCGGGTTCCAGTCCACGAAATCCGCTGGCGCTGCCATGCGCACTGGACTGTGACAGCAGCGACGGCCAAGGTCGCGCCATGGCATTCCGATTTTCCCCCAAGGACGGCTCGGTCGAGGACGGCGTGAGGCGCATGGCCGCCGAGCAGTTGGACCGGGCACTCGACGAGGCGGCGGTCGGCGGTCCGCGGGCCGCCTTCGCCGTCCGCAAGCGGATCAAGAAGCTGCGCGCCTTGCTAAAGCTGGTTCGGGCGAGCCTTCACGGCGCCAGGGGCGTGGAGGATAAACTCGCCGAGGCAGCGCGCGGTCTCGGGTCGACGCGCGATGGCCAGGTGCTGCGCGAGCGTCTCGCCGAAGTCGGCGGCGACCTGACGCCCGATCAGCGGGCACAAATGCTCGCCAGGCTGCCGTCGCCCATTCTCGGCACGGACGACGCTGCGCTCGCCGCCGCCGTCGAGACGATGCAAGCCGTCCGCCGTGGGATCGCCAAGTGGCGGTTCGACGGCAACGGCTTCGAGACGCTCGCCAAGGGCGCGCTGCGCAGCTACGCGCGCCTGAGGGCCCGGGCCCGTGCCATGTCCGTTGGCGCGACGGATGAGAAAGCGCACGACCTCCGCAAGGCGGCCAAGGCGCACTGGCACCAGCTCGGCATGTTGCGTGACCTCGATCCGGCCGGTCTCGTCCCGCGCCGCGAACTTGCCGGCGAGTTGCAGGAGGCGCTCGGCGAGCACCACGATCTGTCGCAGCTGGCCGCGGCCCTGCGCAGCACGGGTGCTCCGGAGGGGCCCAATCTCGTCGTCCTCGACCGCATCGGCGCGCGCATGACCGACCTTGCGCATGGCGCGCTCGAGCGGGCCCTGCTCCTCGCGATCAGCAAGCCCAGGCAGGCTGTTCGTGATCTGCGGGCGCGGTGGGACGCAACGATGCTGGACTGAAGGACGACGCGGCCGGGAGGCGCCTGGTATGCCCGGTGGGATTCGAACCCACGACCATTCGATTAAAAGTCGAATGCTCTACCACTGAGCTACGGGCACTCGCGAGGTGGGCGGAACATAGTGCCTCGCCCCCTCGTGTCAACCGCGCCCGGCGCAGGGTGTCACCGCAACAGCGGCTCGCCCTCGTAGGCGACCGGCAGGCAGGCCATGCCGATGCGCTCGAGACGGCTGCACATGGCGGTCGCGTCCGCCTGTGCCGTGAACGGCCCGGCGACGAGGCGGTAGCCCCCGCCGTCGGCGCTGGCGGCCACCAGCGGCGACAGGCCCAGCAGCAGCGGACCGAGTTTTCCGGAAATATCGGTCCAGGTCGCCGACAGCGACGCGGCGCTGACAAGCGGCCCCAGCGCCACGCCATAGGCGGCCGGGCCTGGCGCGGCGGCGACTTCGGCCGCCGGAATTTCGGGTAGAGCCTGCGGTTCGGCAGGCGGGGCCGCGAGCGCGAGAGGCTGGCGCGTGACGACGACCGATCCCCCCTCTGCCGGCAGCGTCTCGGCGCCACCAGCGATCGATGCAGTCACGGCCGAAAAATCGACGGGGGGCCGCGCCAGTGCACTGCTGACGGTCTCGGCCATCTGCGGCAGGGCCGTCTCGAGCGCCACGACACGCCGCGACAGGTCCGCACCGGTCTGATCGACGATGCTAAGTCGCGTCGCGAGCTGCTGGCCTCGGTCTCCAAGGCTCGACGCGACCTGTTCGAGGGCGCTGACGCGGGCATCGAGCCGCAGCCCATCGGCGCCGCCGCTCCGCGGCGTGTGGAGCGCCGCGAGAACATTCGACGGGATCGCCGCTCCGACATTGGCCGCGAACACGGCGAAGGCGCACGACACCAGCGCGACGATCCCCCACCGGTTCAGGTCGGACTGCCGAAACAGCTCTGATGCCTTGGCCAACGCGCCGCCGCTCCAAGTCTCGAATCAATTCTATCGTTCAGTTTACCACTCGTTGCAGGCGTTATCGGTTTGCCAATCGGTTGCTGCCATAAATTCGCACCGATGCGCGCCCAGACGGCCGCAACCGGGAAGGGCCCAGATGACGGAAACTGTGTCGATCATTCTAGCCGCGGGCGAGGGCACGCGCATGAAATCGGCATTGCCCAAGGTCCTTCATGAAGTCGGTGGCCTGCCGATGGTCGCCCACGCGGTTCGGGCCGCCCGCGCCGGCGGGACGGGCATTACGGCAGTGGTCGTGGGGCCGGGTCATGAAGCCGTGCGCGCAGCAGTGTCTGGTTCGGTGGCCGACGACATGATCTTCACCCAGGCCGAGCGGCTGGGAACGGCCCATGCCGTGAGGCAGGCGGAGCCCGCCTTTGCAGTTCACGACGGGCACGTCGTCGTTCTCTATGCCGACACCCCCCTGGTCACCGCCGCGACTGTCACGGCCATCGGCGAGCGGCTTGCTGCCGGTGCCGACATCGTCGTCGTCGGCTTCGAGCCTGAGGATCCGACGGGCTACGGGCGCCTGCTGGTGGACGGGGAGCGGCTGCTGGCTATCCGCGAACACCGGGATGCATCG
>VFQP010005214.1_pt1 | contig 11514 bp, 10 predicted proteins | sample 3512351 | NCBI WGS metagenome assembly VFQP01 (sample SAMN10412372, study PRJNA504923) | tailings metagenome | isolation source: Relicate 1 Philex TSF1 revegetated site | place: Philippines: Tuba, Benguet | collected 2017-08-29
CTTCTTGACGGCCTCGGCCATCTCGCGGGCGCGAACCTTCATCGGGTGCGCGAGTGGCAGGTTATTGGCGTACTTGTAGCTGAACTCGGCCGACTGGGCGCGGGCAATGAATGGCGCGCCGATGATGCCGCCGGCAACAGCCGACGAGCCGACGAGTACACGACGACGAGAAATCATTCCATTTCCTCCTGGTGACTGGCCGAAGCCCTGGCCGAAGCTTGTGCGCCGGCCGTATTATCGGCGCAGGACATAACCCTCCGGGCACGGCGGAGCAAGCAATGTCGGAGCAGATCGGCCCCGTGGGACCCCGAGACGACGGTCCAGGCGCCATTTTCGCGGGACCCGCCCCGGGACATGCTAGGCTCGGCACCTCGGCCAAGGGATCGCAGCATGTCCATTCGCATCGTCCAGCTCGGCAGTCCCCGCCATCCGGGCGAAGGGACGCGCATCGGCACCGTCCGGCGGCCGCCACGCGGGGTGCGCAAGGACCGCTATGCGGCCGACAACTGGTACGATGTCTGGCTGCCCGAGCTCTCGCCGAGCGAGGAGCTGGTGGCCAAGGCCCGCGCGGCCGAGACCGACAAGGAGTGGGCCGCGTTCACGCGTGCCTACCGCAGCGAGATGAAGCACCCGAGCGCCAGCCGGACTCTCGAGCTTCTTGCCGCGCTCTCGAAGGACAGCCATTTCTCGGTCGGCTGTTACTGCGAGAACGAGGCGCGGTGCCATCGCTCCGTGCTCAGGGAATTACTCCGCGAGCACGGTGCGAAGATGCTGGATTGAGACTGCGCCCGGAGGCGCAGCCTCAGAACGCCTTGGTTGCGTCCGGGCGGTACTTGTTCTTCGGCACGTGGCCGGAGCGGGTCGCCTCGCGCTGATCGCGCACCCACACCTCGCGGTTCGGATGCAGACCGCCGCCGCGCGTCGCGGGCACGGCCGTGTGGCGTGCGCGATGTAGGAGGCGGGTGTCGGCGTTGCCGCAGTTCGGGTGAACGCCACCATTCGCCGCGACGACCTTCTCCCAGGCTGCCTTGCGCTTGGCGACGGTCGCCGGATCATTCAGCGCCGTGCAGTTGAGCTCGTTCTTGTTGAGATCGATAGCGATCTCGTCGCCATCCTCGATAAAGGCGATCGGCCCACCGAGTGCGGCTTCTGGACCCACATGGCCGATGACAAGGCCGACCGAGCCGCCGGAGAAGCGCGCGTCCGTCATAAGCCCGACCACGATGCCCCGCTCGCGGCAGAGCGCCGTGATACGCGAGGTCGGATCGAGCATCTCGGGCATGCCCGGCGCGCCGCTCGGACCCTCGTAGCGCACGATGACCATATCGTGGTTCTGGAACTGCTCGGGCGCAGTGTCGAGCGCATTGAGCAGGCCCCTCTCTCCCTCGAATACACGCGCCTTGCCGCGGAACGTGTTGTCCTCGAGCCCGCCTTCGACACCGGCGAGCTTGAGGATCGCTGAGAACTCCGGCGAGAGATTGCCGCCGAGCACGCGCAGGCCGCCCGTCGGCTTGTAGGGCTTCTCGACGGGATAGACGACCTTGCCGTCGGCCTTCTTGGCGCCGAGGCGCTCGACCTGCTGAGCGAGCGTCTCGCCCGTGCAGGTGAGCACATTGCCATTGAGCAGGCCGGCCTCGAGAAGCTCGCGCACGATCACCTGCACGCCGCCACTCGCGTCGATGTCGACCATGGAATACTTGCCGTAGGGCCGCGCGTCGGTGAGCACAGGCACGACATGCTGCGAGAGGTGATTGAACTCCTCCGGCGTCATGACCTCCTTCCAGAAGTCGGCGAAGCCGGCCGCGCGCGCGATCTCGGGCGCGTGCAGCGTCACGTTCGTCGAGCCGCCGATGGCCATGGCGACGATCACGGCATTGCGGAGCGAGTCGCGCACGACGATGTCGCGCGGCTTGATGTCCTTCTCCATGAGATTGGTGAGGTAGCCGACCAGCTCGTCGGCGAACACGCTCGTGCGGCGCGGATCGTCCGAGGGCGGCGCCACCATGTGGAGCGGCTGCATGCCGACGACACCGATGAAGGTCTGCATGGTGTTGTAGGTGAACATGCCGCCGCAGCTCCCGATGCCCGGGCAGGCGTGGCAGGCAATGTGATTGCGGTACTCGGCATCGGGATGGCCTGCGACCTGATACGCCGTGACGAGGTCGATGGTCTCGCCGGTCTTAGGATCGTGGCCGGGGTGGATCGAGCCGTCGGACATGATGATGGACGGCTGATTGTGCTCGAGGAGCGCCGCAAGCGTGCCGACCGGGGGCTTGTCACAGGCGACGATGGCGATCGTGCCGGCAAGGCCCGTCGCCTCCAGATGCTCGCAGAGCGTATCGTTCGTCACTTCGCGCCCGATGAGCGAATAGCGCATCTCGCGCGTGCCGTTGCGGATGCCGTCGGAGGTCGCGATCGTGTACTCGGGCTGGACGAGGCGCAGCTTGAGCTTGCCCGGTCCCATGCCGATGCGATCCTTGAGGCGCGCGTGCACGGCTTCGACCTTGTCGAGAACCCCGAGGTAGCACTGGCTGTCGCCCTTCGTGCCCACCACGCCGACGGAGGGCTCGTGGATGAGGTCAGGATCGGTCCCGAGTGCGCGCGCGATACCCATGGTCTGGGTCGAGCGGCCGGGATGGCGGTCGATGAGCACGATCTTCGAATTGGTCACGGAAGGCTCCTTCCAACGGCACGGCAGGCTTTGTCCGCGCTGGCGGCAAGCCGCACGGACAAGGCAATCGGAAGGGGCTTTATGGCGGCGAATGCCCGTCAGAGGCAAGGGGCGGGACGCAGACGCGCATCTGCCCCGCAAGGGCGCGCCGCAACAAGATGGTCGCCTCGGGCATTACCACCCAAGGGACTAGGGGGCTGGCGGAAAATGGAGCCAGCACAACATGACTTATCGAACAATACTCTGGGGCGCGCTTGCTCTGACCGCGATCCTCGTGCTCGCCGGGGGTGCGTGGGTCTACACCCTGCCGGGCGCGCAGGCCCCGACACCCCCGCCACCGATCGCGCAGCAGGAGACGGAAACCATGCTGGCGGCCTTGAAGCCGCCCAAGCGGCCGCGTCCGCTGATCGCGATCATCGGCATCAATGAGGCCACCGAGACCACCGACTACCTCATGCCCTACGGCATACTCCGGCGTGCTGACGTCGCCGATGTCGTGACACTCGCGACCGGCCCCGGTCCCGTGCGGCTCTATCCCGCGCTCAAGGTCGAGCCCGATGCGACGACGGCCGCCTTCGATGCCCAGCATCCCGAAGGCGCAGACTACGTCATCGTGCCGGCCATGAGCCGCGATGACGATCCGGCGGCGATGGCGTGGCTGAAGTCGCAGGCGGCCAAGGGCGCCACCATCATCGCCGTGTGCGCCGGCGCGAAGGTCGTGGCCGCTGCCGGTCTGCTCGACGGCAAGCGCGCGACGACGCACTGGTATTACCTCGACGAGCTCCGCAAGAAGCATCCGTCGATCCAGTACGTCGAGGATCGCCGCATCGTCGTTGACGGAAATCGCGCGACGACGACGGGTATCTCGGCGTCGATGCCGATGATGCTAACTCTGATCGAGGCCATTGCCGGCCGCAGCAAGGCCGAAGCCGTCGCCAAGGATCTCGGTGTTGTACAATGGGATGCGCGTCACGACAGCAGTGCGTTCGAACTGACGCGTCCCTTTGCGACGACCGTGCTGCGCAATCTCTTCGGCTTCTGGAAACGGGAGAAACTCGGCATCGAGTTGCCGAACGGCGTGGACGAAGTGTCACTCGCGCTCGCAACGGATGCCTGGTCGCGAACCTATCGTTCTCATGCGCTCACATTTGCCGATAGTGCCGCAGCGCGCGAAAGCCGGCACGGCTTGCGCATTCTGCCGGACGAGGTGGCGTCGACCTGGCCGGCGCAGCAAGCTCTTCCCGCACTCGGTGACCGGCCGCCGGCGGCGGTTCTGGATCAGACACTGCGTGCCATCGCCACGCGCTATGGGCGGAGCACGGCCTCGGTCGTGGCCATGCAGCTCGAATATCCGCGGCAAACGCCATGAGCTGAGAGCCGTCGCGCGCCTCCACCGAATCTCACTCGGCCATGTCGAGCTCGCGATCACGGGCGAGGCGCCGCATCCACATGGTGAAGTCGGGCCGCTGGCGAAGCTGCACGCCGTAGTGCCGGCGCAGGCCTGCGACGAGCCGCCCCTCGCGGCCGAGAAGGTCGTCGGCAAATCCAATCATGAGCGAGTTCGGCCAGGCCTGCGGGCGGATCAGGCGGATGCGCTCGAACAGGCGATCCTCGGCTTCATCGGGATAAGCCTGTGCCAGCAGCGAGACCATCGCAGCCGTCGATCGCGAAATGCCCATGTGGCAGTGAACTAGAAGATGGCGCTCCACCTGCCCCGGCACCTCCGCAGCAATTTGCCCGCCGAATCCCAGGATCTCGCCGACGTGCTCCCTGGTCGGCAGCGTCAAGCCCGGACCGGGATCGATGACGTCATGGAAGCGCAGCGTCGTTCGGCTGTGCACTCCGTAGCCCTGAAAACCCGTGAGTTCCGGCCAGTTGGGATCGAGCAGCGAGAGCACGTGCGTCACGGCGCGAGGGCCGTGCTCGGGAAGCTCGTCGATCCCGCAGATCGTGAGCAGAGAGATGCTACTTGGCTTCACAGCGGGGCTCCAGGTGGCCTTGGAGTTCTGGCCCCTGATTAGAACGCGCGCGGCGGGAAGTGCAACTGCCGGCGGGTCGCAGATTGGACGGCCCGGTGTCCTACTCCTCGAGCAACAGGACGCCGCGGCTCATCTGTGCGCGGCGCAACTGGCCGAGAAAGCTCATGCCGAGCAGCGTCGTCGTCAGCTTGCCGGGCTCGGCGACGGCCGCGCGCACATTGCGTACCACGATGTCCTGAATGGCAACGCTGTCGAGCGTGACGATGGCGACGCGGGCGACGCCGTTGGCGGTGCTGACGCGATGGGTGTAGTCGCCATCACGGACGTGGATACCGGCGTTGCGCGCGTCCTCGAAGGTCAGCGCCACGATCGAGGCGCCGGTGTCGACCATGGCCTGCACGGCCCGGCCGTTGACGTGGACGCGCGAATAGAAATGGCCGTGTGCCCCCGCCTTCAGCTCGACCGTGCGGCCGAGGGTGGCGCGGGAGGCGGATCTTCCCTCCGAGGGGGGCTCCTCGTCGTCAGTGGCCGCCGGTTCATCGGATGCAGGGCGCGCGGATGCGTCGTCTTCGATCTCGAGCCTGAGACCGAGCACGTCGCGCACGAGATCAGAGTTCGTGAAGCCAATGACGCCGATGCAGGCGAGGCCGATCCAGACGGCCGCGAGCTTCAGAGCATTCAATGCCGACGGCGACAACATCACCAACGCTCCCGCCTGACAGGTCAGCCGGGTGCTGCCGCGGAGCCGAGGATGTATCAGCTCCTCAGCGTCAGAAAGTCCCCGGAGAACTCATAAGAGCGCAGTCGGCTTAAGAAACTCATACCGAGCAGGTTCTCGCGGAGCGCCCCCGGCTTGGAGACGAGCGCGTCCACGCCTTCGACTTGTATAGATCCGATGGCGATGTTGGCGAGGCGGACATGGGCCGCATAGGTAATGCCGTTCGCCGTCTGAACCGGCACCGTGTAGCGCAGGCGGCTCGTGTCCACGCCGAGCCGGGCGGCGTCAGCCTCGCGGATGACCACCGTCGAGGCCCCCGTATCGACCAGCATCGGCATGACCTGGCCGTTGAGCTTGGCATTGACGACAAAGTGCCCGTCGCGCCGCTTCCTGATGCGGACGGCCTGCGACCCGGGCGTGCTCGTCTCGAGCGACACGGCGCTGCCCGGCGGGCTCAGCTCACCCTTCACGCGGTAGGCAATCTGGGTGATCTCGTCCCGGTAGCTGTAGCCGGCGACGAGCACGAAGGCGATCGCCGCCCACGTCAGGAAATCACGCGCCGCCTGCAGCGTGCGGCCACGATAGGACCCGGCGAGCGAGAGCGTGATCACGATCACGAATGCGCCAAGGAAGCCGGCTGCCGCGAGATCGGGCCAATCGAGGCCGAACAGGGTTGCATCGCCCGCGATGAGCAGACCGAGCGCCCCAATCAGGACCATAAGCAGGATCAGCCAGCCCATTGCATCAGTCTCCGGCAGCGGAGGGGGCAGCAGGCTGCGCAATGCGCTGCCGCTCGGGCAAGAGAGCCATGATTCTGCGGCGCTCTGCTGGTGCAAGCGTGCCCCAGGTCGCGATTTCCGCAAGTGTTCGCCCGCAGCCGGCACACAGGCCCGACTGCGCGTCCATGACACAAACCTGAATGCACGGACTTTCCATTCTGTTCCCGGATAACCCCACGGCCCCCGCCGATCGCGAGAGCCGCGCATCGGCGCGGGTCGGGATCGAAGCCGCCATTGCAGGGTTAGATAGGATCGCGGCGGACGCGAGGCAATGTCCGGCCGGCAGACGAGTTGAACGTTGGCCGTGGCCGTTCAGCCCATCATTGTGGCGTGGGGCGCACGGCCACCGCCGCGCGCCGGCCTGTCCCACTCACCGTAGCCCGTGATGGAGCGGTGGCGCTCCTGGCCGAGAGGCTGGAGCGGGGGCATGGCTTCCATGACCCTCTGGCGGGGGATCGCAACCAGCACTTCCGTGCCCTTGCGCAGCTCGGAACGCAGCTCGAAGACGCCCTCATGCAGCTCGACGAGGCTCTTCACGATCGGGAGACCTAGCCCCGTGCCGCCTTCCGCATTCTCGTGCGCGAGCGAGCCCTGACCGAACGCCTGCATGATGCGCGGGATCTCCTCGCGCGGAATGCCGGGGCCCGTATCGCGGATGCTCAGCGTCTGGCCGCCGGACAGGTCGCGATAAACGCGGACGGTGATCCGCCCGCCTTTCGGCGTGAACTTGAGGGCATTGGAGAGCAGGTTCAGGCAGATCTGGCGCATGGCCCGCTCGTCCGCCCAGACCATCGGCAAGGTCTGATCGAGATCGAGATCGATTGTGAGGTTCTTGCTCTCGGCGCGCAGCTTCAGCAGGCGATGGCAGTCCTCCGCGACGTCGGTGAGGCGGATCGATTCCTCGTTGAGATCGTAGCGGCCGGCCTCGATGCGCGAGATGTCGAGGATCTCGTTGATGAGGTGGAGGAGATGGCTGCCACTGTAGTGCACGTTGGCAGCGTACTCCTTGTAGGTCTGGTTTTTCAGCGGACCGAGCAGCTCGGCCTTCATGACCTCGGAGAAGCCGAGGATGGCGTTGAGCGGCGTCCTGAGCTCATGGCTCATGGTGGCGAGGAACCGCGATTTGGCGACGTTTGCACCTTCTGCGCGCCGGCGCGCTTCATCGGACGTCGCCTTCTCCTGCTCGAGCTCGGCGATGAGCGCATCCTTCTCGGCGCGGTACTCGAGCATCGCGAGCGCCGTCGAGTTGAGCCCCTTGGCGAGGAAGATGAAGTAGACATGCACGCCGAGCGCCATCGAGGCCATGGCCCAGTAGAAGGGATGGCCGAGGAGCAGCAGGCGAACGACGACCGCGATCGTCATCGGGATGGTGCCGACGTAAAGGATCGGCAGCGCCGTCGAAGCGAACGTCATGCGGATTGCGAGCACGACGATCAGCGAGGCGAACAGGAAGACGTGAGACGCCGAGTCGGTCGCGCCGATGCCGACGAGCGCAAAGCCCGCCCACACGACACCGTTGACGGTCTCCGCGAGAATGAGGCGGCGGCGCCAGACCTTGATGTTGACCTCGTTGCGCGGCAACGCGACGAAGCGCCGGCAAAGTTCGAGCAGCACCACCTTGGCGCCGATCACCAGTACCAGCCATAGAACGGCCTCGAGCTTGGTCGCCCAGAACATCGAGGCAAGCGAGAAGATCACGGCGAGGAGCTGAATTGTTGCGACGGCGCTGAGCTCGTTGCGCACGAACATCAGCGTCATCTCGTATTCGAACTCGGGCTTGCGTTCGCCGTCGAGCGCCAGCCGGCGGCGCGTATCACGCACCTCGAAGCCTGGATGATGACGCACAATTCGGGGCCGGCGGGGGCTCGGTCCCGGTTCCACTAAGGTGGTGGCGATGGCTGACACGTTGCGACCCCGAAATCCTTTGCAGGGGTAGCGCGCGCTTCAGAGCCGGCCGTGCTGCAGTCCCCCACTGCGCCACCGGCAAAACTCGCAACGCGCCTACCTTATTCCTCAGTATGACAATGATCTGTAAATCCTAACTTCGCGTTTACTCTGATCCGAAGGTTCTAATTACATTGCATGGAACATGAATTTTGCGTTTCCGATTGACGCCTGAGGCACCATTTGGCGGGTGGCCGCTCGGCGCTCCAGCTCGGCCGTCGCTGGGCCGTCCTGGGGCCGTCATTGCGCCAGGGGGCCTGCTCGACTACGACTAGGCGAACCCCCTACCCCTACTGGAGATCGCTCCCATGAAGCTCCTCGAAACCCGGATGGCGCCCAATCCACGCCGCGTGCGCATCTTCCTTGCCGAGAAGGGCATCGAGGTGCCGACCGAAGAGCTCGATCTCATGAAGGGGGATCTCAAGAGCGAGAATTTCACAAAATTGAACAAGCTTCAACGGGTGCCCGTGCTGGTGCTCGATGACGGCACGGCAATCTGCGAGTCCATCGCGATCTGCCGCTACTTCGAAGAGTTGCATCCAGAACCCGCGCTCCTGGGGACGGGTGCGCTCGGCAAAGCCAAAGTCGAGATGTGGCAGCGCCGGATCGAGCTCGGCCTCCTCGGTCCGGTCGCGAGCGCCTTCCGCCACCTGCATCCGGCAATGGCCCCCCTGGAAGTGCCGCAGGTCGCGGCCTGGGGTGAAGCGAACAAGCCCAAGGCGCAGGAGATGCTCAAGATCCTGGACGAGCAGCTCGCCAGCAACCGCTACATGGCCGGTGATGCCTACTCCGTGGCGGACATCACCGCACTGGTGGCGATGGACTTCATGAAGGTCGGACGCGTGCAGCGGCCTGAAGGTCTCGCCAATCTCGAGCGCTGGTACGCGGAGGTTTCGGCGCGGCCGAGTGCCAAGGCGTGACGATGAAGCTGACGATCGTCGGGTGTGGCGATGCCTTCGGCTCCGGCGGCCGTCTGCAGACCGGCTACCACGTCGATCTCGGCCACCACCGTTTCCTGATCGACTGCGGCGCGACGAGCCTGATCGGGCTCGACAAGCTCAGCCTCGACCCGAACGGCATCTCGACGATCTTTCTCTCGCATTTGCATGGCGACCACTACAGCGGGCTCGTGTGGTGGATGATGCACGCGCAGCACGTCGCCAAGCGAACGCACCCGCTCACGGTCATCGGGCCGCCGGGCGTCGAAGATCGCGTATTGCAGACGGCCGAGCTGATGTTCCCCGGCTCGACGAAGATCGATCGGCGTTATCCGCTCATCTTCAAGGAGTGCCGCGCAGGCGAGCCGCTCGTCGAAGGTCCCGTGACGGTGACAGCGTTCGAGGTCTCGCATCCCTCGGGTGCGCCTTCGCACGCACTGCGCTTCGAGATGGATGGAAAGGTGCTTTCGTTCTCCGGCGATACCGAATGGGTCGAAGCGCTGGTTCAGGTCAGTGCTGGCGCCGATCTCTTCATTGCCGAGTGCTACGCCTTCGACGGGCCGACGCGCTATCACACGAGCTGGAAGACCCTCGAAGCGAACCTGCCGCGGATAACGGCGAAGCGCATCATGCTCACACACATGAATGCGTCCATGCTCGCACGCCGCCACGAGATCAACCGGCCCAACATTCTGTTCGCCGAGGACGGCCTCGTCGTCGAGGTATAATGCGCGCACCTTCGGTACGACTGACGCGCACGCGTCCAGCACGCCCGCCCCGTCGCACGCTCGATGCACTCGTCGAAGAGATCCGCGCCTGTCGCCTCTGCCGAGATGCGCCGCAAGGATTGCCCCTGCCGCACGATCCGCGACCCGTGCTGCGCGTCAGCACCACGGCGCGCATCGGTGTGTTCGGGCAGGCGCCGGGCACGCGCGTTCATGCCTCCGGCACACCCTTCACGGATCCGTCGGGCGTGCGGCTTCGGCAATGGATGGGTGTGACGGATGATGAGTTCTATGACGTCGCCCGCATCGCGATCATCCCGATGGGCTTCTGCTTTCCAGGCCTCGATGCCAAGGGCGGCGACCTGCCACCGCGCCGCGAATGCGCGCCGCTCTGGCGTGCGCGGCTGATGACAGCGCTGCCGAACCTGCAACTCATGCTGCTCGTCGGGCAATACGCACAGCGCTGGCATCTCGGCACAGATTGCGGGCGCAATCTCACGAGCACGGTGCAGGGTTGGCGGGAGATCTTCGCGCGACCCGGCGGACCGATCATGGTGCCGCTGCCGCATCCCTCATGGCGCAACAACGCGTGGATCAAGCGAAACCCATGGTTCGACGCGGAGCTGCTGCCGTGGTTGCGGGCGATCGTTCGAGATCACCTGTAGTCACGCCTGCGGCGCGAGTGGGCTGCCGCCCACACCCGCTCGGGGAGAGCCCGAACCCCCATCTTTTTGTGACTTGCACTTCGTGGCGAGCGCCTACTTCCCCTTCTCCCCGTCCTTACGGGGAGAGGGGCGGGAACTTGCGCGACGTCGGCGTATGCCGCCGCCCCTCACCCTAACCCTCTCCCCGCAAGCGGGGAGAGGGGATATGGGAGTGGTCGCGGCTCGCTCAAGGTCCATAAAAGACGGGGGTGCGGGGGTGTCCCCCGCGCGGGGCGTGGGGCCTGCGGCCCCACTCGCGCCGAAGGCGCGAACCTCAGCTCAGCTCGTGAATCCGGAAGTTGAGCCCGCCGCGCGGCGTGAGCGTCACGGTCGCGTTGATGCCGGGATGCTCGTCGGCCGGCGCAATGGCGTTGCCGACATACTCGGGCCGGAAGCGGCGCAGCAGCATGGAGAGCGCGAGCGTGTTCTCGACCTGGCTCATGGCGCCGCCGATGCACGAGCGTTTGCCGCCGCCGAAGGGAATGTAGGTATAGGGACGGCGCTTCTTCGCGGCCTCGCCCATGAAGCGCTCTGGACGGAAGGTCTCGGGTTCTTCCCAGAAGCGCGGATCATGATGCGCGCCATAGGCGAAGAGCACAACCCGGTCGCCCGCCTTGACCTGCTTGCCGCCGATCTCGTCGTCCTTGGCGGCGACACGGATGAGACCCCAGATCGGCGGATAGAAGCGCATGGTCTCCTGGATCACAGCGCGCGTGTAGACGAGCGCCGAATAGTCGGCGGCAACCGGCTCACGCGAGCCGTAGACCTCTTCGCCCTCACGGCGAATACGCTCGACGATCTCGGGACTGCGCGAGGCTTCGTACAGCGCCCAGGCGAGTGTCAACGCCGTCGTCTCGGTGCCGGCCCAGAGGTACTGCTTCAGCTCGTCGACGGCCTGCTGCTCGTCGAACTCCGGTACGCTCGGATCGGCAGTCACGGCCTGGATCATCTTGAGCAGCGTGCGCTCGCGCTCCTCACGCGGGTTCGCGGCGAAGATGGAAGGCGGCACGCCGGCCCAGGCCTCCATGGCCTTCGCGATATCCTGCTCGCCGAGCT
>VFQP010005215.1_pt1 | contig 11510 bp, 10 predicted proteins | sample 3512351 | NCBI WGS metagenome assembly VFQP01 (sample SAMN10412372, study PRJNA504923) | tailings metagenome | isolation source: Relicate 1 Philex TSF1 revegetated site | place: Philippines: Tuba, Benguet | collected 2017-08-29
TAATGGTGCTCAGAAATACATAGTTAGATGGGTCTTCTCAACTATCTTAAGAGTTAATAGTACGGTGGTGAAACAAAAACAACAACTGGTGGAAGTAAGTAATAATCTTTAGTAAGGCCTACCGACAATAACGCAAATATTTTTTCTATTCTATTGGCAGAAAAATGAAGATCTGTTGCCGGATGTACAACTGTTGTTGCATATTTATGCACATATGCTCCGATCAATGTGGTTGCTGCTGCTCAGCCGATAAAGGCAAATCTTTAATAGTAAGATCTTTCAACAGCGTATCATTCACCAAAGAATCATACCGATCTCCTAGTTCATATATTATCTTTAAACTACTTATTCCTCCTTTTTCATTGGTGGATAATTGAATGATGTATTGGTTAACACTGTCTGAAGGAATCGGAATATATAAGTCAATTAAGTAGCTATTCATCCGCATGTTAAAGGATGACCTTTGTGCGTGAGATTTTGTAAGGAAGAGTATCAATAGAAAAAATAGTATTCTTTTATTCATATCAAATTAATTGCAGGAGGATCCAATTGTTTTAACCCTGTGTTGTGAGACCAGCACTTGTAAATTTAAAGCATCTGATGGATGATTACTTTGATAAGTATTCCAAAGATTAGTCGTCATCAGACCACCCCATGAAAGAGCATCGGCTTCTATTAGTGGAAGACTGGGAAATATGCTTTTAAGGGCTGAGGCTATCTTCAGTTGATACTCTTCTGCCATTGTATTGTGATGTAAATTTTGCCCTGTAATACCTGCTGTCATTAGATACGCATGGATTATTTCATGATAAATTGTTGCAGCAACATATTCTTTTGAGGCATCTAGCAGAACTTCAGTATTAAGCTTTACGATAAACTCAATTCGTCCATTTGGATGAGTAATTGAGGTTGTTTGTCCATCCCTAATATTATTATTTAAAGATGTATCTATAAATGTAATATTAAAATCTTTTTTTGCTCCAAAAGTATTGTGTAGTATATCTGTTAGGTTATTTTTCAATTGACTATCAATCGCTTCGTCAAGTATGGAAGATAAGCAAGGGTTCTTTACGTTTTTAATAATAGATTTTAACTCTGCAATATCATCATAATCTTCATTATTTGGAGCTTCATTGCTGTTACTTCCACCACCACCAGAACCATTGCCTCTACAAGGTACCGGTTCCCCATTTTGTAAACAATCTTGATTGCTACAGGTAGTTCCGATGTACTCCCAATCTTGATATGTACTTCCATCCTCTAGAAAGTAGGTAGTTACTAAATACCAATCTGAACAACCTTCACCGTAAGAGTTGGTTATTTTGTTAGGATATCTTTGTGTATTTATTTGAGACTCATTTCTATAATTTAACGTTCCAAATGCATAGGAACCATTTTTATGTGTTAATTGATATTCAATAATACCCGAGATATCAAGAAATCTAAATTTACCATTAATATTAGTGTGTTTTTGTTGATAAATGTCAATAATGGATGAATTTGAAATTGACTTAATTTTTCTATTTAAAGGTAAATACTGAAATATAAACGATTTAATGATTGTATTTTTTTGTGCTAAAATTACAAGACTTATTTTTGAGTTCGGATCAAATTTTCTTAATGTCTTAAATGACTCATTTACAGGAATGACATAATAGTCTGTATCCCGATTTTGAGTTACATATTCTATTTTTGTAAAATCTAAGTTTTTACTCAGTAAATCAATTGTTGCAGGTAAGCCTTGATAGTGAGATTCTTTCTTTTGTTTATCGATCCAACGAAAGATTTCCTTTTTTTCTAGTGTTTTTTTCGAAAGTTGTATTTCCTCACTTTTGTTACATGAGGAGTAGAGAACGAATATAAAAATGAGTTTAATAGAAAAAAGTAGTATATTTTTCAGACAGGGTTGGTTCATATTTCAGTTTTTTGTATAAGGTAGATAATTCTTACTAATTGCAATAAATATTTTATTATTAATAGTAATTATTTGATATTATTCTTTAGATAGTTGTTTAAAATACTCATAAAATTAAGTTTTTTATTTATAAACATTTAATTATTAGCTGTTTACTCTAAAAGGAGGGCACAAAGGGAGAAATAGTATCTTTGTGCTATGACACGCCATGAATTAGTACAGCAAATCAAACAGAAGGGTTCGTATCTCTGTGTTGGACTGGATACCGATATTGATAAAATCCCTACGCATCTTCGCCAGGATCCCAATGGTATATTGTTATTCAATAAGGCTATCATTGATGCCACAAAGGATCATTGTGTGGCATATAAAATCAATACAGCTTTTTATGAATCGATGGGGGTGAAGGGGTGGCATATTATGGAAGAAACATTGCACCATATTCCCGATACCCATTTTACCATTGCAGATGCGAAACGTGGCGATATTGGCAATACCTCTGCTCAATATGCCCGTACATTCTTTGAAATATTACCTTTTGATGCGGTAACGGTTGCACCCTATATGGGAGAAGATAGTGTAAGGCCTTTTTTAGCATATGCTGATAAGTGGACTATCGTACTCGGTCTAACTTCTAATGCGGGCAGTTTTGATTTTCAGCGACAGATATTACAAGACGGACGTATGTTATATGAGCAGGTTTTGCAAACTACCTCTACCTGGGGAACGCCCAATAACCTGATGTTTGTAGTAGGTGCCACGCGTGCCAGCGATCTGGAACATATTCGCAGCATTATTCCTGACCATTTTCTATTGGTACCTGGTGTGGGTGCACAGGGAGGCAGCCTGAGTGAAGTATCCAAATTCGGATTGAATGCCGATGCGGGCCTCCTCGTAAATGCCAGCCGCGCTGTACAATACGCCAGCACCGGAACCGACTTCGCCGAAGCTGCATCAGCTGTTGCAATGTCCTACGCCCGGGAAATGCAAACTTTCCTCTAACCCCTCCTTTGTGTTCCCCTTCGTGTCCTTTGTGTCCTTTGTGGTTTCAAATCTCTTTGACATTTTACAAGCCAGCAGATAATGCAAACAGATTTGAAACCACAAAGGACACTAAGGACACAAAGGATGGCACGAAGGAAAAAAAGCGACCCTATGGTGGAGGTCGCTTTTTTTATCATCAATCACACAATTATTAGTAACGATACAGATCAGCCTTGAACGGACCGAACTGAGGAATGCCGAGGTATTCAGCTTGTTCAACAGTCAGTTCATCCAGTTGTGCACCTACTTTGGCCAGGTGTAAGCGGGCCACTTTCTCATCGAGGTGCTTAGGAAGAACGTATACTTTGTTTTCGTAGTTCTGGTGGTTAGTCCACAGCTCAATCTGTGCCAGTGTTTGGTTACAGAAAGAGTTACTCATTACGAATGAAGGGTGTCCGGTAGCGCAACCCAGGTTCACCAGGCGACCTTCTGCCAGTACAATCACATCTTTACCATCAATATTGTACAGATCTACCTGAGGCTTGATGGTATCTTTTGTATGACCATAGCTATTGTTCAGCCATGCCATATCGATTTCGATATCGAAGTGACCAATATTACATACAATCGCTTTATCCTTCATGGAGCGGAAATGTTTTTCCGTGATCAGGTCGCGGCAACCAGAAGCAGTAACAATAATATCAGCTTCTTTAACTGCATCGATCATTCTCTTCACTTCAAAACCGTCCATAGCAGCCTGCAGGGCACAGATAGGATCGATTTCGGTAACAATCACGCGACAGCCAGCGCCACGCAGTGACAGGGCAGAACCCTTACCTACATCACCATAACCACCTACTACTGCTACTTTACCAGCCATCATTACATCGGTAGCACGACGAATCGCATCTACCAGTGATTCCTGACAACCGTATTTGTTATCGAATTTAGACTTGGTTACAGAATCGTTTACGTTAATGGCAGGAATAGGCAGTGTGCCTTTGGCCATACGCTCGTATAAACGGTGTACACCTGTAGTTGTTTCTTCGCTCAAACCTTTAATGTTAGCGATCAGCTCAGGATATTTATCGAATACGATATTGGTCAGGTCACCACCATCGTCGAGGATCATGTTCAACGGACGATCAGCACCGCCAAAGAACAGGGTTTGTTCAATACACCAGTCGGCCTCTTCCAGTGTTTGACCCTTCCAGGCAAATACACCAATACCGGCAGCAGCAATGGCAGCAGCAGCATGGTCTTGTGTAGAGAAGATATTACAAGAGCTCCACTTCACTTCAGCACCCAGGGCAACCAGGGTTTCAATCAGTACGGCAGTTTGAATGGTCATGTGCAAACAACCGGCAACACGCGCACCTTTCAGGGGTTTGCTATCGCCATATTCGGCACGAAGCGCCATCAGACCGGGCATTTCTGCTTCAGCCAAACGGATCTCCTTACGGCCCCAATCGGCCAAACTAATATCAGCTACTTTGTATTTGAGGCTGAAATCAATAGAAGAGGTAAGATTAGACATTTGTAGAATTTTTATTGGCTGCAAAGCTATAATTGTAGCAGAATATACTAAAATTTTTCAAAAAATCAGGATATTAATAAATAAAATCGTACCTTAATAGAATAAATCGTTGAAAACAGATGCCAAGGAGCAGTTCAAAAGTGGATTCCACTACCAATGGGGTATTACTCGATGAAAAAGACCTCGCCATTTTGCGGGTATTGCAAAAGAATGCCCGGGCCACCGTTAAAGAAATAGCCGACAAAGTACTGCTCAGTACCACCCCCGTTCACGAACGGATCAAACGAATGGAAGAACAGGGCGTGATTCGTCAATATGCCACTTTGCTCGACCATGCCAAAGTGAAAAAAGGACTCATGGTCATTTGTTATGTATCGCTTAAACAACACAATAAGAACGCCGGCGATCGCTTCATCCGCAGCATCATGGATATGCCCGAAGTGATTGAGTGTTACAATATTTCCGGAGAATTCGATTTTATGTTAAAGGTATTATCGGAGAGTATGGATAGTTACTACGACTTCCACGTGAATAAACTCAGCCAGGCCGAAAACCTGGGGCATGTACAAAGTGTATTTGTGATGGGAGTGATCAAACAAACCCACGTAGTCGTCTAACCTTTGTGCCCACCTTTGTGTCCTTAGTGTCCTTTGTGGTTTCAAAAATGCTTGCAATATCTGCAGGCCTGCAAAACGTCAAAGAGATATTTAACCACAAAGGACACTAAGGACACAAAGGTGGGCACAAAGGTTAGAGGGGGAGGTGCATGATATAGTCATCCATGTAGAATCCATTGCCTATGTCAAGTTTTACTTCTTCATGAATGCCGAAGCCCATCCGGATATAAAAATCCTTCGCATTGTTTTGTTTGTTCACCTGCAGGAATAAGCGGCTGGCACCCTCTGTCTTTGCATGGTCAATGCATTGTTGCAGCAAAGCCTTACCAGCGCCGGTTTTCTGTATTTGTGGAAGAACGTATAGCTTATTGAGTTTATAGCCTTTCTCCCCTTCATCCGATATTGAAGCGAATCCAATGGCTGCAGCATCAAATAGTGCCAGGTAAAACCGGTGGCCTTTCTGCATTTGTTCCTGTAAAGATGTATCACTGTACATCATGTCCATCATGTAACTGATTTGTTCGGCAGAGATGATATGGCCATAGGTTTGCGGCCAGGTACCTTCGGCTATCTGGCGAATAATGGCAGTATCTGCTTCAGATGCAAGTTGAATGATGAGTGGCTGCATGCTTACAGGTTAGCCAGGCTTTCTTCAATAGTCTTGATGCGCGCTTCGGCATCGGCCAGTTTTTTCCTTTCCATATCTACTACCTCAGGCTTGGCATTTTGTACAAAACGTTCATTGCCTAGTTTTTTCATCACGCTATCACGGAAGCCTTGCTGATAGGTGAGGTCTTTCAGTAACTCACTTTTCAGTGCGCTCGTATCCACTTCACGACTGCTTACCAGATAGAACTTATCTTGTTCTACGGCTACTACAATACTATTACCGGGCTGTTGGTTGGTAAATTCAATACCAGAAGCATTCACCTGTTTGGCCAGTATGGCTGCAATGCTGTTATAGCTCGCTTCATCCTGGCTATGGATGAATAGTTCTACGGTATCCTTGGGTTTAATCTGGTTTCTGTTACGGGCATCACGCAGGGCTGAGATCACTTGTTTCAGTAATTCACCGCCTTTCAATATCTCTGTTTGGACAGATTGTTGCGGGGCATATTGTTTCACACAAATATCATCCTGTTGTTCGCCGAGGAGGTGATATATTTCTTCGGTAATGAAGGGCATGAAGGGATGCAGCATCTGCATCATTTCTTCGAAATATTTCACCGTATGCTGATAGCGCTCCTGATCGATGGGTTGTTCAAAGCCAGGCTTCACCCATTCCAGGTACCAACTACAGAAATCATCCCAGATAAGGGAGTACAAAGTCTTCAGTGCCTCACTAAGCCTGAACTGATCCATCAGAGAATTGACTTCGGCCTTTACCTGCGCTAACCGATTGGCAAACCATTCATCGGCAAAGGCAGTGGCTTTGGCGTGTTCTTCATTGGCTGCGGCGCGTGCTTCCCATCCGCGTACCAGTTTCAGCGCGTTCCAGAGTTTATTATTGAAGTTACGTCCTTGTTCAAGTGATGCTTCATCGAACAGGATATCGTTGCCGGCAGGGGAGGCGATCATGATACCAAAGCGAACGGCATCGGCACCATACTGATCAATCAGACCAAGCAGATCGGGCGAGTTGCCGAGGCTCTTGCTCATCTTTCTACCTTCCTTATCCCTTACAATACCAGTGAAGTACACATTTTTAAATGGCAATCCACCCATGTATTCATAACCAGCAATGATCATACGGGCTACCCAAAAGAAGATGATCTCCGGTGCAGTTACCAGTGTGCTGGTAGGATAATAATATTTTACTTCGGCATTGCCTGGGTCTGATAATCCTTTAAACACTTCAAAGGGCCATAACCAACTGGAGAACCAGGTATCCAAACAATCATCATCCTGACGGATCTGGTCATCGGTGAGCCCGGGTATTTTGGCGCTCAGTTCGGCAAAAGCTTCTTCACGACTGGCTGCAACGGCAAAAGTACCATCGGGCGCATACCAGGCCGGAATACGGTGTCCCCACCAGAGCTGGCGGCTAATGCACCAGTCTTTCACGTTTTCCATCCAGTGTCGGTACAGGTTCTTGAACTTGGCAGGATGGAAGGCAATCTCATCATCCATAACCGCTTTGAGGGCAGGTTCTGAAAGCTGTTTCATGCTCACCCACCACTGTAAGCTGAGGCGGGGTTCTACCACAACATCGGTACGCTCGCTGAAGCCTACCTGGTTGGTATAGGGTTCAATTTTAACGATATGGCCTGCGGCTTCCAGTTCCTTCACAATTTTCTTACGAACTTCAAAGCGATCTTCGCCAATATATAAATGTGCAGCTTCACTCATGGTACCATCATCATTCATGGTATCAATCACTTCCAACTGGTATTTCTGTCCGAGTTGGTAGTCATTCATATCATGTGCCGGTGTTACTTTGAGCGCACCAGTACCAAAATCGGTGGTCACATACTCATCTGCAATAATGGGAATGCGGCGGTTGATGAGGGGTACCAATGCATACTTGCCATGCAGGTGTTGGTAACGCTCATCGGTAGGGTTCACGCAAATAGCAGTATCGCCGAGAATGGTTTCCGGGCGAACGGTAGCAATGGTGATATAGCTTTTTTCGCCATTGGTATCGGCTATTTCATAGCGAATATGGTAGAGGTTGCTTTGAACCTCTTTGTAAATCACTTCCTCATCACTCAGTGCGGTCTTGGCCTTCACATCCCAGTTAATCATGCGCTTGCCACGATAGATCAGGCCTTTTTTGTAGAGGTCGGTAAATACCTGTATTACGGAGCGATAGTAGTGGTCGTCCATGGTAAAGGATGTACGGTCCCAATCCATACTACAGCCCATTTTACGGAGCTGTTGTAAAATGATGCCACCATATTTTTCCTTCCATTCCCAGGCATGGTCCAGAAAAGCTTCACGACTAAGGGAAGATTTCGCAATCCCTCTTTCGCGGAGCATACCAACTACTTTGGCTTCTGTAGCAATAGACGCATGGTCGGTACCAGGCACCCAGCAGGCATTTTTGCCCTGCATACGGGCACGTCTGATAAGGATATCCTGAATTGTATTGTTCAAACAATGTCCCATGTGTAGTACACCGGTTACATTGGGTGGGGGAATTACAATGGTATAGGGTTCCCTGCTGGGGTCGGGAACACTCTTGAAATATCCTTTTTCCTGCCAATGTTCATACCATTTGGCCTCAATTGCTGCTGGTGTATAATTCTTGCTCAGTTCCATGCCTGATATTGCTTTGCCTTTTAAAATTGCGAAATACAAAGGTACAAAAAAACCACGCAGGGTTGGCGTGGTTCAATAGGTTATGGGGATCGATGGATAATTACCAGCGACGGATAGTGCTATAAATCTCAATAGGCGAAATGTCACTGGCTTTCTTGCTCCCGGCAGCCTGAACTTTTTCCTGCAGATTTACGGCAGTAGCGCTACTCAGGGTAATGCTCTTGCAGGTGCTGACTACTTTTGCCGATGCATCCTGACAAATGCGGCTTACCTGTTTTCCGGTACATCCGGTAAATATGATGAGGAGGAGTGCAATAATAAGCGTTTTCATATCAGGTCGTTTTCGGTGTCAAAATTATGGTGAGGATTCCTACTAATAAGTTAATCCTTGTTAAATAAGCCTAACGTTCATGGAAAAATAATGTTACAGGAAAGCAAGGCTTTTTTATGTTAGTCGTATGAGGAGGAGAAATATTACAGATGGGAGAAAAAAATCACGGATATACCAGGAAACCCACAGCTGGGGTAGGGTATGAGTTGGTGAGTTGGTCAACCGCAAACGGATGAACAGGCGCACCGTCGGTTAAACCTGCTGCCTGTTTTTTTTTCGATGAGGCGTTTACTTTCGAATCCTGTGCTGACCTTTTTTCAAGGGGTTGCAAGCGCACAAATAGCAGCGGTCAGGATCTGTAACGCCACTCAAAATAAGAAATGAGCACAACAATGACCAGCATCACGAATACAATGCCAGCATTACGCGCACCTTCACTCAGCTGGAACTGGGGTTTGGTATTGGTAGACATATACAAGCAGTTTATCGGTGGTTGTGTAGCAAGGATGAAATGCCTGTCTGAAGAATATTTCCGGGGGCTGTGGAATCGGGCTTCTTATCTTTGTGAGTAAAATACGCTTTTTTTTCCGAATTTACAAGTCTTATGACCATGCGATTTGCGATTGTAGATATTGAAACCACGGGTGGCTTTCCCGAGCAGCATGGCATGACAGAAATCGCTATTGTATTACACAATGGCACAGAAATAGAAGGGGTGTACGAAACCCTAGTGAATCCACACCAGCCCATTCCCCCCTTTATTGCCAACATGACCGGCATTTCTGATGCCATGGTGGCGAAAGCGCCTGATTTTGCTGATGTGGCGCCGCGGATTTATGAATTGCTGAAAGACAGGGTATTTGTAGCGCATAATGTGAATTTTGATTACGCTTTTGTGAAGTATCATTTACAAAAAGCTGGTTTTCAGTTGCAAGTGCCGAAGCTTTGCACAATCAGACTAAGTCGGAAAGTATTCCCGGGATTTCGCAAGTACGGATTGGGTAGCCTCTGCCGGGAACTCAATATACCCATAACCCACCGTCACCGTGCCGGTGGCGACGCAAGGGCTACCACCCATATACTGGATTTGGTACTCAAAAACAATGGCATGCGCCTGATCCAGGAAATGCTCAAGAAAGAGAACCATCACCAAACCCTGCCTGCCCATGTTCCGGAAAATCAGGTAAAAGATCTACCCCAATTACCCGGTGTATATTATTTCCATGACCAAAAGGATAAAGTCGTTTACGTAGGGAAAGCCCGAAATATTCGAAAAAGGGTGATGAGTCATTTCACCGGATTGGATGCCGGTAAGAAACGCCAGGAGTTCATGCGTACCATTCATCGCATATCTTATGTAGCATGCGGAACGGAATTTATTGCCTCTCTGTTCGAGAGTGTGGAGATCAAACGTTTATGGCCCGCACATAATAAATCGCAGAAACGTTTTGAGCAGGTGTGGGGCATTTACAGTTTTGAAGACAGCCGCGGTTATCTGCGTCTGGCCATCGACAAAAAGAAAAGATACCTCGAACCCATATCATCCTTTGCCCTGCTGGCCGATGCCCACAGGGTGTTATGGAAATGGGTGAAACAATACGAACTACATCCCGCCCTCTGCTTCCTCGACCTTAGCAGTGATATGCTCTTGCTGCCACCAGAGGAGTACAACGAAAAAGTGCGTGTAGCACTACGGGAAGTGGCCGATGCCAAAGAAACTTTTATCATTCGCGATAAAGAAGCCTGTGTGTTAGTAGAGAATGGGGTTTTCTATGGCATGGGCACCACCACCGAAGATCCCAGCGCAATGGAACTCGATAGCCTCAAATCAGTTCTCACCATGTATCCCGAAAACGAAGTGATCCGCTCCATAATTCGCAACTTCACCGACAAATACCCCGCCAAAGTCACCCACATCGCCTAACCCTTTGTGCCCACCTTTGTGTACTTAGTGCCCTTTGTGGTTTCAAATCGGCCTGCACTATCTGCAGGCTTACAATGTGTCAAAGCGATTTGAATCCCCCAAGAGCTACACAATATGATCAGTTATGCACATTTTTTCGCCTGCACCCATTTTCCTCCTACATTCGCTCCCCCTGAGTAAACCAGGAATGTAAAAGGAAATAAAGATGCTGAATTTTGCACCAGATGTAGCAGCCCGTCTGCAGTTGAAGACCACACAGGTACAAGCCGTTTTGGAACTATTTGAAGAAGGAGCCACCATCCCCTTTATAGCCCGTTACCGTAAGGATAAAACCGGCGGGTTGGATGAGGTACAGATCCAACAAAGCCAGGATGAGGCCAAGCAACTCAAAGAATTTACCGAAAGAAAGACCTTCATTGAAAAGACCATCACCGAACAAGGCAAAATGACCGAGGCCCTGCAGGCGAAGATCAATAAGGCTACCACACTCGCCGAACTGGAAGATATTTATCTGCCCTATAAACCCAAGCGAAAAACCAAGGCTCAAACTGCCCGCGAAAATGGATTGGAGCCGCTGGCCGATCTTATGTTGGAGCAGGGACAGAACGATGTGCAGGCTGAAGCTGCCAAGTTTATCACCGATGTGGTTAGCTCGGCCGATGATGCCTTGCAAGGTGCGCGCGATATCATTGCCGAAAAAGTGAATGAAGATGCCGATACCCGCGCCAAAATTCGCCGCCTCTTTGAAACAACTGCCACCATGCAAAGTAAAGTGCTGCCCGACAAAGAGCAGGAAGGGGTGAAGTATAAAGACTATTACGATTTTTCTGAGCCCATTCATAAAATCCCTTCACACCGCATCCTCGCTATTTTGCGTGGCTTCCTGGAGGGTATTTTGCGCATGGGTATTTCCCCTTCGGAAGAAGAAGCACTGGCTTTAC
>VFQP010005216.1_pt1 | contig 11508 bp, 7 predicted proteins | sample 3512351 | NCBI WGS metagenome assembly VFQP01 (sample SAMN10412372, study PRJNA504923) | tailings metagenome | isolation source: Relicate 1 Philex TSF1 revegetated site | place: Philippines: Tuba, Benguet | collected 2017-08-29
ACGAATAACTCAGCGTTCGTTACTTGATTGGAGGCATCAATAAACTCCAGCTGGTTGGTCAATCCTTCCCTGTTTGCTCCTGAAACCAGGGCAAAGTATTCTTTGGAAGCTTCTAGTTGTACTTTAGCGGTTTCCCAGTTTTCTCTTGCATTCAAGGTATTCCGGAGTGCTTGCTGGCGCTGCAATTCCAGTTGCTGTTCCACCTGGTCGAGTTGCAAACGCGCGTTTTCCAGTTCGTATTTGGTTTGCTTGATCTGCTGCTGATTGCGCGAACCATTGTAAATCGGAATGGAAGCCGAAACACCAAACATGTAATAAGCCGATTTTCTGCTGACTTCCCAATTTGTTCCCTGCGAACCCAAATCCAAAAAGGCATTGATCTTCGGAACCCAATAGTTCTTGTTCATTTTCAAAACCGATTCCTGGATTTCGATGGATTGGTTGATCAACTCTATTTCTTCGCGATCTTTCACCGCTTCCAGCTGTGGATTGGATGTAGTAACTTCTTCCAAGATAATCGGCGTTTCCAACGGACGATTAATCAGGAAATTGAAATACGCTTCGGCATTTTTCAGCTGATTTTTTGCGGTCGAAATCGATGTGTTCATCTTCATCAATTCCGTTTGTGCTTTAAGTAAGTTCACTTTCAATCCTTTTCCCTGTTTGATCAGCGCTTCATTCAAAGCCACATTCTGCTCCAGGATCTTTTTATTCGATTCATACACTTCCACCGATTTGGAAGCCATAATGACATTGTAATAAGCTACTTTGATGTTCTTCACCAATTCCCTTGCATAAACCTGCATATCCAGGCTGCTCAACGCTACTTTTTGTTGCTGAATATGCTTGTTTGCATAAATATCCATATTCAGAAGCGGGACGGAAGTCCGGATATAAGTATCGTAGAAATTATTGGGTAAGAAATTGATTTGCTCATTTTTGATTTGCGGAAAGGCATTCGTTCCGGTCATTTGATTCAAAGTCGAATAAACCGGATTGAGCATATCTCCGACCGGAAGTTCGGAATAACGTCCTCCTTCCGCACTGGTATAAGATGCGCTGAAGTTAACGGAAGGCAAAAAATTGCTCTTTGCCGTATTCAAAGCCAAAAGTGCTTTATCCAGTTGAACTGAACGCTGTTTCAATACCAAATTGGAATCCAGTCCTTGTTTGATATAGGCGTCTAATACTTCCTGTGACCAGGCATTTGGGAGAAAAAACACGCTCCCCAATCCTGTCAGTAAAATGATTAATTTCTGCTTCATAGTAATCATCGTTATTTTAATAAACAGTGTTAAGTAAATATTAAAAAAATTAGCGGCTGAACGAATCAAGCAATTTTAAGAATTCGGAGAAGGCCAAATCCACGATTTTTTCGCGTTTCACCTCATCCAGAACCTTGCATCTGCCCCTGTCGTAAAGACTGATCATTCCGTGCATCGTCGCCCAAACCATATAGGCTCCGACTTCTGCATCTTCAAACGGAAGGTATTTTTGTTCCATGCATTCCTGGATGGTCCATTTCAAGCCTTCAAAAGCTACCATTCCTTCTTTCCACGTTTCATCATCCTCATCGAGTTTGTTCATCGGTGAGTTCTGAACGAACATCAAATCGTAATAATCCGGATGATCTGCGGCGAATTGCAGGTAAATACGTCCCATCGCCTTTAAACGTTCAAAGGGGTTTTCAACCGAGTTGAGCACCTCCATTTTGCTCACCAACAATTGAAATCCTTCTGTATGCAAAGCATAAATGATTGCATCCTTATCTTTAAAATACAGGTAAATCGTTGTGGGACTGTATTCAATTTTCTGAGCGATCGAACGAATAGAGGTCTGGTCAAACCCTTTCTCCAAAAAGACTTCCCTGGCAGCTGTCAGGATGCTTTTTTGCAGTTCTTCTTTTTCCCGTTCCTTACGTTCGTTAATTCCCATTTTCAAAATTGAATGATGCAAATATACTTAACACTGTTAAGTTTCCAAATTTTATTTCAAAAAAATAAAAGAAAAATAAACCCAAGTTTCTGAAATGCAAAGAGTGTCTGGCATTTAGCTGCTTAGCGCTCTTTGTTCTTTTACGTTAATTATCTAAGGGTAAAATGATATTTGAACCACATAGGAACATAGGTCACATAGTTTACAGAGAATTACATGCTATGTTTTCTATGTGAACTATTGTGGTTGAAAAATAAACCACATAGGAACATAGGTCACATAGTTTACAGAGAATTATATGCTATGTTTTCTATGTGAACTATTGTGGTTGAAAAATAAACCACATCGGTCACATAGTTTGTGTATATTTTAAATAAGTCTATGCGGTTAAATCAATAGTGATATCAACCGGTCGATTTCTTCTCTGGTATTGAATGCATGTATGCAGATTCTCAATCTTTGAGAACCGCTTGGAACAGTTGGCGGCAGAATGGCTTTCACTGCAAAACCGGCTTGCTGAAGTTCTTCAGCCTTTGCTTTACAGGCTTCCAGTTCAGGGAATTCGATCACCTGGATCGGGGAACGATTCGAACTGATAGTTGGCTGAATCCGCTTCGAAAAATACGTGATGTTTTCTTGCAATTGCTTTCTCAAAGAGTCGTTTTTACTCAATCCGATTTGCCCCATCATGTGTTGGTAGAAACTTTCGGGAAGTGCTGTCGTGTAAATAAAAGATCGTGCAAAGTTGACCAGGTATTGACGCACTTCTTCCGAGCAGCAAACTGCAGCGCCATGTGTTCCATAAGCTTTTCCGAATGTGAACAAACGAATAAACACTTCTTCGCTGATTCCGAGTTCGTGGCACAATCCTAAACCATTTTCTCCGAAAATTCCCCCGGAATGTGCTTCGTCAACAATCAACAATGCTCCGTAAGCTTTACACAAGCTGCTGATTTCTTTCAGAGGAGCAAGATCTCCATCCATGCTGTAAAGTGATTCCACAGCTACGAAAATCGTTCCTTCCGCCTTTTGGAGTTTCTTTTCCAAATCAGGGAGACTATTGTGCCGGAACGAAAAGGCATGTGCAAAACTCAATCGGATTCCGTCGCGAACCGAAGCATGCACCAATTCATCATATATAATCGTATCTCCTTTTTGCGGAAGCGACGAGAATAATCCCAGGTTGGCATCGTATCCTGAATTGAAAATCAAAGCAGCTTCCGATTGAAAATGATCTGCCATTTGCTGCTCGATTGTTTCAACTGCTTTGGAATTTCCCGAAATCAAACGGGAACCTGTACTGCCGAGGATTTCAATTTGGTGCGGAATCCGGGCGAGTCCAAGGTAATCATTCGACCAGAAATCGATCAATCCATCAAACGACAAAAGGGAGCGCAAACTCCCCTTCTCTTGTCTATCTTGTAAACGCTTTTGAAATTTCACGTCCATTTCTTACGAAACTGTAGTCACTTTTCGTGGTGTGAATCCGGCAGAAGCAATTTTCGCCTCAGCCAATTCTTTCGCACGCTGCGCTTCTTTTTCTTTTCTTGCCTCGATAATCGGATCTGGTTTAGAAACCGGCTGCTCGCCATCAGCAAATGCTTCTTTCGGAACCAAGCCCAAAATAGCGAACATCTCTTTATCTTCGTTGAACTCCGGGTTCGGAGTCGTTAGTAATTTATCTCCGGCGAAAATAGATCCTGCTCCGGCCATGAAACACAAAGCCTGACCTTCCATCGTCATTTTTGTTCTTCCTGCAGACAAGCGAACAACTGCTTCAGGGAATGCAATACGCGTTGTTGCAACCATGCGGATCATCTCCCATTGTTCAATCGGTTTCTGATCTTCCAATGGCGTTCCTTCTACTGCAACCAAAGCATTGATCGGAATAGATTCCGGCGGGGTTTCCATTTCCATGTAGCTCATCAATAAACCAACACGGTCTTCAATCGCTTCGCCCATCCCGATAATTCCACCGGAACAAACCGTTAAACCTGCTTTTTTTGCATTATCGATCGTATTCAGACGATCTTCGTATTCACGTGTAGAGATCACATCTCCATAAAATTCTTTGGATGAATCCAGGTTGTGGTTGTATGCAAACAAACCTGCATTTTTCAAACGATGCGCCTGGTTTTCATTCATCATTCCAAGCGTAGCACACACTTCCATTCCAAGTTCGTTGACAGCTGCAACCATTTCGATCACATTGTCAAAATCCTTGTTATCGCGCACTTCTCTCCAGGCAGCTCCCATACATAAACGGGAAGAACCGTTTGCTTTCGCATTTTTGGCCTGTTCAATTACCGATTCAACTGTCATCAGCTTATGCGCTTCCACATCTGTATGATAACGGGCAGCCTGCGGACAATAACCGCAATCTTCCGGGCAACCTCCTGTTTTGATACTTAACAGAGAAGACATCTGAACTTCTCTCGGATTATGGAATTGACGGTGAATAGTCGCTGCTTCGAAAACGAGTTCCAACAACGGCTTGTTGTACAATTCCAATAAACGTTCTTTCGTATTATATGCTGGGTTTACTTTCATCTGAGATTCTTATGACGACAAATATACGAAGTCTGCCCAAGGTGGCACTTACTTGTGTTTTGAAATTATGAACAGGAAACAAGTATCTTTATTGACAAACAAGTATTCAATGACTCAAAATCAGGCAACTATCCGAAAGTATACCGATTCCGACAAAAATGCATGCATGGAAGCATTCAAAACGAATGTTCCGAAATATTTTACGGAAGCAGAGATCAACGACTTTGAGCACTTCTTAGCAAAACTGGAAAATCCGGAAGAAGCGGATAATCTGCCGTATTATGTCATGGAACTGGATGGTAAAATCATCGGTTGCGGCGGATTCGGTGAAAAAAAAGGAAAAGATGCAATCACTTTTGTTTGGGGGATGGTTCACAACGCGCATCACAAGAAAGGTTACGGTGAACAATTATTGGTTTTTCGTCTGACAGAAATCAAAAAGCAATTTCCGGGCAAAGAAGTGGTTTTGGATACCACTCAATTCTCTTTTCCGTTTTTTGAGAAGTACGGGTTCCGCACAGTGAAAATAACCGAGAATTCTTATGGCGAAGGAATGCATCGGTATGATATGGTTTTAGAAGATTAAAAGACTTTGGGAGTCAAGACTTGATTGAATCAAACTTAAGTCTTGTCTCTTTAAATCTTGACTCTACAAGTCTTAAATGTCTAATTCTTCGAAACCAAACAAACAGCATACGCTTTCACGGCTTCTCCCGCCCCGAATGAGTCTACTTTTTCGTGAGTCGTTGCCTTGATCGAAACCCGGTCTGTTTCTACCTGCAGTAATTCTGCCAAAATGGTTTGCATTTCCGGGATATGCGGGTTCACTTTCGGTTTTTCCAGGATAACTGTTGCATCGATGTTCACAACCGAAAATCCTTTCTCCGTGATTAAGGTCATGACGTTTTTCAACAAAATCTTTGAATCGATTCCTTTGTATTGCGGGTCGGTATCTGAGAAGTGGAAACCGATATCACGCAGGTTCAATGCGCCAAGCAGTGCATCGCAAATAGCGTGAATCAACACATCTGCATCCGAATGACCGACGGCACCAAACGACGATGGGAGTTTTAATCCTCCCATCCAAAATTCGCGACCTTCTTCCAAGCGGTGAACATCGACTCCAAAACCTATGCGGATATCCATTATTCCGGTTTAGCCTTATCGTCTGCTGATGATTTATTACCGCCTAAAGCAAATCGAAGGGTAAATCTCATCGTATTTGCCAAAGGATTGTTTCTTTTCATTGCTGCCAGGTACGAGAAGTCGAAGCCGAAAATATTGTATTTAAACCCGATTCCCACTGTAAAGAACTGGCGACCTCCTTTTGAAATGTTTTCATAGAAGTAGCCTCCACGAAGTGCAAAGATGTCATTATACCAGTATTCCACCCCGGAACCGATCATAATCTCACGCATTTCCTCTCCGAACTTGGACCCTTTTTTCACCTGGTAAGTTCCGTCTCCGTTTGGAATCGGATCTCCGTTGCTGTCTCTGATCACTCTTCCCGGTGCATCATAAAATGACTGAATCATTCCCGCAATTACCCCTACATCATTACTTTTTCCTGAGATAAGTGTTGTTTCTCCGTCGATTTTATCATAAACCGCAGGTGTCGGAACCAACAATTTCGAAACATCAATACTCACAGTCAATTTATTGTATTTGTCAATTTTTGCAGTGTAGGCATTTCCGATTTTCAAAGCTGTCGGAAGGAAGTCTCTTCGTGCATTTGCAGAATACGCCACCTTGTTACCAATGTTTGTAATCGTTACTCCCAATGCGTAAACTCCGTTTATTTTAAACCATTTGATATCTTCCGTCCGGTATGCATAAGAGATATCTGCTATCCCCGCAATTGCAGCCTTCGTTTCCGTTCCTGCAGTTACCAATCCACCAGTCAGGTTGGAATAAGCAAATTTTCCGTTTACCCCGATACTGTGCTTATCTGCCAGTTTAAATGCATAAGCCAATGTCAGCTCAAATTCATTCGGTTTGAACTCACGGATGTAATTGTTATTGTTATCCGTAAATGTAATCTCGCCCAAACTGAAATAGCGCAATGCCCCACCAATTACATGTCTGTTTCCTACTCTCGCATAACCTGAAAGGTAAGATAAATGCATATCGTTTGTCAATTGTCTTAACCAGGGCGTATAGCTGATTCCGATTTCAGACTTTTCATCAGCGAAGTTCAGCATCGCCGTATTCCACATAACAGAAGACGAGTTCGGACTCAAAGCAGTTCCGGCATCCCCCATTGCTCCGGATCTCGAATCCGGGTTGATGCCTAAAAAGGGCAGTGCAGTGGTAATGGTGTTCAATTGGATATCGTTTTGTGTAACTCCTTGTCCACCAGGTTGTGCAAAAGAAATATAACTAACAAAAAACGTAAAAATCAATAACTTATGTGATAACATGAATCTATTTCAGTTTTAATTGTGACAAAAATACGCAAAATTGACACTTTTATTGTGCAACTATCTTAAAAGAACCAACTTTTCCATTTTTTGAGCTTTTTTACCATCAGGCATCGTAACCTTTAACTGGTAAACATATACTCCTTTAGCTAATTGATCCCCAAAATCATCTTTCCCGTCCCAGGAAATTCCCTCCACTCTGAATCCGTTTGTCGGAACCAGCTGGTTAATGGTTTTCACCAAACGGCCTGAAACCGTGTAAATATTGATCTGGGTTTCCAATGAGGCACAGGATTGGTTGTGTTCATACATGAACGTGGTATGCGTTGTGAACGGATTCGGATAATTCAATACGTGATCCAGCTGAACTTCCTGGTTTTCGGTTACCGTAAATTCCAGGCGTACCGTACTTGAATTGTTATTCACATCCCATACCTTCACATCCAGTGTATGTGAGCCGATTGAAAGATTTCTCAATGTATACTGCAATTTACCATTCTGATAACTATCCAGGTTTGATTTGTAATATTCATTCAAAATAATCGGACTTCCGGTATTGCCATCCAATACAGCTGTAATATCGTGCCCGATTCCGTTTCCTACCGTATTGATTCCGTATTCATCATATGCTTCCACAACTAACAATGGATTCGCACTGGAAATACTTCCGTTCACAAAAGAATCATCATTCAGGTAAATTTTCAATTCAGGCCCGACATTATCCACCGGCGGATTCGGGTTGATTCCTCCAACCACAAAAGTCGTATCCCAGCCATCTGCATCAATCACCTTGTTGTCTGCATAATAACTGATTTTTCCTCTTCCGTAGTTGAAATCAATATCTTTCGGAACGATGAATTCAAATTTAAAGTCCCCGTTAGTTACTGTCGCACGACCTTTGTAAAGCGCATTCTTTTGAGTCTTAAAGGTAATGATCGGCGAATTCGGGTCGTTCCCCAAAGTCTGAACACTTTTCGGTTTATCAAAAATGGTCGGAGCCAAAACACCATTGAAAGTCGTTAGTTTATTTCCGCTGTAATCCTCCAGGTGCCCTACTACATGCATTTTAGTCAATGCACGAACGGTATCAGCTCCATTTGAAATTGCAATATGATTAATCGAGTCAGTCACTACTTTCCATTTCGGAAGGGAAATTTTCAGCGCCGGGTCTCCGACCAGGTTGAAACATCTTCTGTTATCCGATGAGCCTGACGTATTTTTGGTTCTGCGCATGATTTCACCGAAAGTCAGCGGATCAAAATTTGCATCGCGCTCAATCACATGCGAGAAAAGGCTTGCAACCACTTGTGTATTGATCGAAATATACACCGAACGCGTAGTAGTCATTAAACAAATAGAACCTCCTTTCGGATTCAATGAGATCAACTCACCGATAGACTCCCTGGAAGGATCGTCAAACTTCGTAAATTCGCAGGCAGCCGTTACAAATAACCCCAGACGATTCAGATTCGTCCATGCATTCACCTGCGGAATCGTAATAATCCGTTCTTCAGCAGCTCCTACTTCTCCTCCGTGCCCGATGTAATTCGTAATCAAACTTCCTCGTTCCACGCGGTCTGTAATAGCATTGTACGCATCCGGATAACGATGCCCGCCGGTTGTGGAAACCTGCGTGTAAGCATCCGTATAAATCTTTTCACAGTTCATTTCATTGGCTGCCGCCTGAACCTGGTTGAAAGCCGGTTCTGCATCTGCAGTAATAAAGGTTCCACCTTCCTCATCGTCTGTAATATTGGTATAAACCTGCCGCCAGTCACCAAACATATTCGCCGCCTCGTCGATACAACAACTATTCTGATCATTCGATGAGATTGGGGAATTGATCCCGTTTTTCATGTAATGTTCGATTTTATCGACCTGGGTTTGTGCATGAGTGGAATTGGAAATCAGCAAGCGCCCTACTCCGATATCCATTAAATCCAATCCGCTAATGGATTCATTGTTATCCAAAAGCCCGAAATAATCATCAGAAACCAACGCTGCAATGTGATTTTCCGAGTTCAGGTACTCATAGGTCGGAATCATGTAATTGTTTCCTGCCACCCGGTTCTTCGGATCATAAGTTGCATCCCCGAACAGGCACAAATATTTCGGCTGCTGGGAAACATTTCCCGCCGCCCGGTCGTAGAACATTTTCACAAATCGTCTGATAGCCGTTGCATCCTGATTCCCCGACGAAAACTCGTTATAAACCTGCTCAATATCCACCACCACTGTCGTCAAACCCGTGTTTTCATGCAGATTTCCCAAACGGATTGCCTGATTCATAAATTGTTTCGGACTCACAATGATGTAATCATATTGCCCCAAACTATGCAAGTCCTGGTTTTCAACCTGCTTCACAAATGCAGGTTGCGAAAAGCCGGTTCCGTTGAACACCAGGAACTCCCTCAATGTATCAGTACTTTGTCTGAATGTAAAAATGCCGTTTGTCAAACTTCCCTGGATCACCTGCGGATTTGTTTTCGAAGAAACATCCCAAACGCTACAGCCTGCAGTCATTCCCTGAATGGAAAACTGGCTCACATTCCCAACTCCAACAGAGTTCACATCTCTGAACAACATCGAATTTCCATAAAACACCAAACTTCTTCTCCCTACGATTTTAATAAAATCAAGGTATGCCTTTACAGAAGGACTTACCCTGTTGAGAGTATAAACAAGCTCAATGGAAGAAGACACCGGATTAAAGGTAAAGCCGGCAGCGTTCCGGATATAATCTGCACCGGTAGAATTCAACGGTTCGTTATTCACCTGGATTCCGTTATATACTACCCGGAAGCTGTTCCCGGAAGAACTTGAATTTGAAGCTACTGCATACTCCACTTCTACCGCTGTATTCAAATCGATATTCGGGACATTAAACTTAAAATTCTGGGTCAGATTTGCATCAAATTGTTCACCGTACCAACGCTGCCCCCCCTCAACCAGGTTCACAGATTCATTTTCATGGATATCGTAAAAAGTATATGAATTGACATTATTTGTAAGTGGCAAAGTGCTTTCCGGCAAATTCTGAACACGCAAAGGAACTTCGGAAGCATCTATCCGGATAAAGTAAGTATTCACTGCACTATAAATATGCATGTTGCGGTTGAAATTTGTTCCTGAACTGCGGGTCCATTTATTCGGTCCCGCACCAAAAAACAAAAAGTACTCGTCATCCGTAAAAGCGGTATCTGAGTTCCCTACAAACTGGATGGCATTCTTCTTCAAATCATCCATATAAGGATCACTGTTCAATTCGGAAAGTCTTCCGTCTGCATTTCCATAGAGGTTAATCGTTTTAGGATCGAGGTTATCCATATCCACCCCCATACTTTTGAAAAAATTTCTGTTAAGCTGATAAATCCCGTCAGCAGGAACAGAAATTTTATACCAGGCACCACTATTCAAAACTGAATTGGCAGCGTAACTTTTCAATTGATAAGTACTTGCTACCGCACCAGCCTGGGTGATTCTGATTTTATAGGATGTAATTTTTTGAAATCCTGCAGAAGTCTGAAAATAAGGAATACACTTTGCCTTCAGAAACTGTTCGTTTTTTGATTTTGAAATTTTAGCCTCTATCTGTGCTTTTGAAGGAACCGGTACCTTGATCGAATTCAAATAGTTTATTTCATACTGACTGAGCGCCTCGGTCCGGACATCTACAATCTGAACCTGGTATTGTCCCGATTTGAATTTTTGATGAAATGAATGAACCGGAAGCTGATTTTCAAAATCCTCTCCCGAAACAAAAGGAACCGTCATCTGAACACCATTTAAAGTCATCTCCCGCGGCTTCAACCATTCAATATCAACAGAAACATCCTGAGCAACAGATAAATGACTAATCAGAAGAAAAAGAACGAGCTTATAAAATTTGTTAAAAATGTAACTCGCTTGTGTTTTGTCGTTTTTCATGGTACAAAATTCGAAAACTAGATGAATGTTCAATCAAACGTATGAATTCTTTTTTTATTTTTGTGTTTCGGCGATTTAGTTGTAACCATTGTATTTATTTTTCGTAACATTGGCAAACCAATGCTACAATTAGCTTGAAAATATTCTTAACCGAATGAGAAATATTAAACTATTAGCGTTTGTTGGATGCCTTTTGGGCACATCTCAAATTTATGCGCAGGATCCGACATTTACGCAGTTTTACGCAAACCCATTGTACCTGAACCCTGCATTTGCCGGATCACACGGTTGTGCACGTTTTGCTATGAACTATCGAAATGAATGGCCAAGCCTTTCCGGGAATTACGTAACCTACAGCGCATCCTATGACCAGTACTTCAAAAACATTTCAGGAGGAATCGGCGTTTTAGCCACTCACGATATGCAGGGTCAGGGAACTATCAACACATCTATGCTCGGTCTTGTTTACTCCTACCACTTAAAAGTAAACAGAAAATTTGCGATGTTATTCGGTGTTCGCGCTGCCTGGTACCAAAAATTCCTTGATTGGGATAAGCTGACTTTCGGAGATCAGATTGACCCAAGAAGAGGTTTCATCTACCAAACAGGAGATTTACGCAGAGGCGGATCAAGAGGTTTCTTTGATGCATCTGCAGGTTTCGTTGGTTATTCAAAA
>VFQP010005217.1_pt1 | contig 11508 bp, 15 predicted proteins | sample 3512351 | NCBI WGS metagenome assembly VFQP01 (sample SAMN10412372, study PRJNA504923) | tailings metagenome | isolation source: Relicate 1 Philex TSF1 revegetated site | place: Philippines: Tuba, Benguet | collected 2017-08-29
CCGGCTTGAGCTTCTAGCTGCTCCTGCTCCTGCGCCGCGAGCTCGGCAGCCTCCCGCCAGCTCGAAGCCATTGGTTCAGCGCTGCGCGATCAGCGCCGCGTCGTCAGCTCGCGATGCTGGTGCGCCTGATCGAGCAGCTGGCAGCTGCTCGACGCGCGCCGCTGCGCATCGTGCGCCGCTGCACGACCCGTGCGGGAGGCAGACGGACAGCGCTGTGCGCGAGCAGCAGATTGCAGTTCTGAGGGGTCACGAGGAAAAAGGAAGGGAAAACTGGGGCTGCAGGCTGCAGCGCTGGTGATGGCACACGTGGGGCAGGGACACCCGCCGGGGGCGCATGCGCGCCGCACGCAGGCTCAGAGGGCCGTCGCCTTGGCCGCGGGCGCCTCCTCCTCTCCGTCCGAGTCGAGGGAAGCGAGCAGCGAGTTGGGCTTGGCGCTGCTGTCGATGAACACCTGCGGCGGGAACGACGCACAGCGCACGCAGCACACATTGCCGCCGAATTCGAACGATGCGCCGCAGAGCAGAGCGCACCCCTTGAGGTGAGCTTGGAGAGGCGAGCTTGCCGCAAGCCACACTCACGATGAGGTCGCCGGCGTCCAGCACGTCGTTCTTCTCGATGGCCACCTGCACGCGCCGGCGCCGGCGCAGCAGCACCAGCACCGTCGATCCACGCACCCAACCTGCCACGCTGCTGATCCTTGCTGCTTGACGCCAGTGAACGGCGACCCGGGACGGTGACCCAGGATGCACACGCCCGACCTTGCCGCCCTGGCAAGCGACGCCTCTGGCCCTCCAACGCTCGCTCACCTGGGTGACGAGGCCGCCCACGGGCGCCGAGATGGTGGTCTCCATCTTCATGGCCGACAGCACGGCCAGCGGCATGCCCGCCACCTGCAGCAAGCACGCAAGGCAACACAGCGCGTGCGGTCAGCATCCATCCGCCTGGGTGGTGCCCGCTCGCTCCACCGCAGCACCGCAGCAGCAGCACCGCCACCGCCGCACTCACCACTGACAGGCCGGGCTTGACCTGCACTCACACAGGCCCGTCACACAAACACGGCGTTTGTCAGTTGAGCTGCTCATCAGCAGTCCATACCCAGGCGGGAGGGAGGCTGCGCGCGCTGGAGCACCTCTGCACCCGATTGGTGGGCGCGCTCACCAGGACCTCGATGACGGTGCCGGCCATGGGCGCGCCCACGCTGCCCAGCACGGCCAGGTCAGCGCGCTCGCGCGCCGCCTTCTTGCCGATGACGGCCTCGGCCGACTTGTCGCCCACCTCCACCACGCGCGGCACGCCATTGGCCTCAAAGAACACCTCGCGCTTGCCTGGACACGTTCGCAGGGGGGGCGCAGGCCAACGGCGGCAGCAAACAGAGGCGCGGAGCCACAGTCACTGACGCTGTGGCCGTGGGCGTGGGCTGCCCGTTTGCGGCAGCACACAGAGGGGCAGCACACAGAGGGGCAGCACACAGAGCGGCAGCACACAGAGCGGCAGCACACAGAGCGGCAGCACCCAGAGGGGCAGAACCAGTGATGGTCTGGGCGCGGCTCAGCCAGGCGTGGACAGGAGCAAAAGCATGAGGTGCATGGCAAATGGTTCACCGCGTGCTGCGCCTGCACGGTCTCCACAACCTGCACGGTTCGATTGCCAGGCTCGAAATGCAGGCCTGCCCCCCCCGCTCCACACACGAAACAGCCGGTCCGCCACGCACCGCTGGGCTGCAGCTCGCCGACCGCCTTGTACTTGATGCTGGCGCTGACGCCCTTGGCGATCTCAATCTCCACCTCCTCGTCCTCCTCGAGCGGCGCCAGGAAGGCGCGCGTAGGCAGCCACGACACCAGCTCGCCGTACTTGAGCACAAACGTCAGGTACTCCTCAAACACCTGCAAAAGCATGTGGGGAAAGGCATGGGCCAGGTGGCGCTCCGCCGCCTCGCAGTTGGGCGTTCCCGCAGCTGGGAGCGAGCTCGCTTCCGAGGGTGAGGTGGGCGTGCGCCGCGAGGCGGTTCAAGCCCTACCTTGGGGTACATGGCGGCCGACAGCACGTCCTTCTTGCTGATCAGCTGAGCGCCGAACTTCTCCTGCGGGCGGGCACGAGCGACCCCGCCAAACAGGTACGGCCAAACCGGGGGGGTTGGGTCGGCAAAGCAATGAGATCAATGAGATCGAGGAGGTGTTGCCCCAAAGAGGGCGGGCACAGGGTCACCACCAAGTGCTGCCAAGGGCCCCCCCCCCTCACTCACCTTGAGCCTGTACTCGAGGCCCTGCAGGTCCAGGGGCGCCAGCGACGCGCCGGGCCGCCCAGAGATGACGGGCTTGCCCTGCAGCGGCCGCAGCGCGCACAGCACGCCCAAGCACGCACGCAAGCGTCAGCAGACGCCCCCGTCCGTCTCTGCCAGCTGCGTCTGGACAGTCCTCCAGCGCGCAGTGATGCCAGCTTGCGCCCCACTGTGCGTTCAGCAGCAGCGCACCTTGAGCACGCGGGATCGCAGCGGCTCGGGAAAGCCGAACGACGGCTCGCCCAGGTACCTGCGACCAGGAGCATTCATTCGCGCTTGCCCACGTGAGCAAGCAGGCGGCAACAGCGCGCAGCGCGGGCGCGGCAGCCAGGTGGAGTGCGGCCGAGAGGTGGAGTGCGGCGAGCTAAGGGGGGACCCGCGCGTGGCGTGCGCGGGCGCTCACCCCTGCATGAACTCGACGACGGACGAGGGGAAGGAGAGCGTCTCGGCCTTGTCCACCAAGGTCTTGGCGTCCAGCTGGTTCTGCACCATGAACTGAGCCAGGTCGCCTGCAACGACGCGAACCAGCCAGGATGATTAGCAAGCAAGACCCTTCGTATCCCATGGCGTGAGCACGCCTGGCACGCACAGCATGCGTGGCGGCACAGAGGAGGACAGGGGGCGGAGGGGCTCTCAGTCGTCCGACTGTTTCCGGCCTGCTGGCTCGGCAGCTGCTGCGTGGATGCACGCGAGCGTGCTTCTCGCCCCCAACTATTCGCCAGGTGCAAGCGGTACCATTCTGAGTCGTGTGACGGGGGGCGCGCGCTCACCGCACACTTTGCTCGAGGGCGTCACCTTGACGATGTCGCCCAGCGCCAGGTTGGCCTGCGCGTCTGCGTGGGGTGGTCGAGAGGGAGACAGAGGAGCAGAAGCAGCCGGCAGGGCCTGAGGTGCTGGCGCCCGAGGTGGCGTTTCTGCGCTGGCGTGGCGCTGCTCCATTGACGCTGCTCTCCTTCGGGCTTCCCAGCGGGTCCCCATTGCCGAGGCCCCCCGGCTCGCTCACATGCTTTGCACACGCGGTCCCACTCCTTGCCCAGGCCCAGCGACGACGCCTGGAACTTGAGGTTGGTGTACTGCGCACCGCCACACCACGTCACCACGACACGGCAGGAGCAACACGACACGCTTGGTGGCAAACGAGCGCCGGGCGCTGCTGAGCATGCGCCCTACCCTCGCATGTGCGCCCACGCCCGTCCGAGCCAGAGGACGCAGAGCAGCGGCGCCTCCACAGGGAAAGCCCGTGCGCCCACGGCGAGCGCAAGAAGAGGAGGACCGGGGGCAGCGGCGTGCGCGTGGGCGGCTCACCTGGCCGCCCGGCATCTCGTGCAGGTAGACGTCGGACGAGACCGCCTTCATGTTGGACTCGAACGGCGCGTACAGCTCACGCACCTGCTCCCTGCGGGGACGGCCGTGCATCGCCAGGAGCAGGGCAAGCAGCCGCCGAAGAGCAGGCATCCGTCACGCTCCGTCCCCTGGGGCGCGCGCCACACCACCAAGTAGAGCAGACACCGGGCGATAGTGCTGCGCCGCGGTCAGTGCGCAGAGGCGATGTGCGTGCGCAGCTGGTTTCCTCGCTGGCCCGTGACGCCACGCGCCCCGCTCAGCCAGTAGGTGGAGAGCGACAGGATGGCGGCTGTGGTGGTTTCCTCAGGTCCACCGAGCATGCACTCACCAGTAGGTGGAGAGTGGCAGGATGGCGGCGGGGTCAACGCCCGTGTCCAGCGGCGTGCCCCTCAGCGCGTTGACAATGGCGCCCATCGAGGGCTGCGAGGTGAGCCCGCTGAAGCTGTCCACGCAGCAGTCAATGATGTCCGCGCCTGCGCGTCCGCGCCGCGAGGCGCGCGCACCCCGTCGGGCGTGCGTCGTCCAAAGCGGCCTGGCTCCCCTTGCCTCTGGCCGCCACCAGCTGCGTGGCGACGCCCGTGCCCTCCCTTTCCCCTCCCTCGCCCCCCGCATCACGCACCCGCCTCTGCCACCGCCAGCTGCGTGGCGACGCCCGTGCCCGCCGAGTCGTGCGTGTGCACGTGGATGACGAGGTCGGGCCAGCGCTTGCGCAGCGCGCCCACCAGCAGCGTGGCCGCCTTGGGCTTGAGCAGGCCCGCCATGTCCTTGATGGCAAGCGCGTGGATGCCGTGCGCCACCAGCTGCTCCGTCAGGTCCATGTAGTACTCGAGCGTGTACTGCGGCCAAGTCAATCGAAACCGGAATGGCATCGATCAGCCTGGGTTGCGTTGCGAGTGCAGGGCGCGGGTGCCGAGAATCAGCGCGAAGGCCTAGAGCGGGTGAGTCGGCGGGCGCGAGGGGGAGGAGGCGAGCTGGGGGCAAGGGGGGCGCACCCGCGTGCGGCGCGGGTCGCTGACGTCGCCCGTGTAGCACAGCGTCGCCTCGGCAATGCCGCCCGCTGCGAGCGCACGGCAACAGAAGCGTCCATCCCGGCGACCGTCGGCATGCGCGGCTCTCATCGCGGCGCGGCGCGGACCATTGTGAGCAAGTGGCAGGAGCCGTGCAGCGCCGCCGGGCAGCCGAGCGCGCACCCGCCGTGACGCTGTCGATGCCGAACTTGAGGTTGTCGATGTAGTTGAGCGAGTCGAACACGCGGAAGATGTCCACGCCCGAGAGCTTGGCCTCGCGCACGAACTCGTAGACAGCGTTGTCGGGGTAGGACGTGTAGCCCACGGCGTTGGCGCCGCGAAGCAGCATCTGCGCGCGCGTGTGACGCGCCGCAAGCAGGGCGCTCGCCCTTCCGCTCCCCCTCGTTTCGTGGTGCCGCCGCCGCCCGCAGCGCGCGGCCCCCTTCCCGCCAAGTGCGACGCGGCAAGCGGCACGCGCTCCCAAGCTGTGGACACGCCTCTGGATGGAAGAGCGCGCGCCGCCGCCAGCGCGCCCCACCTGGAAGGGGATGTTGGGGATGAGCTCGCGCAGCCGCTCCAGGCGCTTCCACGGGCACCTGCGCACGCACACAGTGGTAGCGAAGGGGAGGTGGTGTGCACAAGCCCTCCCCCACCCGCATCGCAGCCGCACTGACCTCAGACGCGCCACCTCCCTGCCAACCCTGCGCAGGCCCCTCTCTCCCACTGTGCCTGCCACAGGCGGCAGAGAGCTCCCCTTGAAGGCTCGCTCACACGTGCAGGAGGCATGCACCAGCGCCACGTCAACGGTGGCTCCGCCCCCCTCCTCGCTCCCTCCCACACAACACTCAACATGCAGCCGCGTCAAACGTGCCCCTGCCCACCCTCTCTCCCCTCCCCCCACACCACCACCTCAACGCGCGGCGCTCACTGGTGCAGGAAGCGCACGTGGCTCCTCCCTCTCTTCCCTCCCTCCCACCCCACCCAACACGGCAGCGCACTCACTCGTGCAGGAAGCGCAGCGCCACGTCGAACGTGGCGCCGCCCCAGCACTCCAGCGAGCCCGCGTTGGCCAGGATGTGGCTGGTGGCGGGCGCCGGCACCAGCATGTCAATGGTGCGCATGCGCGTGGCCAGCAGCGACTGGTGCGCGTCGCGCCTGCGGCCAGCAACCACACGCAGAGCACCAGCAACACGCTTGAAGAGGTGCGCATGCGCGTCGCCTGGTGCGCGGACGCGCCTGCGGCCACACCGTCGCACACCGAGCAACAGCATCAACACGGGCCCGCGTACGTAGCACGCCGCCGGCTTTGCTCGCCAGGGCTCTGGGCTCCACACGGCATGCCCAGGCACACAGCTTGGCGTCGTCGGCGCGCAAGGGGGCGAGCGCGGCGACCCTACGCCGTGGTTGGCGCGGTGGTAGGGAGGCTCAGCACGCCACAGCGTGCGCAGCGTCGCGGCCACGCACATGGTGGTGTCGGTGATGAGCATGCCCTTGTGCGCGCGCACGGCCTTGGCCCACCCCTCGGGCCCCTCCTTGAGGTAGACGTCGCGCCAGCCCTTGGGCCGCCCGCCGGCGCCGTTGCCGCCGCTGCTGGCGGGCAGGAAGGGCGGCGGCGTGGGCTTGATGCGCGGGAGCGGCACGCCCGTCGCCACGGCGCCCGGGTGGTCAGGGCCGTTCACCACCTGCGCGCAGGGCAGGCGGTGGACACGGACGCACAGCACACGCACGGCACGCACCTGAGCGCCAGAGCAATCCGACGCCGCGCAAACGGGCTACCGCGCTGCGCTGTGGTAGGGGCCGAGGCTGCGTGAGCAGGAGGGGGCTGCAGCTCCCCTGGGCGCCGGGGCTTGTGCGCGATCTAACCGTAGGGTTAGAGGCTAGGGTTGCGCACCAGGTCCGCGAGGTACATGAGCAGCTTGGAGGAGCGCAGCGAGCCGTGCGACTCAAAGTTGAAGAGCTCCTTGCTGTTCTTCTCGATGAAGCTGGTCTTGGCGTTGCCTGCGTGCCGCGCGCCACCACAGAACGCAAACAAGCGGGGGCGCCGCTGCTGGCTGCCCCGCGCACGATTGCGGCCAGCAGCCTGCCCGTGGGGTGCATGAATGGACCCCGTGTGCTGCCGTCGAAGTCATGTCATGCGGGCAGAGCAAGGGCAGCCCTCATTCGGATCGCCGCCCCAGAGGCAGAATAGGAGGGGGCGCGTGACCTCACCGGCCAGGAACTCTGGGTGCCTCAGCACGTTCTCCAGGAAGGGGATGTTGGTCTTGACGCCGCGGATCTGCGCAGTAAAGCAGCGCAGCACGCGCAGCACCACCGTCCCGACGGCGCCTCCGATTTCAGAGCCACACACTCGCCCCGACGACGGCCGAGCGAACGCGCGACGTGTGGGCGAACTGCAGATGCCCAAGCAGACCTCACGCACGTCCCCGCTCCCTCACCTGGTACTCGCTCAGCGCCCTCTGCATCTTTTGCACGGCCTGGCTGAAGGTGGGCGCCTTGGCGATGACCTTGGCCATGAGCGAGTCGTAGTGGCGCGACACCACGTTGCCCGTGGTGACGGCGCCGTCCAGGCGGATGCCCGGCCCGCCCGGCACGCGGTACGCCTCGAGCCGCCCGCTGTCCGGCTGCGCGCGCGGTCAGGGGCGGGAAGGGAAGGCAGCGGGACGTTGTGCGGCAGCCGTCGCGAGCTATGCGCGGGGCCACCAGGCGGCGCGCAGGCGAATGCGACGACCGGGGACAGGAGCGCCTCATGCCGCAGGGGGTCACGACGTGCTGCTCGCGAGGACCTGCGAGTCACCTGGCGCCACGCGCCGGGCCCCAAGCAACCCACGCAGCCCAGGCTGCTCAGGTAAAGTTGGTCGGGGTCGTCTCACCTGGAAGTTCTGCTCGGGGTCCTCCGAGGTGACGCGGCACTGGATGGCGAAGCCGTAGGGCGGCGGCACGTCGGCCTGCGAGCCCAGGCCCAGGTCCGCCAGCGACGCGCCGCCGGCAATCTTGATTTGCGACTGCACGATGTCCACGCCCGTCACCTCCTCCGTCACCGTATGCTCCACCTGAGGGTCAGAGCGCGGCAGGCACACTGCAACGTGATGAGGGGTGGGCGATGGGGGCGGCATGCACGCCGCTGGTTCCAGGCTGAGGAGGCGCTAAGGCGCCTGCCCAGAGGCAGAGGGGAGCGAGGGAGACTTGTGAGGCGACGGCCCGGCAGCCACACGAAGGCAGGCAAGGCGGCAGCTGAACCCGCCCATGGGGACGGGGGAGTCAGCGAGGGGCGCGGGCTTGGGAATGCGCCCGCCCCCAGAGCAGCTGCCGTGCCGCCGCCCCTCTCCCCCCCTGCACCCACCCACCTGCACGCGGGGGTTGACCTCGAGGAAAAAGTACTCGTCGCCGTCCTTGCCCACCATGAACTCGACCGTGCCGGCGTTGCGGTACCCCACGTGCTTGCACAGCTTGACGGCGTCTGCGAGCGCACACACGCGCCAACGGCTTGATCTCCGTCGCCCCACCCGCCTCAGGCTTGGCCCTGCGTCGCGCTCGTGCGTGCAGGCTGAAAGGCGATTGGACGGCGGGCGGAGGCAAAGCAGTGTGGGCCGGCTCACCGGCAAAGAGCTTCTCGCGCAGCTCGGGGTCCAGCGCGAACGAGGGTGCCACCTCCACCACCTGCGCATGATGCGCGTTGTGTGCGTGCGCGTGAGCGAGCGCCGCCGAGCCTGACGACGGACGAGCGCGCGACTCGTCCGATGCACTGGCGGGGCGCCAGTGAGGTGAAACACAGCGAGCAGAGGACTACTCATATAGGGCAGGTGCACAGATGGACAGCAGGTGCGCCACGATGAAGCGGTGGCGCTGGCCAGAGACGTAGGCGCAAAACCACCTTTTGGTGGCGCCGCTGCACGCTGCAGTCGCGCTCGTAGAGGTGGATCACGTTGCCGTAGTGGTCGGCCAGGATCTGGATCTCGATGTGCCGCGGCTCCTCCACGTAGCGCTCAATGAACATCCTGCGCGCCAGGAGGCGGCGGCAGCGGGCAAGCGCGACGTGGGGGGGGGGGGCGGCGAGCGGGAAGCGTCCGCCAGCCCTGCGCCTGGTGCTCCCACCCACCCGCCCACCCGCAGCCACCCGTTGCAAGTCCCCGTCCGTGCCTCACCTGCCGTCGCCAAAGGCGGCGCGCGCCTCGTTGCTGGCGCGCACGAACGCGTCCGACAGCTCGCCGTCTGCGACAAGCCAAGCCCGGCGGCCACAGCACCGCGTCGTGACGCTCTAGCCGGCAGGCAGCATCGGCGGCGGCGCTCCCCGCGCAGCGCCTGCGGTGCCTTGCGAGCATGTGCAAGCAGAGCACGGGGGCAGGGCGGCGCCGCACCTGAGCGCACCACGCGCATGCCCCTGCCGCCGCCTCCCATGGCCGCCTTGAGGATGACGGGGTAGCCGTGCGTGTGCGCAAACTGCTTGGCCTCGTCGGGCGAGAGGATAGGCTCGTTGGTGCCCGGCACCACGGGCACGCCGCACTCGACCGCCGCGCGGCGCGCCGCCGTCTTGTCGCCCATTTGCTGCGCGCGCGCGCGGTGGGAGGCGGCACAAAGAGGCAACGGAAACGCGATGAAGCTGCGCGCGTGCTGAGCGGGAGGGTCCCCACCGGGGCCACGTAAAGAGCTCGCTGCGCCTCCGCACTGGACGGCTCTTCCGCCGCTCCACTTGCTTGGCACCCTCTCTTCTCGCCCTCCTGCCTCCCACCTGCCCTCTCCTATGTGAACGCCGCCAACGATAGTGACGTCCCCCCTCGGCCTCCCTCCCTCCCCTACCCCGCCCCCGCCCGCCCCCGGGTGCTCACCAGGATGGTCTCTGGCAGGGGGCCCACAAAGGTGATGCCGGCCTCGCCGCACTTTTTGGCAAACGCCGCGTTCTCCGAGAGGAAGCCTGCGCGCACACAGGAAGGGGGGGGGGGGGCGCTCATCCATCTGGCTCATGCTCGCTGCGCCCTGGCGTGCTGCGCTGGAACTCTGCAGACGGCAGCGCACCGTAGCCCGGGTGGATGACGTCCACGTCCGCCTCCTTGGCCACCCTGAGCGCGCGGCGGCAACGGTCAAGCCGCGTTTTGACCACCTCGGGCGCTCGGCGCGCCGCCCCTCTAGCACATGCACGCCGCTGCTAGCGCACCTGATAATGGAGTCAATGTCCAGGTAACACGAGACGGGCTGCATCTCCGACGAGCCCACCTGCAGGCGGCCTCAGTGCGGGACAAGGTTGGAACGGTGCGGGTGGCAAGGAGGAGCATCGCAGTGCGCCCGCAAAGGGTGTGCCGAGCCCGCACCTGGTACGCCTCGTCGGCCTTGTACCGGTGCGGCTGCAGGCGGTCGGCGGGGCTGTAGATGGCCACCTGCGCTCGGTGCACGTGCGCCCACCGCTTTGGCGAGTGCGTTCCTCTCTCCCCGCTGCGCGTGCGGCAGAGCGCCCATGACAGACTTGCGGACTCGCCGTGCGCAGGCCCAGCTCCGTGCCGGCCCGGAAGATGCGGATGGCGATCTCTCCACGGTTCGCCGCCATGACGCGCTTGAACGGCACCTCGCCCGTGTGCAACAGCTGCGCCCCACGCACGCCATCGCCACCACCATCACCATCATCACCTTGCTACGGAGATGGCTGCGCCAGATGGAGCCGTGAAGCTCGACACACACGGCGGACGCTTTTCGCGGCGGGCGAGTAAAAGCCGCCGCGCGCGCGCTAGAGCCCACTGAGCGGCGCGCGCTGAGGGGCGCGATGGACGCACGGCGCACCTGCAGGCCCTGCTCGCCGCTGCTCGAGCGCGCTGGCTCGGGCGCCCTGCGCGCCACTGGCACGGCCTCCTGCGGCACGACCCTCGGCGTCAACCATGGCGCCGCTGTGCGGAGCGGCTGGGCGCTGGAGAAGGCGGTGCGCAGGCCGCTGCAGCGCGCCTGCGCGCGAGCGACGGCGGGGCTCTGGCCGACGGCGCGAGCGCGAGCTGGCGCAAGTTCACGAGGTGGAGCGAGGCCACAGTAGGAAGGGCGCTGCCAGGCGCCACGCGCGCCCAAGCACACTGGCGGCGCCATCGCGCTGCTGCAAGTGATGCCCGCGACTCGCCGTGTTGCAGCGTCGTGCGCGCGAAGGCCCTATGCAGAGGTGTCGTGAAGCAAGGAGCGGAAAAAGGGAAGCAGGTGAGCAGCGCGCGGTGCGTAGACAGCGCTTTGGTTGTCAAGGTTTCCATCCCCCACGTTGTTCACCCAGATGGCCGCCGGTGCGGAGGCGGTACGCGATCATGCAGCGTTCGAGCAGATCTTGGAGCAGGCGGTGTAGATTCCATGTGTGGCAGTGCTGGTGCACAGTAGTGGTTGGTCCCTGCGGACCTGGTGCATGCGATCTGCGACGGCGCGCGGCTCTGTCCTGGCTCTCTTCCCTACTGCGTGGCGGTGCTGCCCCCTGCGCTAGTGGCGTTCCCACCCCAAAGGTGAGCCCCGTCAAACGTGCCCGGGTCGGCGCCGCTGCCCCGCCAGGGCCCACCCGTCTGCGCGTCGCCGAACGGCAGCTCGGGCACGACGTCCCACGGGTGGCCGCACTGGATGGTCTGCGCCGAGCTGTACGTCAGGTTGCAGCAGGGCTGGTGCCACCTGCGAGCAGCAGTGGGGTGGAGTGAAAAACAACCTGGTGAGATGTGGCTTGCCCTGTGAGCGCAGTAAGCCCCGGTCCTTTCCGCAGAGCGCAAACAACAGGCAAACGACGCAAGCAGTGCCACTCACTTGTACCGGTGGCCCGGGTGGTTGAGCGGCTTGCCCCGCTTGAGCGTCCACTCAAACCCGTGGGCCATCATGTCTGCGCAGCGCATGGTAGCATCGGGCAGCTGCGTCGAGTGGCCTGCCTGCTGGGAGGGCCG
>VFQP010005219.1_pt1 | contig 11504 bp, 9 predicted proteins | sample 3512351 | NCBI WGS metagenome assembly VFQP01 (sample SAMN10412372, study PRJNA504923) | tailings metagenome | isolation source: Relicate 1 Philex TSF1 revegetated site | place: Philippines: Tuba, Benguet | collected 2017-08-29
TGCTGGCGCTTCAGGATCGGCGCTCTCTCCGCAGTCCCCTCGCCCTCATTCCAGCAGCAGCGCCACACGGGTGCACACCTCTGGGGCAGCGGCGCTGAGCGCTTGTCCTATCCTCCTGTGACTGGACAGCCGCTGGGCAGACCTGCACACTCGGCGGCCATCCGCGCCGCCATGGCGGCCGCAGCGCCAGCCACCGCAGACGGCGCCGCGCAGGAGGCAGAGGAGCAGCAGCAACAGGAGCAGCAGCACGACTTCACTGGCGCGTCGCCTGTGCTGGAGATTGACGAGAGCGAGTACGCGCCGCAGCTGGACCGCAAGCTGCACGCGCTGCGCGAGCTCTTTGCCACGCTGTGCCCACCCGGCGAGCAGCTGCCCGACGTCGAGGTTTTCACATCCAGCCCAAAGCACTGTGAGCGCCCGCGGCTCCTCCATCGCCCCCAGGGCACGCTGCCGGGCGTGCCCGGCGCAGCTGCCGCAAACGTTGCCACAGGCACCGCGCTGGCGCCGTGCCAATGCCATCGTCTCCGTCCTGCTGTCAACGTACCACACCGTCACGGCGTGCCCATCCCACCGCCACGCTTCACCTGCCCCGCAGACCGCATGCGCGCCGAGTTCACCGTGTGGGGCGTCAGCAACAAGGCGCTGGCGGAGGGGCCGCCCGACGTGCACTACATCATGTACGACACAGCCAGCAAGGTCAAGCCGCCGCCCAGGTGCGCCCCCAGGTTTTTGCCGCTCTGCTCCGCGTGGAGCCGCAGGCACGACCTGGTGTCGCCGTCTCTGCCAGGGCGGCGTTTGATCGAGCGCCACGGCCCCCACGCAAGGCAGCGTGTGTGCCGTGCGGGACTCGAGAGCACAGGGTGCGCATGGACCGCTTCCCCGTGGGCTCCCAGCTCATGAACGCGCTCATGGAGGTGGTGCGGGACGCGTGCAACCAGACGCCGGTGCTCAGGGAGCGCCTCTTCCAGGTGCTGCGCCGCCTCGCACACGCACACACACCTCTGTCCCTCCCTCACACACGCGCCCAGGCTGCAGCTCCGCTCTCTCTCGGGCCCCCCCTGACGCTGCTGCTGGGTTCGCGTCGCCGCAGGTCAACTTCCACACGGCGCTCAGCGGGGACAGCATGGTCACCCTCCTCTACGTGAGCCAGAACCGCCGCTGCACCTCCACCCCGCAGCGCTCTGAAAGCAGCCGGGGACAGGAGTGGGGGGGGCCCAGGGCGTGCGCTCACAGCCGTGGTGTCCGTCTGCTGCGCTGTGCGTTGCTCTGTTGCGCTGATTCTCTGCAGCACAAGAAGCTGGACGACGTGTGGCAGCAGGCGGCGCTGCAGCTGCGCAGCCGGCTAGAGAAGGTCGAGGGCACCCACGGGCACACGCCGCACGTCATCGGTGAGCGGGGCCCGCGCCCCACGGGGCTGCACGCCGGGCTGCGTCGTGCACGCAGGAACCGAAGGCGCGAAGGACCTGGCTGTGGCGTGCGTGCTGCGCGCGCTGCGGCGCAGGGCGGGCGCGCAAGCAAAAGGTGGAGCTGACCCAGTCGTTCGTCACGGAGCGGCTAGAGGTTAACGGGCAGGCGTACCACTACCGCCAGGTACGAGGGGCGCCTCGTCCTCGTGGCATTTGCTGGGGTGCTGTGGCAGGCCCGTTCGCGTTTGCTGCGCAACGGTTCCGTTCACCGAGGGCTGCGGTGTGCGCGAAACACGCCTCCTGTGCAGGTGGAGGGCAGCTTCAGCCAGCCCAACGCCGGCGTCTGCCAGCACATGCTCTCGTGGGCCCAGTCCGTCACGCGGCCCCCCTCCCCGCCCGCCGGCGACGACGGCGCGGCGGCGCCGCCCCGGCACGACCACGACCTGCTGGAGCTCTACTGCGGCAACGCCAACTTCACCATCCCGCTGGCGGCCAACTTCCGGCGCGTCGTGGCCACGGAGCTGGCCAAGTCCTCCGTGGAGGCAGCCAAGTGCGTCACATACACGTGCCGCCTGTTTTGCCACGCTGCGTTTGCCTGCGCCCCGCCCGCCGGGCATGTTAGTGGAGGGGGGGCGACGCTGCGTGGTTTGGCGGCGCGGGAGCGTGTGCGTGAGGCATGCGCGCGTCCTGGCCCTGACCGAGCCGCAGGGCCAACATCGCCATGAACAAGGTGGACAACATCTTCATCGCGCGCATGAGCAGCGAGGAGTTCAGCGAGGCGTGGCGGACCAAGGCCACCAAGAAGCGGCTAGAGGGGCTCGGCGACTGGGCGGACCTTTCGCTCAAGACGCTGCTGGTGCGCCACCGCCACCGCCGCTTTGCATGCTGCCGTCACGGCCGCGGAGCTGATTTAGAGCGCTGTGCAGGGGCAGTGAGCTTGCGAGGTGGGGTGCGGGTGAGACAAAGCACGCAGACCAGCAAGCAAGGTGCGCATGGTGCGCAGGTGGACCCTCCCCGGGCAGGCCTGGACCCGCAGACGCTGGAGCTGGCTCAGTCCTTCGACAGCATCGTCTACATCAGCTGCAACCCGCAGACGCTGCACGACAACCTGCGCACGCTCATCAAGACGCACCGGTTGGTGCGCTTTGCCGCGTTCGACCAGTTCCCCTACACGCACCACCTGGAGAGCGGGGTCTACCTGGAGCGGCGGCAGTGATCACTGTTGCTGTGACGAGCTCGCTGCCGTGCACCTTTTGCGCGGTGCGTTGCAACGCGAGTAGCAAGGTTCAGGAGCACCGCGCGGCGACGAAGCACACGCGTCACGTCATGTCGTGTCGTGTCAGGGGCGGTACGTGAGCTTGCACATCTTGGCCAGCAGCCCCGTCAGCTGCAACCGCGACACCACGCCCTCGCTGATGCGCATGTGGCAGAAGCCAATCTCCTGCGCGCACGCGGGCCGCCACGCGCGCCAGGGACGCGACGTTGAGCTCAGGCGGACCGCACGCCAACCCTAGCCTCAACCGTAGAAACGCGAGGCGCTACCTTGAGGCACTCGAGCTTGAGGAACTCGGCCATGTCGCTGTTGCGCACCACCCGGAACAGCGTGGTGATGATGTCCGTGGCGCTGTACCCGCTGTCGCACAGCATCTGCGACCACACCACCGCAACGGAGCAGCGCGCTCAGCTAGTCAGCTCCCCAGCATCCAAACCACAAGTGCCCACGCTGTCCCTTGGGGCAGGTCCCTGCTGCCGCTGCTGCCCCGGTGCTCTGCTGCCGCGTCTCACTGTGAGCCCGTCGTAGGCGGCCTGGAGGTCGGACTTGACGCAGTTGTCGATGATTTGCGCCACCACCAGCGGGTGCGGCTGGTCGCACACCTGCGCGCCCACCACCACGTGCCGCCAGTGGCAAGGGCGCCGGCAGAGGGTGGACCTCCCACCTCGCAGAGCAGCAGCCCTGGACGGAGCTGCGGCAACGCTCGTTCCGCTGTGAGCGTTTCAAGCTGGGCATCTGCTTGGGCACCTCGACAGGGCCGGACTGCACCGCCCGGGCTGGCTGCGGCAGCGCCTGCTGTTGCTGGCCAAGGCCGCTCCTGCTGCTCCCACTCCTCGGTGAACGATCAAGGGAAGCGTGCTTCGTTTCACCTTGAAGACGTTGTCGCGGTTGACGAGCTGGAAGCCGCTGTAGGTGGCCTGCAGGTTGTTGAGCGCCTGGCGCATGTCGCCGTCGGCCGTGAAGATGATGGCCTCCAGCCCGTCCTCCGTGTAGGGCACCTGGGGGGAGGGCGGGAGGAGAGCACAGGCGCGGTGAGCGCACCAGCACGCCACGCTGTGGAAGAGAGGGGGCTGCGCACGGCTGCACCCGTTGCACGCCGCCGGCTGCTGCGGTGGGGCGCAGCCGCGGGCCCGCTTCCGCCCGCCTGGGCCGGGGGGAAGCACGCCACGGCGGCACAGCGCGCGCCCGCACCTTTTCCTTTTCGCAGACGATGAGCAGCCGGCTAAGGATGTCCACGTCCGAGATCTTGGTGAAGCGCACGATGGCGCACCTGTGGGGCCGGTGCGTGTGCGTGCGTGTGGGGCCCGAGGGCGAGGAGCGCGGGAGGTGCTGACCAGGGACCCCGCTCTGGGCACGGCGGGCCCAGGGATGGCGATGGACGCCGGCGCTGCCTTCGGCGCACCTGCTCTGGATGGGCTCGATGACCTTGTTGGACGTGTTGCAGGCCAGGGCGAAGCGCGTGGTGTTGGAGTAGATCTCCATGGTGCGGCGCAGCGCCTGCTGCGCCGCCGACGTCATGCTGCGGGCGCGCCGCATTGATGTGCACGAACAGCACCCGTCTGATGTGGGACGCGCTGCGGTCCCGGCTCTGCTGACACGAAGAGCAGAGCGGCTTGCCAGAGCGGCCAAGGTTGCGGTGGGGGTGGCGCCCCGCACCTGTCGGCCTCGTCGAGGATGACAATCTTGTGCCGGCCTGGAGGCAGCGTGACCTTCTTCTGCGCGAACATCTTGATCTTGTTGCGCACCACGTCGATGCCCCTGCGCCGCGGTGGCGACGAGCGCAGCGTGCGCAGCGTCTGCAGCGGCCGTCGACCATCGCCGTGCTGGCAGGCCGTGAGGCGCTCCGCTGGCGCACCTGTCGTCTGAGGCGTTGAGCTCCAGCACCGCCTCCTTGTAGTTGGGCCCCAGCAGCTGCGCCGCCACGCACAGGATGGAGGTGGTCTTGCCCGTGCCAGGCGGCCCCTGCACCACCAGCCAGCAACACCGTGGTCTCAGGCATGCTCGCGTTGGTGCCCGCCGCTAGCGAGCGTGAGCAGAGGTGTTGCTGCTGCGCACCGCGAGAATCAAGTTGGGCATGTTGCCCTCCTCCGCGATGACCTGCAGTCGGGCGACCGCCTCCACGTTGCCGACAATGTCCTTGACGAGCTTGGGGCGGTACTTTTCGAGCTGCGCGCGGGGGCGCGCCGGTGCGGGCGGGCAAGTGATCGAACTGGCGATCTTCAAAGGCTTCAAGCGCTGTGGGCGTGGAGGAGAGAAGCCTGCTCAGCAGCTCGCCGCACGCACCCAGGGCAGCTCCAGTGTCTTGTCTGGTGCTGCTGCAGGTGGCGCTGGTGCCGGGGGAGCCGCTGGCTTGTCAATGTCCATCGCGGCGGCCATCCTGCTGCTGCTGCTGCTGCTGCCTTGTCCTCTCTCTCTGCTTGCTCACAAGCGCTCAGCAGCAGTAGCGGCTCCTCGGCTTTGCACGGACGCACAGTGGGTCACGCTGCCGCACCTCGTCGCTGACCCAAACCTAGGGCAGAGGACCCCGACCCGCCTCAAAAGCAAGTCGACGCAGAGCACGCAGGCGATGCAGAAGGCGAGGCACACCTTTCGTGGCGGTGCACCGCAGTGTGGCAAGCGCAAAGGGAATCCCAGAACGGACTGCTCAAACGACGACACGAATGCTCGACACTCGCAGCTCTCCACGCTCCCCCATGCAACCCCCCAGCAAACGACCACGAACCACACCCGGAAAGAAGGACAGCGGTGCTGAAAGGAAGACTAACGGTTTGACCAAGAACGGCGACGGGGGGGCGAGGGGCAGCCTACACGTGCGCAACAAGCCCTCCAAACTGACGCGGCGCGCCCCTCCAGCCTCCGCCGTGCGCAACCGCCCAGAGCGGTGCAGCAGAGCGCGCTCACAGCAGCGCCTCGGCCGGGTACGCCATCTGCAGCCACGGGTGCTGCAGCGCCTGCGCGCACGTGCGAGCGTGACGCGCAACCGCAAACCGCCTCGGCACTCTCATGACCCGCAACGAATGCTTGAAAGATGGAACGCCCTCACAGGCTGCGCGCCACTGTGCGATGCCTTGCGAACGGCTCCCACCTGCATGGCGGTGGGCCGCTGCCGCGGGTCCACGTGCAGCAGGTGCGCGATGAAGCTGAGCAGCCCCTCGTCGGCGTCGGGCACGCGGTGCCGCAGGCTCGTGCGCTTGGGCGAGAGCAGCTCGTAGCGCTCGGTCGCCGCGTTCTTCTCGTACAGCTGCCCGCTGCGCGCACGCACGCACGCACAACCGCACACATGCACGCGCAAACGCACACGGCTAGGTCGGCACGCGCACAGAGTTGGGAGTGGGCCCCCAGGGCGCCCCACCGGGGCGTCCAGACAAAGACGCAAACGCCGGCACGACAACCACGCGCGCCGCACCTGCGCGTGTAGTAGCGGTTGGCGTAGCGCCCCTTGCGCACCATCCAGCGCGGCACGGGCCCCAGGATGCCCTCCAGCCGCGCCAGCAGCGTCGCCAGCGAGTCGTTCTGCGCGCACGTGGGCGGGGCAGCGCGGCACGGTACGGCAATGCACCTGGGGGGTACCGTCCAGCCAGCCGCCCGCACGAGGTTCCCCTTGCTCCCCTCGGGGAGTGCGCGAAGAAAGGAGAGCCGCAGTCGAGCGCGAGCGTGCACACCTGGAAGAGCACTTGGCCCGAGGAGAGCTCGGCCAGGATGCAGCCCAGGCTCCACACGTCCACCTTTTGGTCGTACGGCAGGCCCAGGATGACCTCGGGCGCGCGGTACGAGCGCGACTGCACGTAGGAGCTGAGCTGGTCCGTCACGAAGCAGCTGCTGCCCAGGTCAATCACCTTGACCTCGCACCTGCGCCACCGAGTGCAACCACGCGGGGGCGTTCGGCGCGCGCTGGCGCAGCCACGGCTCTAAGCGTCAGCCGAGCGTGCCAGGAAGAGGTGCACGGGGGGAAGGAGCGCGCGGGTGGCGTGGAGAGCGCGCTCACTTGCTGTAGCTCTTGATGAGGATGTTTTCGGGCTTGAGGTCCGAGTGGATGAGGCCCAGCGCGTGCAGGAAGCTCAGCGACCGCAGCACCTGGCGGCACGCAGCGGTGGGCGCGAGAGGCAGCACGTCAGGAAGCCACGCTGAGACGGACGGTGAGGGTGGCTGGGCCCGGACAGCCGACCGGGCCCTCAGACCCAGCCCTGGCAAAGGCAAAGCAGGCGCCGTGCCTGGTAGGCGATGCGCTGGATGCGGGCGTTGGTGAAGTAGGGCGCGTCGCCGCTCTCCCGGTTGTACTTTTGGAACTCGTACAGGTTGGCGCGCAGCAGCTCGCACACCAGGAAGAGGTGCTCCTGCGGGTGGCCCAGTGCCACACGACAGGCCGCGGGTCACCCGTTGAAATCGATTCGTCCCGCCGTGACCCTCGCACGCCCGTGCTGGCGCGGGTACGGCGTGCGTCCGCCTGGAGGTGTTCCCGGAGAGGCGCCTGCTAACGCCCTGCAGGTGCTGCCTTAAGCCGGAAGAAAAGGGGCTCCAGCCTGCCGTTGCCTTGCCTTGTAGTAGAAGAAGTCGTGCAGGCGGACGACGCCGTACTTGTCCTGGGGGTCGTGCGAGTTGACGTACTGGAGCAGCTTGATCTCGTCCAGCGACTGGTCCAGGTAGTCCTTGTTGTTCTGTAGGGGCAGAGGGGCACGCAGAAGCAGGGCGGGGTGGGTCAGGTCAGGTCTGGTCAGGGCGGGTGAGGGCAGTGCGGGGCGGCGCAGGGCGCAGCACGCGCACGGCATGTGCAAGGGGGAGCGCCGTTTCGTCCGCCTCTTGCCCCTTCCTAGGCCACGTGCCTCTCACCTTGATGATCTTGAGGCACACGAGCATGTTGGTCTTGACGTCGAGCGCCTGCACGGCGCGGCTGAAGGCGGCGCTGCCCAGGAAGTCCACCACCTGGTACCGCCCAGCGATGAGGTCGTTCATGCGGATGGGGAAGTCCTTGGCCTCCTCAAAGCCCGTGCGGTGCCGCCTGCGCATCGCAGACGCGCGAAAGCGCAGCCGCACGACATCAGCGCGTCGCCCGGGCGCGGCTGGGCGCGACGGAGGGCGGCGAAAGAGAAAAGAGCGTTTCACCATCGCGCGCACACGGCCCGCACGCTTGCGCCCCGACGCGCGCCGCCCTCCCCTGCATGCGGCGCCCGCCCCGCTCCGAGTGCTCGCTGCCTTCCTTCCCCCTTGAACGCCACCACCCAAAGGCGCACGCCCCCCTCTCGCGCGCGCCTCACCTGTGGTATACGCGCAGCGTCAGCACCTCGTACTTTCTCGATATGTACTCCGGGTCGTACTCGTACACCACGGTGCCGTCCTCGTTGATGGTGTACCGCGGCTGCAGCGCCTGCTGCTGCTCCTGCACACACGCGCACGCACGCACGCGAGCGCAGTGTGACACACGGCGTCCCTCCTGTGCGGTTGCGCGGCGCCGCAAACGCCGGCAAAAGCAGGTGGCGCGTCGGGAGAGAGACCGGGCGCGCTCATGCGCGCACGCACCGCCGATGCGAGGTTGGAACCCGACGGCGGCGACGATGACGGGTGCGGCGGGTGCCCCAGCGGCCCCTGCGCGTGGTAGGGGTAGGACGAGGACGCCGCCGACGCGCCGCCGGGGACGAACTCGAGCGACTGCCAGCCCAGCGCCTGGGCGGCGGCCAGCACGGCGACGTCCTCGTTCTCCTCGTCCTCCTGCTCGTCGTCGCCGTCGCCATCGTCCTCGCCGTAGACTGACACGTCCTCGGTGAGCTCCAGCTCCTCGGCGCGCGCCACGTCGCCCGTGCCTGCGCACGCGCGCGGAAAGGCGGAGGTGCCAGGCGCGCCGCGCCACAGTGGAGGCAGGCGCCGCTGGAGGTGCAAGGCAGCTGCTGCTCCCCCCCCCCACACCCGGCCAGCAACCGACGTGGTATGATGTGGAGCTGCTGGGCGCAGAGGCGCGGCGCGAGCTGTGGCAGCGCGGCGCACGCGCACGCTGAATCCCCCAGGCGCCAAGCCCCAGGCCTCGCAGCGCACCTGAGAGCGCCTCGTGGAACTCCTCGTCGAGCTCCGAGCCAACGTCGCCGCGCGCCCGAGCGGTGGAGCCGCCGCCCGCGCCCTGCGGCTGGCTGGAGGCGCTGTACATGGCGCTGAGCCCGCTTGCACGGCTAGCGGCCGACACGAGCAGTCCGCTGGGCGCCGACGCGCCTGCGCACCCGCAGCAAGGCACAGCACGGCACAGTGCATCACGCGCCGGTGCACGCTTTGCATCCGTGCAGAGCAGTGCCGCTCGTGCCACCCTTGCCAAACAGGTGAGGGAGAAAAAGGAGAGCAGAGGAAGGGCGCGCACCCGCCGCGGGCCCCGCCGACGCCCGCCCGGCCACGCCGCCGCCGCCACCGTCAGCCCCGCCCAGGCCCCCTCCCGCCGACTTGGACAGCGACCCGCCGGCGGACTTGGATGTGGCGAGCTTCGCCGCCCTGCCCACCGCCAACGCCGACGCCGACGCCGCCGACGCCGCAGGAGGGCCGCCACCTCGCGCGCCGCTGTCGCTGCCCCGCGCGGCGCTGCCACCCGCCGGCGGCGGCAGCGGCGCAAAGTGCGCCGTCAGCGGCTTGCTGCCCGAGCCGCCGCCGCCGCCGCCGCCGCCGCCGGACGCGCGGTTGGCACCGGCGCTCTTACCGCGGCTGCCGGTGGAGGTGGCAGCGGGCGTGCCGCTCAGCCGCCCAAACACCTGCGTCACCACACGATATCCAACCGCCGCCCGCTCGCTTCCCATGGAACAACGCACACGCCACCTTGCAAAACCACCACCTGCAGAAAGCCACCCGCACGCCCGCCGCCCGCCGAACGGCGCTCACCGGCGACCGCGGGCTGTCGCCGCCCGCCCCCAGCGCCGGCGGCGTCGGCTGCCGGCTGGACGCCGCCGGCGACGGCGACGACAGCGCGCCCTCCGCCGCCTCCCCGCCCGCGCGCCCGCCGCCGCCGCCGCTGCCGCCCAGCTGCTGCGAGTGCGACGTCACCAGCGCGATGAGCCCCGGAGGCAAGCAAGTGTTGTAGCTGCCGCTGGCCGTCGGCGTGGTGCTCGGCTCGCTGATACAGCTCGTCGACGTGGCGCCGGCGCCGCCGCCAGCGCCGCCACCGCCGCCAGCGCCGGCGCCTCCGCCGCCCGTGGTGCTCGCGTCCAGCCGCAGCTGCCCCGAGCCGCCGCCGCCGCCGCCGCCCTTGCCTGACGGGGACGCGCCGAGGATCAGCATGGGTGCCGTGCCGCCGCCGGCCGCGGTTGGGCTGCCTAGGGCGGCGGCGGCGGCGCCGCCGCCAGAGGAGGTGGACGGGAGCGCCGGCGCGCGGGCGCCGCTGCCGCTGGGCGGGCGCTGCGGCGCGAACGACCAGCCCTCGGCGGCATCCGCCGCCGCGCCGCCGGCGGGTTCACCGGAGCCGCCGGCGCTGACGCGGGCGGCGGCGGCGGCGGCGGTGGCGGCGTGCGCGATGGCTTGCTTGAGGCCCCCCTGCGGCTGCTGCGGCTGCTTGGGCGATTGCGGCGCGGCGGCGCCGCCGCCTTCGCTGGGCTGCGGCGCGAGCGCGGCGGCGCCACCGCCGGTGCTGGCGAGCGCGTCGCCGAGGTTCTGCGAGGTGGTGCGGCTCGTGGGCTTCGACCGGAGGTATTCTGCAGGGCAAGCGCGGTCGCCCACTGTCTCGTTGGCTGCCCGTCCCTCTCTGTGCCGCACCTCCTCGCATGCAGCCGTCACCAACACTCAGCAAGCGCCACGACACACGTGGTGCGAATGGAACGAGCGCGCACCGTCGTCCGCGTAGTCGGCAGCCGCGTGGTCGTCGTCCGACGCGCCGCCCACCATCTCGGACGTGCAGCTGCGAGGCGCGGCGGCCGGAACCCGGCGCAGGCACGCAGGCGAGCGGTAAGCGCTCGTGCCTCTCCGTATCAGCCCATCCGGCTCTGCTGTCCAGGCGCTTTGCTCCCTAATTCCCAGCGCTCTCCGAATCAGCCCATTTTCCGGCGCTGATGTCCAGACGCTTTGCTGGGCCTGATTTGCACGTCAAGTGGCGTCCCCCAAAGGAACCCCTGGAGGCTGGTCCCCCCAAGGGCAGCGAGAGGCCGCCAGTGTGTGTGCCGCGCACCTGCTGCGCACAGAGGGCCAGGACTTGAACAGCCGGTGGTCGGTCGGGGGCTCCGAGGGCGGGGAAGCCACAGGGAAGCTGAAGCCGCCGCCGCCGCCGCCGCCCCCCGTTCCGCTGGAGCCCGCCGCGCCCTTCTTGCCGCCCGCCGCCCTACACCACGTCCACGCGCACCAACAACACCCCGCGCGAGGTCAGCCAACAGGGCACGGCAGCGGCACAGCAGAGCCTGACGCGGTGCGAGGCCAGCGCAACGACGACGGAGACGCACCTGTGACCCCGCGGCACGGCAACGGCGCCGCCGCTGGAGCCGGGCGCGCCCAACGGCTGCGCCGCCGCGCCCGCCGAAGACGTCCCCGGCAGCGAGCCGCCGCCGCCGCCGCCCTTGCCCTGCCCGCCTACGCTGCTGCTGCGGCTGAACACGCCGCCCACCGGCGCCACGGCCGGCGCCAACACCACCACCGCCGCCGCCGCCGCCGCCGCCGCCGCCGCCGGCGGCGCCGACCCTGCTCCCGCCGGCGGCGCCAGCGGCACCAGCCCCGACAGATCCGGCTCGGGCGGCTCCGCCGCCGCAAGCCCTAACGGAGGGCTCAGCACCAGGTCCACCGCATCCCCCGCCCCGCCGCCGCCGCCCGACACCCGCCCCAGCCCTCCCGCATCACCCCCCTGCGGCAGCGGGTGGAACTCGATCTCACCCGGCACCGCC